>Ga0209486_10000532_pt1 | contig 17019 bp, 14 predicted proteins | sample NCCompost_FD_187518 | JGI IMG/M metagenome (GOLD analysis project Ga0209486, IMG submission 187518) | Agricultural soil microbial communities from Utah to study Nitrogen management - NC Compost (SPAdes) (version 2) | ecosystem: Environmental > Terrestrial > Soil > Agricultural land | place...
AATCAACGTCCCATCGATGTCCCACAACAAAATTCGCATCTGATTATTCAACTACCGCCAGCACGTCGCCAGCGTTAACTCTATCTCCCGGCTTGACATTAATCGAAACCACGACGCCCGCACGCGGCGACTTCATCTCGTTCTGCATTTTCATCGCCTCAACGACTATGATCCCAGAACCCTTTTCAACAGTGGCGCCTCGCTCGAGCTGCACCTTCACAACTTTCCCCGGCATCGGCGCCGTGATCTCGGCCAACCCGTGCTGGTGACCATGAGTGTCCTGCCCGCTGCGCAATCGCTTCGGATCGACGATCGTTATTGCGTAATTGCGTCCGTGCAAACTCACGTTAAAACCTTCGTGCGCTTTGTTCACCTGGCAATCGTGAACTTCCGATCCGCGAAGAAATAGGTAGCTGCCAGGTTCGGGCTCGCGTAACTCCAGATCGTAAACACGGCCGTCGATCTCAGCTCGCACGCGTCCGCCGTCGATCCGGACGTCCAAATCGTGCTCTTGCTCACCGATGATGGCTTTGAGTTTCACGATCTTTTCCACCTTCTCAAACCTGCCGCGCGTCCGGCCATCTTCCAACGGCCATCGGAAGTCTGCGTTGCTCCCTGAACGAAAACCGGCTGCTGATGTCGCGTGTAATGAATCGCCGCGGCGATCATCGCGAGATCAACCTGATCCTGCGGCGCATCGACCACCTCTCGCCGCTCGTTGAATCGTGCAATGAACCCTGTGTCGAGCTTGCCTGCGATAAACTCTTCGTCGTCGGCCACTTCACGAAAGAAGGGAAGCGTCGTGGTGATTCCCGCCACCTGGTACTCGTCGAGCGCGCGCCGTAAACGTTTAATCGCCTCGTCTCGCGTCCGTCCCCAAACTGCGAGCTTTGCAATCATCGGATCGTAATGAATCGACACTTCCGAGAAGTTCACGACGCCGCTATCGATTCTGATCCCCGGCCCGGAAGGTTCGCGCAGGTACGTGATCGTTCCCGGCGAAGGAAAGAAGTTGTTGGCAGGATCCTCGGCGTAAATCCGGCATTCAATCGCATGGCCCAACCAGCGCACGTCGTCCGGCGTGAACGACAGCGGCTCACCAGCCGCAACCCGAAACTGCTCTCGCACGAGATCGAAACCAGTAACGAGTTCAGTTACAGGATGCTCCACCTGTAGACGCGTGTTCATCTCGAGAAAGTAAAACTCGCGTGTCGCGTCTGACAGTAAAAACTCGACCGTTCCCGCGCCCGTGTAGTTCACGGACTGGCCGATCTTCACAGCCGCCCCGCCCATGCGCCGACGTAAATCCGGATCATTGATTGGCGACGGACACTCCTCGATCACCTTCTGGTGTCGACGTTGAATCGAACACTCGCGCTCGCCGAGATGGACCACGTGGCCATGACTATCGCCGAAAATCTGGATTTCAATATGCCGCGGACGTTCGATTGCTTTCTCTAAGTACAACGCTGAATCGCCGAACGCGGCTGCAGCTTCGGTCTGCGCGGTCTCGAATGCCGAACGCAGTTCGTCACCGCTCGTCACCAGCCGCATGCCTTTGCCGCCACCACCCGCCGCGGCTTTCAACATCACTGGATAACCAAACTCTTCCGCCGTCTTGCGCGCTTCTTCAAATGACCCGAGTGCATCAACGGTCCCCGGCACGATGGGGACACCCGCTTCAACAGCGACGCGGCGCGCGCTTGTTTTCGAACCCATCAACTCCATTGCTTCAGCACTTGGACCAATGAAGGTCAAACCCGCTGAAGTCACAGCGCGAGCGAAGTCAGCGTTTTCGGCGAGAAAGCCGTAGCCGGGATGGATGGCTTCGGCACCGACGGACTTCGCCGCTGCGATGACGGCGTCGATGTTGAGATAGCTGTGGGCTGACGAAGCGGGACCGACGCACACCGCCTCATCCGCGGCGCGCACGTGCAAGCTTTCGGCATCCGCTTCGGAATAGATCGCGACGGCCCTGATGCCCAGCTCGCGGCAACCGCGAATGATGCGGACAGCGATCTCCCCACGATTGGCTATCAGTACTTTGCGAAACATTCGTTTTGAGCTTTGTGCTTAGAACTTTGTTCTTTGTTCGATCATTACAAGAGTGCCAGTCTACGGAGTCAAAGTACAAAGCACAAAGAACAAAGCTCTATACGACAATCGAGTTCGCAGGTTGACGTGGATCGTATCTGACGACGATTTGTTTACCGGGCGCGTAGTCGAATGAATGCTGCTGTTGCTGGTCGGTGAGTGCCTGTGAAGATTCGTAAAGCACTCCCGCCAGCGTGTATGTGTAAGTGACTTGCGTGATGCGACCGTTGTTGTCGGAGACGGCGTCGATGATGTTTCCGTCAGTCATGCGTCCCGTCTTGGAAAGACGTGCGATTCGTGAGGCTTCGTCTTCGACTTTTTTACGGAAACGATCCAGAAACGACATGCGTCGCTATGGTTGCAGGATACCGGCTGAAACGGAACGGCCCACACCACCTTTGGAAACCTCGGTTACTCGCTTCAGGATGCCGTTCGACCCGATCCAGTCGTCTTCGGTGCCAAGGATCTTGTCTTCACCCGGGAGCTGTAGTTCGTAGGTGGTGAATGCCAAACTTCCACTCGGGGTATCGTCGGTGGCGGATAATGAAACTCGGCGGATAGCCGCGCCGCGCAGAGACGGCGTTTTCTCCGCGGCATTTGCAGCGAAGTCGGCACTGGGCCGGTAACCATTTGGGTCTATGAATCTCAAGGCTTCGGCCAGGGTGCCATCAGGATCCGGAATCCGTTTTCTGAGATCGGCGATGTCGGCCGGGTAGGTTTGGTAGCGCAACTGATATTCGAGGGTGGCGGTTTCAAACTTGTAGTAGTGAGCCTTGAAAGTGGCATCCTTCGCCATTTGTCGTTGTCGCAGTCGCTCCGGCAGAGTGACTCCGATCAACAACGCAATCAGAAACACTACGAAGGATGTCGCGAACAAACCGCGTCGCGCATGTTTCAGACCGCAAAACTTTTCCGGGTTCTGTTTGATCGAGCGGTAAAGCTTTCGGCCTAACCAGACGGTTACGATCAGCAGCGGAATCGAGACCCACTTCAACCGCCACGCAGCGATCTGGCCCGCCGTGATCCAGGACCATCCACCCAATGGATCCAGCGATTTGGAAAACACCGCGATGACTGTTTGCGTGAGGAAAAGAAGGACGGTGAGGGAGCCGGCAACTGCCAACACGAGCGCGCGTCCGTAGGACGGAAGTTCGTGGGCCGGTCTCGGAAGGGGCTCACCTACCGAGCGGGCCCCACATTGTCTACAACCATTGCTCAAGGCTCCAACAAACTTGAAGCCACAGCACGGACAGATAGTCACGTTTCTACCTCAAAAGAGCGCTCGCGTTATCCCTGTTTTTCCGGAAACGCGGACTTAACGAACGATATCGGATTCTGTATACGTATTTCCTGAGCCGGCACGTTCTCTGTTTTTGTTGCCTCTACCTTCGCCAGTTCGCGCCACGTGTGGTACATGCGATGCGCGAAGGTCCAATAGGAGCCAACTGCAAGTACCCACAACACAGCCGGCATCCGATTGGCAAAGAAATTATCAGAACCTGGATGAGTACTAAGCGCGCCGATAATAAAGAGTATCACGCGTTCTGGGCGTCGCAGGAAGCCGACATCGCATTTGGGAATCAGGCTCTCTGCCCGCGCGCTGGCGTAGCTTACCATAACCGAGCCCATTAGTCCGGCGCCCGCGAGAAAAACGTTAAGAGTTGAGTGGTCCGGGATGTCGCGGGCGTAAAAGACCATAAGGCCCACAAATACAACCATATCCGACAGGCGGTCCAACGAAGAATCGAGAAAGCCGCCAAATCTCGTTACTCGGCCCGAGAGCCGGGCCACCTGGCCGTCAAGCATGTCGAAGAGGTTTGCGACCAGGAGCAGAATGCCCGCTGAGAAAAAACGCCCAAACCCAAAAAGAAGACCGCAGCCGACATTTATGCCAACGCCGATCACGGTCAGGAGATTGGGATTGATGTGCCCACTGGCCAGCCACCGCACAATGGCATCGATGATCCGCTGGGCGGCTCGTCCGATACTTGCACCAAACATCTGCTAGCTTAGTTTCTCCTCGGTTAATCCCGTATTTTTTACTCGCTTAGGGTGTGCCCGACTGTACGTCCGCGGACATTTCATCATGCAGGGTCCTAAGTTGCCGGATCTCGAAGTTGCGCGCGCCGGACGGGGTGCGGACCACCACTTCGTCGCCTTCCTGTTTGCCCATCAGGCTCCTGCCTACCGGCGAAGTGGTTGAAATCAGTCCCTGGGCCGGGTCACTTTCCTCCGGAGTCACGAGACGATAAGTGACCTCTTCGTCCTTCTCCGCGTCGAACAGGACCAGCGTCGATCCATACGACGCCTTATCACGCGGCACCTTGTTCGGATCGATTGAGGCAATCTCGCTAATCCGTTGCCGGAGTTCGACTATCCGGGCCTTGACCACGTTCTGCCGGTCGAGCGCGGCGCGATACTCGGAATTCTCGCGCAGGTCGCCAAACTCGAGCGCCCGCTTAATCTCCTTCGGCAGATGAATGCGAAGCTCTGTTTCGAGCTCGTCGAGTTCGCCCTGTAGCTTTTCTTTGATTACCTGTGACATCTAAATTCAATCCGGACCATTCAATCCGCGTTCCACTAACTCGGCTTATGATAACTGGCCTCGTTCTGCGCGCCAAAAGAAACGCCGGTGTCACGCGCTGTCCGCACGAGCTGACCGTCCGGCGGTACTGTTTTAATACCCTTGATCGCCTCGGCTAGCGGCACAGTGACGACGTCGCCCGCCTGGAGCGCCACCATTACGCCACTTTCACCATTCGCCAACGCTCGCACCGCACAAGACCCAAAATTCGTCGCCAACATGCGGTCAAAAGCGTTCGGGCGCCCGCCCCGCTGGAGGTGTCCCAGAACCACGCACCGCGTCTCTCGTCCGGTAACCTCCTCGAGATCTCGCTGCAAGTGCTGGCCGATTCCCCCGAGCCGGGGTGCACGAGAACTATCACCCTTGTCTTGATAAACCAGCTCGTGCCCGATTTCGATCGCGCCTTCCGCGACCACGATGATACTAAAATTTGATCCCATCGCGTCGCGCGCGCGCACTTTCTCACAAACTGAATCGAGCGTAAACGGTATCTCCGGAATCAGGATCACATCAGCGCCGCCCGCGATCCCCGAGTGCAGCGCAATCCAACCTGCGTGCCGGCCCATTACTTCGAGGATCATCACGCGATCGTGCGACTCAGCCGTCGTGTGCAACCGATCAAGCGCTTCCGTGGCGATATCCAACGCAGTGACAAAACCAAACGTCAGTTCCGTGCAAGCGAGATCATTGTCGATCGTCTTGGGTACGCCACAGATCGGAACGCCACGTTTGTGAAATTCATTGGCGATGCCCAGCGTACCTTCACCGCCAAGGACCACGAGGGCATCGATCCCGAGGATCTTCATGTTGGCGATGGCTTCTGCGTAAACGGCCTCGACGCTCATCCGCACGCCATCTTTCTCACGTTCGACAAAACAGCCGCGATTGCGCGTCCCGAGAATCGTTCCGCCACGAGGCAAAAGTCCCCGCACGTCCGACGCATTAAGCGAACGTGTTTTGCTGGCGCCGAGTAAACCTTCGAAGCCGTCTTCGATGCCGATTACGCGCATGCCGTATTCGCACGTGGCAGCCTTCACCACCGCGCGAATCACCGCATTCAGACCCGGCGCATCGCCACCTCCGGTCAGAATTCCAATGGTTCCAAACATAACGGGACTATGACAGTCTATAAGGTGCGATTGACAGTTGGCAATCTTCAGCTACTGTCGTAGCATACCAGCAAAATGGAAATCGATGACGACGCAAAAGAGATAGTTCGCGAGATTGGCAGCGCGATTAACGAATCAGTCGAGAACTCGACGAAAGTTGCGGAAGCAATCGAACGATTGCGAGAAGCCGGATACGAAATGGAATTGACGCTGCGTCTCGAGATCGGTCTCAGACCTCACGCCGGCGAAGATGACACTGAGACTGATCGCGCCACTCTCGATCTCACCGAAGAAGATCTACAGGTCCTCCAGCGAATGAAGATTCGCATCGATCCCGAAATATAATCTTTACTCCGAACACTTCAACGACGGATTTGGCGCAATTTAGCGGGTGTGTTATCTTGTCTGGCTTTTAAACCTGCCCATTTTGTTCGCCTTTATAGGTCGAAAGAGGAGTTCAGCGACAGTATGTCTACGCCCAATGGAAACGTGAGCCCCGACGCTAATCACGTCGGCAAGGTCGTACAAATTATCGGTCCCGTGCTCGACGTGGAGTTTCAGGGAGGCTATCTGCCTCCGATCTACCAGGCGCTGCGAGTTACCTCGGAAGGTTTCGACGTGCCGTCACCTATCGACGTCATCGCGGAAGTGCAGCAGCACCTCGGCGAAGGACGCGTACGGACAGTCTCGATGTTGCCCACTGACGGTATGGTCCGCGGCATGAAAGCCATCGACACTGGTGGTCCAATCACGATGCCCGTCGGCGAGGGAACGCTCGGCCGCGTGCTGAACGTGATTGGTGAACCAGTGGACACGCTCGGTCCCGTCAAACACGACAAGCGTTATCCCATTCATCGTCACGCTCCAACGTTTGAAGAGCAATCGACCGAACTTCAGATGTTCGAAACGGGCATCAAGGTCATCGACCTGATTCAACCGTTCTTACGCGGAGGCAAGATCGGATTGTTCGGCGGCGCGGGCGTCGGCAAGACCGTTATCGTGATGGAGTTGATCAACAACATCGCGAAAGCACGCTCGGGCTTTTCGGTGTTCGCGGGTGTCGGCGAGCGCACGCGCGAAGGGAACGACCTGTTACGCGAAATGGTCGAGTCGCAGGTTATCCAGTTTGGCGAGAAGTTCAACAAAAATTTCCACGACACTGGCGCGTTCGATCTTTCCAAAGTTGACATGAACACGATCGGACAGTCGAAAGTGGCGTTGATTTACGGCCAGATGACCGAGCCTCCAGGCGCGCGTCTGCGCGTTGCGCTTTCGGGTCTGACGGTCGCCGAGTACTTCCGCGATCAGGGACTCGACGTGCTGCTCTTCATCGACAACATCTTCCGCTTCACTCAAGCGGGATCGGAAGTGTCGGCACTGCTCGGACGTATGCCTTCCGCGGTGGGTTATCAACCGAACCTCGCGACCGAGATGGGCGAAATGCAGGAACGCATCACGTCCACCAAGACCGGATCAGTCACGTCGATTCAAGCCGTTTACGTTCCGGCGGACGACTACACTGACCCGGCGCCCGCGACGACCTTCGCGCACCTCGACGCCGTCACGGCGTTGTCGCGACAGATCGTGGAACTCGGTATTTACCCGGCGGTGGATCCGCTCGCTTCGTCGTCGCGCATTCTCGATCCGCGCATCATCGGTAAGGAGCATTACGACACGGCGCAGGATGTAAAGCGCGTGCTTCAGCGATACAAAGACTTGCAGGATATCATCGCGATTCTCGGTCTTGACGAGTTGTCAGACGAAGACAAGCTGATCGTTTCGCGCGCGCGCAAGATCCAGAGGTTCTTCTCGCAGCCGTTCTTTGTGGCGGCGCAGTTCACGGGTCTCGAAGGAAAGTACGTCAAACTCGAAGACACGGTGCGCGGCTTCCGCGAACTGGTCGACGGCAAGCATGACGATCTGCCGGAACAGGCGTTTTACATGGTCGGCACGATTGAAGAAGCAATCGAAAAAGCGAAAACGATCGCCCAGTAAAGGATGGCCAGTGGTCAGTAGTCAGTAGTCCGTTGTGATGCTGACGGTGATAACGCGAACTGACCACTGACTACTGACCACTGACAAAACAAGGTATGGCAGACCGAATACAACTCGAAGTTGTTACTCCTGAGCGGCGTGTGTTGGCCGAGACCGTGGACATGGTTACGGTCCCGGGACTTGGCGGTGAGTTAGGAATTCTTCCGGGTCACACGCCGCTAATCTCACAACTACAAACTGGTGTGTTGACGTACGTGCAGGATGGGAAGAGTTCCCCTTTGCATGTCTCAGGCGGGTTTGTCGAGGTGCGCGACGATCATGTTTCGGTGCTCGCGGATGTTGCCGAGCGGCCGGAAGAGATCGACGCGGCCCGCGCGAAGTTGTCGCGTGAACGCCTTGAAAAACAGCTCAATCAGTGGAGTGGAACTGAAGAGGACTTCGAGGTGGCGCGGGCCAAGCTGGAGCGTTCTGTCGTGCGATTACAACTCGCTTCTTCCCGGTAACACGGATCAACGGCCAATCGCTGCACGCATTTCTTTAACTGCGGTTTCCAATCCAACAAAAATCGCACGGGCCACGATGTTGTGGCCGATGTTGAATTCGATGATCTCGTCGATCGCGGCGACAGCGCCGACGTTTCGGTAAGTCAAACCATGACCGGCCGCGACGAGTAATCCATACTGCGCCGCCAGTTCAGCCCCTTCTCTTAATCTTCGTAACTCCTGGTGAGCATGGACCGCGCCTTCGCCGTGAATCCCGCGCGCGCCTAACATCGCCTCCGCGTAAGCTGCCGTGCATAACTCGACCTGCTGCGCGCCGATCTCGTGAGCGACTTCGATCTGCGCCGGATCCGGATCGATAAAGACACTCGCCAGCATCCCGCTCTCTCTAATCGCATCAATTGCGTTGCTGACAGCCAACTTATTCGCTTTAACGTCGAGTCCGCCTTCGGTGGTTATTTCATCCGGGCGCTCTGCTACAAGCGTGACCGCATCCGGTCGAGCCTCACGCGCGACGTCAAGCATCTCTTCGGTTGCCGCCATTTCGAGATTGAGGTACGTCGTCACTGATTCGCGCAGCAGACGCACGTCGAGATCCTGGATATGACGACGATCGCCGCGCAGGTGGACCGTGATCCCATCAGCGCCCGCTTGTTCACACGCCATCGCTGCCGCAATCACATTCGGCTCCGGCGCCCTTCGCGCCTGTCTCACCGTCGCGACGTGATCGATGTTGATGTTAAGACGTGCAGTCATGTGTTTTGTGCTTGTTCTTGGTGCTTGGTTCCCGCCCGCTGACAACGGTCTACTCAGCAAGGAAAAAATACCAAGTACAAAGCTCAAAGTACAAAGCTCACGGCGTAGTCCTGTCGTGCACGGCGCGAATGGCAGCATCGTAGACGCCGCGACGGGCCTGCTGCCGAATGAGTCCAACCTCGCCCAGCATCTTGAAACTGTCGCTGAACAGACTGATCTTGCTTCCCTCGTTATGGTCCCATCGAACGGGTATTTCGCGCAGCCGTAGTCCCGCGCGATAGGCGAGATAGAGAAGCTCGACGTCGAAGCCAAACCGATCGATAGTCGCCGCTTCAACCAGCGGACGGCAGACAGACATCTTGAATGCTTTGAAGCCGCACTGAGTGTCCCAGAATGGCATGCCCGTCGCCACACGAACGGCCAGATTGAAAACCCGGCCACCCTGCTCACGGCGCCAGGATTGGTGCACGCCGATCAGTTTGCGGTCCAACGCGCGCGACCCAAACGCCACATCACATTCGTTCTTCAGAATGGGATCGCACAGTTTCGGCGTCTCTGTGATTGGCGTCGAGAGATCGGCATCTGAGAAAAGTGCGACCTCGCCCCGCGCCGCGAGTAGTCCGAGGCGCACGGCCCGTCCTTTTCCCAGGTTTGATTTGTAACTGATGACGGAAGTGCGGAGCGTACCCCTGCCGGCCAGCAACTGTCGCGCGAGGGTCGCCGTCTCATCGGCGGAACCGTCGTCAACAATGATTATCTCGCCCTCGGGGTAACTCTGGCGCATGTAGTCCGCGACGGTCTCGAGGGTTTTCCCCAGCCGGGCCGCTTCGTTATATGCAGGAATGATGATCGAGAGAAACTGGGACATTCGGGTGTCTCAATCGCAATATACCACACAGCCGGGCGTCGCAGATTTTCAGCTTCGGAGCTGCGACGATGCCTGTGCTATATTTTGGCTATGGAAGTCGCCCGCCAATTAGAACCATCGTCTTCGCAATACAAGGGCGGATGGGTCACTAAGAAATTCACCGTGACAGCGGCCGTTGTCATACTGGCTGCGTCCATCTTTGGCGGCGTCATCGGCACCACCCAGCGACTAAGCGGTCTCACCTCAACCGCGAATAAGAACTCGTACCGCGTCGTCGACGAAATCGAAAAGGATTATAACGAAGCTGTCGCCACCATCACGTCGAACTACTCAGGCGACATCGATCACGAAAAAGCGACGCAATCCGCCATTCAGAGCATGCTTTCGACGCTCGACCCGCATTCCTCTTACTTCCCGTATAGCGAGTTTAAGAAGCTGAAAGAGGATCAGTCCTCGAGCTTCTATGGCATCGGCGTCACGATCGTGCAGCACCGGGACGGCGTTTACGTTCAATCAGCAGTTGAGGGCGCGCCCGCGGCGAAACTCGGCGTGCGTTACGGCGATCGGATCGTCGAAGTTGATGGTAAAGACTCACGCGGTTGGACCAGCGAGCAGGTATCGAAGAACGTGCGCGGTGGGTTGGGAGAACCCGTCACAATCAAAGTCGAGCGCGCGGGCCATCCGGCGCCGTTGTATTTCACGATTGTTCGCGCGGCCGTTCCGCTGCCGTCGATTCGCAACTCGTACATGATTCGTCCCGGCACCGGATACATCGGTTTGACCGGCGGATTTCAGCGTTCGAGTGACGACGAGTTGTCGAAGGCGATGAAGAAACTCCAGGGAGAGGGGATGCGCCAGCTCGTTCTCGACCTGCGTAACAACCCGGGCGGGCTTCTCGAACAGGCAGTCGACGTGGCAAGCGAATTTTTGCCGCGCGACAAGACTATCGTTTCGGTTAAAGGTCGTACTGAGTACAACGAACCGATCGTTTACAAATCTAACGGCTCCAACCCGTCTACTCTGCCGCTGGTTATCTTGATCAATCGAAATAGTGCGTCAGCTTCAGAGATTGTTGCGGGCGCGGTTCAGGATCACGGGCGTGGGTTGATTGTCGGCGAGACGAGTTTCGGCAAAGGGTTGGTCCAACGGATTTATCAGTTGCCGTTCAATACCGGGTTGACGTTGACGACTGCGCGCTACTACACGCCGTATGGTCGTTCGTTGCAGCGCGATTATTCGAGCGGGTCGATTTACGATTACTACACACGTCAGGATTCTGAAGAAACGCCTCCGCCGCCCGCGAATGGATCACGCAATCTGGAAGCGCCGTTGCAGCTCGCGTCGCCGACGCCGCATCCGCACAGTGGGCCGGGAGTGCAGACTGCTGTTGGTCGCGTGTTTTATGGCGGTGGTGGAATCACGCCGGACATTGAAGTGAAGGAAGCGGCGAACACGACGGCGCGAGCGCGCATCGCTGAAGCGGCGTTTCATTTCACGCGACAATTAGCGGCGGGGCTTACGACGGGGCTGGAGTCGTATAAGGTCGAGAAAGTGTTGTACGGAAGGACTGCGAAGTCGACTGACTTTCCGATTAACGATCGTGTGCTGGAGGCGTTTCGCAACTTCGTGCGCACCGACCCGTCTTTTCACGTTCTGCCGGGGCAGATTGATGAAGAGTTGGAGTTTACGAAGCTGCGACTTCGGCAGGAGATCATCACCGCCTCATTTTCCAACGACGCCGGCGCCCGCATTATGCTCGACAGCGACGTTCAAGTCCTCCGCGCCCTCGACGCCCTTCCCGACGCCAAACGCCTCGCCGACAATGCGCGCAACGGCGTGTGGCAGGGTTAACCATTCCAAACTCGCAGACCTTAATCTTTCCGGCTCGTAGGTAACGAAAATTTATTGCGGAGAGGAGCCGCGGCTAAAGCGCACGTTGTTTCTCAAACTGCTAAGTCTTGTGCGTCACGGGCGGACGGCGCGGAAGTTGTCGAAGATGACAGTTCCGGGCGCGACGGGTTCGGGTTGCCAGGTTCCGGCCTTTAGTTCGAAGCGCACTGCGGTTACCGGGACCGCTGAGGTGTTCCAGCTTGCGCTCGAACGGATGGTCCAGATTCCAGGGCTCCCACCATTGTCACTCGCCGTTTCGAACACGACGTTCCCCGAAGATGAATCGTGTCGTATACGCCAGTAACGGTGTGTCACTGGGCTGTAGGCGACAGTGAAGAGGTTCAGCTTGTTTCCGCCTATCCTTGACTGGCAGATAAAGATGCCTTCCTCGACGTAGATGCGGTAGTAGTTGTGCGCATCAATGCCCACAGTAAACATCGCATTGGCCTTAGTTGACGCTGACGGCCCCTGGACCAACTCGACGTAGCTGTAAGCTCCCGTGAAGTTGTGCGTGTTTGTCGATCGGATACCGTTGTAATGCGATCCCGACTGCCCGGCGAACAATGGACCAATCTGCAAGCGTTGTGCGCTCTCGGCCGTGGCCACAGCCGCATCAGTGAATCCACTGAAGAGACTATTGGCCTGCCACTTCACGCCGTCCATCGCGTTGTCGTTGAAATTGTCTTCAAGTATGACGGTTTCACCTGGAACCGGTGTCGGCGTTGGTGTAGGTGTAGGCGTAGGCGTGGGAGTCGGCGTTGGCGTCGGTGTGGATCCGCCACATGGCTCGACAGTACCTACTGGTTGCCAGCTACCGAGCCACCGCCACCATTGGTTATCGAGGCCGAACACATATACGACGTGATCGCAGTACACAAGTGGAGTGCCGAGACCGCCTGTGTCTTGACCATTACGGAATACTTTTCCATTCGAAAGCGTCCACACAGCGCCAACGCTATCGGTGATCTGAGTCCCTGGCGGAACGCGTGTGTTGTTAGGTGACTCCGTTCCTGGCGTCGGCGTGGGAGTCGAAGTCGGTGTTGGCGTCGGCGTTGGAGTAGGCGTTGCCCCACCACAGGGATCAATGGTTCCTAGCTCTGTCCATCCACCATTCCACCTATACCACTGCGAATCTGTGCCGAACACATAGACGATGCGATTGCAGTAAAGAATCTGAGAACCAACGCCGCCCGATGCTTGGACACCGTTGCGCAGGATCGCTCCGTTAGCCGCACGAGTCCAGATATCACCATTGCTGTCCACGATTTGCGTGCCTGGTGGCACGCGTGTGTTATTCGGAGACTCTCCGCCCGGTGTTGGCGTAGGCGTTGGAGTTGGTGTCGGTGTGGGAGTGGATCCGCTGCACGGATCGACAACACCCACCGGTATCCAGCTGCCGTTCCAACGCCACCATTGGTTATCGAGGCCAAACACATATACGACACGAGTGCAATACAGAATTGGAGTACCGCGCCCACCTGTGTCTACACCGTTGCGCAAAATAATTTGGCCCGACAGTGTCCACACAGCCCCGGTGCTGTCGACGATCTGAGTAGCTGGTGGTAGGCGCGTGTTGTTCGGCGATTCCGAGCTCGGCGTCGGAGTTGGCGTCGGTGTAGGAGTAGGAGTCGGAGTGGGTGTAGGACTCGGTGTAGGAGTAGGAGTGGGTGGAGGAGTTGGCGTGGGCGTCGGTGCCGTACCGGACACTGTAAAACTCCACACCGGACCATCAGTAGTCTTATTCGCCATCGTTTTGCCGGTGATGCGCCAGTGATACGTCACACCACTCTGCAAGCCCGAAACGATGAACGTCTCCTCCCCATCCGGTCCCAACGTCCCCGTAACTACATCAGCCGCAACCCGCGACAATTCACTCGGACTCGTCCCGAGATAAATGTCGTACTTGTGCGCCCAACGTCCTCCTTCCCAGCTCAACATCGCCGACGTTCCAACGGTCGTTCCAATCGCGGGTCCGCGGTTAACCGGTACTTCCGGCGGCAATGGCACAAACGCCTCATACTCCGTCGCCGAGTTCCACTTCCGATTAAACTGATCGACGAACCACTGAAAAAACCAACCCTTGTTCGTGAAATAGTTGTGCTCTTCCTGGAAGTTGAATGACTGCCAGCTCCAGTTCGACGAACCAAAGACCGTCATTCCATTCCCGTAAAGCGTTACCGACTTCTGATGATTCAACCCGCGATGCTTGCGCATACGGATCTGCACACCCGCCGCAAACATCCGGTCCATGTTGTAAGGGCCCGTGAACTCCGCACCAAGTCGGCTTATGTCAAAGCGGTATTCATGAGGCTCCGCGAGCAGCCGCACCGGCACGCCACGCGCCAACGCACGCAACAACGCATCAACAATTCCCACGTCCGTGACGCGGTACATCGTCAAATCGATCTTCTGGTTCTCACGATCGAGCTCGGCAATCATCCGCGCGCCGTAATCTTCCGCGGGGTTGCTGTTGGGCACAAAATTCACCGACGGATCGATCGCAAACGTCGGATAGCGCCGTGTCAGAGGACCGGTAATATTCGCGTAGTTTCCATAGAGAGTCGTGTTAGTCCAGATGTCGTCGTACCTGGTTTTGAAGCTGTTAACGACTGCCGGATCGTTAGTGAAATACCACGCTCCATCGACGTAGTTCTCAAACTGCGCGTAAGGTCCGACATCCGCATCGCCGAAGTTCGACCCGGTGAAGAGCACGGTGTTCTGAGCTGCGAAGAGCGCCTGTTTAACGTGCACAATACCGTCGCCCACCTTATAGCGCATGGGAATTCCGGCAGCTTGCAATTTATCGAGTAGTGGCTGGTTTTGAGGAAACTTAATACTACCGCGCGGTTCCACGACGAGGCGTACACGAACGCCGGCGTTATGCCTGGCGATGACCTCGTCAACCAGCCCCGGCAGCTCGATCATGTAAAACGCCATGTCGATGCCGACCGTTTCTGACCGCACGAGCTGCCGTATCTGGTCGTAACAAAACTCCCATGATGGATCGCACAGCCGTTCCTGCGCCGGAGTCGATGGTGACGCAAGCAGACAAACAGATGCGAACCACAGAACGAATACAAACCGCCGCGCGCGAGTGATCATGGACTCCCTAATTCTCAATTCCAATAAGGATGGCCGATTCTACGCCTTTTGCAATGGAAAAAGTCTTTCGAGATTATTTCGAAGCGGTGTTTGCAACACAACCCCGCAGGACGCAATGCCAAGCCGATCTATTGCATAAAACCCGCTACTTCTTTATATTCCGCAATTCAACCTACGAAAAATTGGGTTGCGTTGCTACCGTTCTACTGCCTTTTTCTAAGGCAACAGTTCTATCCCGCAGAAGTTAGACGACCAAAAAGTGAAAGGACACTTTCGCATGAAAGACCGGTCCCGCTCCGTTTACGATTTTGGGCTCTTAATCGTGATCGTTCTTGCTGTGGCGCTGGCTACAGTGACGGTGCACTCGCGGAACGCTGCGTCACAGCAGAATCAGGCCGCGGCTCAAGCCAGCCCCAGCCCTACGCCAACGCCAATCAACTGGTCAACCGATCCGACGCTGAAACGTTTTGTCTTTCGCAGCATCGGCCCGGCCAGTATGGGCGGACGTATCGACGACTTCGCCGTGCCGGAACAGAATCCGTACATCATTTATATCGCGTTCGCGACCAATGGCGTTTGGAAGTCGACGAACAACGGCACGACGTTCACGCCGATCTTCGACACGTACAGCACGCATTCGATCGGTGATATCGCCGTTGCGCCGTCGGATCCAAACACCGTTTGGGTGGGCACCGGTGAGCCAAACAACCGACAGAGCTCCAGCTATGGCGATGGCATTTATAAATCAGTCGACGCTGGCAAGACGTTCACGAAGATGGGACTCGAAGACTCGCAGACCATCGGCCGCATAGTCATCGATCCGAAAGATGTGAACACCGTCTATGTTGCCGTGATCGGTCACCTGTTTGGACCAAACAAGGAGCGCGGGGTCTACAAGACTACCGACGGCGGTAAGACGTGGACCAACGTCAAGTTCATCGACGAAGACACAGGCTTCACCGACCTCGCGATGGACGCCTCCGACAACAAGATTCTCTACGCCGCTTCGTATCAGCGCCGCCGCACCAACTTTGGTTTTAACGGTGGTGGACCAAACAGCGGCATCTGGAAAACCATCGACGCAGGCAAGACGTGGAAGAAACTCGAAGGCGCCGGTTTGCCGGAAGGAATTCTCGGCCGCATCGGTCTCGATGTTTCGCGATCGAATCCAAACATCCTGTACGCGCAGATTGAAGTAGGCACAAGCACGGGAACGGGCGGCGAAGAAACGCCGGGCGGGCAGGTCGCACCGAGTCCGAGTCCGTCACCTTCCGCTTCACCATCGCCAAGCGTCGCGCCGAGTCCGGCCGCTTCGCCCACGCCACGGCCGCCCGATCCGAAGCGATCCGGTGTCTGGCGTTCCGATGACAAAGGCAAAACCTGGCGCGTCGTCAGCAACGAAAACAATCGCCCGATGTACTACAGCCAGATTCGCGTCGATCCGAAGAATCCGGAGACTGTTTATGTGGGTGGTTTGAATTTCAGCAAGTCGACGGATGGCGGCAAGACATTTCGATCGCTGCAACAAGGCATCGCGCACGTCGATAACCACGCGATCTGGATTAACCCTGCGAACAGCGATCACTTGCTGGTCGGCAACGATGGTGGTTTGAACGTCAGTTACGATCAGGGTGCGACGTGGGAGTTCGTCAACACGATTCCCGCCGCGCAGTTCTACGCGATCGGCGTCGACATGCGTAAGCCTTACTACGTCTACGGCGGATTGCAGGACAACGGCTCGTGGGGTGGTCCAAGTCAAACGCGCAATCAGCAGGTTGGAATTACGAACGCTGACTGGTATCGCATAGGCGGCGGCGACGGATTCTACACGCAGATAGATCCCACGGACCACAACATCATTTACGTCGAATCGCAGGGCGGGGCAGTGCAGCGTCTGGATATGCGCACTGGACGTAGCATCAGCATTCGGCCGCGTGGCGTACCGCGTCCGCGAGGAAGTGGACGCCAGGGCGGTGGTGGACCAGCCGCGAGTGGCTCGCCGAGCGCGAGTGGTTCGCCGAGCGCGAGTGGTTCGCCGAGCGCGAGTGGTTCGCCGAGCGCGAGTGGTTCGCCGAGCGCGAGTCCTTCACCGGAAGGTTCGCCGACTCCTGATACACTCGC
>Ga0209486_10000533_pt1 | contig 16983 bp, 18 predicted proteins | sample NCCompost_FD_187518 | JGI IMG/M metagenome (GOLD analysis project Ga0209486, IMG submission 187518) | Agricultural soil microbial communities from Utah to study Nitrogen management - NC Compost (SPAdes) (version 2) | ecosystem: Environmental > Terrestrial > Soil > Agricultural land | place...
GTTCGACGCCAAGGCGATCATCGAGAAGGGCGCTGGCACGGAATTCGACCCGAGGGTAGTCGACGCGTTTCTCTCGGCCTTCCGGCAGGGCGATCTGGAAGTGCGGCTGCCTTCGATCGCGGTGGCCTAGAGGCTAAAGGCTTACGATGAGGCATGTCCGAGCGCATGCCGGTCGTCTTCGTGCCACACGGCGGCGGCCCCTGGCCGTTCGTCGAAATGGGCTTTCCACCCGACGACGTCGCCAGGCTGGCCAGTTATCTGCGCTCGGTGCGGCGCGTCCCGCCTGAACCGCCGAGGGCGCTGCTCGTCGTGTCCGCGCACTGGGAAGCGCCGGTGCCGACGATCATGACATCCGAGCAGCCGCCAATGCTCTACGACTACTACGGCTTCCCGCCGGAGTCGTACACGATCACGTGGCCCGCGCCCGGCTCGCCGGCGCTGGCGTCGCGTGTGCGCGAGCTGCTCGGCGGCGCCGGCATCCAGTCGGGCCACGACGACGCCCGGGGCTACGACCACGGGACGTTCGTCCCGCTCAAGCTGACGTATCCGGACGCCGACGTGCCCGCCGTCCAGTTGTCGCTCAAGGAAGGTCTCGATCCGGCCGCGCACATCGCGATCGGGCGCGCGCTGCAGCCGCTGCGCGACGAGGGCATCTTCATCGTGGCCAGCGGCATGACGTTCCACAACCTGCAGGCGTTCCGCGACCCGCGCGCCGCGCCGGTCTCGGAGGCGTTCGACGCCTGGTTGCGCGAAAGCCTGGTGCTCGATGCCGGAGCACGCAACGAGCGGCTGGCGCACTGGTCGTCGGCACCGGCCGCACGTGCGGCGCATCCGCGCGAGGAGCATCTGATTCCGCTGATGGTGGCGGCTGGCGCCGCCGGCGAGGATCGCGCGGTAGTGGCGTTCAACGACACCTTCACCGGCCTGCGCCTGTCGGCCTATCACTTCGGAGTGAACGACCAGGTCAGGTAGGGCAGGTAGGGCAGACCCACCTGACTACCTGTTCGGTCTCTCGAACGTATCCGAGAAGGCGTCGCGGTCGAAGACGAGATAGCTGATCGTGAACTGATCGGACGACGTCGGCGCCGCGCCGGGCGACGCCTCGGCCACCACGCCGGCAGCCGACTCGATCAGCATCTTGAGCCGCAGGATCGTCTTCGACGCATCCCACTGCGGGCTGTCGCGCAGGCGGATCTGCGCGATCAGAGGCGAGTCGGCGCGGGAGATCGGCGTCGTCATGCTGAGCTCGTCGCTGAAGTCGCCCTCCGGGGCGTAGCTCCACACCACGCGTGCGCGCAGCCCTTCGAGCGGTGTGCGATAGCGCAGCACCAGATTGTCGAAGTAGCGCGTCGGCGCGTTGAACGACGGGCTGGTCAGCGAGAAGCCGGCCAGGCTGGGGATCCGCATCTCGTCGCGCAGCCCCTGCGTGACGATCGAGGGCAGCGACTTGAGCGACTGATCCCACGTCCACTGCTGGAATTGCGCCTTCTGCGCCCACTCGAGCAGGGGGTTGTTGCCGAGGAACAGCTGCTTGGCCTGGGCGCCGATGTCGCCGCTCGCCAGCCCCCGGTCCGTGATCGCGCGGCCGATGCCCAGCAGGCTCGACGCCAGCGCACCCTTCACCGTCTTGTTCGTCGCGCTCTCCGCGCACGGCTGGCCGGCACTGCGCTCGTCGCCCTGAAGGTACGGGTTGTGGACGTAGGTACCGGTGAGGTTCTGGATCCGCAGCTGCGTCGGGTACGCCTTCAGCGGATCGCGGAACCAGTCGCCCGTGGCGATCTCGTCGCTGGCCTGGTCCCAGCCCCACGGAGGTTTGGCCGCGCAGCCGCCAATCGGCCCGTTGAAGGCGCTGCCGACGCTGGCGCTCGCGCCGCCGCTCATGGTGTAGGTGTCGGCGCAGCAGAACGTCGAGCCCACGTCGAACCGGCGCGCCCACAGCGTGTCTTCGATCGACACGAGATCGTAGGTGGCGTTGGGATCGCGGTTGCTCTCCGGCACGGACGCGGTGCCGGTATAGCGATAGACGATCCCCGGAAAACTGGCGCGCGACGCCACGACGGCGCGGCTGGCGGCCTTCACGCCGTGTCCTTCGGCCTCGATGTAGACGGCCGGGCGCCCGTCCACGAAGGTCATCGAGCCATCGAGCTTCAGGCTGCCGTTCGACACCCGCCGGTTGTCGCGGTTGTCGTATTTGAAGAACACGTCGTGAGCGAGCGTCTCGAGCAGCATCGCCTTGCCGAACGGCGACCCGTCCTTCTCGATCGTGATCGTGCAGCCTTCCATGTCGTTCTCGTGCTCGGTCTTCGGCGCGAACCCTTCGTACGGCCGCGCGGTGTAGTCGCGCGGGTGGTAGAACGCGTAGGTGATGAAGTAGTGGCTCGTGGACTCGATCACGCTGTAGTAAACGTGGCCCGTCAGATCGTAGAGGTAGGCGTTCCTCCAGTTGTTGTCGCCCTTCCAGTCGCCGTCGTAGTCGAACTTCGTGACGAAGTCGAGCACCGTGGACCGGCTTTCCTGGAAGACGACCGGCGCGTAGTGCTCGGCGAGCCGGCGGTGGTTGGCGTCGGCGCCGGCCGCCACGCCCGCCGCCCCGAGGAACAGCGCAAGGAACAGGGAGAGCGCTCTCATGCGCCGGATCCTAGTGGGCGCATCGCGGCCCGATCAAGCGCGATCGTCCCCTCTCGGGGCCTGGCCGAGTCTTCAGTCGCCGAACCGGACGCCGACCGTGCCCGCCAGACGGCTGTGCAGCTCCCATCCGAGCCTGGCTTCGGCGCCCACGTAGACGCGCCGCGTCACCCAGATCCGCGCGCCGCCGCCGCCCGTGAACGTCCCCTCGTTCGACGCGAAGGTGTCTGGACCGAACCGGTTGGAGTGCCGGAAGAACCCGGCACCGCCGACGACGTACGGCACCACCAGGCCGGGGCGCGCGGCGCCGCGGAACAGATCCCAGGTCAGGTTCCCCGTCACGAAGAGGTCGCGATCGGAGCCCGGGCCCACCATGTACGTGATCTCGGGGCCGACGCTCAGGCGCGGCGTCAGCGACCACCGCACCGTACCTCCCACCAGACCGTGCGCAATCAGCGCGTCGTCCACGAAACCCGCATAGCCCACCGTCGCCTCCACCACCAGCGGCGCGGCAGGCTGGGCGAACGCCGGGCCGGCAAGCACGAGGCACCCGGCCGCGAGGAGCCCCACCACCACCCACAACTGTCGCACTGCAGTCACTGCCGTTCCCTCCCACTCCCTTAGGTGCCGAAACCGGGGAAAAGGGGTCAGGCCGGCCGCGTTGCGAAACGCGGTTTCGGCGGCCGTAAGCGTCTTGCGGGGAAATCCCTGGAATCCGGCCGACTCCGTTGCCGAGCCGGTGGCAGCAATCGTGCTCCGTGCGGCGCCGTTGGCGGCGCTATGCAGAAACGGCGCGGGGCCCCTGCCGCCGGCGGACGGTCACACATTCAGCGGGCCGAGGGCGGCCTGCTCGGACAAGGAGTGGACTCCATGAAGAGAGCACTACACGTGGGCGCGGCAATGGTGTCGGCCCTGCTGCTCGGCGCGGCAGCCGCGTCGGCCCAGGTCGTCGTCGTAGCGACGGCGACGCTCGGCGGCGGCGAGGAAACGCCAATCCTGTTGTCGGGAGCCGCCGGGACCGCCGAGGTCGCGATCGACACGACCGCAAAGGAGTTCGCGGTCACCTTGCGGATTTTCAACATCCCCACGACCACCACCGCGGGCCACATCCACGTGGGCCCCAAGGGCATAGGCGGCCCCGTCGTGATCGACTTCCCGGCCATTGCCGGGCGGCTCGGCGACTTCGTCACCACCTTCCGCGTGGGTGAAGCGGCGTTCCGCCCCGCCGCCGGGATCGGCATCAACACCATCGACGACGTGATCCAGGCCGTAGCGAACGGCAATGCCTACGTGAACATCCACAGCACGACGAACCCTGGTGGCGAGATCCGGGGACAGCTCGTACCAAAAGCGCCGTAGGACAGGTAGGACGGGTGGGACAGGTGGGACAGGTAAGAACCTTTCGTCGTCCCACCTGACCCGCCCGTCGTTCTCCCCACCAGTCCTACCAGTCCCACCCGTCCCACCAGTCCTATAATGGGCGTGCTGAATCCGACGCCCACTCTCGATCGCGTGGCCACTCTGTGGCGGCTCGAATGGAACGACGAGCGGCTGCTGTGCGCCGTCTACCGCGGGGCCGCGGGGCTTCAGCTGTGCGTCGAATCCCCCACCGGCATCATTGCTTCCGAACGGTTCGCGCTGCGGCCGCGCGCGGTCGCGCGGATGCGCGCCTTGCGCGACTCGCTGCTGCGCCGCGGCTGGCGCGAATTCCCCGGCTAGCAAACCGGCTTAACGCCGGTTCGCAATTTAGATCTTCTGGAGCGTCACGAAGTTCGACGGGCCGGAGCCGAGTTCCGGGCTCATGCTCACGAGCACGATAGCGGAGCCGGCGGGTACGATGCCGCGCGCGGTGAGGGTGGCGCCGATGCGCCGGGCGGCCACATCGATGTCGCCCGACAGGTCCGCCAGCAGTGGCTCGACGCCCCACGACATCGCGAGCCGGCGAAACACGGCCTCCCGATCGGTGGCGGCGACGATCGTCTTGGAGGGCCGCAACGCCGAAAGCAGTGCGGCCGTCTTGCCCCCGCGCGTGACCGCCACAATGGCCGCCGCCTGGCCCCGTTCGGCCAGCGTGACCGCCGCTTCACAGATCGCCTGGCCATGGGGCGCGCGCACGTGCACCTCTTCGAGCGGGATGCGCGGCGCGGACGTCTGCTCGGCATCGCGCAGGACCAGATCGAGAGTCTGGATAGCCTTGGTCGGATAGCTGCCGACGGCCGTCTCACCGGCCAGCATCACCGCGTCCGCGCCGTCGCCCACCGAGTTGGCCGCGTCGCTCACCTCGGCGCGAGTGGGCCGCGGCTCTTTGATCATCGACTCGAACACCTGCGTGGCCACGATCACCGGCACGCCCAGCGTGCGGGCGCGGAGGCAGATGGCCTTCTGCACCCGCGGCACGCTCTGCAGCGGCAGCTCGAGTCCGAGGTCGCCGCGCGCCACCATCACGGCGTCGCACGCGCGCAGGATGTCGTCGAGCGCCTCGATGGCTTCCGGCCGTTCGAGCTTGGCCACCAGCGGCAGATCCGGCGCGCCGGCCTCGCGCAGCGCGGCGCGCGCCTGGCGCAGGTCGTCGGCGCTCAGCACGAAGCTCATGGCCACGAAGTCCACGCCCGCGCGCACGCCGAACGCCAGGTCCGCCTTGTCCTTGTCCGTGAGTCCCGATGCCGGCAGCGGCACCCCGGGGGCGTTGATGCCCTTGTGCTCGCCGAGGACACCGCCGTCCACCACCACCGTACGAATCTGCTGGGAGTCTTCGGACTCGACGCGCAGCTGAATGCGGCCGTCGTCGAGCAGCAGCACGTCGCCCGGCTTGACGAGCGACGGCAGGTATTCGTAGCTGGTGGACACGCGCCCGGGCGCACCCAGGAAGTTGCCCACCGCGATCACCAGCTCGTCGCCATTGGCGAGCGCGATCGGCGCGTGATCGCGCAGCAGCCCGGTGCGGATCTTGGGGCCGCTCAGGTCCTGCAGCAGCGCGATGCTCCGGCCGGCCTCGGCCGCCAGCGCGCGGATGCGCGCCACCACCTCGCCGTGCGCCTCGTGCGAGCCGTGCGAGAAGTTCAGCCGGAAGACGTCCACGCCCGCGGCGATCAGCTCGCGCAGCGGCCCTTCCGTGCTCGTGGCTGGCCCGACCGTAGCGATGATCTTGGTCCGCCGCATGGCGGACCAAGAGTATCGCGGCTCAGGGCTAGAGGCTAAAGCCCAGAGGCTAGAGGCTTATTTCAGATACCAATGCGCCGACAGCGTCATCATCATGCCGTCGAGCGTGTAGCCGACAAACGGGCTCTGGTACCACTGGTAGCCCACGTCGGCGCTCAGGCCGAGCCGGGGCACCGCCGACAACGTGAGTTCGGTGCCGCCGAAGAACTGGGCCGCCATCCGGGTGTCCGACGCGGAGAGGCCCGTCAGCGGATCGTTGACCGACGCGCGCAGGACGTGCGCCCCGGCGCCGACGTAGGGCCGCAGCCAGGTGCTATCCGACACGTGATCGCGGAACGCATACAGCACGCGCGGTCCGAACTGGGTGGACGACATGGTCGTGAAGAACACGTCGTTGGTCATCGAGCTGTGGGTGACGTCGAACTGGACGCCGATCTTCTGCGACTTCGACCACCCGCGAACGCTGATGCCGGCGCCCACGGCGGAGCCGCCGATCTGTCCGCCGATGCCGAACCGGTGCGACGGTGCCACGTAGCCGGCGGGCGTCGGGAGCTTGATCCTGCCGGCTGTTCCTGTCTGCGCCGAAGCCGCAGGTGCCGACCCTGACGCGGACGCAGTTCGTGGCGCGGACCCCGCACGCGGCGCGGCCGCCGGTGTGGCGGCTCCGGTAACGCGCACCTCGCGCCCGAGCGCCCCCATCGTGCCCGCGCTCTTGCGGACGTAGCCGACGCCGTCGGGCGATTGCGACCAGGCCACCTTCACCCAGCTGCCGACGTCACGTGTCACCTCGAGCGTGGCGCCCTGCTTGGCCTCGCCGAGAACCGGGCTGACGTTGGTCGGTGACTTGTAGATGCTGGCCGAGGCCGCGCTGACGGTGAAATGGGTGCCCTGCGCATGCACCGTCGTGGCGGTGAGACACAGCGCGGCGGCGATGGCGATGCGAATACGGGTCATGGCAGTTCCTCCTCCAACGGTTTCCCGGACCTGCGCGTGCCCGCCTCTCGCGCCTGACGATTCCGTCACCGCGCGCACGAGCCCGTTGCCAAGTGGCCGGAGAACCGCGTGTGGACGAGATATGGAGCAAAGTGCGTGCTGAAGGGCTCCGGCGGGCCGCAACGGCGCTAAAATGACCGCCATGTCACCTGTGATGACGGCGTCCGTCCGGCTGGGGACCGACGTGCTGCTCTCGTCGCCGCAGCTGCGCGGCAAGCGTGTCGGCATCGTCTGTAATCACGCCTCGGTGGACCGCGGCTTCGACCACGTGGTCGATCGCCTGGCCGCGGCGGACGGCGTGACGCTCGGCGCGATCTTCGGCCCGCAGCACGGCTTCCGCTCCGACGTGCAGGACAACATGATCGAGACGCCGCATCGCGACGACCCCGGCCGCCGCGTGCCCGTCTACTCGCTCTACAGCGAAACGCGCGAGCCGACCGCCGACATGCTGCACGGGCTCGACGCGCTCGTCATCGATCTGCAGGACATCGGCGCGCGCATCTACACCTACATCTACACGATGGCCAACTGCATGCGCGCGTGCGCCCGCCATGGCGTGCCGGTGATCGTGTGCGACCGTCCCAACCCGATCAACGGCGTGGACGTCGAGGGCGGGTCGCTCGTACCCGGCAACGAATCGTTCGTCGGCCAGTTCCCGATTCCCATGCGTCACGGCATGACGATCGGCGAGCTGGCGCGCCTGTTCAACGGGCACTTCGGCCTGGGCGCCACGCTCGAGGTCGTGAAGATGGAGGGCTGGCGGCGCGAGATGTTCGCCGACGACACCGGCGTACCGTGGGTGATGCCGTCGCCCAACATCCCGACGCTCGACACCGCGATCGTCTATCCGGGCACGGTGCTGTTCGAAGGCACGCTCCTGTCCGAAGGCCGCGGCACCACGCGGCCGTTCGAGCTCGTCGGCGCGCCTGGCATCGAGGCCGAGCGCTTCGCGCAGCAGTTGAATGCGCTCAAACTGCCGGGCGCGTTCTTCCGGCCGGCGGTCTTCGAGCCCACGTTCCAGAAGCACGCGAAGCAGGCGTGCGGCGGCTGCCAGATCCACGTCACGGATCGACGGGCGTTCAAGCCGGTGCTGACGGGGGCGGCGCTCATCGCCGCGTTCCATCGCGCGGCGCCCGAGCGGCCACTGTGGCGCCAGCCGCCGTACGAGTACGAGCACGAGAAGCTGCCGATCGACATCCTCTCGGGATCGCCGGCCCTGCGCGAGCAGATCGAGGCGGGCGCGAGCGCCGGTGAGATGGGCGACAGCTGGCGCGGCGACGAGCGCGCGTTCAAGGAGCTCCGCGCGCCGTTCCTGCTCTATTGATCGGCCGGGAACACGTAGCTGCCCGGGATATCGGGCGGAAAGACGTGGATGCGTTTCTTGAAGCGCCACCCCTTCGCCGTCTTCACGTAGACGTCCTGATAGCCGCCCACGTGCCCGGTGTGCGTGCCGTCACCCGTGATGCCCTGCACGCCCGGATACACCAGATAGCTCTTGCCAATGGCGCCCTCGGGCGACGCCTCGATCACGGCGTTCACCGTCATGTGCGTCTGGATCGGATTCTCGCGGTTGGCGGTCTTCTGCCTCTGGCACCCCTGCTTGCCGCCGCCGGCGGCTTCAGCAAGCTGCTCGCGCCCCACCGACTTCCGGCCGCCGATGCCCCAGTAGAAGATGCCGTCGGGCGTGTACAGGTCGGCGTAGTCGTAGCCGTTGTTGGAGCAGGTGTCGAGCGCGAACGCGTAGCGGTGCAGCAGCTGCTGGATGTCGATGTAGTCCTGTGCGGTCAGCGGCGTCACCGGGCGCGGGGCCGGTGTTTGGGCAGCGGCGCTCGACCCGGCGAGCAGCACGGCGGCCAGGGCAAGGGCGCGAAGCGTGAATGAAGTCTGCACGGTGGCGATCATAGCGCCACCGTGCATGGATGCGAGCCGTTCAGACTTGCGGGAGATTCGTGTACCGGCGGATCGCCACGCTGGCGCCAGCCGTGAACTCGGTCCGGCTGACCACGCCGGCGCAATCGGTGTCGAGCAATTTCAGCTGCGTTTCGTCGCGCGCTGTCGTGGGATCGGTGGTACGAGCCTCGGCGGCCGCCGGATGCTCCACTAGTCGGCAGCGCCTTCGGGGACTTGACCTCATGCATTATGAAATGGGCTAAGCTGCGCCGGATGAAGCCGCCTGCGGCCCTGATCTGCGTCGCAGTGCTCGCGATGGCCACGCTCGCGCGTGCGCAGGCGCCGGCCACACCCCCGCCCGAGGACCGCTTCGTCACGGTGGGAGGCCTGCGGCTCCACTACCTCGACTGGGGCAACGCCGGCGCGCCGCCGCTCGTCCTGCTCCACGGCATCGATCGCATCGCGCACACCTTCGACCACGTGGCGCCGCGATTCACCAGCCGCTATCACGTCATCGCGATGGATCTGCGCGGCCACGGCGACTCGGGCTGGGATCCGGAGGGGCGCTATCTGGTCGAGGACCATGTGGGCGACCTCGAGCGGCTGGTGCGCGCGCTGGGCTTCCGAAACCTGACGCTCTGGGGCAATTCCACCGGCGGACGCGTCGTGCAGGTGTTTGCCGGCCTGCATCCCGAGCTGGTTGCCGCGGTGATTGCCGAGGACGTGGGCCCGGAGCGTCCGCGGTCGATTGCCGACGCGTACGCGCGGCGCGTGAAACAGGAGGAGAACGGCTGGGCGAGCGCCGAGGAGCTGCTGGTGCAGATGCGCGCGGCCGCGCAGCCGCTGCCTGCGGCCGTGCTCGAGCCCTACGTGCGCTACGGCACCAGGCGGCGCGACGACGGCCGTCTCGTGTGGAAGCGCGACCCGAACCTGGTGAAGGGATTCGTCGAGACCGAGCTATGGCGCTACGTGCGCAGCATCAAGGCGCCGATCCTCTACGTGCTCGGCGGCCGCAGCACGATCGTGCCGGCGGCGACGCAGGACGAGCTGAAGAAGGTGCTGCCGCAGGTGCGCATCGTCACGATGCCCGGCCTCGGCCACTACCCCAGCGACGAGAGGCCGGAGGAGTTCGTCCAGATCGTCGACGAATTCCTGCGGCGGTAACGTAGCTCGGGTCTTCAGAGCAGGGCTACCGGGTGGGGCAACCGTCGCGACGCTCACGCTCGTCTAACCCCGGCATGGGCAGAATGCAGTGGGGCGCGCTGGCCGGGCTCGTCGTTCTGCTGACGTCCGCGGCGGCAGCGCAGCAGGTGGCGGACACCGGCTTCGCGCCGGCCGTCGAGCGGCCCGCCTACGCGGCGGACCGTGGTCCCAAGGTCGCGATCGACGAAGCCCACCTGAACTTCCACACGGCCGACGGAGGCTACGCGCCGTTCGCGAAGCTGTTGCGCCTCGACGGCTACCAGGTGCAGGCCAACCGCGACCCGTTCACGGCCGGCTCCCTCGGCCGCGCCGACATCCTCGTCGTCGCCAACGCGATGCACAAGCAGAGCGAAGCCGACTGGGCTCCCCTTCCCACGCTCTCCGCGTTCACGGCGCAGGAAGTCGCCGCCGCCGAAGCGTGGGTGCGGGCGGGCGGGTCGCTTCTGCTCATCGCCGACCACATGCCGCTGGCCGGACACGCCGAGGCGCTCGCGGCCGCGTTCGGCGTGCGCTTCCAGAACGGCTTCGCACAAGACTCCGCGGGCAACGGGCAATTGACGTTCCGCCGATCCGACAGCTCGCTCCCGTCCACCGTCGTCGCCAATGGACGCGACGCGGGCGAACGGGTCGACGCCGTCACGACGTTCACGGGCCAGGCGTTCCGGCTGGATCCCCAGGTCAAAGGCCAGGCGCTGCTGGTGCTGCCAGCCGGATCGCGGTTGCTGCTCCCCGAGGTGGCGTTCCAGTTCTCGGATCGCACGCCGCGGATTCCGGCGGCTCACCTGCTGCAGGGCGCCATCGTGTACCACGGCCGCGGGCGTGTCGCCCTGCTCGGCGAGGCGGCAATGCTGACCGCCCAGCTCGCCGGACCCGACAAACGCCCGATGGGCATGAACGCCCCCGAGGCCCGCGAGAACGCCCGCTTCGCGCTCAACCTGCTGCACTGGCTGAGCGCTCTGCTTCCGTAAGTAGGGGCCTTCAGGCGGCCCAGGGCCGGCTAAAGCCGGCCCTCACGTACGAGATCAACTGCGGGTCCTGGCGAGCTGCGGTGTCTTCTTGGGCGCGGGCTTCTGCAGGTGATGCTCGGTGAGATGGGCCTTCAGCAATTCGAACGCCTGCTCCGGGGCGTCGGCGCGCTTGATGAGCGTGCAGTCGGAAGGGGCAATCGCGCCCCACTCGGCCATCGGCTCGAGGTTGAGGATCGGATCCCAGTACTCGGAGCCGTAGAGAATGATTTGGATCTTCTCGCCGAGCTTCTCGGTCTGCATCAGCGTGAGGATCTCGAACATCTCGTCGAGCGTGCCGAAGCCGCCCGGGAAGACGACGAGCGCCTTGGCCAGGTACGCAAACCAGAACTTGCGCATGAAGAAGTAGTGGAACTCGAACTGCAGCCCCTCGGTGATGTAGGGGTTGGCGCCCTGCTCGAACGGCAGCCGGATGTTGAGGCCGATCGTCTTGCCTCCCGCTTCGTGCGCGCCGCGGTTGGCGGCCTCCATGATGCCGGGACCGCCGCCGCTCGTCACCACGAAGCGGTGCAACGGCGAGTCCAGCGACATCGACCACGTGGTCAGCAGCCTCGCGAGCGAGCGGGCGTCCTCGTAATAGCGCGACCACTCCACGGCCTTGCGTGCCCTGGCCAGCACCATCTCGTCCGCGATGCCGCCGGTCATGTGTTCCGACAGCGCGAGCTCCGCGTTCTCGCGGCTGTGCACGCGCGCCGAGCCGAACAGCACCACCGTGTCCTGGATGTTCTGGGCCTTGAAGCGGCGCATCGGCTCGAGATACTCGGCCAGAATCCGGAGCGGCCGGCCGTCCCCGCTTGCGAGGAAGTCCGCGTCCAGATACGCCATCGGCTGGGGGTGCATACGCCTGATTATCGGACAGTGTCCCTGCCGCGGACACGCGGGGTCGGTATGGCATGATCGGAGGTCTTGATGACTCCAGAGGACTGGCTCGAGAGCGCCCGCGCCGACGCCGAGCGGCGCGGCCTGCCGGACTTGCGGGCGGCGCTCGAGGGGCTGGCCCGTGCCGCCGGCGTGCTGCGCGAGGCGGACTGGAACGACGACGCCTCCGGATCGTCCGAGCCCGCGCCCGACGCGCCGCCGCCTGCTGGATGACGCCGCCTGCCGAGCTGCCGTCGCTCGTCGATCTCGGGCGAGCCATCCGCGCCGGGGAAACCACGTCCGAGGCGGCGACCGAGCGCTGCCTCGCGGTCATTCGCGACCGCGACCCCTCGATCAACGCGTTCATCACGGTGCTCGCCGACGCGGCGCTCGACGCCGCGCGGACGGCCGATCGCGAGCTGCGCTCGGGCCGCGATCGGGGGCGCCTGCATGGCGTGCCGTTCTCGATCAAGGACATTTTCGACGTCACGGGCCTGCCCACCACGGCCGCGTCGCACGTGCGTCGCGAGCACGTGGCCGGCCGCGACGCCACGGTGGTGGCCCGCCTGCGGAACGCCGGCGCGGTGTTCGTCGGCAAGACCAACCTGCACGAGTTCGCGCTCGGAACCACCAACGAGGAATCGGCGTACGGGCCGGTGCATCACCCGCTCGACTCCAGCCGCTCGCCCGGCGGGTCCTCCGGCGGCTCGGCCGCATCGGTGCTCGCCGGCATGGCCTACGCGTCGGTCGGCACCGACACGGGCGGTTCGATTCGGATTCCATCGGCCGCCTGCGGCCTGGTGGGGCTGAAGCCCCGCTATCGCGACGTGCCCACACAGGGCGTCGTGCCGCTGAGCGCGTCGCTCGATCACGTCGGGCCGCTGTGCGCGACCGTGGCCGACGCGGCGGCGATCTTTGCCGTCATTGCCGATGCGCCTGGCGGCGGCGATCCGGCGGAGGCCGGCGCGGCGCGCGGCCTGCGGCTCGGGGTTCCGCGTCGCTACTTCCTCGATCTCCTCGACGACGACGTGGCGCGCGCGTTCGACGCGACCTGCGCCAGGCTGTCGGCGGCCGGCGTCGTCCTGGAAGACGTCGTCATCCCGCATGCCGGCGAGACGCCCGCCGCCTACTTGCACATCGCGCTCACCGAGGCCGCGGCGTTCCACGCCAGGACGCTCGAGACCCGGCCCGACGACTACACGCCCACGGTGCGCGTGCGGCTCGAGGCCGGCCGCTACGTCCTGGCCGAGGACTACCTGCGCGCACAGCGCTGCCGCCACGTGCTCCGCACCGAGGTGTCGGCCGCCCTCGAGGGTCGCGACGGGCTGCTGCTGCCCTCCCTGGCCGTACCCGCGACACCGCTCGGCGCCGCCACGGTGCGCGTCAGCGGCGCCGACGAACCCGTACGCAACGTCACGCTCCGCCTCACGCAGCTCTTCAACCTCACCGGACACGCGGCGATCACGGTGCCGTGCGGCGCCACCGGAGGCGGGCTGCCGATCGGCGCCCAGCTGGTGGGCGCGAGCACGGCCTCGGCACTGCGGATCGCCTTGTCGCTCGAACCCCATCTCCGCGGGCCACGCGGATCGTCACGCTAGACGTCTTGAGAGGCTGAATTCCTTGCGACCGCGTCAACTTCGACGAGCCGCTCAAGACGTCTACGCCCGCCCGGAGGGCGGGCCAGTAGACACTGCCCTAGCGAGGCGGAGCCTGCGGGCTCGTTGGTCCGAGGCGGAGCCTCGCTAGTGATCACATCCATCTTTCACTCGTGGGAACACCGGCTCGCGTCAGCGACCAAGAACCGCATCGTACGCCCGTTCGACTGGGGACTCGACTGGCTCTCGCTGGACGGGGCTGCGGGGCTGCGGGGCCGGGGGGCCGGGGAGGAACTGGGGAGCGAAGGAGCGACGATCGATCGGTATGTCGAGGAGGTGATGCGCGACACGCATGCCTTCTTCACGCCGCCGCCGACCCGCGACTTCGAGTTCACGCCGGCGGACCCGGGGCGATCCGCGGGCGGCGAATCGGCCACGCTGCGCTTTCCCAGCGCGCTGACGACGCCGTACCCCGAGAACAACACGGTGGCCGCGCGCTGGTTTCCGAGCACCGCCGCGCGCCGGTCTGGCCACGCGCGCGGGCCGGTGGTGCTGGTGCTGCCACAGTGGAACGCCGACGCCGGCGGACACGTTGGACTGTCGCGGCTGCTCGCGCGATGCGGCATCTCCGCGCTGCGTCTCAGCCTGCCCTACCACGACGTGCGCATGCCGGCGGAGCTCGAGCGCGCGGACTACATCGTGAGCGCGAACGTGGTGCGCACGTTGCAGGCCTGCCGGCAGGCGGTGCTCGACGCGCGCCGCGCGGTGGACTGGCTGTCGGCACAGGGCTTCGACCGCATCGGGATCCTGGGCACCAGCCTTGGCTCCTGCCTGTCGCTGCTGACCGCGGCCCACGAGCCGCGCATCCGCGCCGCGGCGCTGAACCACGTGTCCCCGTGGTTCGCCGACGTGGTGTGGCACGGGCTGTCCACACGCCACGTCCGCGAGAGCCTCGACGGGAACGTCAGCCTGGAGCAGCTCCGGCGGATCTGGATGCCGATCAGCCCGATGGCGTATCTCGACTCGATGCGCCGGACGCGCAGCCTGCTCGTGTACGCCCGCTACGACCTCACGTTTCCGGTGGACCTTTCGAAGCAGCTGCTCGAGCGCTTCGCGGACCACGGCATTCCGCACGAGCGCTTCGGGCTTCCGTGCGGCCACTACAGCACCGGGATGACTCCGTTCAAATTCCTCGACGCCTACGTGTTGATCCGGTTCTTGCGCCGGAATCTGTAAGGCTTCACCATTCTTCCGACACCGCGTCCTTGAGTTCCGGCTTCAGGTAGGACCAGTGGCTGTGAAAGATCCGCCAGCCCTTCGGCGTGCGCCGGTAGGCCTCGGTGGCGTTCCAGCTCGAGATCGCGCGTTCGCGGCCATCGTCGGTGCGGTAGCTCACGAGGTTGAACGACAGCAGCGCCATGTCGCCGGAGTGCTGCACGACCGGCCGCTGCATGTCGTAGCGATCGACGCGAATCTTGCCCGCAATCGAGTTCATCAGGGCGACCATCGCGGCGCGGCCGTCGATCCGCCGTTCCTGGATCGGGTCGAAGTAGGTGATGTCGTCGTCGAAGAGCTCGACATAGCCCGACGGATCGCCGGCACCCCAGCGATCGAGCGCGGCGCGCTCGAGGGCAATCACGTCGGCACCGGCATCGATCGTGGGCGTCATACGTCTCCCTTCGCCGCGGCGGCGCGCGGGCCCTCGAGAACCGCCTCGAATCCCGGTTGCCGCAACAGCGTGCGGATGGCGCCGGCAAGCGCCGGCGGCGTGTGGAACGGGTGATCGCGATGCACGGCGGCATAGGCGGCGTCGAGAGCGTTGACGTCCTCGTGCAGCTTCGGCGCGATCTCGCGGACGCGCGTGACGTGATGCGCGGCGAACAGCAGGTTCGCGGGATCCACGAATCCCGCGTTGATGAACGCCTGTGTCTTGCGCGCGCAGCGGCACGGGTTGGCCGTGTTCACCAGCCCGCACTTGCGATCCATGAACTGATGGAGATCCCGGCGCGCGCGTGACAGCCGCTGGCGGAAGGCGTCGCGGCTCACCTCGAGCAGCTCCGCGCCGACGGCGTCGGCCACCCCGAAGACCTCGCCGAGCACATAGACGAGCCGCTGGTCGCGATCGAGGCACAGCAGCATGCCCATCGAGCAGCCGATGCGCGCCTCGTCCACCAGCAGCTGCACGTCCGCAGGCACCGTCGAGGGATCGGGCAGGTCGAGGTCCGGCGCCGAGTCGAGACCCTCGGCGTATCGCTCGAAGGTGTAGCCCACCTCCTCGGCTCGCGTCCGCTTCACGTTGAGGAGGTGGTTGACGGCGATCCGGTAGAGCCAGGTGCGCAGGCTGCTGCGCCCCTCGAACGACGACAGCTTCGTGACGACCTTGATCAGGATCTCCTGCGTGGCGTCGTCGGCATCCTGCGGCAGATACACCATCCGCAGCGCCACGTTGTAGATCGACGGGCGGTGCCGCTCGATGAGCGCCTCGAGCGCGCCACGGTTGCCTTGGTGGACCAGTCGCACGAGATCCGCGTCGAGGGCCTCGTCGCCCGCGAAAGGATTCGAAATCGGCATCTGCCGCATTAGACACGCCGGCCGCGCGAGTGTGACAGCGCTTGATTTGTACTATTGAAGTAGTACAATCGGTCTATGCCGGACCTCGACTGGACTGCCAGCGTGAATCCGCGCGACCCGACGCCGCTTCACGCGCAGCTCGAACGCAGCATCCGCGGCGCCATCGCGTCCCGCCGCCTCCGCCCGGGCGATCAGCTCCCCACGGTCCGTCAGCTGGCGGTCGCGCTCCGGATCAACGCCAACACCGTGGCCAAGGTCTACACCCACCTCGAGCGCGACGGCGCGCTCGGCACCCGGCGCGGCGTCGGCACCTTCGTGCTCGACGCGCCGCAGCTGGCCACCGATCACCAGGAAGCCCGTGACGCCGCGCTGATGGCGGTGGCCAACCGCGCGATTGCCGACGCCTCGACCCACGGGTTCACCGTCGCCGACCTCCGCAAAGCACTCCTCTCGATTGCAAAAGGAGAAACATCGTGATGACCTCCAAGAGCCGGTCCATGTTCGACACGCTGCCGCCGGCGCCGGCCCTCGCGCAGTTCAACGTCGTGGCCGTCGCGATCTTCATCGTGGTCGCTGGCGCGGGCCTGGTGCTGACACTGCAGACGAACAACCCGTATTGGGTCGTCGGCGGCGTCCTGCTCGGGCTCGGCCTCGCCCAGGCGCCGCGCGTGGCACAGCAGTGGGAGCGGGCCGTGGTGCTGCGGCTCGGGCGGTTCGTGGGGCTGCAGGGGCCCGGTCTCTTCTGGATCCTGCCGTTCGTGGACAAAATCGGCCGCGTGGTCGACCAGCGGGTCATCACCACGAGCTTTGCCGCCGAGCAGACGCTCACCATGGACACGGTGCCGGTCAATGTGGACGCGGTGCTGTTCTGGATGGTTTACGACGCCGAAAAAGCAGCGCTCGAGGTGCAGGATTACCCGTCGGCCGTGAGCCTGGCGGCCCAGACCGCGTTGCGCGACATCATCGGCCGCACCTCGCTCGCCGATTTGCTTCGTGGGCGCGACAAGATCGAGGCCGAGCTGCAGAAGCTGATCGACGAGCGCTCCACGCCGTGGGGCGTCACC
>Ga0209486_10000534_pt1 | contig 16952 bp, 17 predicted proteins | sample NCCompost_FD_187518 | JGI IMG/M metagenome (GOLD analysis project Ga0209486, IMG submission 187518) | Agricultural soil microbial communities from Utah to study Nitrogen management - NC Compost (SPAdes) (version 2) | ecosystem: Environmental > Terrestrial > Soil > Agricultural land | place...
GCGCCATCATGGGCGGCGCCAACCTCGTCTACCATGCCGCGGGCTGGCTGGAGGGCGGGCTCACCGCGTCGTTCGAGAAGCTGATCGTCGACGCCGAGATGCTGCAGATGATGGCGGAAGTCCTGCGCCCCATCGAAGTCAACGAAGACGAGCTCGCACTCGCTGCGATCGCCGCGGTCGATCCCGGCGGGCACCACTTCGGCACGGCGCACACGCTCGCCCGCTACGAGACCGCCTTCTACATCCCGATGCTGTCGAACCGGCAGAACTTCGAGGCCTGGCAGGAGGCGGGCAGCCTCGACACCACCCGGCGCGCGAACACTCTGTGGAAGCAGCTTCTCGCCGAGTACCAGCGCCCGCCGATTGATCCGGCGATCGAGGATGCGCTCAACGACTACGTCGCGCGGCGCAAGCAGGAGATCGAGCGCGGCGCATGACGGACTCGACGCGCACGCTCCTCGCCGATGCCGCCCGTCGCGGCGCGGCCTACCTGGAGTCGCTCGACGGCCGGCCCGTCTTCCCGCACGAGGCCGACGTCGAACGCCTGCGCGGCGCGCTGGCGGGCGAGATGCCCGAAGCGTCCGCGAAGGACGCCGAAGTGCTCGCATTCCTCGACGAGTACGGGACGCCAGCGACGGTCGCTTCGGCGGGCGGCCGCTACTTCGGATTCGTCACCGGCGGCTCGCTGCCGGCTACGCTCGCAGCCCACGTCCTTGCGAGCGCCTGGGACCAGAACAGCTTCAGCTACCTCAGCTCGCCGGCTGCGTGGCTCTTCGGCGAGACGTCGCTGCGCTGGCTGAAGGGCGTCTTCGGCCTGCCGGCACAGTCCGCCGGCGCGCTCGTGCTCGGAGCGACGGCGGCGAACTTCGCCGGCCTCGCCGCGGCCCGGCACGCGGTGCTGCGCCGCGCCGGCTGGGACGTCGAGGAGCGGGGCCTGCGCGGCTCCCCGGAAGTGACGCTCGTCGTCGGCGAGGAAGCCCACGGCACGATCTTCAAGGTCCTGCCCCTCCTCGGGTTCGGACGCGCGCACATCCAGCGCGTGCCGGCGGACGCCGAGGGGCGCCTGCGAGCGGATCGCCTGCCGCGCATCGCCGGCCCGACGATCGCCTGCATCCAGGCCGGAAACGTCAATTCCGGCGCGTTCGACCCGGCGCCAGAGATCCTGCGGTGGGCGCGTGCCGGCGGCGCCTGGGTGCACGTCGATGGGGCTTTCGGTCTCTGGGCCGCGGCATCGGACCGGCGCCGGCCGCTGATGGCAGGGTTCGCCGACGCCGATTCCTGGGCAACCGACGCGCACAAGTGGCTGAACGTGCCCTACGACTGCGGCGTCGCCTTCGTGCGCGACCCGGATGCACTGCGGGCCGCCATGTCGATCAGCGGGGACTACCTCATGATCGGCAGCAAGGATCCCATCGACCTCACCACGGACGGCTCGCGGCGCGCGCGCGGCTTCGACGTCTGGGCCGCGCTCCAGTCGCTCGGCCGGCGCGGACTTGCCGCGCTCGTCGACCGCAACTGCGACCAGGCCGCCTGGCTCGGCGCGGAACTGAAGCGTGCGGGCTTCGAGGTCCTGAACGAGGTCGTCTTGAACCAGGTGGTGGTCGCCTTCAGCAGCGACGCCCGGACGAAGGCGACGATCGGGCGCCTCCAGAAGGCTGGCGAATGCTGGTGCGGAGGCACCCGCTGGCGCGGGCGCGAGGCCATGCGCGTCAGCGTGAGCGCCTGGGCGACCACGCAGGCGGACATGGAACGGACCTTGCGGGCCATTCTTGCGGCGGCGGAAAGTCCCGGCCGATAATCCGCAGGCCGATGACGACCTCACCTATCCGGACGCTTCTACGCATCGCGTTGGGCCTCGTGGCCGGCCTCGGCGCGACCGCCGGGGCGCAGGACTTCCAGCCCTACCCGGCGCCCCAGATCACCGTCGAACAATGGGCCAGCTACGCCGAGCTGGTCCGGCAGAACTACGGCTCCACGGCCGAGGTGCTGAGGGGAGAAGACGTCATCGTCTTCTCGGACATGCGCACGCGCACGTTCTGGGTCTTCACCACCAAGGACCACCCGGCCCACCCGGCGTGGATCGTACGGCAGATGTACGAGGAAGGCGGCCAGGTGAACGTGCGCCAGATCGGCTACTTCGCGGGCTCGGAACCGGCGTTCGCGAAACTGTTCCGCTTCTACCAGGAGCGGAACGCCCAGCTCATGGAAGACGTCGCACGGCGCAACCAGTAATCCGGCTTCCCGACCGCAGATTCCCAACTCGCCCGGCCTGAACAGGTTTACATTGCGCTGCCGGGGTTTCCGGCAGGGGAGAAAAAAGTGAAGCAATCGAGAATCTTCGCGGCGGGCGCCGCGGGTGTGATGCTGTGTGGGATTTTCTCGGCCACGGCAGACGATGCCGTCAAGGGAGGCATGAGCACGGTATTGTTCGAGAACGAGCGTGTGCGAGTCCTCGAGGCGAAATATCCGCCGGGCGCGACGCACGACATGCACTCGCATCCGGACCATGTCGTGTACGCGCTCGAGGACGCCAAGGTCCGCATGACGGGCGAGGATGGCAAGAGTGCGGACGTGGACATCAAGAAAGGCGCCACGCGCTGGCAGCCCGCCATCACCCACAAGACCGAGAACATCGGCACGACGCCGCTTCACGCCATTCTGGTCGAGCTGAAGGAGCCGGCCAAGTAAGGACCGAACGCGTTTCAGGACGCGGGCCCCGCGCAGGATGGCGCGGGGCTCGCGACTCGAGGAGCCCGTGACATGATCGTGACTCGCAGGAGCCTGCTGAAGAGCGCCGGCGGCTTCGCCTCGCTATCCGCTTTCTCCAATCCCACGCTGGCTGCGATCCTGCGGCAACGGCCGGAGCTCATCCTGCACAACGGCGGATTCCTGACGATGGATCCCCGGCAGCCGCAAGCCGAGGCGATCGCAATCGCCGGCGGGCGCATTCTCGCGGTCGGCTCCGAGGTCGACATCCTCGACTTTGCCGGCGTCAATACCAAAAAATTGGACCTCGCCGGCAAGACGGTCGTCCCCGGCTTCATCGACGGGCACTGCCATCCGGCCTATTCCGGCCGCCGGCACTTGCGCTTCATCGACTGCGACCTGCGCTCCATCGCCGCGATCCAGGACGCCGTGCGCGAGCGCGCTGCGCTAACTCCGCCGGGCGAATGGGTCGCCGGCTTCAAGTACGACGACACCAAGACCGCCGAAAAGCGCTTCATTACCCGCGATGACCTCGATGCCGCCGCGCCGGACCATCCCGTGTACATCGCGCACCGCGGCGGCCACACGGGGTACGTGAATTCGCTCGCCCTCGCCAAGGTGGGCATCACCGAGAAGTCGCCGGATCCCGAGGGCGGCCGGTTCGTCCGCGACCCGGGGACCGGCAAGCTCACCGGGCGCCTCCTCGAGCGCGCAGCCGAGATCTACGAGAACACGATCCCGGCATTCGGCACGACGAGCCGCGGCGAGGACCGCGCGGCGATCAAGCTCATCACGCAGATGTTCGCGAAGGCGGGAGTCACCTCCTCCACGGACGCCTACGGAACTCCGGACGACCTGCGCGCCTACCAGGACGCGCGCGAGGTGGGCGAGCTCTCCTCGCGCATCTACTGCATGGTCGGGTACGCGCACCTCGACCGCATGATCGATTCCGGCGTCCGCACCGGCTTCGGCGACGAGTGGATCCGCGTCGGCGGCATGAAGGCGACCTGCGACGGCTCGATCTCCGAACGCACGGCGAGGATGTCGAAACCCTACGTCGGACGGCCGGACGACTACGGCATGATCGTCGCCGACGCGGAAGAGCTCTACGCGTACGCGCACAAGGCCCACGACGCCGGCTGGCAGGTCGGCATCCACGCGAACGGCGACGTCGGCATCGGCATGGTGCTCGACCTCTACGAGCGGCTGCAGCGCGAGCAGCCGCGCCGCGACCCGCGTTACCGCATCGAGCACTGCACGGTCGTCAACGACGATCTCGTGCGGCGGATGAAGGCGCTCGGCGTGATCCCGACGCCGTTCTCGACCTACGTGTACTTCCACGGCGAGAAGATGCAGGAGTACGGCGAGGAGCGGCTGGACTCGATGTTCGCGCTGCGCAGCTTCCTCGACGCAGGCGTGCGGCCGACGATGGCCTCGGACTACCCGCCCGGCCCCTTCGAGCCGATGATGGCTTTGCAGTCCATGGTGACGCGCACGGACATCACGGGAAAGACCTGGGGCCCGCGGCAGAAGATCACGATCGAGGAGGCCCTTCGCGTCTGCACGCTGAACGGCGCCTGGGCCTCGTTCGAGGAGCACCAGAAGGGCTCGCTCGAGCCCGGCAAGCTCGCCGATCTTGTCGTGCTCGGACGCAACCCGCTCACGGAAGACCCGGCGTCGCTCATCACGATCCCCGTCGAGCGCACGATGGTCGGCGGGCGCTGGGTGTACGAATCATGAGCACGAATCGCAGGCGAATCCTCCAAGCCATGCTCGCGGCGCCGGCGCTCGCGGGCTTCGCGCCAGCCATCCGCGCCTTTGGCCAGGATGCGGACCCGCTCATCACCGCGCCCGAGAAGGCGGTGGACGTGTTCGACTTCGAACGCCTCGCGCGCAAGAACCTGCCCGCGGCTCATTGGGGATACCTTGCCACCGGTGTGGACGGCGATGCGACGCTCGAGGCCAACCGGACGGGCTTGTCGCATTACAGCCTGCGCGTGCGACGCATGGTTGACACGCGCCACATCGACATGTCGGTGAAGCTCTTCGACCGGACCTGGGACACGCCCATTTTGCTCGATCCCGTTGGCAGCCAGAAAGCGTTCCACCCTGACGGTGAGATTGCGACCTCCAAGGCTGCACATTCACGGAAGCACCTCCAGATCCTCTCCACCGTGTCATCCACCGGCGTCGAGGACGTATCCGCCGCGCGCGGGGAGCCGGTCTGGTACCAGCTCTATCCCACCGACCAGTGGTCGATCACGCAGGCGCTAGTGAAGCGCGCGAAGGATGCGGGTTGCCCGGTCCTCGCGCTCACCGTGGACCTCCAGGGCGGCTCCAATCGCCTCACGCTCGCGCGGTCGATCCCGCGCGACTCCCGCGACTGCACGGCCTGCCATGCGACGAGCCGCACACGGCTGTCGGGCTTCATCACGGGCAAACCCATGTTTGCCGGCCTCGATACCGCGTCCGCCACGGACCTCACGCCGCCGGACATGACCTGGGACTACCTCGGGCGCCTGCGCGACATCTGGCCGCGCAGGCTGGTCGTCAAGGGTCTCGTCACGCGCGAGGACGCAGAGCTTGCGATCGGGCACGGCGTGGACGGCATCGTCGTCTCGAACCACGGCGGCCGCGCCGAGGACAGCGGGCGGCCTGCGATCGACAGCCTCGCGGAAGTGGCCGAGGGCGTAAAGGGCCGCGTCCCGCTCATCGTGGATGGCGGCTTCCGCCGCGGCTCGGACATGTTCAAGGCCCTCGCGCTCGGCGCAAATGCCGTCGGTATCGGGCGGCCATACATCTGGGGGCTCGCGTCGTTCGGACAGGCGGGCGTCGAGCGCGTGCTCGACATCCTTCGGGCCGAGCTCGCAATCACGATGCGCCAGGCTGGCACGCGGGAAATCGCCGAAATCACGCGAGACTACGTCGTCGACGATCGAAACGCCGCGAAAACCGTCTGACAAGCTCGTAATTGTCCGGGTGACAGTCCGACAGCTTGAACGCTGTCCAAACTGAGTGCATTGTGGGGTCCAATGCGCGAAGGGAACATCCTGCCGTTCAGGAACGCTCCGCCCGGAGAAGGCGGGAAAACGGCGCAGTTGCCGATATTGCTCCACAAGATCACCGGTTCGTATTCGTCATCCGACAAGCTCGAACGGACTTCGGCGCCGCGCCGCATCCTGGTGGTGGACGACAACACCGACGGCGTCGCCTCCCTCTCGATGCTCCTCACCATGGTCGGTCATGAAACCGCCACGGCGTTCGACGGACTCGGGGCGATCAGCGTCGCACAAAGATTCGCGCCTCACATCGTGCTGATGGACCTGGACATGCCCAAGCTGGACGGCTATGAAGCCTGTCGCCGCATCCGCGGCGAGGAGTGGGGCAAGAGCATGATGCTGGTGGCGGTGACCGGCCTCGGCGGCGAGGAAGACCGGATGAAGTCGCTCGAGGCGGGATTCGACATGCACCTCGTGAAGCCCGTCAGCGCCGAGACACTCATGATCGTGCTGAAGGCCGCGTCCTAGCTCGCTTCCTCGTCCATCGCCACGGCGCTGCCGGTCACCACGATGCCGCCGGTGCGCGGAATCTCCACCTCGATGCGGCTCGGCCGGCCCATGGCCTCGCCCTGCAGGATGACGATCGAAGCCGGTGTCTCGATGAGTTTCGCGTCGCGCAGGTAACCGGCGAACGCCGCGGCCGCCGAACCGCTCGCCGCATCCTCGACGACGCCGCCGACCGGGAAAGGGTTCCGCGAATGGAAGAGGTCGCCACGCTCGCGCCAGACGAGCTGGAGCGTCGCCAGTCCCTCCGCGGTCATCACCGCCTTGAGGCGATCGAAGTCGTAGTCGAGGTCGGTGAGCCGCTCCGCAGTGCGGGCGGCGAGCGCAAGGTGCCAGTTGCCCGCGTAGATGCGCGCCGGCGGAATGCTCGCGTCGAGATCGCCCGCCGGCCACTCCAGCGATTCGAGCACGCGGGCCACGAGCGCTGGCGCAGCCGGTGCGTGCTTCGGCAGCACGGAAGTCAGCGACACCTCCCACTGCCCGTCTCGCTCGCGAACGGCGACCGGCACCTCGCCCGTTGGCGTCGAAAACCGGTAGGTGCCGGCGCCCAGCGTCTGCCCGAGGATCACGCCCGATGCGATCGTCGCGTGACCGCAGAATCCGACCGGCATCGCCGGGCTGAAGTAGCGGACGATCCGGTCCCGGCCCTCCGCGGGGGCCAGGAATGCCGTGTTCGGGTATCCGGTCTCGGCCGCGATGCGCTGCATCTCGGGGTCCGGCGGGAGCGCATCGCCGATCCACACGCCTGCAGGATTGCCGCCCCGCGGGTTCGTCGTGAAAGCCGTCATGCGGCGAAGCTGGCTCACCACGGCAGTTCTTCGCCGTCGACGTTGAAGAACTTCCCGGAATCCGCTGGCGAGAGTTCGGCGATCAGGGCGCGCAGTGACTTCACGCTCTCGGCCGGTGCCAGCTTTCCGCCGGCGCCGCCCATGTCCGTGCGCACCCAGCCCGGATGGACCACGACGCAGGTGATGCCGCGCGGCGCGAGGTCGATCGCGAAGCTCTTCATCGCGGCGTTGACGCCCGCCTTCGAGCTTCGATACGCGTACGAGCCACCCGACGAGTTGTCCGCGATGGAGCCCATGCGGCTGGTGACCGTGACGATGCGCTTGTCGCGGCCCGTCGCGACGTTCTCGACGAAGGCCTCGACCATGCGCGCGGGGCCGAGCACGTTGGCGTCGAGCACCTTCGCCCAGGCCGCGTAGTCGAAGCTGCCGATCTTCTGGGCAGGCGGGCTGCCGACGCCCGCGTTGTTCAGCAGCAGGTCGATCGGCTCACCGCGCAGCGTTGCCGCCGCCGTCCGGATGCTTGCCGCATCCGTCACGTCGAGCGAAAGAACCGTAATCCGGCCTGCATGCTGGTTCTGCAGCGCCTTCAGCTCCTTCGCCGACTTCGGCGACCGGCAGGCGGCGTACGTTTTCCAGCCCGCCTGCGCGTACTGGCGGACAAACTCGAGGCCGAGGCCGCGGTTCGCGCCGGTGACGAGGACCGAACGGGATTCCATGAGCGCCCTGCCGCGGGGACAACACGGTCATCCTAACCCGCGAGCTTCACCTCGGCGACCTTGTCTGCGTACTCTTTTTTGGGATCCTTGCCCAGCATCAGCTTGATGCCGGCAGAAAGGCTGTTCTCGTTGAGCCAGACCTGGGCGTGGCCGGGATCGAAGCGCAGCAGCTGCAGCTGCGGATCGCTCTTGCCGCCCTCGTACCAGGCGGCCACGAAGCGGTTCCACAGGCGGTCGATGACCGCGCGGTCGTTGTCCGGCGTCAGCACTCCATCGAACGTCGCGAACAGGCCATGGTCCTTGGCCACGAATTGGGCCGCCGCCGGTTTCCCCTCGCCCAGCGCCTTCACGAGATCGACGTTCTTCGCACTGAAGATCCAGATCGGGCTGGCGTCTTCATCGCCGTCCAGCTGCGCGGTCATCGGTTGCGCATGACCTTCCCCGGTGCCGACGAGCCCCAGCATGATCGTGCGGTCTGACCGCAAGGCTTTCCAGAATTTGGCGGCGATCTCAGCTTCCTTGCCCATTGCACTTCTCCTCGTTTGGCGGCGATCAGGCTCACTTTCGCCACTTCCGCTGCCATATTGAATCGGCGTACTCCTACACGCGGACGGCACGGCCGCGAGTCATCCGACAGTGAGGCCGAAGCTAGACTGAAATCATGAAGCTCCGTGGCATAGACATCCTCCGCGACGTCGATCTTGCCGCGATCGCCTTTCTGGCATTGAGCGCGGACTCCCGTGAGAACGCGCCACGAACCGGGCCCGTGCCGTCGGACGACGTTTCCATCCCATCCAGTGAACCCAGTACGCCGACCGGCGACACGGCGCCCGCAGACGAGTGATCGCCCGCGGAGCGGCGCGACATGCCAGTACGCTCCCGCAAACCGACCGGGCCCCGCAAAGGCCAGCCGAGCGTCCAGCTCAGCCGGCAGGAATTCGAACGCCGGCTGCGCGAGCGGTTCTACGATCCCGCCTTCCTCGCGCGTGATGCCGACGTCACGCGCATCGCCGACGTTGCCTGGGAGGCTTACACCGAATATCGCAAGAGCCCGGTTCGCCGCCGCGCGGGCGCGGGCTTCAAGGACCCGGATTACCAGCTGCCGGTGGAATGGCTCGAGGCGCGCAAGGCGGTTCGCGCGGCCGAGCGACGGCAGAGGAGCCGCAAGGGCCCCAGCCGCATCCTGCTGATCAATGGCGCTGCGCGGCACGACCAGACCTGCCCCGGCGAAATCTCCAAGTCGTTCCGGCTCGCAAAGATCGCCGAGCGCGAGATCGGGCGGCACGCGCGCTTCGAATGCGACTTCCTCGACCTCAGCGTGCTGACCGCCGAGTACGGCCGCCAGATCATGCCCTGCAAGGCCTGCGTCTCCACCGCCATGCCGCTGTGCCACTGGCCCTGTTCCTGCTATCCGAACCATGCGCTCGGGCAGGTGAACGACTGGATGAACGAGATCTATCCGCGCTGGTCCGCGGCGCACGGCGTGATGATCGTGACGCCCGTGTACTGGTACCAGGCGCCTAGCGTGCTGAAGCTGATGATCGACCGGCTCGTCTGCGCCGACGGCGGCAATCCCGACCCGACCACGACCTCCCTCAAGGACCCGGCCAAGGCCAAGGCCCTCGAACTCTCCGGTTGGCCGTACCCGCGGCATCTCGCGGGCCGCCGTTTCGCAGTCGTCGTGCACGGGGACACCGTCGGCGCCGAGACCCTGCGCCGCTCGCTGTGCGACTGGCTTCAGGACATGCACCTCGTGCCCGCGGACTACGGCGCGACCATCGACCGCTACATCGGCTACTACGAACCTTACGCCACGAGCCATGCGGCGCTGGATTCGGACCGGGCGATCCAGCGCGAAGTCCGCGACGCAGCCCGGATCCTGGTCGAGGCCGTCAGGGGCTACCGCTCGGGGAAACTCCCCGCTGACCACAAAGGAGACGACGGCCCGAGACCGAAGTAGACGGCGGGCAGGTGTAATATGCCCGCGTTTCCCACCGGGAGTCCCGTCATGACCCGCCTGTTGCTCGTCGCCTGCGCCTCCGTCGCCATCACCTTCGCCGCCTACGCGGACGTCACCATCAAGGCCACAGCCACCGGCAAGGGATTCGGCATCTCCGGCAGCACGGCGAGCACGACCTATATCAAGGGCCTCAAGATGCGATCCGACGCAACGGCGGGGAAGAAGAACATCTCGACGATCTTCGACGTCGACGCGCAGAAGATGTACATCCTGAACGTCGACGACAAGGAGGCGCAGGTCTGGGACATGGCCGACTTCTCTTCGAAGCTCTCGAGCAGCATATCCGCCGACGGCGTGCAGGCCTCGATGAAGCCGAACGGCCAGACCAAGACCGTCGCCGGCCAGAACACCGACGGATACGACATCGAGATCGTGGTGCCGACGACCGTCGCCGGCATGCAGATGACCATGCACCTGACCGGTACCTCCTGGATCGCGAAAGGCGCGCCCGGCGGCGCGGACTACTCGGCTTTCTACCAGGGCGCGGCTGAGAAGGGCTGGATCTTCAGCGACCCGCGCGCCGCCCAGGGCTCACCCGGGCAGGCGAAGGCGATGGCGCAGATGTACACGGAGTTTGCGAAGACCGGCGGCATCCCCTACGAGACGGTGATGGACATCAAGCCGGAAGGCGGCGGCGCGATGGGCGGCCTCATGGCCAAGGTCGGGGGCATGCAGACGACGACCACGACGGACTCGGTCGAGGTCGGTCCGCTGGCGGACGACCTGTTCCAGGTGCCGGCGGATTACAAGGTGAAGCAGCAGTAGCTAGGGCAACTCTGTCCAGGTGGCATGGGCGCGGCCGTGGCGGATTTGCGATCCGGCAAGGAACGAGGAGCGATGTGTATCGTGATACATGAGCGACGAGTGACGCCGCCCGATCGCAAATCCGCCCGGCCCCGAAGGGTTGCGTGCGGGCCGCGTGGCTACTGCGTTGCTCCCTCCTCGTGTGGATCTACCACACTTCGTCGGTCGCGCCTTGTTGCCACGCGGCGCGCGCGCAACGCGCTCCATGCCACCTGGGCAGAGTTGCCCTAGAGATGCGGCGCTTCCTTGCGATGGTAGTCATCGCCGCCGCGGGCGCGGCCCATGCGTCGCAACCCGACGTGACCGCGCTCATGGAAAACTACTGGCACGCGTACTCGCGCTCGAACTTCACGGCGGCGGCGGCCTATCTCGATCCGCGCGACCTCGGGGCGTTGAAAGACGGGCTCCTGCCAATGTTCCTGGAAGCCGCCGAGAGCAAGAACGCCAACGTCGTCCCCCTCGTGAAGGCATTCTTCAGCGGCGTCCCGCCCGACGAGCGCGAGGGCATGACGGGGCCGCAGGTCTTCGCCGGTATGAACCACATGATGCGGGACGTCATGCCCGCGCCTTACGAGGCGCTGCGCCAGACCAGCATCCAGGTGACGAAGGTCACGCTGGGCGACGACGGCACGGCCGTCGTCGAGTACACCGTGCGCCTCCCGGACGGTGATGCCTCCGACGCCGAACGCGCCAACCTGCACGAAGGCCGCTGGTACCTGCGGACCAAGGACTCGACCGCCCTGACCATCGAGCGCTTCCGGATGCTGCTGGGCATCGGCTTCGAGTCCGGGCCCGAGGTGAAGCTCAGCCCGCCCGTCACGGAATGACGGACTGCGACGCGTGGATGCGCCGCACGGCATCCATCGTGTCCGCCTGCCCGGCGGCCTTGTCCCCGCGATACCGCTTGACGCGTGCGAGCCGCAGCGCGAGGCCCCCGGGATATCGCGTGCTCGCCTGCAGGTCGCTGAAAGCAATCTCCACCACGAGCTCCGGCCGCACGTGCACGGTGATGCCGTCGCGGTGCGTCTCCCGGGCGAGCAGCTCCTGCGTCTGCCACGCCAGCATCGTGTCGGTGAGCCCCTTGAACGTCTTGCCGAGCATCACGTACTCGCCGGTCCCGGTATCGAGCGCGCCGAGGTGCAGGTTGGACAGCTTGCCGCTGCGCCGTCCGTGGCCCCATTCCGCGGCGATCACCACGAGGTCCAGCGTGTGCACGCGCTTGACCTTGAGCCAGCCCGCGCCGCGGTTGCCGGCCTCGTAGGGCGCGTCCAGCGATTTCGCCATCACGCCCTCGTGACCGGCCGCGAGTGCGTCTTCATAGAACGCCTGCGCTTCCGCTGCGGAGGCCGTGACACGCTGCGGCATTCGCAGCGAGCCGGGCAGCGCCTCCGCAAGCCTTTGAAACCGCTCGCGGGCGGGCCGGTCGGCCAGGTTCTCGCCCTCATGGCGCAGGCAGTCGAAGAAGAACGCCTGTATCGGCAGCTCGGTCCGCATGCGTTCCACGTCCAGCTTGCGCCCGAAGCGCCGCATGGTGACCTGAAAGGGGTGCGGCCGGCGCGCGGCATCGAAGGCGATTGCCTCGCCATCGAGGATCAGGTCTCGGGCCGGCAAGGCGGCGACGCGCTCCACGATCTCGGGAATGGCGGCGCCGACGTCGTTGAGGCTTCGCGTATAGATGCGCACGGTGCCGCCGGACTTGTGCGCCTGGATGCGCGCCCCGTCCATCTTCCACTCGAATGCCGCCTCGCCGCCGAGCTGCTTCAAGGCGTCCGCGGGGTCGGGCGCCGTCTGTGCCAGCATGGGCGCGACCGGCGACAGCAGCTCGAGCTGGAACTTCGCGAGGCCGGCGCTGCCCGCGCGCAGTGCGGATTCGGCCACGCTCCCGATGCTGCTGCCGTACATCATTGCACGGCGGACTTCGCGGACGGGCAACGCCGCCGCCGCCGCGATCGCATCGACCATCACGCCTGCAAGGGCGCCCTGGCGCAGCTCGCCGAGCAGCAGACGGAAAAGGAAACGTTGCTCGGCAGCCGTCGCGCGGCCGAAGAGGTCTCGCAGCGCGGCGGCGCGGAGAGAATTCACGCCCGGACCTCGCAGCGCGGCGATGTCCGTCAGGGTCCGGTCGACCTCGGTCAGGGAAAGCGAAGCCGCGTCCGCCGGGGGGACGCTGCTGGCCTCCTGGAGCACTGCTGGCCCGACGCCGATGCGGCCCTGGGACAGCTCTCCCGAGAGGTTCTGGACGCCGATCGCGATCTCGGCGGGCGCGAGGGAACGGAGGAAATCGGCCAGCTCGCGGACCTTTGCGAGCCGTGCGGATGAGGCGCCGACGCGATCCGAAGCCTCGACCAGGCGAGACAGCAGTGTCATGCCGGTTCCAGTACCAGATTCGCATCGGTAGTACTATCAGCGGCGCTGTGACTTTGCCCCCCATTACGCGGCGCGACTTCATCCACGACGTCGGCCTCGCGGGACTTGGCCTTGCGCTGCCCTGGCCGGTGCCTGGCAGCGAACAAGCGACCGGGGCGACGTACTACCCGCCGACGCTCACGGGACTGCGCGGCTCGCATCCGGGTTCCTTCGAGGTCGCGCACGCTTTGGCGCGCGAGGGCAAGCACTTCGACGACCCGCAGGTCCTCGACGAGTCGCATGACCTCGTCGTGGTCGGCGGCGGCATCAGCGGACTCGCTGCAGCGTATTACTACCGCAAGCTGCACGGTGCCGCCGCGCGGATCCTGGTCCTCGACAACCACGACGACTTCGGCGGACACGCCAAGCGCAACGAGTTCCACCAGGGCGGTCCGATGCGGCTTGCCTGGGGCGGCACCGTGAACATGGAGTACCCCAAGTTCAGCGAGGTCGCGCACGGACTCATCCGCGAGCTCGGCATCGACATCGCGCGCCTGCGCGAGGACTACAGCTTCGACTGGCTCGGCTCGGAGGGCAGCCTGAAGCCGTCGCTCCTGTTCAACCAGTCGCGCTATGGCCGCGACGTGCTGCTGCGCGGCGTGACGCTCGACAGCCTCGAGCCGGCCGGGCTCGCGACGCATGTCGATGCTTTCCCGCTGCCGGAGGATGCGCGCGCGAAGCTCAAGGATTTTCTGTCATCAAATCGCGACGTGCTCGCGGGACGCTCGCCAGAGGAGCGCGAGGCGTATCTGCATGGAACGCGCTACACGGACTTCCTCCGGCAGCAGTTCCACCTGCCGGACGCGGCCGTGCAGGTCTTCAGCAGCGCACCGGCCGGCTTCTGGGGCGTGCCGGCGGAGAACCTCTCGGTCATGGAGTGCCTCTGGTCCGGGCTGCCGGGCGCGCACGTGGTCGGGGGCCTGGATGACCCGGGCCAGGCGGACAACGACCGGGACACGGCGATGTTCCCGGACGGAAACAGCTCCATCGCCCGGCTGCTCGTACGTGCGCTGGTGCCGGGTTCCTTCCCGGACATGGCCGCCGATGCGGATCCCTTCAGTGTCGTGACGGCCCGCCTCGACTATTCGGCGCTCGACCAGCCCGCGTCTGCCGCAAGGGTGCGGCTCAACTCAACGGCCGTCCATGTCGCGAATGGCGCGGACGGCGCCGGCGTCGCCGTGGACTACGTGCAAGCCGGCAAGCTCTCGCGCATTCGCGCGAAGCAGGCCGTGCTCGCCTGCTATAACGCCGTCATTCCCCACCTCGCGCCGGACCTGCCGGCGGACCAGAAGGCCGCACTGGCCCGGTGCGTGAAGCGGCCGATGCTGGTCGTCAACACGCTGCTCCGCAACGGCGAGGCGGTGGGCAAGCTCGGCATCAAGGGCGCGCAGCTCCCCGGCAGCTTCCTCCAGAACGTCTTCCTGGTCACCGGCATCAACGTCGGCGACTACCGCCCGGCGTGGAATCCCGGGGATCCGTGCGTGATGCAATCCTTCGCGAGTTTCGGCGGGCCGCTTGCCGGTGTCAGCCTCGCAGACCAGACCCGCGCAGCGCGGGCGCAGATGCTCGCCATGCCGTTCGAGGATTACGAGCGCGAGGTACGGAGCGTGCTCACGAGCCTGCTCGGTCCCGGCGGCTTCGACGCCGCACGCGACATTCTCGCCATCACCGTCAACCGCTGGCCGCACGGCTACGCCCGCGACCACCTCGACCTCGAGGACGCGGACTGGAACACGGAGCCGCGTCCCGAGGTGGTCGGACGTCAGCGCTTCGGGAACATCGCGATCGCGAACTCCGACGCCGGCGCAGACGCCTACACGCACGCGGCGATCGACCAGGCTTGGCGGGCGGTCAACGAGCTGCAACGGGTCGAAGTGATCGCCGAATAGTGTCCACCCCGAGAACAGGCTCCGCCATAATCTCGTGCGCCGAATCGGATTCTGAGGTCATAGATGATCCCGCGCCGCCTTTATGAGCATGTGAGATCCCACAACTGGTTCGCGGTCTCGATCGATTTCCTCATCGTCGTCGTCGGCGTTTTCATAGGCATCCAGGTCGCGAACTGGAACGCGGAGCGACTCGAGAAGCGCGCGGCCCGGGCCTATGTCGAGCGCATCCGCGAGGATCTCGGGACGAGCGCCCGAAGCCTGGAGAGCCTCGTGACCTATTACCGCCAGGTCAAGGCGCACGCGCTTTCGGCCCTCGACGCGTTCGACGCGCCGCCCGCGGCTGGAGACGAGCAGTTGCTCATAGACGCGTTCCAGGCCAGCCAGCTCCTGATGCGCACCGTCGAGCGCTCGACCTACGACGAGATCCTGTCGGCAGGCGCCATGAACTCGATCCCCAGCCTCGAGACCCGCCGGCGGCTGGCGAACTACTACAAGAACGTCGCAGCGATCGAGGACCTCATGCGCTACGTCCCGCCATACCGGGAAAATCTCCGTCGCCGCATGCCGTACCCGGTGCAGGCCGCCATGTTCGAACGCTGCGACGACATAGCGTCCGTCGATTCGCGCGGCGCAGCGATGGCCACCCTGCCCGAGCGCTGCGTGCTCGGCCTGTCCGCCGAGGCGGTCGCCGCGGCCGTTGCAGCGATCCACGATCCCGAGCTCAAGCTCGATCTCGTGCGCCGGCTATCGGACCTCGACACCAAGCTGGATAACTACCAGCGCCTCCTCGATCGAGGCAGGGCGCTTGACAGCTTTCTTGCGGAGGAAAAATTTTGACACAGCTCGCCTTGGGACGGGACCTGCGGTGGCCGATCGCAGCCTGGTCGTTTGCACTGGCGCTCGCGACATTCTGGGTGGGCGTGGTGATGGCGGCGCGGCACTTCCCGGACCCGCCGTTCGACTGGATGTACCGGGTCGTCTCCGAGCTCGCTTCGCGCAAGCACAATCCGCCGGGCGGACACTGGTTTTCGATTGCGCTCGGGCTTTCCATGCTCGCGCTGTGGCCGGTGGTGTCGGTCCTGCGGGAAACCGTCGGCGAGCGGCGCTGGCCGATCGTCGCCCTGCGCGCCGGCGTACTGTTCGGCGTGGCGGTCGGCATCGAACGGCTGGTATTCGTGCGCCTGTCCTCGATCGTGGACAACGGGCACGAAGCGCTCGCGGTCGGCGCCTTCGCCGGGCTCTATACCGGCATGCTGGGTCTCTACTGGCAGCGCGTGCGGCTCGGGTGGACCGGCGCGCTGTTCGTGGCCGCGCCGCTGGCCGCGATCTTCGTCACGCAGATCGTCATCTATTTCGACCAGCGCGACCTCGGCTGGGTGAACCACGGCTGGCGCGAGATGGGCGTTTCGCCGTGGCTGAGCTTCGCGTTCTGGCAGTGGCTCGCCGTCGCGTTCTTGTGGGTTGGACTGGGGCACCTGCTGTGGTCGAGCCGCTACGGCGTACAGTTGACCGGCGCCCCTGCGAAACTCGAGGTATCCGCAGCGAGTGACGGATGAACGATCCACTGGCGCTGAGCTGTCCGTACTGCGCAGAGCCGGTCGAACTCGTCATCGACGAGGGCGGAGGCAGCCAGCAATCCTACGTGGAGGACTGCCCAGTCTGCTGCCGCCCCTGGCAGGTCGAAGTCACGCTCGATCCGGAGGATGGCTGGAGCGCGACGCTCCGGACCCAGGACGAGTAAGGAACCTCTGATTGACCCCAGCGTGGAGCGCGTTACGCGCGCGCCTTGGCGGGACAAGGCGCGAGCCGAAGCCCCATAGCTGAGTCTATGGGCGAGGCGAGCAACGAAGTCCCGCCAAGGCCCGCCCGTAACCCGCAGGGACCGGGCGATATTCGTCCCTGGCGGCGTTGCTCGTCGCTCATGTATGCCCTGATACATCACGCTCCTCGCGCCTTGCCAGGGACGAATATCGCCGCGGTCGCGCCCACGCTGGGGTAAATCAGAGGTTCCTTAGGCGGCCCGCTATAATGCCCCGGTTCCCGCCCGGGCCGACCGGGCG
>Ga0209486_10000535_pt1 | contig 16868 bp, 12 predicted proteins | sample NCCompost_FD_187518 | JGI IMG/M metagenome (GOLD analysis project Ga0209486, IMG submission 187518) | Agricultural soil microbial communities from Utah to study Nitrogen management - NC Compost (SPAdes) (version 2) | ecosystem: Environmental > Terrestrial > Soil > Agricultural land | place...
CTCGTTAGGGGCGTCGCCACCGACGCAGATTGTGTCAACGACGGTCATGCCGGTATTCCATCGACTCCGAGTCACGCTGGCCGAGGAGGAAAGCCAAGGTGGCGCCTGACGTCGCGCGGAAGGGGTGGACGCTCAAGAGCTTTCTCGACTCCTTGACGCTCGAGCTGGATCGCGCGCAGGAGACGCTCGCCATCAAGGGACTCACGCGACGGCTCACCTACAGCGTGCGTGACCTGGCGCTCGACCTGCAGCTCTTCCCCGACTTCGACGGAGAGGAGTTGCGCTTCACCACCGCCAAGCCGGGGGAAACAGGGGCCGCGCGCGTGAGCCTTCAACTGGGGTCCATCACCGACCGTCAGATTCGCGAGACCACACGCGAGCCGCGCCGCAAAGACGACGTCGCAATCGAGGAGGTCGAAGACATCGACCCCAAAGTGAAGACGTCGCTGGAAAAGATCGGCGTGACCTCGGTGAGCGATCTCGAACGGATGGAAAAAGCCAACGTTGACCTCGATAAGGCCGGTGCTGAGAAGATTGACTATGGGTCGCTGGCGCGCCTCATCCAGCGGTCGAAGCGCCGAAAGGCGGCGCCGAAGGTGAGCAGCGCGTCGCTCAGCGACGATGGCGAGCGCGTGATCCTCACGATCTCGGGCGAGAACCTGGCGCAGGCGGAATCGATGCCGGAGTTCCCGCGGGCGATGCTCGGCGACACGGCGCTCACGGTTCGCTCGGCCGGCCCAGCGGCCATCGCATTCGAGATGGACGCATCGACACTGCCGGACAAGCCCACGGCGCTACGCATCGCGCTCGATCCGCAGGCGGTGCTGAGCATGAACCTCGTTCCCTAGGACGACGAGCCATGCGTTCCGGTTTTCGCGTCCCGACACTTCCGCGCTTTGGCGCACCGCAAGTCGAATCCCCTCCAGCGGTGCGGGTAAAGGCGACGAGCGTTCACGGCATCCCGATCGAACTGCGGGTGAATCCGGGGGCGCAGTCGTTTTCGCGATCATCCTCGTACGACACGCCCCGTCATCCGTCGCTGGCGGCGTTCGCCCGCGCGCTCGACCCGACGTCGGATGGCCTGACCGTAGAGGTCGAGGCGTTCTGCGCACCCGCCGCGCCTGTGCGCGCGCCTAACGCCTTGCTGGCACCCAAGGTCCCGACGCCAAACCCGCTTCCCGATCGGGCGGCAGGGTCTGCACCGGCAGCGGCGCCTGTTCCGGCAGTGCCGGTCGGTGCAGCGCCAATCCCACCGAGCGCCGCTCCACCTCCGACGCTGGAAGAGCTGGCGGCGCTCGCCGAAATACGCGAATCAGCGACCGCGCCGCAGGCAGTGCCTCCCGGCGAAGCGCCGTTTCCGCCGCCACCGTTGGGGAAGCAGGACGCACCGACACAGGCGCCGAAGTCGCCGCCTGTGCCACCCCAGGGTGCCTCGCTTTCTTACGGGCACGAGGTCTTTGACCGAATGGCACCGCCGATGGCGCTCACGTTCGACGTCGGCGACGTGTCCCTGCAGCGACGTTTCTCGCAGATGGATTCGCGGCTCGACCGTGAGGCCCGCAGGGTGCGCTCACCCCGTGCGCCTAACAATCGTCCGACCGCGGCTTCCCTGGACGATCAATCCCTTGCTCAGGATCTGGCATCCATGCGCTGGTCCATGCCCCTTCATCACTCGGCCGGTGCCGGCACGCAAGTCATGGCCGGTCCAGCCCCCGCCGTCGCTGAAGCACCTCCGATCAAGGCGGCCCCAGTCGTCGACGTCATCGTCGCGAAAGGGCCGGTCAAGGAAACGACTCCGGCGGCTTCTCCAGCAACTACCGCGCAGGTCGTGGACGCCGCTGCGCTCATCGCCGGCGATGTGATCGTCGCCTGTGAACCAGTCAGGGACGGAGTTGCACCAGTTACGCGCACCTTGCTCTTCATTGGCGACGGCCAGGTCGTGGAAGCCGCGTCGACCGGCATGGCTGTCCGTCCCCTGGCGCAAGCACTGGTCGGTGTGGAATGCGCGCTCGCGCTGCGCAACAACCCCGGTGCCTGGAGCCCTACCGCCGGCGATCAATCATCGGTTCTTGTCTACATCGGGCACCTCAAGGCGCCCGCAACCAAATAGACGCCATGAGATCCTCCGCCAGGCACGTTCATCACTCGTCGAAGTCGTCCGCGATCACACGCAAGAGTCAGAAGTCAGTCGGCAAGTTGCGCAGGTTGCCGGCCTTTGGGTTCGACACGGCCGCGACACCCGCAGCGCCGAGCAAGGGAGCGCTCTGCATCCCGGTGAACTACGCCCTCCCTGGCGTGTTCCCGGCACGGAAACAACCATCGGCCGCCGCCGCGTGGGCCACGCAAGTCACGCTTCTCCTCTCGTGGCGCGACGACAAGCCGTACACCGAGGAACAGGCGCTGGCAGTGATCGGTGAGCAGTGGGTGGATCGGTTCGCCAGGGGCGAGCCACTGAATGATGACGAGACCGCGATGCTCATCGGTGCGTTAGGCGCCTGCACGCCACCGCCGCAGCTCCTGAGCTCAGAGGCCTGGGCCGCCGTGCTCCGGCTCTACGGACCCGCCGCGATCATCGAGGGTGACGCCGGCGGCGCGCGCTTTCCCACGAAGGGGCGCATCGTCATCGGCATCGGCGGCGACGGCGACCCCAGTGGCACCAGGCTCGAGATCATCGATACGACAACCGGTGCACCCGCGAAGTTGACGCTGCAACAACTTGGCGGGCCCTATCGCCTTCTCCACTGGCACGCCGATGCCGGACTCGGCGCCGGTGCGCGGCCAACGGCGCCGGTTGTCGTCGACTCCGGGAAGTCGCCCTCGGCACCGCCGGCTGGTGCCGTTGACTCGAAGACCAATGGCAATGGCGCCGGCGCTCCCGCAACGAACGGCCACGGTGCACACGCCGGGCATGACACCCCTCCCTCGCAAGCATCATGGCGAGGGGTGCGATCCGCGTCGCGCTATGCGTACGCGCGCGACGTCCCGACGTGGGACCTCCCCTCGAACTTCCCCGCCGAAATCCGGGCCTTCTGGGCGGATCGCAACGCGCGCATGCATCACTACATCTGGCACCTGGCGCGATCCCAGTGGCCCGAACTTCCCGAGGCGCAGAAGAACGAGATCCGCGCGCTGGGATTCTCCGACCCGCCGCGTCTTGCGGGGAGCAGGCGGCGCTCGGCTTCTCCGGGAGCGGGCGTGGACTTTCTGAACATGCATCGCCAGATGGTGGCCACCACGCGCGCCATTGCCGTATCGTTAGGCGGTAGTTATCGCAATACCGGTTGGAGCCCGATCCCCTGGTCGCACAGCGATCCCGTGTGGCCCATGCCCACGTGGTCCTGGGGATCGACAACGCCGGAGTGGAAGAAGCGCGAGACCACGGCGTACTGGCAGAAGATGGCCGCCCAGCTGCGCGATCCCACGTGGCTCGCGTCGATCTCACTCGACGCGCTCGGGACCACGCTCGAGGAGGGGATTCACAACTGGTTCCACATGCATTGGGCGACGCAGGATCCGGCGAACCCGAGCGACACGTCGCCGTCGGCCGATTTCCTCGGCTCGACGTTCTCGTCGCAGGTGAACCCGATCTTCTGGAAGCTGCATGGATGGATCGACGAGTGTATCGAGCTCTGGGAGACCGCGCCCGTAACGGCAGGCACCGGTGCAAAGCGCAACGCGGCGACCGAGCTGGCCCGCTTCAACTGGCTCGGACCCGTGCCACGGCCACCGGCCAAGGCGGGCTCGAAGTCATTCAGTGCGCACGACCATGGCAGCATCAACCTGAGCGAGCAGGAAGTTCAGGACCTCTTCGCCAGGTTGCAGACGCCTGAACCATGGGAGTTCCCCTTCGCCGAGCTGCCGAAGTCCGAGTTGGTCGCGCGATTTGGCGACGTCGGCGAGATCACCATCGCCCAGCTGGAAGAGATCGGGCCTGCCGACAGCTCGTCGGTGGCAGTGATGGCATCGGTGCGGCGCTCTCGTCAGGCACAACGCGGACGGCGCTATGTACCGGTAGGGTACGAGCGGCACGGCGTGCGCCAGATGGACATCATCGATGACATCAAGGACAAGGTCATCGACTTCGGGCGTTCGATCTTCAAGAAGATCACGTCGCGACCGGAGGAAGGGCGCTTCGCGGTGAAGAGTGACGTCGGCGAGATCATGAACGCCGACACGCCGGCCATTGCGCCGTGGACCCGCACGACGGCGATCTTCACCTTCAAGGCGACAACGCCTGACGTGGAGCTCAAGGACGCCGCCCGTGGAGACATCCTGGGCGGCGGGGCGACGCTGACGTTCCGGCTGATGTTGAGCTTCGAGCACAATGGCTTCGACCTGCGCGAAGCACGCGTGCTGCGGCAGATCCAGGGATCGTCGGAAATGGATCGCGGCAACTTCGAGATCAACTTCACGGCCAAGAACGCAACCAACAAGGAATCGGAAATCGCCAGGATCGACTTCCTGATCTCCGGAAAGTGGGACCCTGGGCTCGGCGACAAGTTCTTCGATTTCTCGGGGAAGCTCACCGTGGAAGCCGACGGCGACATGTTCCTGCAACTCGATCCGGTAGATCGCGTTTCAATCGACTCGTCGAGCGGAGGAAACTTCACCGACGTGCAGCGCACCGCCCTGACGCCGCCCACCGTGATCACCAAGCGGCTCACCGTCTTCTTCAAGGTGGACAAGGATGAGATCGAGGAAGGCGAAATGCAGCGCATCAAGGACTGGGTGCGTGAATTGCAGGCGGAGGAGATTCGCTTCCGGAGGCTGCGAGACGGTACGACCACGATCTTCGTGGAAGGTCACGCGAGCTCCACGGGCAAGGGCCAGCACAATCAGGACCTCTCTCGCAAGCGAGCGCTCAAGGTGGTGTCATTCCTGAAGGACGAAGTCGGATCGAAGGCCGACATCCAGCACGCAGCGAAGGGGGAACCGAATCCGGAGGAGAAGGTGGAGGTGGAGGAGAAGAACGAGCGTCGCGCCGACGTGTGGTTCGAGATACCGCAGTAATGGCGTGATGGACGGCGGTGCTTGCCACGATTGATCCCGTCCTCTACGCTCGCGTGGTGCACGTTGGCGAGGGGGAGGTCGAGCAGGGGGAACTGGCGGATTTCGCGCGAGCCACGGACGCGGCTCGTGCAGTCGGAGCGTGGCGTGCTTCTGTTGGATCGGAGCGCGCCGCGCTTTTTCGTGAGGCGTACCGATTCTGGTTAGGCCTGCGGATGCCGTTCCTGTATCGTCAGGCAGCGCTGACGCTGGCGAGGGAGCAGGCGGAGTTTCGCACGCTGGCGGCAGGTTCATCGCCGCTGGAGGAGTGGTACGTCAGGGATCTGGAGGTGGATCCGCTCGATAGCGCCGTACCGGTCACCGCCTTGACGCCGCGGATGCTCGTTGATACGGCGGTCGAGCTCACCAGTCGTCGCGTCGAAGGGCCGCGCACCGGTGACGGTTCCGGCGGCTCGGGTGCGGCGCGCGTCCTGACGACTGCGACGGCACTCATCGGTGAGCCGGATCTCGCCTTGCGTGCGCTTATTCCCATAGCGCTGGGAAGTCTTCACACCACGGACCCGGGACAGGCGTTCGTCGCCTTCTGCGATCGCGTGAAGAAGACGCCTGACGAGTGTCACCATGCTACTGCCGATCAGTGGTGGGCGCTGCTCAAGCGATGGCTGGACCGTATGGTCGTCTCGGCCGCGGACGGTCCGGTCCCACGGCCGATGCAGATGCGTGATGTGCTGAGCAGTCGAAAGGAGCACCCGCTGCTTACCGCGCCGGCGCGCGAATGGGAGTCGCGGGCGGAGGAGGACCCTGCCTATGGATGTTTCCTCCTTGACCCGAACGCGGCACCCCATGGCGTGGCAGAGTCGATCTGGAGGGACTTTCAGCCGGCGGTGACCGTGTACTCCTTCCATCTGGGTGGCGCATTGCGCCGGACGATGACCGTGGTGCATACCGACGCGCTGGCGTCGTTAGGTGCCGCGTGCACGCCGGATGCGGTGTATGAGTTATTGACGGTGCACGGTATCATGCGACGAGCGGCGCGGTTCGAGCCCCCGGAGCCGCGGCTATGCGCGCACGAGTCCTGTGCCCATCATCGTGCCGGATACTGTGCCTGGTATCCATTCGTGCCCCGAGAACCGACGCGGTGCACCTTCCCGTTGCGGTTGGCGCGGATGCGGGTCGAGGCTCGGGGCGAGGCCCGTCCGGCAACGAGCATCCTGGCTGCCAAGGCCCCGCTCCGGGCGCGGCACTAGCCAGCACGCTTCTAAAGCGCTGCGGGGCTCATGGTCGTGCGCTGGCGTTTGATCCGCTCATGTATTTCCTGCGCGCAGCTCCACGATTCGATGATCTGCTGAACCGGTTGACCTGGCTTCCCGATCTCGCGCGCCCTCACCTGCTCCTGATCGACTCACTCCGTCAGGTTAGTCGACGCTAGTTAGTCCCGCGTCATGAGGTTCATGTCGACGCGCATACCAGGATTCGCGTGACGCCGGAGGCGAGGGCGCTGCTACGTAGACACGCGTTCATTGCTTCGCGTTGTGCGGCAGAGAGTTTACCGTCTCGGCTGCGGCATCAGGATCATGGCGCGGCTTCTCGCCTATTACGACCGGGACCGCTACACGTCGGGGTCGAGGAACGCACGGACCTCGTCCAGGAACTGCGACCACGCCGGCTCGGTCTCCAGGAGCACGTGATTCCGGCTTTCCAACGGCACGAACCGCGCGCCCGGGATGAGCGCTGCGAGCTGTCGCCCGTTCTCGAACGTGATCATCGCGTCACCGCGTGCGTGAAGCACGAGCGTCGGTGCGCGAACTGCCGCTGCCTCTGCTCGTATGTCGATCACGTCCGTCGTCTGCCGGAAACGGAGCGCGTTCTCCACCGGCATCGTCTTCGCGAGATCGTTGAACCATTGATGTTGCTCGGGCGTGCCCTCGGGGAGGAACAGTGTGCCGAACACCTGCCTGAACGCGGGGTTGTCACGACCCCAACCGACGCGAATCAGGTTCATCAACAGCGTCCGCTCCAGTTCCTCCTGCGGCGTCTTGTCCCGGTAGCTCCGGCCCACGGCGTAACCACCATACAGCACGAGCTTGTCCACGCGCTCGGGATGGCGAACCGCGTACGCGATCGCGACCGCGCATCCTTGTGAAATTCCCAGGAGCGAGAACCGTTCGAGGCCAGCGGCGTCCACGACCGCTTCCATGTCACGCACCCAGGACTTGAAGGAGATTTCCGATGCGTCGTGATCGGACAGGCCACAGCCGCGCGCGTCGTATCGGATAAGGGTGTGGCCGCGCCCCATCTCCGTCAGCCAGTGCCGCCACACGGGGCTGTTCCAATCGACTTCAAGGTGCGTAAGCCAGTTGGCGGGTTTCACGAGGGGCGGCGCGTCGCGGTCGCCGCTGACCGCATATGCGATCCGTACGCCGTCCTCAGCGCGGCAGAAGTGGATCTGCTGGCGGGGTGGCGCGGAGTCCCTGCTTCCCGGAGGGGGCGTGCTCGCCCGGGGTGTGTCAGCAACTGCACGCACGTCGACGTGGATGCGGAACCCGCGGCCATGCACCGTCTGGATCACGCGCTGGGCCGTGCCGTCATCGCCTAACGCGTGACGGAGCGCCTTGATGCGTGAGTTCAGCGTTCCCGGCGTCACGAACCGGTCGCCCCACACGTGCTTCATCATTTCCTGGGACGTAACCACGCGATCGCGGTGCTCCAACAGGTGGCAGAGCACGGCGTACACCTGCGGCTCCAGGTGCTGGGGCTGGTCGCCGCGGCGGAGCTGCTGGCGATTCGTGTCGAGCGTGAACTCACCGAACTCGTAAACCATCGCTCAACTCGTCTCGACGGGTGTGCCTGAATGCCCTGTCCGCGTGGAGCGGCCAGCTTCTCCGCGCCGTCTCCACGAATTCTCCATGAGGAGTTCAAGCATCGGGCACCCTGCTCCATCGATGATACGCAGGCGACACCAGGGGAGAATGAGGGACCGGTCTCCCGTCGCGTTACGGCAATCATCGCATAGGAGAATCCCATGGTAAAGATGCTCCCCGATCCCACCTTCTATCCATCGGCAACTTTGGCCGCTGAATCGCCGGCAGAAGGACTGGCCTACGTCGCCCTGCTCGCGGCGGAATCGAACGGCACGACGCGCGGACACACGGACGCGATCGGTGTCGTCGATGTGAATTCCGCGTCACCCGAGTACGGGCAGCTCGTGGGAAAGGTCGATTTTCCCCAAGGCGGAAACGAACTCCACCACTTCGGGTGGAACGCATGCAGTTCACATCTGTGCGGCTACGCGCCCAATCCGCACACTGAACGTCGATACCTTGTGGTGCCCGGCACGCACAGCTCGCGCATCCACATCGTGGATACGAAGCCGGATCCCCGTCAGCCCCGCCTCGTGAAGGTGATCGAGGGGGACGAAGTCATGCGGAAGACCGGCTACGCCGCACCGCACACCGTCCATTGCGGTCCCGACGGCGTCTATATGAATGCCCTCGGAAACCCGTCCGGCGATGGACCCGGCGGCATCTTTACGCTCGATCACGAGACCTTCGAAGTGAAGGGCGCGTGGGAGAAGGACCGCGGCCCACAGCAGCTGTCGTACGACTTCTGGTGGCACCTCGGCCAGGACACGATGATCACCAGCGAGTGGGGCACGCCGAACATGGTACAGAACGGCGTGAATCCGGAGCTACTCCTCAGCGGCAAATACGGGAATGCGCTCCACGTCTGGGACCTCAAGCGCCGGACGCATCTTCAGCGGATCGATCTCGGCGCCGAACAACAGATGGCACTCGAACTGCGACCGTCGCACAACCCGCGCAATGCGTACGGATTCGTCGGCGTTGTCATCAGCCTCGCGAATCTCTCGAGTTCAATCTTCGTGTGGTATCGCGACACAGCCACGGGTCAATGGGCCGCGAAGAAAATCATTGAAATCCCGGCGGAACCTGCGAACCCGGATGATCTGCCCGACTTGCTCAAGGGATTCAAGGCCGTGCCGCCGCTGGTGACCGACATCAACCTCTCGCTCGACGATCGCTTTCTGTATGTGTCCTGCTGGGGCACGGGTGAGATGCGGCAGTACGACGTTACGGATCCGTTTGCGCCGAAGCTGACCGGCAGCGTGCGGATCGGTGGAATCGTACGGCGCGCGGCGCATCCGAAAAACGTCGAGCAGCCGCTCAATGGCGGCCCGCAGATGGTCGAAGTGAGCCGCGACGGACGACGCGTGTATGTCACGAACTCGCTGTACACACCGTGGGACGCGCAATTCTATCCCGACGGTATTCGCGGGTGGATGGCGAAGGTCGACGTGCAGTCGTCAGGCGGTATTACGTTCGATGAGCGGTTCCTCTTCGACGCACCAACTGGACTCCGGGCGCACCAGGTACGTCTCGAGGGCGGCGACGCGTCGTCGGACTCGTTCTGCTTCGCGTGATGTCCTCGCCAGCGGAGTGGACCTCGATCGGGCTGCTGGGCGGCCTGCACGGAGTGAACCCGGCGATGGGGTGGCTGTTCGCCGTGTCACTCGGATTGCAGGCTCAGAGCAGTCGCGCGGTGTGGTCCGCGCTCGGCCCGCTGGCCCTTGGGCATGCGCTCGCGGTCGCGGTGGCAGTCGCCGCGGCCGCGATGCTGGGGGTGGTATTACCGTTAGGCAGCGTCCGATGGATCGCCGCGGCGGCGCTGCTGGGTTTCGGTGTGTTACACCTGCGGCCGCATACGCATCCCCGCTGGGGTGTGGGTGGGATGTGCGTGGGGCCCGGGCGCCTGACGATGTGGTCATTTCTCGTGTCGTCGGCGCACGGCGCCGGCCTCATGGTGCTGCCCTTCCTGTTGCCTGACGTGTCGGGAGCCACGAGCGACGCTCACACGCATCTCACAGCGGGGAGTCATGGGGCACACTTGGCCGGGGTTGTGATGTCCACGAGTCAAACCACTGCGCTGGTCGCGACGTTGCTGCACACACTCAGCTACATCGTCGTATCAGGTGCGATCGCCTACTGCGTCTACCAGCGTCTCGGCCTGCGCTTCCTGCGGCGAGCATGGATCAACATGAATGTCATCTGGGCCGTCGCCCTGATCATCACCGCGGTGGCGACTTCGCTTGTGTGAGGTGAGCAACATGAAACGCTTGATGAATATCCTGATCTATATGAGTGCGTTCCTGACCCTGCGCGCGCAGATGGCACGCGGCCAGGCGCTCGCAGGCGTGCGGGTTGTATTGCACGGCTGGACGTAGGCGCTCCGCCAGCGCCTTCTCGTCGCAATTCTTCGCTTAGCGCGCCATCGCACACGAGTCGGCATGCCCACCACTACCCGGTAGACGTGCTGGTGCTCCGCGCGCTTGCGAAGTACTACGCGATCACGCCTACCGACTCTTCGGTTGACGCTCAGCGCCGCCTGAGGCGCGTGAGTGCAACACTGGATTGGGCGTCGGAAGGATTGATGGCGAGTGCGCGTTCGTAGCTGGCGATTGCGGCCGTGGTATCACCCATCGCGAGTGATCCACCAGCCAGCGAACGCAAGGCGAATGTCGACGTCGGGACCATCTCCACGTTCAGCTGGTACAGCCTGAGCGCATCCGCCAATGCGCCGGACGAGCGCACGGAGTTCGCGACATCGACCAGCGCGACTTCGCCAAAATCGTATGCCGCGCGGCCATAATATCGCGTTCGCAGCGTGCGATACGACGCCGTTGCCGAATCGATGCCGCCCGCCGCATATGCCCCGAGCACTACCTGCTGCAGCGTTTGGGGGACGGCAACGCCGTGATGGCACGTGAAGCATCCAACGGATGCCGCCGGCGTGCGACGAGTAGCCAGTCGGGTCAGGTGCTCACCGTTGATGGCCTGGACCATCCGGAGCATCACGCGCGCCTTTTCCTTGGCGAGTCGCGCATCAGACGCGAAGTCGATCGAGTCGAGCGGCTGTGCATCGCGGCCGGCATGGCAGTAGGTGCAGCGCACGCCGAGCGCTCGCGTGAAACCCGCCATGACTTCGAGCAGCGAGTCGACGCTGATGCCAGCCGGAAGCGCCTTGAGGTTCGTCAACGTTTTTGGCGGATACTGCGCGCCGGCTGTGCTCGCGACGAGCATCATGATACTGATCACCTTACTCATCTGCTCACTCCTACGTCAGCGGTTGGCGCCGGTCAAAGTGGTATTAAGTGCGTGTTCTCTCCATCCCGGTCAACACGAAAGCTCCCCACATTGAGCGCCAAGGATCAACAGAGTCGTCGAGCAAAGCCGATTGTTCCCGGAACCGCCACCGTGTATTTCGCCGCCCGTCTCGTCGTTAGGTCCAATTGATACACGGCGGTCTCGCCATCCACTCGGCGAAGGATCGTTATCGTACCCGGAATACATCCGGCGCTCGGTTGAAGGCTGGCCCCTTCCCGGTTGGTGAGGTTGACAGCGTTCCCACCACCTGGTACGTCCGCGACATACACGTCGGGTTCAGTGAGGGCGGCAGCTCCCCAGGCAAGCCTCGAGTTCGAGACCCAGTATGAATGTCCGTCTGTGCCAGCCCGATCAGTCAATCGCACGGGATTCTGGCCGTCCATCGAGGCGGTAACAATTTCGAGATTGAAGCCCGGAAACTGTTCATTCCACGAGAGCATAGTGCCGTCCGGTGAAACAGCCGGCTGCGTTTTTCCCTGCGTTCCAGAAGTCACTTCGGTGAGACCTGATCCATCCGGAGCCATCCGGAATACTTGCGTGACAGTACCGGTGAGACCTCGCCGCGAGAAATAGATGTCACCCGTCACTCGGTTGAACGACGGACCCTGATTGGATAGAGCCGGGTCATTCGTAAGGTTACTGAGGCCGGTGCCGTCAGCGTTCATGCGAAACAGGTCAACGTTAGGTAGCGTACCGCGCGACACGACGACCCTACCGGTCGCCTGGTCGACAGCGAGTCCTCCGGATGCACTGGCGCCCGTGGTGATCTGCACCGCGTCTCCGACGGTAGCAAAGTCCTTGACGAAGACCTGATTCGCGGTGCCGACGGTGGCGGTGAAAAACAGCTTTCCGACTGGGCGTGGAAGCACACGGACAAGCGCCGTGTCGCTTACCCCCATAACAGTTGCGCGTACCTGATAGTCGCCGGCCGTCGCATTCGAAGTGACCGTCACGATCCCCTGATCAACTGTTACGGTCGCGGACGGAGGGACGACGTCCCAGCTCACCGCGTCCGGTCGTGGTGCACCAAGCGTATCAGTCACCTGCACTGTGATCGTGTGGACCCCACCAAGCGAGGCAAACGATTCGACCAGCTCAGGACTTACCATAACGCGGACGTCAGGTCGACTCGGTGCGGACGCATCGCTGCAACCGAAAGCGATCGCAGCGAGTGTGATGCGTAGCCAACACTGCTCCCTCGGCGCAAACATGTCTGCAATTCATGCCCGACCGAGTATCACCGCAAGGGGGCGGTTCGACTACCGTCTGCTGGTCCCTGTTTGGAGAATTTGCCGCCACGAACGGGGGGTGGCTGACGAACGTCGAGCATAACGACATTCTCGCGCTGACCTATTGTATCGCTGCGGCACGATGGAGAATCTCACCGTAAAGATTCGGGATGCACGGCTGTGAAACGACCGCCGAGTACACATCCATGACGATTCCCTCGAACTCGCGGAATTTGTGGAACCTACGATTCTGTACCATGCTCCTGATCACGCTTTCCCGAATCGCGGCCGCGGTGACCGGATCATACGCATCGCGTGCATACAGGTTGAACACAGCCCATGTCATGTACTCGTTGAAGGTGGCGGTCGGCGAGCGGTAGCTATTGGCGTCGCCGTTCCAGAAACCCACGTTTTTGAAGAGCTGCCGGACCAGTCCCGCGTACCGATCGGTCGCGGGATTGACGTAGTTGTGGTCGATTTCGGTAAATACCAGCCGTTCGAGCTGCGCGGTGCGAATGCGCGCGTCGACCGTGTCAGGCACAATGTCCGGTCCGGCGACGAACATGACCGTTTCGCGCACGCCGCCGCTCGTGTAGCGCTGCGTGCTGTGCGACCCGTTGATGAGCGGGGAGAACACGATACGATATCGATTGTAGCGTTCGGGGAAGCGCGCTTCGAGCCACAGCCACATCCGGTCGATTGACACGAGGTCCTGGTAACGGCGGATCTGATCCTCATACAACGCGCTCCGGTCCGCGTAAAAAGCGCGGAACGCGCTCCGGTTCGCGAAATCCGCGACCCGCTTCGTTTCCTGGTTGAACACGTCGGTACCGCCCCACGCTCGGGCGTAGGTAGGGCTGTGTACCAGGCCCGTTGGGCCAAATGAATAGACGAAGCTGTTCTCGCGAAATCCGTAGTAGACGTCGTAGTTCCAGGAACCGCTGCTCGTCAGGCGTGTGTTCAACGCGGCGATCAGGGGATGATCACGCATGCTGTCGAAATGTGTGCGCACCTCCATCAGGTACGGACCCCCGAGCACCGTATGCGCGGCCAGAGACCGGTAGTTGGTGAGCGCGAGGATGATGTTGGCGAGCTCATAGACTTCGGGCACTTCCACGATGACCGGTCGTGGCGCTGTCGCAATCGGCGGTCTGCACACGACGGGTGCGATCGGCCCCGTTAGGCTGGCGCACCCCGCCATCAGGAAGAGAAGGGCCTGGGAACCAGGTGTACGCGTCTTTGGCCAGGCACGAACGATACGGCTCATGACGAATCTCCGGGAATCGCGACTCCCCATACGCTGCCGTGGTCCCCGATCACGCAGCATCGCCCCGCAGCGCGCGGGCGAAGTCATGATTCGCGATCCATGCGTCATGCGCAAGGGCACGAGAGTTCACCATCGAACCGCGCGCTTACGTCACACAGAACGGTGTGCTTACCGTGGAGAAATCCGGCGACCGGCGAACATGATCTCGCCAGCTGATTGAGCGCCTTCACCGTGCATTTGTCTCCATTGACCGCGCACGGGTGGAAGTAGGCGCTCCGCCAGCGCCTCGGTGGCGTACGCCGTTAGGCGGTCACCGGGCGTCGGCCGCCCGCATCCGCTCCCGTAATTCGTCGAGCCAGCCCACGACAACAACGGCGCGCTGCTGCTCCTGACTGCGCCGGATCATCAGGAACTCCCTGCCGTTTTCCACCACGTCGTAGTTGCTCCGCTCGACGCCGCGGAGAAACACGTCGGCGAACAGGGTGTCGCGGCGCGTCAGCGAGAACGTGGAGTCGATCGAGATCGACGCGGCCATCATGTGCGTCGGCGAGCGATAGTACAGCGTGCGACCGTCCTGCGACCACGCTGGTTCCGCTCCGCCGTTTACCGATACCTGGTGTCGGCCACCGTGAAGCAACGACGTAACGTACACGTCTCGCGCGTCGGATTGGGTGGATCGGTACGCCAGCCAGCGCCCATCGGGTGAAAGTTCGGGCTGGAGGATATTCCCCTGACCTGCCCGATCCAGAACCTGCTGGCTGGTGACGTTGCCTGTGGACGCGACGAAAAGCCCTGGCGCACCCCCTGCTACCAGGACGTCAACACCTGAGGCAATGTCTATACTCCGCGGGTTGCGCAGGCTGTCGAGCAGGACCTGATGAGCGCCGGTGCCATCCCACGGTTGCCACCGGATTTCCGACCGGCCCGCTGCCTGCGTCTCCTGGCGCGTAGCACTGAACAGCCACGCAATGCGGTGACCGTCTGACGTCCAGACGGGGCTGGTGCTATTTCCATCGCGCGTAAATCGACTGAGCGTTTCGGAGCCGGGGTCGAAGATCCAGACGTCGCTCGTTCCTCCTCGCTCACGGATGCCTAACGCTATTCGCTTTCCGTCGGGCGAGAGCCGTGGCGATGCATACCGGCCCGGGCCCCTGAGCACGGGGCGGGCCGCGCCGTATCGGTCCACGCGTACCATCTCACTCCCCGTAACCTCGACGTACACGAGCGTGCCGGAAGTGGAGACGGTCATCTCGGTCGCTCCCCCGGCCTTCACGAGGATTCCCTCGAGCACGGTGACCACGGGACCCGTGAGTCGAAGCGTTTTCGGATCGAATGCCGCCGCCGAAACCGAACCGTCGTCGACGCTTCCAAGTAGAACATGACCCGTGCCCACATAGCGCGGGTTCGGCCCATGGATACCAAATCGAACGATCCGGCCATCGTCGAGTCGCGCAGCAGCAAGCTCGGGCCCGGGACTGGAGTCGGAGATTATGGTAAACAGGACCGCGTTGCCGCCCGGCAGTATCTCGGGCCAGGTATGAGCGGTTTCAAGGCGCGTAGTATCGAGAGTGGTAACGGGAACAACGGGTCCTCCCCCGGCACTCACCCGGAACAGCGGTCCCCGGTTCCGGGCGAAGACGACGACGTTGTTGTCGCCGATCGCATAACGCGACACGTTTTCCGCGATCGTTGCCGGCGACCCACCACCGAGCGGGATGCGCTTCAACCGGTTGTCCTGGATGAAAACCAGCCACCCGCCATCGGATGAAAATCGCGGCGCGACGGCTCCCTCCGTCCCCGGGATTGGCTTTGCCTCCAGTTCGTTGAGATCCCTGAGAAACAGGCGGGCGGTTGGCAGACCGCCGAGGTACACGATCCGCCTTCCGTCCGGGGAAATGCCGAGGTTAGCGCCGGTGAGATCGACTCGAAGTGGCGCGCTATCCGTAACAGTGAGGGGAAATCGGATCGGCGCCGTGGCAGTTCTACCGGTCGGCCGCAGCCACCCCCACGCCGCGACCGCGGCAAGTGCCACCAGCGCGCCGTATAACCCGATCGGCCGACGCCGGGACCCGGCCGGAGCTCCCGTCAGGGTTCTGTCGGCGGCCGCTGTCGCCGGCGTGGGAACAGTGGGAATCGAAACGGGGCGCACACCGGTGAGTGCATCAGCAAAGTCACGCGCCGAGCCGAAGCGATCCGCGGGCAGCTTCGCCAGAGCACAGGCAACGGCCGCCTCCACGTGCGGGGGCACGCTGGGACGGCTCGCTCGGATCGGTCGAACGTTCTCAGTCAGAAGCCGTGCAATGATCGACTGCGAGGTGCTGCCGGTATGTGGCGGCTCACCGGTCAGGGCTTCATAGAGGACGGCACCTAACGAATAGATGTCGGTGCGTCCATCGATCGCGCGATCTCCCGTTGCCTGCTCCGGGCTCATGTACTGCGGTGTCCCCAGAGACAACCCGGTCTGTGTGACGCGACTCCCGCCCGCGTTCGAGACCGCGAGAGCTATGCCGAAATCCGCCAACAATGGCTGCCCGTCGTGCAGCAGGATATTCTCGGGTTTCAGATCTCGATGGATGACGCCGCGACGGTGCGCATAGTCCAGCGCGCTGGCGACAGCGGACCCGATGCGCAGGACCTCCTCAACGGGTAACTGGCGCTCACGGTCGAGTCGTGCTCGCAGCGATTCCCCTTCGACGTACGGCATGACATAGAACAGCTGACCATCGGCCGCGCCCGAGTCGAACAACGGCAGGAGATTCGGGTGTTGCAGGTTCGCAGTGACCTTGATCTCGGCCAGGAATCGTTCGACGCCGAGTACGGCGCCCAGCTCCGGGCGCAGCACCTTGAGTGCCACGCGGCGGTCGTGCCTGACGTCGTGGGCCAGCCACACCGTCGCCATGCCACCAGCGCCAAGTTCGCGCTCGATGCGGTAGCGACCTTCGAGAGCCGGGTTCAGAAAGAACGGATTGGTCATCCGTTCCTATGGTCGCAGCAGTGCTGACCCACGACAAGTCCCTGGTCGCGCGGGCGATCAACGTAGCTCGCGATCCTGGGGTTCTTCATTCCACCAACGTTCGGGCTGATTCCGATCGAAGGGCACGACATCTGGTTGCCCGCTCGTATTGCTGTGGTGCCGGTCGCAGTCGGTTTTCATGGCCACGAGGCCAGTGCCGGCGTAGCGCAATC
>Ga0209486_10000536_pt1 | contig 16859 bp, 11 predicted proteins | sample NCCompost_FD_187518 | JGI IMG/M metagenome (GOLD analysis project Ga0209486, IMG submission 187518) | Agricultural soil microbial communities from Utah to study Nitrogen management - NC Compost (SPAdes) (version 2) | ecosystem: Environmental > Terrestrial > Soil > Agricultural land | place...
CGGTTTGATTACGATTTTCCTGTTCGAACCCCGCCGCGAGTTCCTCGTTTTTCTTTGCCGCCTCCATCCACTCTTTGTGCCAACTTTCCAGATTGAAAAATTTGACTCGACGCGCAACTCCGCGCACGTCCGGATCGGGATGGTCCGGAGAAATCTCCATCCGCACTTCCAACTGGCCGCCGCCGGGCAGGCCCTGCGCCGGATAAAGCAACTTTTCCGCCTGCTCACGATCGAAAACGTCGCCGCCGGTTTTGTTGGCCATCGCGAATTCTCCTTTCGCGCACACTTAGTTATTTCGCTTTCCTGTTTGCACCAGGCGAGGAGAGATTGCAACTGGCTTTGAATTGGAGATTTTCCGGAAAAGCGGGTCGGCCGCTCTATGGGGAATTTGCTCAATGGCCACGTTGTGACTTCGTTTCAATGCGCAGACGTGAGCTCAGAAACCTGTCATGGCGCGCGCATCCCGACGATCTAGGACACAAAATTGGCGTCTTTGCAGTGTCGGAAGTCAGTGCGCTCGAAGACGCTTCTTGCAGCAAGCGACGAAGGAAGAAAATATGCGGTGTTGATGTTGCTGTCGTGGCGCCGAGACTTCCGGGTGCCATTGCACGCCGAGAACAAAGCCATGGTCGGTGCTTTCGATTCCTTCTATCACGCCGTCATCGGCAACGGCGTTGACGATAAGGCCGCGACCCAGGCGTTTCACCGCTTGGTGATGGCTGGTATTCACCTTAAAGCTCGACCGTTTCACGATGTCGAAAAGGCGGGTGCCCGGTTCGATGTGAATAGAATGACCGCCATTTGGATTCCTCGAACTGTGCTCGCGAGCGCCCGCATCTGAAAGCTGTGCGGGGATATCCTGGTAGAGAGATCCGCCCAACACGACGTTTATGGCCTGTGCGCCGCCGCAAATGCCCAAGATCGGTAAATCTTCTTTGAGCGCCTGGTCGGTTATCTCCAACTCAAAATCAGTGCGCGCGCTATTGATTTCTCCCAGCTCCTTGATCGGGCGTTCGCTATAGTAGCGAGGATGAATATCAAAGTTTCCGCCGCTGAGCACCAACCCATTCAGTATGCTCAACACCTGACGAACAGTCGACTTCGTTCGATTCGACGATAAGACAACCGGGATAGCGCCGGCGCGCTCGATAGCAGCGAGATATCGCTGTGGCAAAAATAGAGTCGTATCTATAGGTCGGTTGGAGGACCTTGAAGTAATATCTGCCGTGATGCCGATCAACGGGGAAGCGCCGACGGTCATTTTTTGAGTTCGTACAGCCGTTTGTAGATTCGATGATTACGTAACACAAGTTTAACATAGCCCCGCGTCTCGACATAGGGAATTCGCTCGACGAATTCTTCAATATCGTCGGTGACGATCTCCCTCTCCCAGCGGTCGACTGCCGCTTCGCCGGCGTTGTAGGCGGCCAACGCCTTATGCCAGTTGTTGGAATAACGGGCCAGCAGATCTTTCAAATATTGCGTGCCTAGGGTTAAATTTACCTCTGCCTCGAACAGCTTCTCTTGAGAAGGCGCCGCAAGGCCGAGTTGTTTAGCGACTCGTGTCGCCGTCGGCGGGATGAGTTGCATCAGACCTAACGCCGAAGCGGGAGAGCGGGCGCGCGGATCGAATAAGCTCTCCTGGCGGATGAGCGCCAAAACGAGATAGGGATCGATCTCGCGTTCCTCCGCTTTTTGCTGGATCAATTCCCAGAATGCCAGCGGATAGCGGTAAAAATTGCGCTCGGACTGGGAAAGCGTAACCTGCGCGGCAATGTTTAGGCTTCTGCCGTACGCGTGGCTGCGAAAATATTCTCGCAGGAGAATAGTACGGAGCCGGCCGTTAGGTTTTGTCTTGGCGTTGAGTTCGTCTAGCTCTGCTATCGCAAGGTGATGGAGCGAAAGATTCGCTAATTCGCGTGCTCGCGAGAGGTGGAAGTCGATTTCTCCGGACATCGCCGGTTCCGATTCCGCAACGGGGAAGGGTCTCGCCGCGGCAGGCTCGTCGACAGGCTCGCCCAGCCGTTCGAGGGCGCGAAACGCGAGCTCTTGGTAGTAAGATTCCGTCCCGCCGCTCAAAGTCTGGCGATAAAGTTGTTTGGCAGCATCACCTTCTCCTGCTTTCTCAGCGCTGCGCGCCTGCCAGTAGAGCGCGGCGGCGCCCAACGAGCCGTTCTTCGATTGATGGGCAAGTGATTTGAATGTAGCCGCAGCGGATGCCGGATCAGCAGCACGATAATACAGCCATGCGAGCCGCCAGTGAGCATCGTCTCGCACTGCGCTGTTGGGAAATTGCTTGACGATGTTGGAGTACATTTGCACCGCGTCGTCTTTACGGCCGAAATATTCGTGAATATCGGCCGCGGCAAACTGAGCGCGGTCGACGTAGGGACTGCTCGGATATTTACCGAGCACTTGCTTAAAATACTCAAGGGCCTGAACGTTGTCGTGCCGGTTCCAGAGTATCTGTCCGATCTGGTAAAGCGCTTTGGGAGCTTCTGTATTGTTGGGATACTCGTGCGCAATTTGCTCGAGCAGCGGCATCGCTTCGTTCCTGTTGCGCACTGAAAGATATAAAGCGGCGAGTTTGGTCAGAAAACGCAAACGAGATTCTGGGTTCGAGGCATTGTTCAAGAGTTTCTTGTAGAGAATCTCAGCCTCGCCGGTCTGGCGTTCGCGGACCAAACGATCGGCCTCCTCGGCGAGTGATTCCGTAGTGTGGAACGGAAACAGTTCTGCGTGCTTGTCGCGCAGGCGGGCTTGAGCCTTTCTGGCCGCAGCGGTCCAGCGCGAATTCGGCGAGAGGTTGCGCAGTTCATCATAGAGCGCATGCGCGCGTCGCGGCTCGCCCTGGCTTTCGCGGATTTGCGCCTGCAGATAGAGCGCTTCATCGGCTATTTCGCGTTTCGTAAACTTTTCCGGTCGAATCTGGCGCAGTATCTCGTTGGCTTGAGTATATTTTTTCTCGGCAATTTCGATCTTCGCCTGAAGCAGGGCGGCGGGCTGCGACCAAAGACTTTGCGGAAAGCGTTGCTTGAGTTGGCTCAGGCGCTGGAATGACTGATCCCAATTCGCTTCATTAAACGCGATGACAGCGAGATAGTATAAGCTGTAGTCCGCCAGACGAAAGTCGGTATTTACCGTCTTGCGAAAAAGCTCCTTCGCCTGGCCGGGCTTGCCGCTCGAATAGAGGCCATACGCATTGGCAAAGGTTTCACGTTGATCGCCGATCTGCGAATGGGCCGGCGCCGGCAAAGCCGTGAAGATTACCGAAGCGAACAGTATGGCCAACCGCAATTCCATCTCCGGAAAGCTTAACGAAGCTCAAGCGGGGATTCAATCATCGATCAACGGAAAAGCTTTCCGCAACAGCCGACTTTTGTCTGGATTGCGCTGTTGTTTTTTGATTCGGTGAACGTTATGGTCTTTCGCACTGCTGGTTTGTGCTGTGCTTGGCCACAGCTTTGGCAATGGGGCAAAGGGGAAGCTGGAGGGATGGTTAGTTGAAGATCGAAGGCAGTTACACGTTCAACGCGCCGCGCGAGCGCGTCTGGCAGGTTTTGCAGGATCCGAAAGTTATGGCGCAGTGCATGCCCGGCTGCGAGAGCATGACCGAGGCGGGCCCGGATCAGTACGAGGCGGTCATGAAAGTCGGAATCGCCTCGGTGAAAGGTACCTACAAAGGCAAGGTTGCGATCAAGGACAAACAGCCGCCCGCGCATTATGTTTTGAGCGGCGAAGGTTCCGGCGGGCCGGGGTTTATGCAAGGCGACGTGGCGATCGACTTGGAAGAGCAGGATGGCAAGACCGTGCTGAAATACAGCACGGATGCAAAGATCGGCGGATTGATTGCCAGCATCGGGCAACGCATGCTCAATGGGGTGACTAAGATGATGGTCGATCAATTTTTTAAGAAAATCGAAACTTTTGTCTGACGCGGAAAGGTCGTTGATATCAGTTTCTGAGACTTCCCGCTCGCGCTTGATTTGGTTCATGTCGTGCCGCCATTAGTAAGTGTTGTCATTCCTACCTTTAATCGTTGGCCCATGGTCGGCGAAGCCGTCGATTCTGTCCTGACACAAGAGTTTGACAATTTTGAGATTGTCGTTGTCGACGATGGTTCCACGGACGGTACTGCAAGCGAATTGTCAAGATTGGGCTCGCGAGTGCGAATTCTTTCAACACCAAGAAGAGGCGTGTCGGCTGCAAGAAACGCCGGGGTGCACGGCTCAACAGGGCGGTATATTGCCTTTCTCGATTCTGATGATCTGTGGCGGCCCAGCAAGCTGTCACGCCAAATTGGATTCATGGATGAACATGCGGCTGTGCAGATCTGCCAGACCGAGGAAATCTGGATCCGTCGCGGCATCCGTGTCAATCCCAAGGCGATCCATCGAAAACCTTCAGGCGATGTTTTTCTCCCCAGTCTTGAATTGTGCTTGGTGAGCCCGTCGGCGATTATGATGCGGAGAGAGTTGTTTCAACGGCACGGCGGGTTCGACGAAACTTTCCCGGTATGCGAAGATTACGATCTATGGTTGCGCATCGCCGTGGAGCTGCCGATTCCATTGATTCCTGATGCGCTCGTCATCAAACGCGGCGGACATGCCGATCAACTGTCTCATTCGATGTGGGGCATGGATCGCTATCGAGTTTTGGCGCTACAAAAGCTTTTGCGCGCTGGACTCGACGGTAGCCGCCGGGCGGCGGTGATGGAAGTACTGCGTCGCAAGGTCGGCGTGCTTGCAAACGGGGCGCGCAAACGGGGCAAGTTACGCGAAGCAGCCGATTTCGAGGCGATGCTCGCGGAGTTCCATTTGGAGAGAACCGATGGCGGAGAGTGCGATTCGCGACTACGCGAACAGCAAAGGCTTTCATCGACAAACGCTTGATCGCTGGCTGGGTTGGCAACCGAGCGATCAGGATGCCTTGCAGGAGATCGCCGTCGGCTTGAAAGTCAGCGAAAACCATCTGCGCGACTTGATGGATTGGCTCGAGGAGATTGCGCTCCGCGACGATTCAAATATCTCTGCAATCTTGAAACGCCCGGCGATAGACTCGATCAAGACCGATCCGCGTCTCGGTCGGGCCGATAAGCTCAAGCGCATCAAAGAACAACTCAGGCGCTGGAGGTTTCCTCGTCTCGCTGCTATCGAAGAATCGATCCGAGTGAAGGTTCAGGCGCTAAAACTGCCAGCCGAGATTCACTTGAGTGTGCCGCCCGGTCTGGAAGGGGGTCGAGTTCACGTGAGTTTTAGCGCCGGCAGTCAAGGCGAATTCGCGAAATTGATTTATCGATTGAGCGATGCAGCGTCGAGCGGTATCACCGCGGAAATATTTGAATCGTTGTCAGGCGGGGCTCCCGAGAAAGAGCCAAACCAAAATTAGATCGCTTCTATGAGAAATTTGCAATTCGACGAAGTTGTCGTCGAAAGAGGTTCGGAGTCGAGTCCAATCTATCGAAATTTGCGACAAACTTTGGCGCACTTGCCGTTCACGATCGTAGACCACATTGGCCCGGATCAGGGGACAAATTCGCCTGTTGACCGCTTCGGCGCGGCGAAAAGGACACTTTATCTTGCCCGGCACAAGGGCGAGTTTTTAAAGAAATGCCCGGGTAGCGAAGGTCAGGTGTGCTGCAATTATTTTGTCATCAATTTCGCCAGCAATTGTCCGATGGATTGCAGTTATTGCTACTTGCAAGAATATTTAGCCGATAACTCCGCGCTCAAAGTCTTCAGTAACGTGGACGACTTGATCGCCGAAACTGATCGCACGCTGGCGCGGCATCGTGGCGTTTTCTTCCGCATCGGCACGGGCGAAATCACCGATAGCCTTGCGCTTGAGCCATACACCGGCATGGTTCGCGAATTGATTCCGTATTTTGCCGAGCAGGCGAACGTTCTGCTCGAGCTCAAAACCAAAAGCGATTGTGTCGAGACGTTGCTGGATCTGGATTCCAAGGGCCGCGTCGTTGTCGGTTGGTCGATGAATCCCCAGCGGGTCATCGATCTCGACGAGCATGACACCGCGTCCCTGAGTGAAAGACTGAACGCAGCAAGACTTTGCCAAGATGCCGGCTACCGCTTGGGCTTTCACTTCGATCCGATGATCGAGTACCCGGGATGGGAGTCGGATTACGAATCGATGATCGAACAAACCTTCGCGACCATCGATTGGCACAAGCTCGCCTGGTTGAGCCTCGGCGTATTGCGCCAAACTCCTGGTTTGAAACGCATAATGCGGGAGCGCTATCCAAGGTCCGGCTTATTGACCGCAGAGCAAGTGCTTTGTCCAGACGGCAAGTTGCGCTACTTCCAGCCGTTACGGATCGAGATGTACCGCAAAATGGCGCGCTGGATTCGGCGAGTGGCGCCGACCGTGAAAATCTACCTTTGCATGGAGTCCCGCCAGGTGTGGGAGCAAGTCTTTGGTTTCGCGCCCTCGTGCGAGAAGGATCTCGGCAATCAAATGGCGCCGGAAATTCAACAGACGATTCATGCTTAATCACGAGAGCGCTATCGGCGTATTTGATTCCGGCATTGGCGGCTTGACGGTATTACATTCGATTATTGAGGCGCTGCCGAAGGAAAATACCGTGTATCTCGGCGATACCGCGAGATCGCCCTATGGGACGAAATCCGTCGACACGGTCATGCGCTATTCTTTAGAAAACAGCGAGTTTTTAGTCGAGAAGGGCGTCAAGATGGTGGTTGTCGCGTGTAATACATCGACTGCCATCGCCCTGGAACAATTGCAGGCGGAGCTTGAGGTACCCATCATCGGCGTTATCGGGCCTGGTGTCAGAAGCGCGATCGCCACGACCAAGAGCAAAAAGATCGGCGTGATCGGGACCGAAGCGACGATTCAAAGCGGCGCTTATACGCGCGCGCTTAAGGCTGCGAATCCGGCGGTTGAAGTCTATAGCCGAGCCTGTCCTCTGTTTGTGCCTCTGGTCGAAGAAGGATGGACGGACAATCAAGTAGTCGAAATGACCGTCAAAGCCTATCTCGAGAGTCTCAAACAGAGTGGCATCGACACATTGATACTTGGCTGCACGCACTATCCTTTGCTCAAGAAGGCGATTCGTAAGTTTGTGGGGAGCAGCGTGCGCCTTGTCGACTCCGCTGAGGAGACGGCGAAGGAAGTAACAGCCGTGCTAAAGAAAAGCGCGCTTGTGAGAAAGGCCGGCAAAGGGGTGCATAGCTTCTTTGTGACCGACGCACCCGATCGGTTCATCAAGGTGGGGCGTCGCTTTCTCGGAGAGAAAGTCGAATCAGCGGTGCGGATCGAGCGTTGAGCAAAGTAGTTCAGCTCTCATGCGACTCTCTTTAAGTCGCCCGCGGAATCGTGTATTTTGAGGCTATCTACTGATTCTAAAACCTCTTTCTTTGCCGTCTTGGCGAGGAGCACTCTTACGCATGATCGATTGGATAAAAAAAATCGTCGGGACTAAAAACGAGCGCGAAATCAAGCGCATTCGTCCGTACGTCACTGAGATAAATACTTTAGAGCCGGAATACCAGCGCCTGAGCGACGGAGAGCTCGGCGCCAAAACTGTCGAGTTCAAGAATCGCATCGCTGAAGCGACGGCGAATTTAAAACAAGAGCTCGAAGAAGCGCTCGCCGCCCCGCCTATCAGCGTAGACCCTGATGAGCGCGATGAGGTCAAAGGCCGGGTCGAGGAACTCGACAAAGCGTTGCGGCAAAAGGAAGCTGAGGTTCTAGAGGAACTCTTGCCGGAAGCCTTTGCCGCCGTGCGCGAGGCTTCGCGACGCGCCATTAGTCTACGCCATTTTGATGTTCAGTTGATCGGCGGCACGGTGTTGCACGAAGGCAAGATCGCCGAGATGAAAACCGGCGAAGGTAAAACCTTGGTGGCGACATTACCGCTCTATTTGAACGCCCTGACTGGCCGGGGTGTCCACTTAATCACCGTCAACGACTATCTTGCCCGCCGGGATGTGCAGTGGATGGGGCCGATTTACCACAAGCTAGGTTTGACGACAGCATCCATTGTGCATGAGACCAGTTATCTTTTCGATCCGACCTTTATCACCCAAGACTACCGGTATCTTAATTTACGTCCGATCACCCGGCAGGAAGCTTATCTCGCCGACATCACTTACGGTACGAACAACGAATTCGGTTTTGATTATTTGCGCGACAACATGAAATTTTCGTTGGAGGAGTATGTCCAACGGGAGCTTAATTACGCAGTGGTCGACGAGGTCGATAATATTCTCATCGACGAGGCGAGAACGCCGCTGATTATTTCCGGCCCGGCGGAAGAGTCCACTGATAAGTATTATCTCATCGATCGAATCATCCCCAAGCTTCAGCGCGGCGCGGTGATTCAGGGCGATCCTTCCCAGGAGGACCGCGCTGCGATCGATGCAAAGGGCGACTATACAGTGGATGAGAAAAGCCGCTCGGTGACGCTCACCGAGGGCGGGGTAGCCAAAGTCGAGCGCCTGCTCGGCGTTCATAACCTCTACGATCCGCGCCAAATCGACACGCTGCACCACGTGCAACAGGCGTTGAAGGCCCACGCCATCTTCAAGCGCGACGTCGATTACGTCGTAAAAGACGGTGAGGTGATCATCGTCGATGAATTCACCGGACGGCTCATGCCCGGCCGGCGCTGGTCTGACGGTTTGCACCAAGCCGTGGAAGCGAAAGAACGCGTTCACATCCGGGAAGAAAATCAGACGCTGGCCACGATCACGATCCAGAATTACTTCCGCATGTACAAAAAGCTCGCGGGGATGACTGGAACCGCCGACACCGAGGCTCCCGAGTTTAAAAAGATTTATAAGTTGGATGTCACAGTTGTGCCGACCCACCGCGCCATGGTGCGCCAGGATCTCCCCGACATGGTCTATCGGTCTGACAATGAAAAATACGACGCAGTGGTGCAGGAAATCGAGGAGCGTCACGAGAAAGGGCAACCGATTCTAGTCGGAACCACTTCTGTGGCCAAGTCCGAGCGCATTTCCCGCATGCTCAAGAAAAAGGCGATCAAGCACAATGTCTTGAATGCGGTCAATCACGAAGCCGAGGCGAGCATCATAGCTCAGGCCGGTCGCTTCAACGCGGTGACGATTGCTACGAACATGGCCGGGCGCGGCACGGATATATTGCTGGGCGGCAATCCGGAATTTCTGGCGCGCTCGGATATGGAAAACGAGTGGATTAGCCGCGCGTCCAAATTACCGATCGAGGGCGCGGCGCGCTACGAAGATGCTCTACGAGAGATCCGGGAGAAATACGAAGAGGAAGTCCAGCGCGCGGAGAAAAAGTACATTAAAGATGGCGAGGTCTTCGAGCAGCAACGCGGCGACGCCTTGAAGCGCACTACCGACCTGCAGCGCGAGATCCGCGCGATCTCGCCTTTTCGAGCGGCGCGGGAACGCTACGAGGATCTTTCCGCAACCGAATTGATCGAGGCGCTGCACAACCTGAGGCCTATTCCAGACAGTTATCTCAAAGCGAAAGATGTTTTCGAGACAGCGATTGTGAACGCGCGGAACGGCGATTCGCCTCCGGCCGGTTTCGATGAGGCCAAAAATGATTTTACCGCAGCGATTGAACGCTGGCAGGAAAATCGCGGCGAACGCGACGGACTAATCGAAGCACTCGATGAGAGACGCCGGCTCTACGAGCAGCGTCTGATTGATCTCGAGTTCGAGCATGCGCGGCTGTTATTGGCTCAGAGCGAGCATGCGGAGACGGTGAGCGAGTATGAGAGCGCCTACCGCGCCTTCGAAGAAGCGGAGGCTCGTCATGAGGAGATACGCCTGCCTTATGAGCAGACCGTGCAGCAGGCTCAAATTAATTACGAAGCCAAACGCCAGGAATATTTAAAAATGGTGGAACAGGTCCGAGAAGAATTGGACAAGGCTCCGGACCAATACCGCCAGCGCTTCGATGAAATCTTTGCTAATTACAACGCTGTTTGCAGCCAAGAGAAGGGGCAGGTGATCGCGGCCGGTGGTTTGCACATCCTGGGCACGGAGCGGCACGAGAGCCGGCGAATCGACAATCAGTTGCGCGGTCGGGCGGGACGCCAAGGAGATCCTGGATCATCACGTTTCTATTTGTCGCTTGAAGACGATTTGATGCGCATATTTGGCGCGGATCGAATTCAAGGAATTATGAGTCGGCTCGGCATGGAGGAAGGCGTGCCGATCGAGCATGGTTTGGTGACACGCGCCATCGAGAATGCCCAGAAGAAAGTCGAAGCCCATAACTTCGATATCCGTAAGCATCTTTTGGAATACGATGACGTGCTCAATAAGCAGCGCGAGGTCGTCTACAACGAACGTCGCGAAGCCCTGAAAGGCCAAACGCTTAAAGAACAGGTCGTAGAATTGGCTGAAAATCTAGCCGACGACATCGTCGCTCGCTATTCCGACAAAGAAGTTCACCCTTCGGATTGGGACCTAAATGGCTTGCGCGAAGCGCTCTATCACCAGTTCAACTTGCGCCTGGAATTCAAAGCCGATGACAACGATGGTTTATCTGCCGAGAACCTAGAAAAGATGGTGCATACGCGTATTTTGGAAGCTTACCAAGACAAGGAGAAACGCTTCAGCGAACCCATGCTGCGGCAGTTGGAAAAAATCATCATGCTGCAGACCATCGATACTCTCTGGAAAGATCATCTCCTGAATATGGATCACCTCAAAGAGGGGATAGGCTTGCGCGGTTATGGGCAAAAAAACCCGCTGCAAGAGTACCAAAAAGAAGGGTACGACATGTTCGAAGATATGATCCACCGAAAAGAAGAAGATGTCGTGCAAAAACTTTTCACTGTGGAATTGGCGCGTGAAAGCGTCGCCCCGCAAATCGAACTGCAACAGCCGCCCCCACAAAGAATGGTTTTAAGCCACGGCAATGAGCCGATTTCGGCTCGTCCCAGCAGCGGCTCCGCACCGAAACGAGAGAGTGAGAAGGTAGGGCGTAACGACCCCTGCCCGTGCGGCAGTGGCAAAAAGTACAAACGCTGTCACGGTAAATGAAGTTCCCGCGACGATCGGGTCGGTACCCTCTCAATCGGTCGGTTTTGGATTAGGGGCTGTTATCTGGGGCGAGGGAGATTTGAATGGCCACTTACTGCCGGATCGCAATTCGTTCCAAACTCCCGCCCTGCCCGGGCATGCTGGCAAATTGACGAAGGGCTGAAACACTTTCAACTAGCCTCTAAATGGGTGGACATTTCCAGTGCTGGTTCTTGGCCGTCATCGTGGTGCGTGGTAGATCGCGGATGGTTACCGGCACCTAGTTTGATAATTTTATCCGTGGAAACGCGTAAACCTTTGGTTGCGTTTCGAGTGTCGATGACAAGCTTCGCGGCTTCGACGATCCTGGGGATGTCATACGTACTGTGATCCGTAAGGATGATCGCGCAGTCGTGCTCGGCAATTGTAACCGTGCTGGCTTCGACCGACTTGAGAGTGTTTCGACCTAAGCGCAGGGTCGGTACCAGTGGATCGTTGTACGAAAGCAGCGCGCCCTTTTCGCTTAACAACCGCATCACGTCGAGTGCCGGCGATTCACGACAATCACTGACATTTTTTTTGTAAGCGACGCCGAGTATCATAATCTTGGAACCGCGGATGCTTTTAGAAAAGCGGTTAAGTCCGTCCGCGACCAAACTGGTTACCACTGAAGGCATCATCCCATTGATCTCAGCCGCCAAGCCGATAAAGCGAGCTTGAAAATTAAGGGCCTTGAGCTTCCAAGCGAGATAGTGGGGATCTATGGGTATGCAGTGGCCGCCAAGTCCGGGGCCCGGATAAAACGGGCTGAAACCAAACGGCTTTGTGGCCGCAGCGTCGATCACTTCGTAGACATCCACTCCCAAGAGGTCGCACATCAACGCGAGTTCATTGACCATGCCGATGTTGACGCTGCGAAATGTATTCTCAAGAAGCTTGACCATTTCGGCGCATTTCGTGCCGCTCACCGGGATCACTCGTTCGATAAATTGCGAGTAAAAAAGCCGGGCGATCTCGGTGCATTGAACCGTTATCCCGCCGACGATTTTAGGAGTATTGCGCGTGGTAAACGATGCGTTGCCTGGATCGATTCTCTCCGGCGAAAAAGCCACGAAAAAATCGTTGCCGACTTTAAGTCCGGAGCCCTCGAGTTCCGGAACTATCAACTCGTCCGTCGTGCCAGGATACGTCGTGCTCTCCAGTACGATCAGTTGACCGCCATGCAAGTACTTGCGGATTTCCTCGGTTGCCGAGAGAATGAATGAAATATCGGGATCGCGACTCTTGCTCAGTGGAGTGGGCACGCAGATGCTTACCGTATCGGCGTGGCTGAGAGCGCTAAAGTCCGTTGTCGGCGTGAATTGCCCTGAGCGAACGGCTTCGGCGACCGTCTTTTCAGGCACATCGAGAATATATGATTTACCTTCCTTGAGTGCCGCAATCTTGCTGGCATCAAGATCAATGCCGATAACCTTGAATCCCGCTGCGGCGATTTCCATCGCCAGTGGCAACCCGACGTATCCGAGGCCGATCACGGCAGCTGTGGCGTTGTGCTTTTCGAGCTTGCTTCTGAGATCCTCCAAGTTACGAGACCTCCCGTGTTTTGATCTGCGATTTTTCCGTTGTTCTTAACATCTTGAATTCTTGCAAGCGGAGGTTATATTTTTCAATCAGTTCGTAAAGATTGACCCGGCTGATCCCCAGTTCACGCGCAGCGCGGCTAACGACGCCGTGGTTGCGTGATAGCGCCTTCTTAACGAAATCCATCTCGATAGCTTTTTTGGCAAATTTCAAATTAACATCCGTGGGTATCTGATCGAGCGCGAATCCTAAATCGCTCGGTTTGAGAACCGAGCGCGGACTTAAAACCACGGCACGGCTAATAAGGTTCTCTAGTTCCCTAACATTGCCGGGCCAAGGATGCATGAGCAATGCTCCCTCGGCTTCCGTCGAAAGAGTCATCGGAGGTTTTCGATGTTCTTTGCAAAACTTAATCAAGAAATGCTTTGCCAGAGGTACGATGTCGTCTTTTCTGTCGCGCAGCGGTGGCATGTCTAAGGGAACGACCTTTAGTCGATAATACAAGTCTTCGCGGAAAACGTGATTTTCCATGTCCCTTTTCAAATCTCGATTTGTGGCGGCGATAATGCGCACGTCGACATCGATGGGAGTCGTGCCGCCGACTCGTTCGATCTTTCGATCCTGCAAAAAGCGCAACAGTTTGACCTGAAGCGGCGGCGCCAGTTCGCCAATCTCGTCTAAAAACAGAGTACCTGTGTGCGCGAGCTCGAACTTCCCTCGCTTTTGGGCGTGGGCGCCGGTGAATGCTCCCTTTTCATGGCCGAATAATTCGCTTTCTAGAAGATTCTCGGGTATCGCGCCACAATTGACGACTCCGAACGGGTTGTTTTTGCGCGGGCTCTGCAGATGGATTGCCTGGGCGACGACTTCTTTGCCCGTGCCGCTTTCGCCACAGATTAGAACAGAGATGTCCGAGACTGCCACGCGCTCGATAAAGCGAAATATGTCCTTCATCGGCTTGGACGTGCCTACCATGCCATGGAAGCCGTTGGCCAATGCCTGCTCATCGCCGTTCACTCGTTGCTGTAACTGATGGATGTGAATCGCCCGTTGGATCATGACCTTCAGCTCATCGAGGCGAACCGGTTTGGCGTAGTAGTCGAAAGCGCCAAGCCGCACCGCGCGGAGCGCGTTCTTGTCGTCGTCGTTGCCGGTGACGACAATCGCTCGGGTTGCGGGATCTTGAAATAGAATTTGCTCGAGAAGCCGCATACCGCCGAGATCCGCCGGATTGTGCGGGTTCAAAGAAAGGTCCAATGTGACGACGGGCGGCTTTTCCTTTTCGAAAATACTCATGGCCTCGCCTTCGACAGACGTCGTGAAGACGTCATAGTCCGCTTCCAGCGCCCAGCGCATCTGTTTCAGAATATTTTCTTCGTCATCGACGAGTAGTATTTTAGGCTTCACAGTGTATTCCTTTCTGCGTACTTTCAGAGTGTAGGCAGTTCGACTTCGACCTTGGTGCCGGCATTTAATTGGCTTTCGATCCGGATTTGGCCTCCGTGAACCTCAATAATTGAACGGGTATGGCAAAGACCTATCCCGAGACCCTTCTCCTTAGTTGTTTGGAAAGGGCGAAACAAGCTGTCGAGTCTTTCGGGAGAAATGCCGCATCCCGTGTCGCGAATAGACGCGGTAATCTTGCCGCGCGGCTCGTTGGACACGGTCACCTCCACCGCCCCTTCTCCCTTCGGTAAACTTTGAATCGCATTCAGAAGCAAGTTTGTGAAGGCCTTTTGCAGTAACTCGGGATCGCCCGAGACGGGGCGGAGTTGGTTCGTGGGCGGAAATGTGGTGCGCACCTGGACGCCGTTCCGCTGCTCTATTTTGAGATGATCGAAAGTATTTGAAATCACTTCCAGAATATTGACGGGTTGCTGTTTAAGGGAGAATTGTCCACGTTGCACGGATAGGCTTGCGATAAGATTTATCATTTTTTCCGTCGTTTGGCCGAACGTCGCGAACGCATCAGATAGGAATGCCGGATTCTGGCTGAAGTGTTTGGCATTTTCCAATGTCATTCCTTGCAGTGTGGCGAGATTCTTCAAATCGTGAAGAATAAATGAGGCGAAGCGATTAAAGGAATCCCATTCGCGCGCTAGAAGCAGCTCTTCCGAGAGCTTGTGGGTCAGGATCAAATGGCCGAGTTGATTGCTAACGCTCGACAAGAATTGTTCGTCTTCTGCGAGTGATCTTTCGCCTGGCTGCAACCCGATACCGATCACAGCCAAAATTTCATTGCCTTTTTCGACGAGCGCTAAGCGTTCTATCCCCAAATCGTTGAGAGCTGTGTGAGCTAATACCGGGAAGCGCTCAGCGGCTGCCGTGTCGCCGCGCGCCGGCACGCGAAAGAACATTGAATCCGCATTCACCAAGCGTGAACGGTCCAAGCGCAGGGGAGCCAAGTCGGTTTGTCGCGCATTGGCGCCATCATGACGATACGCAAGGTGATAGGTTTCGGCGGCCGCGGAACGAAGCCAAACCGCGACTTGCCGAACAAACATGGCATCGGCGACGAACTCGCCCACGCGAGGCAAGACGTCGCGAATATTCAGCGAACCGCTGGATTTGTCCGAGAATTTCATCCACAGATCCCTGTAATCATATTTGTTTCGAAAAAAATGCCTCGTGAGGAAGCCTTTCGCGCGGTTATGAAGTTTCGGAGACAGATAAATCGAGAGAAACAAAATCACTAAGGCAAATGCCGCGATCGGCAGGAGCACGGTAAGACCCTGCGGCTCAATGAGTCGTAAGAGGTCCAGTATTGTTCCGGAGATAATTAGATAAACTATCGCCGCGGTGGCGGAAAGACTTCCAAACACTACATGTCGAGAGACGCGAATCCTGACTTCCCACAGAGGGTATTTTGCAAAACTGTAGACGAGTAAGATCAAGCCAAAGGAAACGATTGCGGCTCCCAATTGCAACATGGCTTGGGAGATGTAGGATGCGACTAAAACATTGACCGAGAGATAGCTAAAATAAACGGTAAAACCGAGATAGGCGATGAGCACGAACTTGAGCTCATCCCGTTGGGGGTTACTCGCTTGTTGGAGCGTCTTGTCGAAACAAAGCAACGTGAGAACACAGGATCCGACTACTACCAGAAAATAATAGCGCCATTGATTTGCAACAATGATGATCGGCTGTTCCAGTATGCCTGTGACCCATTCGATGATCCGGCCCAGAAAAATTTCTTGAACGATGAAAGCCAACAAAATTATTTGTAGCGCATAGTAAACGATCCAACCAATCGATCTATCGGTTGGTCGTGCACGTCCGACGATGTGGCTTACTGGGACAATCGTTACCGGAGTCAAGGCGACGGCGAGAAGAATCAATTGCGCTCCGACAGCGGAGGTAGGCCAGTTGATGAATAGGTAGGAGCCTAGCTGAAGAAAAATTAAGGGCGTGAAGCTCGCGATAAGATAGGCCACACTCGCATGTTTCATGATCTTGGTTGCCAGATACGTAGAGAGGCAGCCTAGCAAGACCACGTTCGCGGCCAGTAAAAAGTTGAAATTGATAAATAAACCCATGACGTTTAGGACCAAAACTTAATCGTCTTGAGCAAGGGATGTGCCAATCTATTGCAAGATTGGACTAGTTTGATCTTTCTTCAGAATGCTTCCGACAATCATGATCAGGGCTGTTTAATGCGTCCTTACGGATGGCGAATAAATGGTGATTGCAGCAATTCCAGGACAATTTCAAGCGAAATCAATATATCTTCATTTTCAAAGCTCGATTGCAATTCATCAATCTGGCCGACAATTCACGCTGAACTTTCGTGGCCGATGTAATCCGAAAGCATGCAACACTTGATCTGATGCGGCATTACTGCCCGATGTAAATTCGAGGGTTAGTAACGGTAAACTCCGAGCATGGCTGGTGAGTAATGTTATTGTTCATTATGTTAGCAAATCATAGCGAATTAACGAGTAGAAACTCGTTGCTGCCTGCTACTATTTATTTGTAAACAGAGTTTACGGTAATTCCAGGTAGCGTGAAGGCCTAAAGGCCTAAAACACGTAATTCTGGCTATTTACCAGGGAGCGATCGTTTAGACAAAGTGTAAAAAGTAATAACAAATTTCTTGAATTGCATCGGAACTTATGGCAAAAATGCCAGCTAGTTTGTAGGGGCATTTTTAAGTAACTTTTGGAAAAAGGAAGTTCTGTTGTCCCGTATTTCAATTCAGGGCCCATATGCGGGTAAGGACGAGATGGTTTCGCGGGTTGCTACTCGCCAGAGACGCCTCATAGAGCGCGGTCG
>Ga0209486_10000537_pt1 | contig 16859 bp, 19 predicted proteins | sample NCCompost_FD_187518 | JGI IMG/M metagenome (GOLD analysis project Ga0209486, IMG submission 187518) | Agricultural soil microbial communities from Utah to study Nitrogen management - NC Compost (SPAdes) (version 2) | ecosystem: Environmental > Terrestrial > Soil > Agricultural land | place...
GTTGATGCATTTGTTGAAGCCTGTGCATTTGCAGCTGCATTCACATTCACATCGGCAGCATTCTTAGCGTCAGTTTTTACTTCATGCGTTGTTTGCACAGCCTTAGTTGCTTTTGCATCTGCAGTAGTTACCGCTTTTGTTTTCACTGCTGCACCTGTATTTGTGGTTGTGGATACAGCAGCCCTTGTTGACTGAGTTGCGGTATTAACTACTGGTTTTACATTAACAGCATTTGCGTGTACAGCCGCATTCGTAGCTGCCTGTGTTGTTGTTTTCAACCCGAGGTTTACCTGTGAAAAAGCAAAACCTGAAAAAAGAACTGTTACCGCAAGGGCGATTGTTTTTTGCATCGTCTTCATAGATGATTTGTTTTTGATTAAATAAAAAATTTCAACTATAGACTCTGCTGCTGGTCATTGATTACAAAAAATTGTGCCAATCAGCAGAGCAATCTTGTTAATCGAATTCTTTGATTTGAAAATCAACCTGTTCTTAGAGTGGAGTAGTTAGCAGGGCGGTGACTGATATTACAGACGCCGGATAATACCAGAAGTTTAACAGATGTGGATAAAACTATTTTTATTTTCTTAAATATCTATAGAGCTTTTTTCGCAGAAGAAATTTTTTTTCATCGGCATTAAACCTTTTGCAGCTTATACCCGTTATTATAATGAGCAGATAAATATTGCTGGTTCAACTTATCATTTGTTAATTGCTGTTTTGCTTTGTCCCATGTAATTTTTTCCTTGCTCCTGTATGCGATATTTCCCAATTGAGAAACCGTGGCGATATGCGCCCCGATGCTGATAGGGCAATTAAGATCATCCTGCCTGCCGGATTTGATCGCAGCAACAAAATTCTCCCAATGCTTCAGTAATGCATTATCGGTAGGTTTTTTTCTTTCCACCATTACTTTTTCTTTTGCCTTGTTCTCCGCAATTACTTCCCATCCCGTGCGGTCCAATTCAAGTGTTCCGTTATTGCCGATAAATGCAATTCCATGATCCTTTCCAAACAAGCCATTATCAATTCCCATGGCATGATCCCAGATCAGGTTGAATTTATCAAACTCATACAATGCACACATCGTATCCGGTGTTTCCTGGTAGAGATCGGGATAAGCAAAATAGCCTCCTAATGCGGAAACTGTTTTTGGAACATCGGCATTCATTCCAAACACTGCATAATCCAGCAAGTGAACTCCCCAGTCGGTCATTAATCCACCTGCATAATCCCAGAACCAGCGAAATTGAAAATGAAACCTATTGGCATTGAACTTTCTTTTTGGTGCGGGTCCGAGCCACATGGCATAATCAACACCCGGTGGCGGGTCTGAATCAGGGATCCTTGCCCCTGGTTTTACCCAACCCTGGTAACACCAGACTTTTACTGTCCTGATATTTCCTAATTGGCCGGTCCTTATAAAATCAACGGCGTCCCGGAAATGCTGACCGCTTCTCTGCCATTGACCTGCCTGTACTATTTTATTATATCTTTTTTGAGCGGCCACCATGGCGCGACATTCCTCAATAGAATTACCAACCGGCTTTTCAACATACACATGTTTGCCTGCTTCCACTGCATGGATCATTTGCAATGCGTGCCAGTGATCAGGGGTACCGATGATGACGGCATCCACATCTTTCTGTTCCAGTAATTTCCTGTAATCACCATAGGTTTTCACTTTTGAAGTGTCGATATTCATTTTTGAAAGGTCAGCCATCCGTTTGTCCAATACATTCTTATCTACATCACAAAGAGCAACCACATTTATCCCGGGAACTTTTAAAGCTGCGGTTAAATTGCTCCATCCCATTCCATTGATACCGATCGCACCAAGATTCAATTGATCATTGGGAAGAATTTTATTTTTTAAATAAGTAAAACCTGCTGCATTGATTGTTGGCAAAAGCGCAGAACCACCGGCAAACAATGCCGTGTTTGTAATAAAGCGGCGACGTGAAGACATAAGGAATGAATTTGGACCATGAATTTACCGAAATCAAATGGATTTATCCGAATCGTTTGGCATTCAGGAACTGTATCGGGAGATCAGTTTTTCCTTCTATGGCAAGATCAGCAAGAATTTCACCCACGACCGGAACGAATTTAAAACCATGACCGCTAAAGCCACAGGCTATGAAAACGTTTTCCTCATATCCCGGCAGTTTATCGATGATAAAATTTTCATCCGGTGAATTTGCGTACAGGCATGTTTTTGTTGAAAGAAAGGAATCAAAAGTTCCGGGTAAATATTTATCCAGGCAATATTTTAGATTTTCTGCGTCATCATTCGTCATTTGCCGGTTCACATGATCGGGATCGGTTATTTGCGAAGGGAAGTGGTGGGCCAGTTTTAACCCGGCGGGTTCGCCAAACTTTTCTGTATCTAATGAGGGAAAGCCATAATAACAACCCTGTTTTTTATCGTCACCGATCATCCAGCAGGGAAATTTATCTAAATCAAACAGGTCATTTCTTTTCGTTTTGATCCATGCAACAAACTGCCGTGTCACTTTTATTTTATCCGAAAAACCGGGTATCATTTTACCTGCCCAGGCGCCGGCAGTAATGATAAGTTTATTGCATTGATAAGTTTGGCTGTCTGTTTTTACTATCACATTGCTCCCTTCTTTTTTCCATTCGATCACCTTTTCGTTTGCATGGATCACGGCTCTATTTTTTTTTGATTCATTTACATAAAGCCTTATTGATCTTTCAGGAGTAATAAAACCGGCTTCGGGTTCAAAAAGAATTTCAAAGCCATCCGGAAATCTAAATTGGGGAAACCGATCAGCAGCGGCGGCAATATTCAATTGGTCAAGATCAATATTATATAACCCGGCTGATCTTTCTACCCCCTTTATTATTTCATTGTCGGGTTTGCCGGCATAGAGCAATCCTGTTTTATAATAGATCTCCTTACCGGTTTCCCATTCAAGGATCTCCCAATTCTCATAAGCCCTTTCCAGGAGAGGAACATAATCGGGATGTTCAAAATAGGCCTTGCGAATGATACGACTTTGCCCTGCATGTGAACCTAACTGATGCGTAATATCAAATTGTTCCAGTCCCAGCACGCTGGATCCCCGCTTTGCTAAATAATAACAGGCTGCTGATCCCATGGAACCAACGCCGATTACAATAATATCAAAAGAATTGTCCAGGATTATAAATTGAAATAAAAGGTACAATTATGGACGGAAAAATAATTATCTTTTGAGATTAATATCTCGAGCCTTTTAATAAAGCCATCATCCGGTCCCGGGAAAATTCCTTGTTTTATTAGTCAATTCAATTGTCTTCAATGGAAGTACATCATCATGCTCATACTTCAAGGAAAAAATGGACACATTATTTCTGGGAATTTCTCATGTTGTTCCTTGCTGTGTTCTGTGGTTTTTTGGCGGAGTATCAGTTGGAGCATAAGATTGAAAAAAGCCGCGAAAAACAATTCATGCAATCGCTGGTAAAAGACTTGAAAGCAGATACGGCTAATCTTAGAGGGCTCATCCAGCTTCGTGAAGATCGCCATGTTATGTATGACTCCTTAACCAACTCTTTTATTGAAAAAAGCTTTTCAAAGGATGGTTCCTCGGTTTATTACTGGGGACGAAGCATTACCCGCAGGGAGTATTTCTTTTCTTCTGACGGTACTATACAGCAACTAAAAAATTCAGGTGGACTGCGGCTGATCAGAAGCAAACTCATTACCGACCAAATAATGGCTTACGATGTTTTATACAGAACAATTCAGAACCAACAGCAATTGGAAGAAACACAACTGGAAGAATACCGCAACCTTGCCTCAAAGGTTTTTGAAGGGGCGGAGTTCAAAAAACTGGCGGTTTTCAAAAAGGGAGCAGATGCCAAAGATATTTTCATAACCGAAAGACCTCCTGGCAATCCACAATTAAAAGACAGTTCTCCGGCATTGCTGAATGACGTAGTCAATAAATTGAATTATTGGAGGGCCGGCTCAAATTACATATCTCACTTATTAAGCAAAATGAAAGAAAATGCTTCTTTGCTGATCGCATCTGTTGAAAAAGAATATCGCCTGTCCGAAAGGACTCTCCAAAGGAGTCCGAACGGACCTTTGGAGAAATAAATTTTTATGGAAGTACATGCACACACACATACTGCAAGAAAAAAATGGACTCATTATTTCTGGGAGTTTCTCATGTTATTCCTCGCAGTGTTCTGTGGATTTTTAGCTGAGTATCAACTTGAGCATACAATCGAGAACCAACGGGAAAAAAAATACATGCAATCATTCATCTATGATCTGCAGAATGATACGCTTAACCTTAACGACGGTTTCCCAAGGAAGGAGGAAAGAATAAATGCGATTGATTCGCTTTTCTTGTTCTTTCAATCATATCCGGATGCTGAAATTGTACCAGGTAGTATTGTACGGCAAATGCGCCGAACTCTTTTTGACAGGCATTATCGTCGAAATAGCGTAACAATCGATCAGCTCAAAAACGCCGGAGGTCTGCGCCTCATTCGAAAAAAAAGTGTGGCCGATTCCATTGCCTCTTATGATCTGCAATGGCAGAGAGCTGAGTTCTGGCGGGAAGGATATATTACTTTACAGGAAAAAGGAAAGGATCTGTTACATAAGATTCTTCCTTCTGATAAGATGTTGTTCGTATATCTGAAAGGAGACAGCTTCCAGGATTGGAAATTTATAGATAGTATTCAAGTCAAGTTAAATTCAATATATCTGAATGAATTTCTGAATTTCATGGGCGATCAAAAGATATATACCAAACAGGATAAAGCAGCATATGAACAAATAGAGCAAAGCGCCGAAAAGTTGATTGAATTGATCAAAAAAGAGTATCACTTGAAATAATTAAATATGGAAGTACATGCACACTCACATACCACGAGAAAAAAATGGACACATTATTTCTGGGAGTTTCTGATGTTATTCCTCGCCGTAACATTAGGATTTTTTGTAGAGAATCAAAGGGAACATTACATAGAGCATAAAAGAGCCCGTCAGTACGCCTCTACAATGCTTGAAGATCTGAAGGCGGATAATGAAGCATTGTTAAGTGGTATAAAAATGAATCAACTGATCATAGACAAAATTGACAGACTTCTATTTCTTTATGATCCGGAAAATGAGCAAATAAAAACCACCGGCCAGTTATATTATTTTGGCAGACACGGATTTCACTTCTGGCATTACGTCAACAAGCAGGTCACACTTGAACAAATGAAACACTCCGGAACGATCCGGTATTTTCAAAGCTCTTTTCTTGAAAACAAATTTGTGGCATTGGACAAGGAAATTAGCTTTATTCAATATTGGGAAAACAGGGAGGCCTCATTCCGGGAGCAGTCGTTGCAATATGCAGGTTCTTTATTCAATTATGGAATATTAAACAGCATACCTAAGGACACATCAATGCTTGAAGCGGATGAGCGGTCTGATAATACAGGCGGACAATCCTGGCAGTTTTCCAGTAATTTCCTGCAAACCAATCCATCTTTGACCAATGATAAACTTGTAAATGAGTTCCTGAATTTTTGTAATCTCAGGCTACCTCTATTAAAAGCAAAAATATCCGCATATAAAAGTACTTTGGCTGAAATGGTGTCATTGATGAAGATTTTAAAAAAAGAATTCCATCTAAAATAAATTTTTATGGAGCAAATATCATGTGGAATATGAAAGCAAATAGCGAATGCTGTGGTTGGCCTATTTGTTCATTAAGACTGTTAATGCATTTTATATTTTAAACTCATTTTTATGAAAAGCAAAATGATTCTCCTGTTTCTTTTGGTCCGCATACTGGCTTATGGACAGGCAGACAGCACTGATATCATTGTACAGAGAATGATGAAAGAGCAGAAAATTATTGGTCTTTCACTCGCAGTTATCAAGAACGGAAAAGCCGTGGTAAATAAAGGTTATGGTTTAGCCAATGCAGAACACAACGTGCCCGTAACAGAAAAAACCGTCATCCGGCTCGGCTCTGTCAGCAAACAATTTTTTACAACAGCAATTCTTAAATTAATGGAGGAAGGGAAATTGAGCATTGAAGATCATGTCCATAAATTTTTTCCTGATGCTCCTGAAACATGGAAACCGATACAGGTAAAACATCTCATGTCGCACACATCAGGATTAAAAAGAGAAGGCCCTGCGTATAATAATTCAGTTATTCAGCCAGACCTTGTTATTATCAAGTCAGCTTATTCCTTACCACTCGATTTTAAGACCGGGGAAAAATACCAGTATTGTAATCTCGCTTATTTTATGCTTGCAGAAATTATTACACAACTTAGCGGCATACCCTGGCAGGATTATATACGTGAAAAACTTTTTATTCCTGCCGGAATGAAGAACAGCAGCATGACTAATTTTTATCCTATCATTCCTAATCGTGCCAGTGGTTATATGCACAAGAAAGATGTGCTGGTGAATGCTGATGCCATGTATGCTGTGAGGCCAAGCGGCGGATTTCTTTCCACTAGTACCGATATGATTCTTTGGGATAAAGCGCTGAGAGAAAAAAAAATCATCCTGAAAAAAGAAAACTGGGAATTGCTATGGCAGCCCTTTATTAAAACTTCTGATAACTCAGTTTCTAACGGGTATTATGGATTTGGATGGGTAATTGATGAGCTCAATGGCCGCAAAACAGTTGAACATGGTGGCGCCAATGTTGGCTTTCGTTCCTATTATACCAGGTTTGTAAATGACGGGTTGTCCATTATCATTATGACTAACACAGATGAAGCCAGACCAGCAGCTATTGTGAGGGCTTTATCTGATTATTATTTCAGAAAAAAATAATTTATGGACGTACATGCACATTCTCATACGGCGAAAAAAAAATGGACACATTACTTCTGGGAATTTCTTATGTTATTCCTTGCTGTGTTTTGTGGTTTTATGGCGGAGAATCAAAGAGAGCATATGGTAGAGCACAAAAGAGAGCAAAAATTTGCCAAAAGAATATTATCCGATTTAGGAGAAGACACTATTTTTTTAAACAAAAGAATCGGGCGGCTGGAAGACCGCAAAAAGAAACATGCGGATTTTTTATCAGTGATGACCCGACCGGCCACACCCTCTTCTTTCGATATTATGAAGCCTTTCTTTGAGTTATTAAAAACCTATAAGTCACAGTTTACGACAACTACATATGATCAAATGAAAGCATCCGGTAGTCTTCGATATATAGAAGATGATACCCTTACAACCAAACTTCAGAGGTATTATGAAATAATTGTTCCCAGGGCAAGCGTAGATGCTGAAGGGGTTGACAAGGTTTTTACGGATTATGTTGTTCCTTATATGATAAAACATTTTCGATTTCAAAAACTGACAGATTCAACAGCGGGCATAACGGAGCCTGAAGCGGAAATATTTAATCGAACGCCTGAAACCGACCAGGAACTTATCAATATTATGGGAGTATATCAAAAAGCATGTGAAGGACTGCTGATTCAACAAAAACCGGCATTGGAGGCATGCAATAGGCTCATGGAATTGATTAAAAAAGAATATCACCTGAAATAATTTTATGGAAGTACACCACCACGCACGTACATCAAGAAAAAAATGGACTCATTATTTCTGGGAGTTTTTAATGTTGTTCCTTGCCGTTTTCTGTGGCTTTTTAGCAGAGTATCAACTTGAGCATAAGATAGAAAGGGATCGTGCAAAAGAGTTAGCCCGTAGTCTTTACGAAGAGTTGCGGGAAGATTCGGTACACATGGCTTTAAGAATGCAGAACCGCCTGCGCCAGGAGAATTCACTAAAATGGTTGATGAAATACTTTAAGGACAGTAGCCTCACTGATCTTTCAAAATCTTTTTCTGTACACTACCTGTATGGTATTCACTTCAGGACTCCTTCGCTATTTGAAGCACAAACTGCAATGCTGGATCAATTAAAAAACTCAGGATCGTTACGTTATTTTAAAAATCAGAGAATTCAACGACTTATTGGTGACCTTTCAGCGGCCATTCTATATATCAGGGACCGACAGGATCTGGAAACTACTGTCAGGGTGCAACTGATCAATCCCTTCACCGTTGCTCATTATGATTATGATTTTGACGCCGGAATTACCCAGGAGGGTGTGCTGCCTTTTGGCGAGGCAGTTGATCGATATGAAAAAAGCAATGAAATCATTCCTTTTCGACTCAGGCATGCTGATAATATTGACAGGGCGGCCACGATCAATATGCTGGGTTTTATTGGCATGAGTGGTATCCGTCCCACCCGTCAACAGCATTTCCAGCGATACCGGGATCTGAATGCTGAATTGCTAAGAGAGCTTCGAAAGCAGTATCATCTGAAATAAATATTTATGGAAGTACATCATCATTCTCATTCACAAAGCCCGCCTGCCGGACGGGCAGGAAAAAAATGGAACCATTATTTCTGGGAATTTCTCATGTTGTTCCTGGCCGTGTTCTGTGGTTTTCTTGCAGAGAACCAGCGAGAGCACATAATAGAACACAAGAGAGAAAAAGTGTATATGACATCGTTAGTGGAGGATCTGCAAAAGGATACATCATGGTTAATACGTGCCCTTGACTATAATGACTATTTGGTAAAAGGTGGAGATACATTAAGACAAACTATTTATGATGTGGGTGTAAAAGATAGCGCTGTACAAAAACTTTACGTTTATTCAAGACAATATTTAAGACCACTTAGTTTTGAATATACAGACAGGACATCTTCACAGTTAAAAAACTCCGGAGCTATGCGGCTTGTTAGAAAGAAAAGAGTGGCGGATGGTATTGTGAATTACTGGAGCAATTGTCAAACAACGATTTTTTTGCAGGAACGCTATCTTATCTTTTTGAACAAAGCAGGCGATTTCCGCAATAAGATACTCGACAGCCGTTATTTTTTCGATGCTGACTATGAATTGGAGATCTTTCCTGTAAAAGATAACCCTGTATTGTTGTATGATGATCCCAGGATGCTTTCAGAATATGCCAATCTTGTTTTCCTTGTGCAACAGATCCAACGGCAAGCTATCAGGAATAACTATACGTTACAGCTTCAAAATGCAGTTGACCTTATAAATGTTATCAAGGAAGAGTATCACCTGAAATAAATTTTTATGGAAGTACACCACCACGCACATACCCCACGAAAAAAATGGATACATTATTTCTGGGAATTTTTAATGTTGTTCCTTGCCGTGTTTGCGGGTTTTTTAGCCGAGAATCAACGCGAACATTATGTGGAAAATAAACGGGCAAAGGTTTATGCAAGAAGCCTGCTTAACGATTTGCGGGAGGATACCGGTGAATTACGGCGCGGCATACATCAGACTAAATTCATAATGTCATCTATTGACAGTGTTGCTTCGATGGCATCAGCCATTAACACGAATGAACCCGTTCCCGGCAAATTTTATTATTACAGCAAATTTATCTTCAACGGGTTTCGCATCGACTGGAGCAAGTCAACTATCGATCAGCTGATCCAATCAGGCAATCTCAGGTATTTCGGGAACAAGGACCTGATAGGGGCGATTCAATTCTATTACTATATGCAGGGCATTATCAGCGAACAAAATCAAATGGACCTGGCACACAGGGACAGAGTAATCGAAATACGCAACAGGATTCTAAAGGGCCGTTATTACTCTGTTTTTGCATCTTTGAATATTGTAAAGGAGGAATATGCTCATGTACCTTCTCCGCAAATAGATTCATTGATCAATGGAAAGCTTCCGCTCCAGGAGGAGGCCTTGCAGTATCTGGATGAATATGTCAATCATATCGCAGACAGGAGATCGAGATTAGATATTATCACAGAAAGATATTACACTCTTGCTAATGAGGTTGCTATAGAAATCATAAGCATGTTAAAAGAGGAGTTTCATTTTAAATAAACATATTAATGGAAGTACATGCACACACGCATACATCGCGAAAAAAATGGACTCATTATTTCTGGGAGTTTATCATGCTGTTTCTTGCTGTTACCCTTGGCTTTTTTGTTGAGAACCAGAGAGAGCATTATGTCGAACATCAGAGGGAAATAAAATTTATTAAATCGCTGACCAGCGATCTCAATGCAGACATAGCAAGACTGAATGATATTATCCATCAACGCGAACAAAGAGCTGAAATGCTGGATTCATTTATGCTGCTTCTTAATCAACCCGACGCAGCATCTGTCAGCCGAAACCTTTATTATTATAATTCATTTGCCACCCGTGGCGCTGCTTTTCGGTTTATACCCGTGGATGGCACTATGCAACAATTGAAAAACGCAGGCAACTTGCGGCTGATTCGAAAGACAAATGTGAGTGATAGCATACTGGCTTATGATGTAAAATCCCGTGCTTATATATGGGGCAATAATGATGAAGAAGAAATCATAGATACCTACCGCAGTATTGCTGAAGGTGTATTTGATGGAAGGGTGCTGAACGCTATGCGTGATGAGGATAATAATGTAAACAGGCCGGAATATAATCCGCCAATTAAAGTTACTCCGGAGGCAGTCTTTCGCTTAAGTTACCGCATTCACATGCTTACGGTTTTTAATAAAACGATGCGACGTGATGCCAGACGAATGAAACAAACAGCAAACTCGCTGTTGCTATTGCTTGAAAAAGAATATCGCGTAAAATAATTTTTATGGAAGTTCATGCTCATACTCATACACCAAGAAAAAAATGGACTCACTATTTCTGGGAATTCCTCATGTTATTCCTGGCTGTGTTCTGTGGGTTTTTAGCAGAGTACCAACTGGAGCATATAATAGAAAAAGACAGAGAAACGAAGTATATGCGATCAATGGTAGAGGATTTAAAACTGGACACCACTGAATTGACGGATCATATACGCTTACGAATTGAGCGGGATGTATTGATTGACTCGCTGATCTTTTTGCTCACCGAAACCAATATCAGGGAAAACGGAAACCCCATCTATTATATCAGTCGGATCATTTCACCGCCAATCAGTTTTTTTCCCAACGATAGAACGATACAACAGCTGAAAAGCGCAGGCGGCCTGAGGCTCATCCGCAATATGGATATATCCAACAGTATTATGGCCTATGACCGTAAAATGAGGCAATCTGTTTTTGAATTAGGAGATGAACAGCAGGTAAGGGGGGAATACAGGCTAAGCGCCAATAAAATATTCAGCGGCCAGGTGTTTCATCAAATGATGAAAACAAAAGAGATTAAACGACCCATCGGCAACCCAACGCTTTTTTCTGAGGATAAAGCTTTGATAAATGAGTTTGTTATGGAGGTGCAATACCTGGAGAAAGTAAATCAGAAGCAGGAAGCGAGGGCACAGGAACTGGTGGACCAGGCCCGGAAGCTGATAGAAGACATTCAAAAACTATATCATTTGAAATAAAAACTTATGGACGTACACCACCACGCACACACTCAAAGAAAGAAATGGACCCATTATTTCTGGGAATTTTTAATGTTGTTCCTGGCTGTGTTCTGTGGATTTCTCGCTGAATATAAACTTGAACATACAATCGAACACCAGCGGGAAAAACAATATGCCAAAGAATTGTATGCTGAATTGTTTGCCGACTCCGTTGCGGTGGCTGATAAAATAAAAATAAGGTTGGAAAAAGAAAAAGACATGGATTACCTGAGCAGCTATTTCAGAGATAGTTCTCTAACCTTATTGCCAAGAGAATTTTATCCTGCTTATACAACCGTCATGTACCTGGCAAACACATATGCCTTTGAACCGAAAGACGGTATCTTAAGCCAGCTCAAGAGTTCAGGCTCACTCAGGTATTTTAAAAACTCTACGCTGCAAAAACTGTTTGGTGATATCAGTGTCAGCATCAATAACGTGCGTTACAGGAACGAACAGGAATACCAATATTTTGCCAGCCCTATAAAGCCATTTATTCTGAAGCATTTTGATTTTAACTGGCTGAATGAATTACGGAAGCAACACGGTGAAAATACAACCGGGATCAATCTTGTTAACCAGTATCGTAAAACGAATACGACCATTCAAGCAGGTATATTAAATCTTCGTTCATTTGACAAAGGCGAAGCATCAAATATGATTTTGTTTTATAAACAAATGCTGGTATCAAGCCGAACCCTGCAGATGAATGATTACATAGCGGTCAATCATAAACTTTTGCATGAGTTGAGACAGCATTACCAAATAAAATAATATGGAAGTACACCACCACGCACACACCTCCCGAAAAAAATGGACCCATTATTTCTGGGAATTCCTCATGTTATTTCTCGCTGTTTTTGCAGGGTTTCTTGCCGAGTACCAATTAGAACATAAGATCGAGAGAGACAGGGCTGAAAAATTTTTACAAAGTATGTTGCTTGATGTACGGACAAATATTAAAAACCTTGATTCGCTATTGTTGCAGGATCATATCATCATTGACAATCATGATTCCTTAGTGAATTGGTTGCTGCAGGACAGTGCAACAATAGATCGTGCAGCTTTTGCAAGAAAAATGGGAGCAGTATGGGTCAGGAATTTTTTGGTTCGCAAAGAAACATATGAGCAGATGAAATCATCCGGTTCGCTGAGATATGTAGGAAACATAGAGTTTTTGACAAAGATGATGGACTATGAACGCATCACAAATTTTGCCCAGTACCGAAACCAGGATTTTGAGAAAAAATATTATACCGAATTATTTATCCCTGCTATTTATAAAGCTTATGATCTCACCTGCCAGTTGAACCTGGACACGAGTAATCATTCTGATATTTACAAAATGGAGAAAATAGCGGGCCATCACGATGTATTGAGCGGGAATGATGCAATGGTCTTTCGCAATAGCATGGGTGCGGCACTCACACTCCGGCTTGAAAGATTAAGAAGAAGTCTCGATGCATTCAGAGATGCAAGGATGGCATGTGTCGATATGGAAAAATTGATTTTAGAACAATTAGAAAATTAATATGGAAGTACACCACCACGCACATACACCACGAAAAAAATGGACACATTATTTCTGGGAGTTCTTAATGTTGTTTCTCGCTGTATTCTGCGGGTTCCTGGCGGAAAACCAACGGGAACATTATATTGAAAGGATAAGAGCTAAGCAATATGCACGGGCGCTCATAAGTGATTTGAAAAAAGATACGACAATGATCAAGGTGATTATAAGGCAGCTAAAAAGTAACATAACGCGGACGGACAGTTTAGCTGTTTTTCTGAAAAACGAGCCTATTGATCAAATACGAAACATTGATTTGTTTACAATTTCAACTGAACTTTACAGGCACTATACCTGGAACAGGGCTACATTGGAGCAGATAAAAAATTCAGGAGGCCTTCGGTATTTTTCAAACGATAGTATTATAGCCCGGATTAGTTCTTACGATGCCTTTACCCGGCACATGGACGAAGATTACAAAGGTGATGAAGCACGGGCCCACCGGGCTGTAGAAAAAAGAAACCAGATTGTTGACCACAATTATCCCCATCAATTTATCATTAGTCTGCTTGCAAACAGGGACTCGCTGATGAAGACAGATTACTTTAATGAAATGGCAAAAAACGGTCCCCGACTTCTAACAAGCAACATAAACGATATAAAAATATTTCTGAATGAAAAACTTTCAATCAGGCAACATTATAGCACCAGAGCAGAAAACGAATTACCAGAATTGATAAAAGACGCAGAGGAGTTGATTCTTTTATTAAAGAACGAATTTCACCTCGAATAAGTAAAATTTTTATGGAAGTACACCACCACGCCCATACACAAAGAAAAAAATGGACACATTATTTCTGGGAGTTCCTTATGTTGTTCCTTGCAGTTACACTTGGCTTTCTTGTGGAGAATCAACGGGAGCATTACATCGAATATCTAAGAGCAAAAAAATATGCTCACATGCTTACTGATGATCTGACATTCGACATTGCTGAACTGAACAAAGCCGAACGGGTATTAAATAAAATTATTACAGCCGGAGACAGCCTCGGCATTTTATTGGCGAGGGAAAATATAAAAACGGTTAATGGAGGTGCTCTTTACTATTATGAATATTGGTCAGGCTGGCGATGGAGTATCCTTTCCAGAGAGGCTACGCTTCAGCAATTGAAAAATTCCGGGTCTCTCAGGTATTTTGGTGACACTTCATTGATCCGGAAAATTCTTGGCTATGAAGAGTCCATTCGGGTCATTAGTATGTTGCAGAATAAATACGAACACGAGAAAACACAGAATTGGAATCTTGTTCAAAAAGTTTTTAACCAGGGTTACTTTAATATACTTGATTCCATTGCCCCCAGAGATTCTACAACACAATATTTTGAAATAAATAACGAAAAGATAAAGCAGTTCCTGCAATCTGATTTTCGATTATATACCTACGATAAAAGTGTTTTACAGGAATTGAGAAACTGGGCTTTTAATTCATCAAGAAATTATAAAGTGATTGTTCGTGACATTTATACCGCCAGGCAAAAAGCAGAGTCAGCGGTTGCCGCTTTACAAAAAGAATACCCGCTAAAATAGCACATTGACAACACACTAATAACAAGCAACAAATATGGAAGTACACCATCATGCACACAGTTCACGCAAAAAATGGACCCATTATTTCTGGGAGTTTCTTATGCTGTTCCTTGCTGTGTTCTGTGGTTTTTTAGCCGAATATCAACTTGAACATACAATTGAACATCAGCGGGAGAAGCAATACATGTTGACAATGTTGGAAGATTTAAAGAATGACACGGCACAACTTCGTATAGCCAATCGTTATTGGAATGATATAAACAATAGCATTGATTCTGTTTCAGATGCTATTCAGTTCCCGCTAAGCAATTCAGATCTGCCAAAAGCTTACCGGCACCTCAGCAATGCATTAAATTATTATGGATTTCGATTCAACGACAGAACTATCGCCCAGCTCAAAAACTCAGGTGGGTTTAGGCTCATAAGAAATAAAGAAGTGGCTAATAGGATTATAATATATGATCAATTGAATACTAAGCCTGCTGTACAAATTGATGAACAGCATACTCAGCTTTATTTAAATACTGTGTCAATTCGAAATAAAGTTTTTGTACAAGAAATTATCAATGAAGTTCATAAGCGGCATTCATATGTTCCTCCTCCTCCTTCTGCCAATGCGTGGATTGATAGTATGATGAATAAATATAAAATACCACTACCGGCTGAAACATATACAGCATTGATGTTCGAGTTAAAAAATTCACTGCTTACACTCCGCAAAGACTTTACAAATATTCGTTGGGCCTATGATAGTATCGACCGTTCGATAAATCACCTGATGCCTTTGATAAAGGAAACATATAAAATGAAATAAAATCTATGGAAGTACATTCACACACTCATACATCACGCAAAAAATGGACCCATTATTTCTGGGAGTTCTTTATGTTGTTTCTTGCTGTAACACTTGGATTCATGGTTGAGAACCAAAGAGAACATTATATTGAACATAAAAGAGCCGGCGTGTATGCAAGATCAATGCTGATAAACCTGCAAACTGATACCGCGGAGTTACGACAGATCATTTATCGCGGTGAGTTTGCCGTAAAATACCTGGATAGTTTCCTGCAACTCGTTACCACAACTGATATACATCAAATACCAACTGGCAAACTTTACTGGTATGGATTGTGGGGTGGATATCTGCGCGGGTTTGAACCAAACGACGCGACATTTCAGCAAATGAAAAGTTCGGGTTCCCTTCGTTATTTCGGCAATTATAAACTGGAACAAAAGATAGGCGAATATGACCAGGTGATACGACGCATGAAGGCACTGAACGAAATCGATCAGACTGTTTACCTGGAAACCCGAAAAGCAAGAGCAAAAATTTTTGATTTTAAATATAACAACGAAGCAAATAAAATTGCCCAGTCGGCAGTTTATGTTGATTATAATGCTTCAAAGATTGATTCGTTTATCAGCATCAACCCACCACTATTGTCAGGCAATAAAACATTATTTAACGAATATGCGGAATTATGCCGTTCAAGAAACCTGAGACAGCAGCTTCGGAATGCCAAAGAGGCTTTTGACCTTGCTGTTGTCATTATCGGTCTTTTAAAAAAAGAATATCATCTGTCCGAGGGGACTTATTTGGAGAAATAAACTTTTATGGAAGTACACCACCATGCACATACACCACAAAAAAAATGGACACATTATCTCTGGGAGTTCCTCATGCTATTCCTGGCCGTGTTCTGCGGTTTTTTGGCTGAATACCAGTTAGAACATGTGATAGAACATCAGCGGGAACAAAAATATGTTGAGTCATTGATCCAGGATCTGAAAACAGATACCGCCCATCTTGAGACCTATATTAATTTAAGAAGGGAGAAAAGAAGTATGATGGATTCATTAGTGCTGTTGTTAAGCACTGATAAGCACAAACAATTTGGTAATGAAACATATTTTTTTGCCCGGCAGGTTTTTCACGGTCCTCCGTTTGTAAGTACGGATGGAACAATGCAGCAATTAAAAAATGCCGGTAACCTGCGATTGATAAGGAATGAAAATATCATCAACAACATATTGGCCTACGATGCGTCAGTAAAAGACTTAAAGGAATGGGATGAATCTGATACAAGAATAAAAACTACTTTTCGGGAAATCGGTGGATCTGTTTTTAACGCTAACCTGCTTTATAAAGCAATAAACGCAGATTTTAAATTTATAAGACCCACCACTAACCCGCAATTAATAACTGACAACCCAATAGCCATTAATAATGTTGCTTTCCAGATACAATACATATCAATAAGTTGTTTGGGAAATTCGCTGAGAGGAATGGCTTTAAAAGAAAAGGCAAAAAAATTGATTGAATTACTGAAACATCAATACCAACTTTAATAAAATAAAATGG
>Ga0209486_10000538_pt1 | contig 16848 bp, 16 predicted proteins | sample NCCompost_FD_187518 | JGI IMG/M metagenome (GOLD analysis project Ga0209486, IMG submission 187518) | Agricultural soil microbial communities from Utah to study Nitrogen management - NC Compost (SPAdes) (version 2) | ecosystem: Environmental > Terrestrial > Soil > Agricultural land | place...
CAACGGAACCTCCTGCAAGGGGGGAGTATACAACGACAGCTGGTAGCTGGTAGCTGGTAGCTGGTAGAGGTGGCTAGGTGGCTGGGGGGCTGGGGGATGACGCGTCCGGGCCGAAGAGCTCGCCATGCAACCGCTGGCGTTCGCGGTCGATCTGGTCCGGGGTCGCGCCCAGGCGCCGCAGCACCGCCTCGGTCATCGCCAGCGCCACCTCGCCCTCACCCGAAAACACGTGCTCGGCGCCGGCCCTGCGCAGCTTGGGCACATCGCGCAGATACGCGCCCCTGACAAAAATGTGGATGTTCGGGTTGAGCTCGCGCGCGGCGCGGATGGTCTCGGGCGCCCCGGTATCGGCGCCGCTGATGATCAGCGTCGCTGCATGCCGCACCCCTGCCGCCACGAGCGTATCCGGGTCACGCGCGTCGCCGTACACCGCGGACACTCCGTCCTGCCGCAGGGCGCGGACGGTATCCATGTTCAACTCAATGATCGTCGGCTGGATGACATTCTCCTTGAGGAGCCGCGCTACGGTTCGGCCGGTCGGTCCGTAACCGACGACGACCGCGCGATCGTCCGGTTGGATAGACGAGGCCGCACCGCGCTCGACCAGTGTTTCGCCGATGCCACGTTTCCGGAACAAGCTCAGTCGTGCCAGCCAGGTCTCAGCCGGCCGGATCGCCTTCGCTGCTACCGGGTTCACCAGGATGGAGGCGATCGATACGGCGACGACGATGTTGAGTCCGATCTCGGGCAGCACACGCAGATCGCGTGCAACAGCAGCGAGGATGAACGAGAACTCACCGATTTGAGCGAGCGCCGACGGCACCGTCAGCACCGTATGAACCGGGTACTTCATGATCGTCAGCACCAGGGCTGCCACCAGCGGCTTGGCCACGACAACAACGGCGAATGCCCCGAGCGTCAGCCACGGCGCTGACAGCAGCTCGAGCGGATCGAGCAGCATGCCAATCGAAACGAAGAACAGCACGGCGAACGCGTCGCGCATCGGCAGCGCGTCGGTGGCGGCGCGCAGGCTGTAATCGGATCGGGCCACCGACATCCCGGCAATGAAGGCGCCGAGCGCCATCGACACGCCGAAGACGAGCGTCGAGCCGACGGCGATCCCGAGCGCCAGCACCAGGACGGTCAGGGTAAACAATTCGCGTGAGCGCGTCGCTGCCACCAGGTCGAGCAGCCTGGGGATGGTCCTTGAGCCGACGACTGCGGCAAAGACGACGAGGAGGGCGACTTTCAGCAGGGTCAGGGCGACGTCGCCGAGGATGCCCATCACGCTGGCGGTGCCGCCGGCCAGCGTCGGCAGCAGCACGAGCATGACGACCGTCAGCAGATCCTCGACCACGAGCCAGCCCACAGCGATGTGACCGCTGGAGGTGTGGAGCTGCCGGTTGTCGGACAGCACGCGAACCAGCACGACCGTGCTGGCCACCGACAAGGTGAGGCCGAACACCAGCGAGGAGGTCCAGCCCCAGCCAAACAGCCACGCCGCCCACGCACCGAGCAGCGTCGCCGAGGCAATGCCCGCGGCCGCGCCGGGGATCGCCACGCGCCGGACCGCCAGCAATTCCTCGGCGTGAAACTGCAGGCCGAGGCCAAACATGAGCAGGATGACACCCACCTCGGCAAGCTGTTCGGCCAGCTCCGGATTGGCGATGAAGCCAGGTGTGTGCGGCCCGAGGGCAACGCCGGCCAGCAGATAACCGGCGATCGGCGACAAACCGATCCGGTGCGTCACATATCCGAAAACGAGCGCCACGCCGAGGCCGGCCGCCAGCGTGAGGATGAGTCCAAGCTCCTGCACGAGTCCTGATGGTATCCCGCCTTCGCTTGCCTGTCGGGCCGAGGAAGCGGCCCGACTATCAGTGCTGGTTGGGCGATCCGCGTTTCGCGGATCGCCTCGGTGGCCAGGCCCGGCGCTACGATGAAGCGTGGCGAAGAAGACGAACGCACGCGTGCCGGACGCCAACCCGGGAGGAACGCGCTCGGCCGCGCCGTTCGTTCCGAAGAGTACGAGCGTGCGCACGCTCGACGCGGCGGCGCAGAAGTGCCGCGGCTGCGATCTGTACAAAGCGGCGACGCAGGCGGTATTCGGATCGGGCCCGCGGGCGGCGCGGATCATGCTGGTCGGCGAACAGCCGGGCGACCAGGAAGACCGGCACGGCGAACCGTTCGTCGGCCCGGCCGGGACGGTACTGCACAAGGCGCTCGAGGATGCGGGTATCGCGCGAGATACCGCGTACCTGACCAACGCCGTCAAACATTTCAAGTGGGAACCGCGCGGAAAGCGGCGCATTCACACGAAGCCGCGCGCCTCGGAGGTGAAGGCCTGCCGTCCGTGGCTCGAAGCGGAATTGCGCGCGGTGAAGCCGTCGGTGGTCATCTGTCTCGGCGCGACGGCGGCGCAGGCAGTGCTGGGTTCCCGATTCAAGTTGATGCAGCAGCGCGGCCAGGTGTGGCCGAGCGCGCTTTCCGAACGGGTGGTGGCCACAATCCACCCGTCGGCTGTGCTCCGCGCCCCCGATTCAAACGGCCGCCGCGCCGCCTATGAGTCGCTCGTCGCGGATCTCAAGGTGGCGGCGAAGCTGGCTCTCACGGTGGCGGTGAAAGTGGCGAAGGAGGTGCACCGGTAGTAACATTGTCTACTTACGGTCCGAGGGAAATAGGGAACAGAGTGTCTCAGGCCATACCTCCGGCTCGCCGTCCCCTGGTCGTGCGCGGCGCACGCACGCACAACCTGAAAAACGTCGACGTCACACTGCCCGCGGGCAAGCTGGCCATCATCACCGGGGTCAGCGGGTCGGGCAAGTCCTCGCTCGCGTTCGACACCATCTACGCGGAAGGGCAACGCCGCTACGTCGAGTCGCTGTCGGCCTACGCCCGGCAGTTCCTCGAGCGGATGGAGAAACCCGACGTCGACCGCATCGACGGAATCTGTCCGGCCATCGCCATCCGCCAGAAGAACAGCGTCCGCAACCCCCGCTCGACCGTCGGGACGATGACGGAGATCCACGATTACATGCGGCTGCTGTACGCGCGCGTCGGCCGGACCTTCTGCCGCCAGTGCGGCAGCGAGGTGACGCGCGAGACGGCGGAAGTCGTCGCGAAGCGATTGGGCGAATTGCCTGCCGGCACCCGGATCCTGGTTGGCTTCGAGATCCCGGTGGTAGTGATGCCGGCCGATCCCGCCGCCGATGCCGCCGATGCCGGCGAAGACCTTCCCGAGAAGGACGAGCGGGCCAGCGACCCGGTCGTCGAGACCTTGAACACGCTGCGGCGCCGCGGTTTCGGCCGGTTGCTGATGGACGGCCGGGCGGTGCTGTTCGAAGAAATCGACCCGGCGTCTCTCCGCGGCCGCACCACGCTCGAAGTCGTGGTCGATCGCGTGAAGATCGAGGGCGATCTCCGCAGCCGTCTGACCGATTCGATCGAGACGTCTTACCGTGAAGGCGGCGGCGCCGCGTTCGCGATCATCGTCGGGGATCAGGGATCGGCGATTGGGGATCGGCTGCAATTCTCCGAGCGCTTTGAATGCCGCGCGTGCGGCATTACCTACGAACAGCCGCAGCCGAGATTGTTTTCGTTCAACAATCCCTTTGGCGCGTGCCCGACCTGCCACGGGTTCGGCAACATCATCGAGCTCGACATGGACCTGGTGGTGCCCGATCCGTCGAAGTCGATCAACCAGGGTGCGATCGAGCCGTGGAGCAAGCCGCATTACCGTTCGCAGCTCGCCGAGTTGAAGCGGAGCGCGCGGAAGTCAGGGTTGCGCCTCGATCTGCCATGGGCAGATCTGAGCGAGGACGAGCGTGCGTTCGTCATCGAGGGCAATGACGACTTTGACGGGGTGCGCGGCTTCTTCCGCTGGCTCGAACGGAAGAAGTACAAGGTGCACGTCCGCGTCTTTCTCAGCCGCTATCGCGGCTACCTGACCTGTCCTGATTGCGCCGGCGCGCGGCTGCGCCGCGAGGCGCGTGACGTGCGGGTGGATGGCCGGACGATCGACGCGGTATCGGCGCTCACCGTCCGCGAAGCGGGCCGCTTCTTCGCCGAGCTGAATCTCAGCGAAAAGGAGGCGGCGGTGGCCGAGAAAGTGCTCCGCGAGATTCGCCGCCGGCTGGCGTTCCTTGGCGACGTCGGCCTCGACTACCTCACGCTCGACCGGTTGTCGTCGACTCTCTCCGGCGGGGAGGCGCAGCGGATCAACCTGGCCACGTCGCTCGGCTCGGCCCTTGTCGGCACGCTGTACGTGCTCGACGAGCCGTCGATCGGGCTGCACTCGCGGGACAATCAGCGGCTGATCGACATCCTGCGCCAGCTGCGCGACCAGGGCAACACGGTCCTGGTGGTTGAGCACGACGAAGACATGATCCGGGTCGCCGATCACATCGTCGACATCGGCCTCGGCGCCGGCGAACAGGGCGGGCGGGTGGTGTATTCGGGCGACCTGGCCGGGCTGCTGCAGGAGCCGCGGTCGCTCACGGCCAAGTACCTCCGCAACGAGCTGGCGATTCCAGTGCCGTCGCCCCGGCGCAAAGGCGTGGGCCAGAAGATCCGTCTCTACGGCGCCAGCGAGCACAACCTGAAGAACGTCGACATCGAGATCCCGCTGAACACGCTGACCTGCGTCACCGGCGTCAGCGGCTCGGGGAAATCGACGATCGTCCACGACGTGCTGTATGCCGCGATCAAGCGGGCCAAAAGCGATTGGGATCGGCGTGTCGGCTCGCACCGCGGCCTCGAAGGGCTCGAGCTGATTACCGACACCATCCTGGTGGACCAGGCGCCAATTGGCCGGACGCCGCGCTCGAACCCGGTCACCTATCTCAAGGCTTTCGATCCCATCCGGGAGCTGTTCGCCTCGACCAAGGACGCGCGCGGCCGCGGCCTGACCGCAAGCTCGTTCTCGTTCAACGTGCCCGGCGGCCGCTGCGAGGCATGCCAGGGTGAAGGGGAAGTCCGGGTCGAAATGCAGTTCCTGGCCGACGTCTTCGTGCCGTGCGACCAGTGCGACGGGATGCGGTTCAAGCCACAGGTGCTGGAAGTGCGCTACCGCGGCAGGAACGTTCACCAGGTACTCGACATGACGGTGCGGGAGGCGCTCGCCTTCTTCAGCACCTCGCCGAAAGTGCTGCGTCGCCTGCAGGTGCTTGACGAGATTGGCCTCGGCTACCTGCGGCTGGGTCAGCCGGCAACGACGCTTTCCGGCGGCGAAGCGCAGCGCATCAAGATCGCGTCGCACCTGGCGTCGTTCGGGGGTGAACGCATTCTCTACATCCTCGACGAGCCGACCACCGGCCTCCATTTCGACGACATCGCCAAGCTGCTGGCGGCGTTCCGCAAGCTGGTCGAGGCAGGGCATACGCTGCTGGTTATCGAGCACAACCTCGATGTGATCAAGACGGCCGACTACGTCATCGATCTGGGTCCGGAAGGTGGAGAGGGCGGCGGGGAAGTGGTGATCGCCGGCACGCCTGAGCGCGTGGCCGAATGCGAAGCCTCACATACCGGTCGGGCCCTGCGGCAGGTTCTGGCAACCGGCCGCACGCACGCGTACGCCACGCGATAAATGGGGTCGGAGGTCATTGTTCGACCCCATTTATTGCCGCGATCGTTTTACAACCGGCCGACACTGACGGTCGCCGAACAGCTGCTCGGCAAGGTGCTCGTGCACCGCACCCCGACAGGCGTCACCGCCGGGATGATTGTCGAAACCGAGGCCTACATCGGCGAGGACGATCCCGCATGCCATGCGGCGCCCGGACCGACGCGGCGCAATGCACCACTCTATGGCACGCCGGGCCACGCGTACGTGTATCTGAACTACGGCATTCATTACCTGGTCAACGCCGTGACGGAGGCCGAGGGACATCCGGCGGCCGTGCTGATTCGCGCCCTGGAACCGGTTGAAGGCGTCGCGCTCATGAGGCGGCGCCGCGGCGTCACTGCCGACGTCGCCGACACGGACTTATGCCGCGGTCCCGGAAACCTCACACGGGCGATGGGGATCACCCTTGCCGACAACCTGCTCGATCTCGTGTCCGGCAGGCTCGGAGTCGAAGATCGCGGCTATACCGTGGACGCCGTCTCGCGCGGTCCGCGAATCGGCATTCGTGTCGGCACCGAGCGCCCGTGGCGGTGCTGGGTCACGGGCCATCCATCTGTATCTGGTAGAGTGAAATTACAGACAGATGGGTAAGACGCTGCTCCAGAAGGTCTGGGACCTTCACACCGTCCGCGCGCTGCCGAGCGGCCAGACGCAGTTGTTCGTCGGTCTCCACCTCATTCACGAGGTCACGACACCGCAGGCATTCGACGCGCTGCGTGCCCGCGGCTGGAAGGTGGCGCGGCCGGACCGCACGTTCGCGACGGTCGACCACATCATTCCGACGCGTGAGCGTGCCCGGCCGTTCCTCGACCTGATGGCCGAGGACATGATCGCTGCGCTCGAACGCAACGTGCGCGACTTCGGCATTCGCATCGCGGGGCTCAACGACGATCGGCAGGGAATCGTCCACGTGATCGGGCCCGAGCTTGGCCTGACCCAACCGGGCATGACGATCGCCTGCGGCGACAGCCACACGTCGACCCATGGCGCTTTCGGCGCCGTCGCCTTCGGGATCGGCACGTCGCAGGTGCGCGACGTCCTCGCGTCGCAGTGCCTGGCGATGGAACCGTTGAAAGTCCGTCGCATCCGCGTCAACGGCACCCTTGCCCCCGGCGTCTATGCCAAGGACGTCGTCCTGACGATCATCCAGCGCCTCGGCGTTGCCGGCGGCGTCGGCTACGCCTACGAGTATGCCGGCGACGCGATCGGGCGGATGACGATGGACGAGCGGATGACGATCTGCAACATGTCAATCGAAGGAGGCGCGCGGGTCGGCTACGTGAACCCCGACCAGACGACCTTCGACTATCTCAAGGGCCGGCCGTTCGTCCCTTCAGGAGACGCGTTCGACCGCGCCCGGACATGGTGGGCGTCGATCGCGTCAGACGCCGATGCCCGTTACGACGATGACGTGGTGATCGATGCCGCGGAACTGACACCAGTGGTGACCTGGGGCGTGAATCCCGGCCAGTCGATTGCCGTGAACGGCCGCATCCCCTCGCCGCGCGACGCCGGGGCCGAGGCGCAAGCGGTGACCGACGCGCTCGGCTACATGGGGCTCGAGAGCGGCCAGCCGATTGCCGGCATGCGGGTCGATGTCGCGTTCATCGGCTCGTGCACCAACTCCCGGTTGTCAGATCTCCGCGAGGCCGCGCGGATTGTCCGCGGCCGGCACGTCGCGCCGCACGTCACGGCGCTGGTCGTGCCGGGGTCGGCCTCGGTGAAGAAAGCGGCGGAAAGCGAGGGACTCGACGAGATCTTCCGCGAGGCCGGCTTCGAGTGGAGGTCCGCCGGCTGCTCGATGTGCCTGGGCATGAATCCCGACAAGCTCCAGGGCAATCAGGTCTGCGCCGCATCGTCCAATCGCAATTTCAAGGGACGCCAGGGCAGTCCGACCGGCCGCACCCTGCTCATGAGCCCGGCGATGGTGGCCGCCGCGGCCGTCGCCGGCGAGGTGACCGACGTGCGGGAGCTGGTGCGCTGATGGAGACGCTGAGGATCACCCGGGTCGAAGGCACGGCACTGCCGATGCGCGGCGACGATATCGATACCGACCGGATCATGCCGGCGCGGTTCCTGCGCGCGGTGACGTTCGACGGGCTCGAGCAGCACCTGTTCGAGGACGAGCGGACCGGATCGGTTGCCGGCGACCGGGCTGGCGCGCCGCATCCCTTCGACAACCCGCGGTACGAGTCAGCCTCGATTCTGATCGTGAACCGCAACTTCGGGTGCGGATCGTCGCGCGAGCATGCGCCCCAGGGGTTGCACCGGCGGGGAATCCGTGCCGTGGTCGGCGAGTCGTTCTCCGAGATTTTCTTCGGCAACTCCCTGATGATCGGGTTGCCCTGCGCGACAGCATCCCCGGCGGACGTCCGCGAGCTGATGGACCGGGTCGAGCGCAACCCGGGGGCGCGCGTTCGGCTCGATCTCCAGGCGGGGACCTGCGAAGTTGATGACTTTCGCTGTGCCGTTTCGATTCCCGCGAGCGCCCGCGACGCGCTGATCACCGGCGCCTGGGACACCACCGGCTTGCTGCTCGAGCGCTATGGCGAGGTCGATGCCGTGGCGGCGAAGCTGCCTTACGTGTCGGGTTTCTAGTTTTCTATTCCCGACGTCAGCGATAGAACGCGCCGATCATGGCGCCGACCACCGCGAGCAGCACCGCCACCTGGGTGCCGACCAGCCAGGTGAAGTGCCGATCGAGCTTCTGATCCAGGTCGCTGAATCGCCGGTCCACGTCCCCAAACCGCCGGTCCACGTCCCCGAACCGCCGGCTGACATCGTCGAAGCGCTGGTTGACATGGTCGAAGCGCTGATTGACGTCGGCCTGCATACCATCGAGCCGTGCGCTGATTGCGTCGAATCGCGGGCCGACCTCGCCGAATCGCGCGCCGAGGTCGCCGAACCGCGTGCCCAGGTCGGCGAAACGCAGGTTCATGTCGTCGCGAAGCTCGCTGAAGCGGCCGTTCACCTGCGCGAAGCGCAGATTGAGGTCGGTGCGAAGCTCGGTGATCCGCGCGTTGATCTCGGTAAAGCGCTGGTCGGCACTCACGAACCGCCCATGCATGTCGCCGCGGAGCTCGGTGATGTTGTTCCGCACATCCGACATCGAGTGCAGTCTCCCCTCGAGGGTCGTCAGGCGCTCTTCAACGGTCGGCATCGAAAACGCGGCCTCGTTTCCCGGGCGCAGCCCGATTCTACATCGTCGTCCCGAGCACCCGGCGTGCCAAGCGCGATCGTGGGGGAACTTCGGAGGGGCCGTGCCGACGCTGCAGAAACTGCGGCAGTCAGACCGCGTCGGCGGTGACGTTCTTGCGACCTGCGCGGGCACCTTCGACGACCGTCAGGAACGCGGCCGAGGCGTGCGACCGCTCGGTGGCCTTGCGGTAGACAAGCCGCACCTGGCGGCGCAGCCGGATCTCAGGCATCGCCAGCGCCACCAGTTCGCCCCGCGCGATTTCCGATTCGGCGCAGCGCCGCGGCAGGAGCGCGACGCCCATGCGCATCGCGACCGCGCGCTTGATCCCTTCGAGGCTCGGCAGCGATACCAGGATGTTGGCCGGGATGTGATGCTGCTCGAACAGGCGCAGCACGCGATCTCGCACGTGTGAGGGATCGTTGTGCGCGATGACCGTCTGGCGAGCGCACTCCGACAGCGTCACCTCGCGCGTCGTCGCCAGCGGATGCGCCGGCGGAACGAGCATCACGAGCTCGTCCTGCCCTAAGACGATCGAACTCAGTCGCGGTTCGGCCGGCTGGAACGTCAGCACGCCGAAGTCGAGGGTGCCCTGGGCCACTTCGGCGCCAATCTGCCGCGCGGGAATACGGCGCACGTCGACGTGCACCAGCGGGTGGGCGTCCCGGTACCGCTGAATCAGGGGCAGCACTGCGTGGACCGACGCTTCGTTGGCGCCAATCAGCACCCGCCCGCGGCGCAGATCCCGCAGGTCCTTGACCGCGGTCTCCGCCTCCTCGGAGAGCCGGAGGAGGCGCTCTGCGTAGTCGCGCAGGAGCCGCCCGGCATCGGTCAGCGTGGCGTCCTTGGTGGCGCGGTCGAACAGCCGTTCCCCGACGCTTTCCTCGAGGCGGCGCACCGCCTGGCTGACGGCGGGCTGGGTGCGGTGCAGCTTCATCGCCGCTCGCGAAAAGCTGCGCTCGGCGGCCACTTTGAGGAAAACGCGTAGTTCGGTCAGCTCCACGGCTCAGTTTTGGCCCATAAGCACAGATAATCTAAGCAGAATAATTATCATTTTGACAATATCCTGGCCAGTGGCGTTTACTGGCAGGGAGGCAGCTGCCGGCAATGGGTGAACAACGGGTCCTGATCTTCGACACGACGCTGCGCGACGGCGAGCAGGCGCCCGGCTTTTCGCTGCGCCCGGCCGAAAAACTGCAGCTCGCGCGTCAGCTGGACGCCCTTGGTGTCGACATCATCGAGGCCGGCTTCCCGATCGCCTCCCCGGCCGATGCCGAAGCCGTGCGCCGCATCGCCACCGAGATCCGCCGGCCGGTGATCGCGTGCCTGGCCCGCTGCCACCGCGCCGACCTCGAGAAGGCGGCCTGGTCGATCGAGCCCGCCGCACGCGGCCGGATCCACACGTTCATTGCCACCTCCGATCTGCACCTCCAGGCAAAGCTGCGCATCAGCCGCGAACAGTGCCTCGACACCGCGGTCGACGCCGTCCGTTACGCCCGCCAGCACACCGATGACGTGCAGTTCTCGGCGGAGGACGCGACGCGCAGCGACCTCGACTTCCTCTGCCGCGTCGTCGAAAAGGTGATTGCCGCCGGCGCGACCACGATCAACCTGCCGGATACGGTCGGCTTCGGCACTCCCGACGAGACGCGCGATTTCTTCGTCGGCATCCGCGAACGCGTGCCGAACTCGGACAAGGTGGTGTTCAGCACGCACTGCCACGACGATCTGGGCCTGGGGGTCGCCAACTCGATCGCCGCGGTCCACGGCGGCGCGCGCCAGGTCGAGTGCACCGTCAACGGGATTGGCGAGCGGGCCGGCAACGCCGCGCTCGAGGAGATCGTGATGGCGTTCCACGTCCGTCGCGATCGAATGCCGTTCGACGTTGGCATCGTCCACAAGGAGATCTACCCGTCGAGCGAGATGCTGACCAAGCTGACGGGACAGGCCGTGCAGGTCAACAAGGCGATCGTCGGCCGCAACGCGTTCGCCCACGAAGCGGGTATCCACCAGGACGGAATCCTGAAGGACCGCCGGACCTACGAGATCATCAAGGCGGAAGACGTGGGCGCGCCGTGGAACCCGCTGGTCCTCGGCAAGCACTCGGGGCGGCACGCGGTACTGCGCCGCTGCAACGATCTGGGCCTTACGGTCGAGAGCACGGAGCTGGTGGAGATCTACCGCGCCCTGATGGCGATCGCCGACGACCGCAAGATCATCAGCGACGCCGACATCATCGCCGTCGTCAGCAACATCCGCACCGCCGAGGCCCCGTCAACGCCCGCGCATGCCCTGCACGAATCGGGGTATGGGCACGGCGTTTAGCGGGAACCGTCAACCCTTCGATTCCGGCGCCGGCTGACGCAGGTCGACCACCATCCGCGGCGTCGGCAGGTGGATTCCACGACCCTTGAACTCGCGGGCGATACGCCGTCGAAGCTCGCGTCCCACCACCCACTGCTTCAGCGGAACCGTCTTGATGCGCGCCTTAATCACCAGGTGGCCCCCCTCGAAGGAGTCGATACCCAGCACTTCAAGCGGCGAGAGGATGAAGGGCATGAAGTCCGGTTCGCGCATCAGCGCCGCGGCGGCATCCACCATCGCGTCGGTGGCCCGTTCGACGTCGTCGTCGAACCCGACGCCGATGGTGATGACGTAGTAGGAGAAATCCTTCGACAGGTTTGACAGCGTCTTGACCTCGCCGTTGGGGAAGATATGGACGGCGCCCTGTTCGTCGCGCAGGACGATGGTCCGCAGCTTGACCTCTTCCACCAGTCCGCCCTGGCCGTTGACCATCACGACGTCGCCGACGCGGACCTGGTCCTCGAAGATCATGAAGAACCCGGAGATCACGTCGCGAACAAGCGTCTGGGCGCCGAAACCGATCGCCAGGCCGGCGATGCCTGCCCCGGTGAGGACCGGCGTGATGTCGATGTCGAGTTCGCGCAGGATCATCAGGCCGGCCATCACGGTGATGACCACCGACAGCGTGCGCTGAAGCAGCCGGGAGAATGTCTGCGCGCGCTTGGTGCGTTCGATCACCTCGAGCCCGGTGCCCGTGCTCATCTCGCGCTCGAAACGGCGGGTCGCCGCCGAACCGGCGCGGATGACGATGTAGGCGGCGACCGCGATGATCGCGATGCGCAGCGACGCGGCGAGCAGCCAGGAGGGGAGAGAGGGCATCGCGGGCCCCCGGTCAGTTCGACCGGGCGGTGGAGGTAATCGGGATTTTCAGCTCGACTCGATCGCCGTCCCGGATGACGACGACCGGGGCGGTGCTGCCGATCTCCGCATCGCCGATCAGCCGCGAGAGCTGGCCGCCATCCTCGATCGACGTGCCGTTGAAGCTGACGATGACATCGCCAGGGCGAAGACCGGCGGCGTAGGCCGAAGAATCACGCCGCATCACCTGGATCAGCACACCCCGCGCGCCTGGCACGCCGAGCTGCCCCGCCACCATGGTCGACAGCGGCGCGATTTCGACGTAGCCAATCGACCCTCGCCGCACCTCCCCGTACTGGGTGAGGTCGCTGACAATCCGGCGGGCGAGGTTGCTCGGGACGGCGAAGCCGATTCCCTGGTAACCGCCGCTCTGGCTGAAGATGGCGGTGTTGATTCCCACCAGCTCGCCGCGGGCGTTGACCAGCGCGCCGCCGGAATTCCCAGGGTTGATAGCGGCGTCGGTCTGGATGAAATCTTCGTACGACGAGATGCCGACGTTGGTGCGGCCCAGCGCCGAGACGATGCCGAGCGTCACCGTTTGATTGAGCTGGAACGGGTTGCCGATGGCCAGCACCCATTCCGCGACCTTGAGCTTGCTGGAATCGCCCCAGGGAATGGTCGGCAGGCGGCCGGCGTCGATCTTGAGCAGCGCGAGATCGGTGGCGGGATCGACGCCGACGATCTTGGCTTCGACCTCGCGCTTGTCCGCGAGCGCCACCGAGACAGCCGGCAGCTGCCTGAGCGAAATGCGGCCCGACTCGCCGGCGACGACATGGTTGTTGGTGAGGACGAATCCGTCATCGCTGACGATCACGCCCGAACCGAGGCTGCGTTCGACGCCGCGGCGCGGTCCGGTGATGTCGCCGTCGCCGAAAAAGAACTGAAAGAACGGGTCGTTGTTGAAGGGCGAGTTCTGCCGGCGGACGACCTGCAGCGAGGAAATATTCGCGACCGCCGGAACGGTCTGCTCGGCCACCCGGGTAAAGTCTGGCGCCTGCGGCGCAACCGCCGTCGGCGCCGCGGCCGGGGCCGCCGCAGGTGCGGGCGCGGTATTCTGGGCGCCCGCGTCGTTGGCGGTCGGGTGCATCCGGCCGGTGATCACCAGCCCGGCGGCAAAGCCGCATGTCAGCAGTACAAGCGAAAGGATCAGCCGGCGCGTAGTCATGACTACGAAACGTGAACGCGCCGCGCGCCGGCGTCGGCCGACTTCGGGCAGGTCACCTTCAGCACGCCGTCGCGCAGATCGGCGACGATGCGCTCGGCGTCGACCGGGATGGGCAGCTGGAAGGTACGGCTGAAGGTACCATGGCCCCGCTCGACGCGGTGATACCGCTCGCAGGGCGCGCCCCGCTCGCGGCGCGCGCCCGAGAGCGTCAGCCGCCCGTCGCGCATGTGAATCTCGACGTCCTCGCGCGCAAGGCCCGGCACCTCCGCGGTGATGACGTACGAATCCGGGGTTTCGTGGAGGTCAACCGGGGGATTCCAGCCCGCCGGGCCGGGGGCAAACCGATCGAGCCGCTGCTGAATGGCAAGCAGATCTCCGACGGGATCCCAGCGCGCGAAGGCCATGTGGCGATCATATCAGTCGGTAGCTGGTAGTCGGTAGCTGGTAGTCGGTAGCGGGTAGTCGGTAGCCGGTAGGAAGCATTTGCGACCAGCTACGGGCTACCAGCTACCAGCTGATATCATCGGTAGCTCTATACATGGCCACGATACAGGCGACGCGCGTCAAGAAGGGCATGCTGGTCAAGATGGGCGAGGATCTGTTCAGGATTCTCGACTTCCAGCACGTCACCCCAGGCAACCTGCGCGGCTTCGTCCGGGTCAAGCTCCGCAATATCCGCAACGGCACGCTGGCGGATCAGAAGCTTCGCTCGGAAGACATGATCGAGCGCGCGACGCTCGACGAGCGCGAGATGCAATACCTCTACAAGGACGGCGACGACTACTACTTCATGGATACGACGTCCTACGAGCAGGTCCACATTTCGAGCGAGGCGCTCGGCGACTCGGTGAGCTACCTAAAAGCCGAGATGACCATCCTCGTCGAGTTCTACGGCTCAGAACCGGTCGGCATTGAGCTGTCCCCGACGGTGGACCTGAAAGTGACCGAGACGGTGCCGGGTATCAAGGGCGCGACGGCCAGCAACCAGGTCAAGCCGGCGACGCTCGAGACCGGCCTGGTCGTCCAGGTGCCGCCCTTCATCAATACCGGCGACGTCGTGAGGGTCAGCACGGAATCGGGTGAATACTTGTCACGCGCGTAAATCCCAAATCCCAAATCCCAAAACCCAAATCCCAACGGGCGCCTTGGGATTTGCGACTTGGGATCTGGGATTTGGGGTCTGGGATTTGTGATGGATGTAGTCCGGCATACAGCCAACCACGGCTGGATTGAAGTCATCGTCGGCAGCATGTTCAGCGGCAAGAGCGAGGAGCTGATCCGCCGGCTGCGGCGCGCCCAGATCGCCCGGCAGAGAGTCCAGATCTTCAAGCCGGCGCTCGATACGCGGTACTCCGAAGACCACATCGTGTCGCACAGCGAGATGCGCATCCCTTCATGCGCGGTACGGACTGCGCGCGAGCTGCTTGATCGTGTGTCGCCCGAGACAGAAGTGGTCGGGATCGACGAAGGCCAATTCTTCGATGCCGAACTTCCCGCGATCTGCGACACGCTGGCGGAGCAAGGCAAACGCGTCATCGTTGCCGGGCTCGACAAGGATTACCTCGGCAAGCCATTCGAGCCGATGCCGCAGCTGCTGGCGATCGCGGAATACATCACGAAGACGCTGGCTATCTGCATGGTGTGCGGCAACCCCGCCAATCACACACAGCGGCTGGTGGCGAGCGAGGATCGCGTGCTGCTGGGGTCGCAGGGCACCTACGAGGCGCGGTGCCGCCGCTGTTTCGACCCCGGGCTCTCCGAGGGAAAGGCACAAGGCACAAGGCACAAAGCCCAGGGCACAACCTGAAGTTGAACCCCGGGGCCTCGTGCCTTGAGCCTTTGTTCTATCGGTTCGCCGGAAGGGCGCTCGCGAAGCCGCGGCTGGTGGTGTTGCCCGCGGAGTTGTAACCGTGACAGCTGGCGTGGCCGAATCCCGAGGGGCTGATGCCGGACATCTGTCCCGGCCCGGGCTGGCCGTTGGTCTGGGGCGCCACGTCGAAGATGATGTTGTCCCTGCGCTGCGGATCGCCTGAGACACCGCCCGGCACGTAGTCGAGTTCCAGCAGGTTCCGGGTGCGGTACGCGATGTTGTGGTCGGCGCATGATGTGTCGCCGCTGACGCCAAGCCCGCCCAGGATTCGCCCGTTGGCGTCATAGAGCGCCAGTCCGCCGCCGAACACATTGACCCCGCCGATCCGGCCGCCGACCATCGGGTCGTTCTTCTGTCCATACCGGTTCGGGCTGCCGCTGTACGCAATGTCCGTTTCAACCGGGTTACTTTCCTGCAGGCCAAAGAGGCTGCCGCCCGGCTGGGTCGCGGTGTACAGGTTGGCCGTCGCCAGCGACAGCCCCGGCAGGCTGAACGCATTCGCGGTGTTGGCCTTCTGTGCCGAAATCACCCGGCTCCCGGGCCACTGATCGCCGCGGGTCCCGCCGGTGAAAGCGACCGCGCAGACAACGCCGTCGCGATCGACGATCGTGCCCCACATGTCGAGGTTGAGGCCGCCGTTCGCCTGCCCGCGCGCCGCCGTCAGTGCCTGCCGCAGCTGTTCATACGATGGCAGTTCCCTGCAGCCGCGCGTCGGAGCGTTGTTGCCGAACCCGTTATCGTTGTCCTGGCCCGGGGCGTTTGCGCTCTGGGCGCCGGCTGCAGTCGCCATGAGCATCATGCAGAACGAAAGGACCATTCCTGTTGCAGCTAACGTGTGCCTGTTCATCGAGGAGCCTCCATGTCAAACGGCGAGGCTAGCACATTTGCGATTTGTGATTGGTTATGCTGAGACGACATGGACCCGCAGGCGCTCCTCCCGCAGGTGTTGTTCCTGTTCGGGATTGGGTTTTTCGCCGCGAACATGAAGGTCGTTGCCGATCTGCTGAGATTCCAGCTGCGCAAGACCTCGGCGCTGCTCGTCTGGGAAAATCCCAAGCCGCCGCACTACGGCTTCGCGCTGGCGCTCGGCGCCATCCTTGGCGTTCTCGTCGCCGTCAAAATCTTCATCCTCGGCCGATCACCGGGCCAGCTCTTTGGCGAGGTGATGATGTTCGTGTACTACGGCTACGCGTTTCCGTTGAGCACGCGAATCGCCCGCGGCTTCTACCGCGACGGCGTCTGGTCGGATAGCGGATTCATGCCGTGGGGACAGATTTCGGCCGTGTCCTGGAAGGAGGATGGCGGCGTCACGCTGGTGCTGATCTCGCATTTCCGCAGCATCGCCAAGCGGCTGGCGGTCCCCGGCCACCTCTACGGCCAGGCGCGCCGGGTCTTGCGCGACAAGATCAAGACGCAGGATATCCACATCGGCGGGGCCGGTCTCGACCTCGGCAGCCGCGACGATCAGGATGCAGTCTGAGCCGATCTCAGCCGATAATGCACGCATGCCGCCTCGCCCAACATGGAAAGGTTTTCTGAAAGTCAGCCTGGTGAACATCCCGGTGAAGGTGTTCCCGGCCACCGAATCCGCCGCCACGCTCTCGTTCAATCAGCTCCACGCCGAATGCCAGACGCGCATCCAGCAGAAACGGTGGTGCCCTCACTGCGAACGTGAGGTCTCCAATGCCGAGCTGGCCAAGGGCTACGAGTTCGAGAAGGGCCGCTACGTGATCGTCAGCGAAGAGGACATCCAGAAAGTGCGGGTGGAATCGACG
>Ga0209486_10000540_pt1 | contig 16815 bp, 16 predicted proteins | sample NCCompost_FD_187518 | JGI IMG/M metagenome (GOLD analysis project Ga0209486, IMG submission 187518) | Agricultural soil microbial communities from Utah to study Nitrogen management - NC Compost (SPAdes) (version 2) | ecosystem: Environmental > Terrestrial > Soil > Agricultural land | place...
TAGGCACACAAAATCCGAAAGGCAGTCCGATTCGCCGCCTTAAGCATTGCGATAAACCATTGTAGAAGTTTAGATTACATGGAGCCGGCTGCCGGAATTGAACCGGCGACCTTCTAATTACGAATCAGACGCTCTACCAACTGAGCTAAGCCGGCCGAAGGGTGGAAACAACGGTGCAAAGAGCATTTGCAATATACGAATGCGATGTTTGCAGTGTCAAGCGAACGAACTGAGGAGGATAAATGCCGAAGGATCCGACAAAGAATGTAGATCGATATAAGATTCGTGGTGGCAATCTGAATGAGTTTGAGTTTCATCAGAATCAGGCCGACTTTGCTGTGGCGCAAACCACCCCAACCAACTCAATTCCCGGCACGCCACCGGAAGCTAAGGCGCAACCACTCGCGAAGAAATCACAAAAGCGGTCAACCAGAAAACCGACGAAAGCCGCGACCACAAAACCTGCTGGTACGAAGAAGTCGAGCAAACGTGCTGGCAGTACGAAATCCGCGAAGCGCGCGACTGGGAAGAAGTCGGCGGCGAAGAAGTCCACTGCGAAGCGACCCAGTGCAAAGAAGTCAGCGGCGAAGAAGTCAGGAAAGAGTCGGCGCGGATCGAAGAAATAGTTTTCAAATGTTTGTTCCCCCAATCAGTGTGCGACTGTTTCTGCTGATCATATTGGTCGTACCGCAGGGGGCGGTCGCGCAGAAACTTCCCTCCGTCGACAAAGTCGTCGACAAGTATCTGAAGGCGATCGGCGGGAAGAAAGCGGCGCGCGCAGTCACGGGCGCCACTTACGAATGGACCATCCAGTTCAACGATCAAACCATGGGCACCGCACGCACGCAGCGCAAGGCGCCGTCGTCTGAACGTTGGGAACTGACATTCGGCAACGGTCAAATCGTCTCTGCAACCAACGCCCGCTCCGCATGGGAGATCGGGCTCGATAACAAACTACGTACGCTGACCACACTCGAAGCTGCGACGGCAAAACTGCGCGCGGTGCTCGACTCGTCACGCCTCATCGACTTCAAGAAAGCAAACATCCTTGCGCGCGTCCTCTCACTTGGCGATCTCGGTTCCGAACCCGCACACATCGTCGAGTTCTCTATGCGAAACGGCGCCCGCGCTCAGTACTACTTCAGCGTCAAAACTGGCTTAATAACCAAAGTCACCAGCGACACAAAAAAGACGCGGATAGTTTTAGAGGACTATCGTCGCCCACAAAATGCCTCGCCTAACGGAACGACACAGATCCTCGAGCCGCACCGACTGCGCATGATCCTCGACGGTTCAGGCGAACTGACACTCATCCTTCAGTCCGTCAAATACGACGCCAGCATCGACGACCGCATTTTCGATCCACCCGCCACGACTGAAAAACTCGACGTCGCCGAACTGCTGCGCGAAGTCGGTCGCAACCAGGACGACATCGACAAACGCGTCTCCGAATACGCCTTCACGCAAAAAGAGACAGACAAAGAGATCACCAGCAAAGGCGAGATCAAGAAACAGACGGTAAAAGTTTACGAAGTCTATCCACTGCCAAATCGCGAACCCGTCAAAAAACTGATCAGCGAAAACGGCGTTCCGCTTTCTCCGGACAAAGCAGCGAAAGAAGAACGACGCGTGCACGAGGAATTCACGAAGGCTGAGCGCGATCGCGAGAAGGACGAGAAGAAGATGGCCCAACGTCGCGCCGAGCGCGACAAAAAAGAGAAGGAGGGCACTGAGATCGCTCCTTTTCTAAAAGCCTGCGAGTTTGTTTCGCCACGGCGCGAGCAGTGGGAAGGACGCGAGACGATCGTCTTCGATTTTCGACCGAAGCCTGGTTTTCGTCCGCAGAGTCGGGAAGAGAGTTTGATCGCGAAGCTCGTCGGCGTCGTCTGGATCGACCCGATCGACAAACAGGTAATTCGTTTGGAAGCGCGCCTCGCTGAAGGCTTCAAGATAGCCGGCGGTCTCGTTGCTTCACTCAAACCCGGCGCCGCACTCGTGATCGAACAAACGCGAATGTCGCAGGGAGTTTGGCTGCCGCGCTTCGCGCACGTTAATCTCTCCTTCAAAGTATTGTTGTTCGCCGGCGGCGATTACAACCAAACGATCGAGTGGAGCGATTACAAACACTTCTCCGGCGACGTGAAGGACTACAAAGTGAACGCCCCACCGACCGAGAAACCATAACGTGAGCTTGGTACTTTGTTCTTTGTACTTTGTTCGCAGTTCGAAGAGTGAATTCTATACTCAGAGCCAAACAAGCGAACTAAGAACAAGCACTAAACACAAAGCATCAACAAATGAAAGAAGTAAATGTAATCGGTGGTGGCCTGGCAGGTGTCGAGGCGGCGTGGCAGGCGGCACGGCTGGGCGCCCAGGTCAATCTCTACGAAATGCGTCCGCTCAAACAAACGCCGGCGCATCGGACCGATAAACTCGCGGAGATCGTCTGCTCCAACTCCCTGAAATCGGACGAACTCGGAACGGCGTCCTATTTATTAAAGGAGGAGCTCCGCCACGGCGACTCGCTCGTCATGTCCGCGGCTGCCGAAACGCGCGTGCCCGCGGGCGCGGCGCTCGCAGTTGATCGACACAAATTTGCAGAACTAATCACCGAACGAATTGAAAGCGAACCTCTCATTCATCTGATCCGCGAGGAAGTCACGAGAATTCCCGAAGATCAGATCACAATCATCGCCACTGGTCCTCTATCTTCCGAAGCGTTGACGGCGGAGATCATGAAACTCACCGGCAGCGATCAAATGTACTTCTACGACGCGATCGCCCCGATCGTCTCAGCCGACTCGATCGATACGTCGATCGCTTTTCGTGCGGCCCGCTATGACAAAGGCGGCGACGATTATCTGAACTGCCCGATGGACGAAGAGCAGTACGCGCGCTTTTATCAGGCGCTGCTCGAAGCGAACAGCGTCCCGTTGCAACGTTTTGAAGAGACGCGCTGGTTTGAGGCGTGTTTGCCTATTGAAGAGTTGGCGCGTCGCGGAGTCGACACGTTGCGTTTTGGGCCGATGAAACCCGTTGGTTTGCGCAATCCGCGCACCGGCCGCGAGCCCCACGCCGCCGTGCAGTTGCGGCAGGAAAATTTAATGGCCGACGCATACAGCCTCGTGGGCTTCCAGAATCATCTACGATACGGCGAACAAGCGCGAGTGTTGCGACTCATTCCGGGACTGCAAAACGCCGAGTTTCTCCAGTTCGGCCAGATTCATCGCAATACCTACATCTGTTCACCGCGCGTGCTGGGGGCGACCATGCAGATGCGCGAGCGTCCAAACGTCTTTTTTGCTGGGCAAATCACGGGAGTTGAGGGTTATGTTGAATCGGTCGCGATGGGTTGGATCGCGGGGATAAACGCAGCGCGACAAGCGTTCGGCCGCGGCTTAATCGAAGCTCCGGCAGCGACCGCAACCGGTGCACTCGCCCGTTACGTTTCCCACGCTGACACGAAAAACTTTCAACCGGTTAACATCACCTTCGCACTGTTGCCACCGTTGGACGAAACTGCCAGACGCACCGTACGTAGGAAACATGAACGCCGGAAACTCCAGGTCGAATTAGCGTTGAAGGAATGGACTGAGTGGCTCCGAGAAAATCACAAAGAAGCGGCACAGATTTCAGCAGGCTAATGCGCCGTCGCTGTTTTCTGCTGGGCTTTTGGCCAGTCGTGCTCACGCTGTGCGTCGCTCTGCCTGTTTGGAGTCAATCGGGCCGGCGCAATGAACCCGGAAAGGGAGGTAAGCCGGCCGGTCCCGATCCGACTCGCCCCGGCGGTTCGATTCCACGTCCCGTTTCAACTTCCGGAGACGAAGTTGAAGAAGACGATATCGTTCGCATCACTTCCAACCTCGTCCCGATCCCCGTGTCAGTTGTAGACAAACGCGGCGCCGCGATTGTGAATCTGAAGTTGGAAGACTTCGAACTGCGCGTCGACGGAACGGTTCGACCGTTGACCGAGTTAACGCGATCCGAAACAGCCGTGCGGCTCACGTTGCTTTTCGATAACAGCGGCAGTCTCGACGCGGCACGCGAGTTTGAAAAGCAAGCTGCGATTCGTTTCTTTCGCAAAGTCCTGCGTCCGAAGGACGAGGCCGCAATCTATTCCATAGAAACTGACAGCTACCTGGCCCAACCACTGACGAAAGACATTGCACGTCTCGAACATACGATCACAATGTTCGGCAAGCCCGAAGGCGGCACGTCGCTGTTCGACGCGATCATCGGCGCCGCCGATTACTTGAAGCCATACCCTGGACGCCGTGTGCTGGTTATTGTTTCAGACGGAATCGAAACGACGAGCCGTCACACCGAGTTCGACGCGGTATTGCAACACGTCCTCGCCGACGATTGCCAGATCTACGTGGTCCAAACTGGTCTGTACGACGGTGCGAATCTGCGCGCGCTTGCGGCTGAGCGCCGGATGGAGCAGTTGACGTCACAAACCGGCGGCGCAGTTTATCTTCCGAAGACCACTGCCCAACTCGATCTCGCATTCGATCAGATCGCCGCCGATCTATCCCAGCAGTACGTTTTGAGTTACTACCCGAGCATGGATCATCATGACGGCCGTTTGCACTTGCTCGAGCTGACTGTGAAATCGAGAAATGATGTGCGCATTCGCGCGCGAAGAGGTTATTATGCGCCGAAGAAACGAGGCGGTTCCGGCGAATGGTAGCTGACTCTCGCTAACTATGGAGAAGCTGATCGAGCAATTTCTCGAACACCTGCGTTACGAACGCAACGTCAGCGCCCACACCTTACGCAACTACGCCAGCGACCTTCAACAGTTTGTCGATTTCCTCGCGCCCGCGGCCGCGTCCGGTAAAAAACGCAAACTTCCCGAGCTTTCCCAGATCGATCACCTAACGATCCGCGAGTGGATGGGCGAACTTCACAACGCGCAAAAGACGAAATCATCGATCGCGCGGAAACTCGCCGCGCTGCGCACGTTTTTTCAGTTTCTGGTGCGTGAAGGAGTCGTCGAACTCAACCCCGCGAAACTAGTCTCGACGCCACGTCAAGAAAAGAAACTACCGAAACATCTTTCGATCGAAGAGGCGATCCGGTTTATCGAGACGCCGGATATCGAAACTGATCTTGGTAAACGCGATCGTGCGATGTTGGAGCTGATGTATGCGACTGGAGTGCGTGTCGCGGAGTTGACGACGCTGAATCTTGCGGATGTGGACTTTCGCAACCAGTTGATTCGCGTCACGGGCAAGCGACGTAAGCAACGGATCGTGCCGTTTGGCGATCCTGCCGCTGAGGCGATTCGGAATTACCTGACTGTCCGCGACAAATTTCTGTTCAATGCTCCGGTGTCGAAACGTGACGACGAAGCGCTGTTTCTTAACTATCAGGGAACGCGAATAACTACTCGCTCAGTAGGCAGGATGGTTGAGAAATACATCCGCATCTGCGCGGGCATGCACAACATCAGCCCGCACGCGCTGCGGCATTCGTTCGCCACGCACTTGCTCGACAGCGGCGCCGACCTGCGTGACATTCAGGAACTGCTGGGCCACGCGCGTCTTTCGACGACGCAAGTCTACACACACGTCTCGATGGAGAAGCTGGTTGCTGTTTACGACAAGGCTCATCCAAAAGCGTAGCCACAAGAGGCACAAAAAGCACAAAAGGCACAAGACAGGAAACAGGGAAGAGCAGAGAAGCAAAGAAGACAGGACGCCTTCCCCTGTCTATCTTCTGTTTTGTGCCTCTTGTGTCTTTTGTGCCTTTTGTGATTAAAGCGTAGGCAGTTCGTCTTCGCCGTTCGCACTTTCAATCAGCGACTGGCAGTGCGCGTCGTAACGCGCCGTGGGGACTGCTTCGAGACGTCGCTCGTCGATCGGCTGACCGCAACGGGCGCAGATACCGTAACTGCCTTCCTTCATTCGCAACAACGCCTGATCGATATCGGCGACGACCTTCGAACTGCGTTCCCCGAGCCGAAGCGCGATCTCCTTATTTAAGTCCTGCACTGAAAGATCGACGCTGTCTTTGACGCCGTCGTCGTAAAGTTCGAGGGCCGCCGCTTGATCGGTGCGAATCTGTTCGGTGTTCTGGCGAAGCTGTTGGATAAGAAGGTTTTTAAAATGGCTAAGTTTTTCTGCGTCCACTGAGTCTACCCTTGTCCGCGCGATTACCTCAACGCGCTTGAATCTCGCTAACGTGCCAGCGGAGTTTAGCATATCGCGTCGGGGTAGGAGGTAATGCGGGCTGTCGTGATATGTTCGACAGCGCATGACCCGTTTGCACCAGCTCCAGAAGCAAATCACGAGATTACAGCGCCGGACGGAATTTCTTAACCAGATCAGTAGCAAGTACTGGAACGCGCGAAGAATCATCTTCATAGCCGGAGGACTGCTGGCGCTGGCGTTCTGCAACGTCAGTGGCACGAAGGCGGGATGGATCGCAGGTGGATTGATCGCGATTCTGTTCACCGTCGTCACGATTTTTCATAACAAGGTGCGCGACAGTCTCACGCGCGTTTCGCTCCTGATAGAGATCAAAAGACTACAGATCGCGCGCATTCATTTGGATTGGGATCGACTGCCGCCAATTGAGCAATCGCCATTCGCGCTTGCGGATCATCCGTTTGCTAGCGATCTGGACATCGTCGGGGAGCGATCGCTGCATCGCTTGATCGACTCGGCTGTGACAAGCGAAGGTAGCGAACTATTGAAGTCGTGGCTGTTGGCAGTGCGGCCAAGCGTCGAAGTTATCGAACACCGCCAGGCGTTGGTGAAAGAGCTGAAGGATCTTTCACTATTTCGCGATCGATTGCAGTTGTTGTCGGCGGTTGCGCGTATCAATACGGTTGGACCAGCGCAACCGCGTAGTCGTGCGAGTCACTGGAACTCACGAATACTCGTCGACTGGATCGAACGCAGCACGCCGCAGTCTTCGTTGCTTCCGACTGTGTTCGTATTGTCGGCGCTGTCTGCATTGAACATCGCGTGCGTCATTCTCACCGCTCTCGAAGTGATTCCGTCAATTTGGCCGTTCACATTTCTGCTCTACATGGGCGGAATGTATCTCGTGCAGAAGCGGATTGCGTCGGCCTGGGGTGAAATACATGAACTGGAAAAGGCGCTGACGCACTTCAAGGTCGTCTTTCGCTATCTGGAGTCACGCTCTTATAAGAACACGCCTCGTCTGGCCGAGATTTGCGCGCCCTTTGCTGATCGGGACAAGCAGCCGTCTGTCGAAATGAAACGTTTAGGCCGTTTGGCGGCGGCACTGGGCGTTCGCACCAACCCGATTCTCTGGTTCCTCGTCCATGTGGTGGTGCCGTGGGACTTCATCTTCACGCACCGGCTCGAGTTGTTGAAGAAAGATCTCACGCATTTGCTGCCGCGATGGCTCGACGCTTGGTATCAGTTAGAAGCGCTAAACTCGTTGGGAAACCTTGCTTACTTAAATCCTCATTACAAATTTCCGCAAATCACTTCGGAACCGAACCAGTTCGCCGCACAAAAACTAGGCCACCCACTGCTGAACCCTGAAACGAAGGTGTGCAACAATTTCGAGTTGGACCAAAACCAGCGAATCGTGATACTGACAGGTTCAAACATGGCGGGAAAAAGCACGTTTCTGCGGACCATCGGTGTGAGTCTTTCGCTCGCCTACGCCGGTTCACCCGTGAATGCGGATCAGCTTCAGACGTCGTTGTTTCGACCATTCACCTGTATCAAGGTAAGCGACTCAGTGCAGGATGGACTATCTTACTTCTACGCTGAAGTGAAACGCCTGACTGCGCTGCTCGCCGCGGCGAAGACTGACGACACAATGCCTGTTTTATTTTTGATCGACGAGATCTTTCGCGGTACAAACAGTCGCGAACGATTGATCGGGAGCCGTTCCTACATCCGCTCGTTATCGGAAAGCACCGCAGTCGGTTTGGTCGCCACTCACGATCTCGAATTGGTTAAGCTGGCAGATGAGATCGACGGAGTAGTGAACTTCCATTTTCGCGAGGAAGTAAGTAACGGTCGCATGGTGTTTGACTATCGTCTGCGGTCAGGGCCATGTCCCACAACCAACGCTCTTACAATCATGCGTCTCGAAGGTTTGCCGGTGGAGTCGTAAAATGAAAAACTTATTATCCACACTCATCTTAGTTCTGTTGCTACCGTTTGGTTTCTCAACTAACGCACAGGTCCAATCGAACGTACGTTTCGAGATCTCGTTGCCTGAGTCTGCCGGTAAGGAGCCATTGGATGGACGCTTGCTCCTCCTGATCTCAACCAACGACAAACAGGAACCGCGATTTCAGATCAGTGAAGATCTGACGACGCAGCAGGTGTTTGGTGTTGATGTAGACGCGTGGAAACCGGGACAGAAGAAGCTTGTGGACCAGAGCGCTTTTGGTTATCCGGTTCGCAGTCTGGCGCAACTGCCGGTGGGTGAATATTGGGTACAGGCGCTGCTTCATAAATACGAGACGTTTAAGCGCTCCGACGGTCACACGGTGAAGTTGCCGATGGACCGTGGTGAGGGTCAGCAATGGAATCGCGCGCCGGGAAATCTCTACAGCACGCCGCAGAAGATGCGTGTCCAGCCGGGGATGCGGATCGCTTTGACTCTCGATAAGGTGATTCCACCAATCGAGCCGCCGAAAGACACGAAGTACGTCAAGCACATCAAGATTCAAAGCGAACGCCTGACGAAGTTCTGGGGCCGACCGATGCACCTCGGCGCGCACGTCTTGCTGCCTGCTGGTTTCGACGAACATCCCGAAGCGCGTTATCCGCTCGCGATCTTTCACGGCCATTTCCCGTCGGACTTCGGTGGCTTTCGCGAAGCGCCACCCGATCCAAATCTCAAGCCAGATTACAGCGAACGCTTCAAACTCGCCGGCTACAATCGCATCCAGCAGGAACACGCGCACGAGTTTTATAAAGAATGGAGCGGACCAAACTTCCCGCGTTTCATCATTATCGAGATCCAGCACGCAAATCCCTATTACGACGATTCATACGCGGTGAACTCCGCTAATCTTGGACCGTACGGCGACGCCATTACTTACGAGCTGATCCCGGAAATTGAGAAGCGTTTTCGCGGCATCGGCAAAGGCTGGGCGCGATTTCTTTACGGCGGTTCCACTGGCGGTTGGGAAGCAATGGCGGTCCAGGTCTTCTATCCCGATGAGTACAACGGCAGTTGGATCGCGTGTCCCGATCCGATCGACTTCCGCGCGTATACAGTCGTCAATATCTACGAACATAAGAACGCTTACTACGCCGATTCGCCGTGGAAGCGAATGCCGCGTCCGGGTAAGCGAAACTATCTCGGCGAGTTGTCGGCGACAGTTGAAGACATGAACCACATGGAACTCGCGCTCGGCACGAACAGTCGTTCCGGTGGGCAGTTTGATATTTGGGAAGCGGTGTACTCGCCGGTAGGAAGCAACGGCTATCCGAAACCGATCTGGAACAAGTTGACCGGAGACATTGATCGTTCAGTTGCTGAATACTGGCGTCAGCATTATGACCTCGGTCACATCCTGCAACGCGATTGGGCCAAGCTTGGACCAAAGCTCGAAGGTAAACTTCACATCTACGTCGGCGAGGCTGACAATTACTATCTGAATAACGCGGTCTATCTCGTCGAAGACTTCCTGAAGACGACTAAAAACCCGCCTTACGGCGGCGTCGTTGATTACGAGCCACGCGCCGAGCACTGCTGGAACGGTGATCACACGCGGCCCAACGCCTTCTCGCGTCTGCGTTATCACCAATTCTACGCGCCGAAGATCCTCGATCGGATTCTGAAGAGCGCGCCGCCGGGCGCCGACGTGAAGAGTTGGCGCTACTAAGATGTTGGTCGTATAACTGCCTCGTTTTTCTCTGCGGCCTCTGTGTCTCTTTGTGGCCCTTGTGTTGAATGGCCGTTAAACGCAGAGACGCAGGGATACACAGAGGGCCGCAGAGAGAGGACTCCCTCGTCAAACTCACTTCTTCGTGGTCGGGCGTTGGCCCAATTAGGCTGCGGGCTTGAGTCCCTTCATGACCTCGATGTGCGACTCGAGGATGCTGGTGGCTTGTTCGGGATTGGGTGCTAGCGACCAGTCGTCATGGTCCCACGTGCCGCCAAGGATGATCCCATCGCGTCGTGGAAACATGTAACCACTGCTGAGGTAGCAGTAATCGATCTCCGGTTGCGGCAGGAGCACCTCGAGTTGGCCGCGCACCGGAATGAGATCCGGGTCGTCAAAGAGTGCGCGCGATCCGAGGCCCGTGCAGTTGAAGATCACTGGTTCCCGCAAGCGCGTGAGTTCAGAACCGCACCTCGCAGAAAGTCGCGTCTGCGGATGGGCAATGTTGTTGTAATCTTTGGTTCCATGACTTCGTTTCCGAAATGGCTTGTGCCGATGGCTGCCACTTTGACGCAGGATCGGTTCACGGGCCCGGAGTGGATCTTCGAGCGCAAGTACGACGGCATTCGGCTGCTCGCATATAAGAGCGGCGATAGCGTCGAGCTGTTCTCGCGCAATCAACTCCCGCAAGACATACCTTCAGTTGTCGACGCCGTCAAGAAGTTGCCGGTGCAGGACGCGATTTTTGACGGTGAAGTTACGTGGGGCCGCGGAAAAGTCGCCTATCACGTGTTTGACGTGATGTGGCTGGACGGGCGGAACGTTATGTCGCTGCCGCTCGAAGAACGGCGTGCTCTGTTGGCCCAACTGCCATTGCAATCGCCGTTGCATCGCGTCGATCTGGTCGAAGATCCGTCACCTTGGGACCTGGCGCAACGAGAAGGTTGGGAGGGAGTCATCGCGAAACGCCGCGATTCAACCTACGAGCATCGACGATCGAAACAGTGGCTGAAGATGAAGTGCGAGTTGGCGGAAGAGTTTGTGGTTGGCGGCTTCACCGATCCCCAAGGCAAGCGTGTTGGACTCGGTGCGCTTCTCGTCGGTCACTTCAAAGACGACGACTTTCTCTTTGCCGGAAAAATCGGCACCGGATTCGATAACGAGATGCTTCTCAACCTCCGTGCACGACTCGACAAAATCGAGATCGAAAAACCGCCGTTCACGAAAGGAATTGGTCTGCCGCGTTTGCGTGTGCACTGGGTGCGACCAGAGATCGTCGTGCGTGTAGGTTTTATTGAATGGACCGGACACGGAAAGTTGCGACACCCGCGACTGTTGAGTGTAGTGAAGTGATCATCACGCATCCTGACAAAATCATGTTCCCCGACGAGGGGATCACGAAGGGCGAACTGGCTTCGTACTACGAAACGATCGCGCCGGTGATGTTGCCGCACCTGCGACGGCGTCCCATCACGATGGAGCGATTTCATCGCGGAATTGCGGCGCCGGGTTTCTTTCAGAAAGATGTATCGAAAGGTTTTCCGGATTGGCTGGAACGCGTTGAAGTACCGAAGCATGGCGGAACGGTCCATCATCCGATCATTACTGACACTGAAGGGCTGCTTTGGCTTGCGAATCAAAACAGCATCACGATCCACGTCTGGCCCTCACGTGCGCCGAACCTTTATCAACCGGACGTTTGCGTTTTCGATCTCGATCCGATGAAGCCAGATGATCTGGATACTCTGCGCGCGGCTGCGTTGGGTCTCCGCGACCTGCTTACCGAGCTCGGGTTGCCAAGTTGGATCAAGACTACGGGTTCGAAGGGTTTTCACATCGCTGTGCCCCTCGACGGGAAGTCGGACTTCGGAACAGTTGGACGTTTTGCGCACGTCGTTGGACAGGTCCTCGTCAGACGCGATCCGGACCATCTTACTCAGGAGTTCAGTAAGGTCGATCGTGGCGAGCGAATTCTCGTGGACACGGGTCGCAACGGATACAGTGCTACCTTTGCCGCGGCTTACACCCTACGCGCAAGGCCTGGCGCACCCGTGTCTGCTCCGTGTTCGTGGGAAGAAGTCGCGACTGGTGAGGTTGGGCCAAAGAGTTTGACATTGCGAACGATGGCCCAACGAATCGCCGCAACCGGAGATCTATGGGCGGACATGCTCAAGATCAAAAAGTCGCTCGTCCGCCCAATTGCCCGTCTGCGAAAGCTCAAAGAATCAGTCTAATCGGTGTTTCCTTCGTACGCGCGTTTTATTGGCTCGATATCGATCTTGTCCATCTTCAGCATCGCTTCCATTACGCGTTTTGCCTTTTCCGGATCCTTGTCGGCCATCAAATCGCCGAGAATACGCGGCTCGACCTGCCACGATAAACCGAACTTGTCCTTCAACCATCCGCACCGTGAGGTTTGGCCGCCCTCGGACAGCTTGTCCCAGTAGTAGTCAATTTCTTCCTGCGTCTCACACCTCACGGTGAACGAAACGGCTTCCGTGAACTTGAAGTGTGGTCCACCGTTGAGACCGACAAACTTCTGTCCGTCGAGTTCAAATTCGACGGTCATGACGGAGCCCGCAGGACCTGGACCAGCTTCGCCATAGCGCGTGACTCTACCCACCTTGGAATTCTTAAAGACGGAGACGTAAAAGTTCATCGCCTCTTCAGCATTATTATCGAACCATAAGAACGGTGTGACTGGTTGCATCATCTCTCCTTTTTATTCTTCAAACTTAAGTAATGTTCGCGTTGTTTCTTATCAAACTTTTCGATTGCGTAGCGCAACATGACACGCGGCATCGCCGCCGCGTGTTTGTCGAGGAAACTGAGCAGTCGCGTTCGATCCTTGTCGCCGGCGAAGCGCAGCATCCAACCGGTCGCTTTATGGACCAGGTCTTCTTTGTCCTTGAGCAGCATTTCAGAGATCTTGAACGTGTCGTCGAGGTCGCGCTGACGGATGAAATACGCCGTGCTCACGATCGCGGTGCGCCGCTCCCACATGTTTTTCGATTTCGCCAGCTTGTAAAGGACGGCTCGCGGTTTATCGGTCAAATAACCGCCGATCACGTGGATGGCGCAAACGTCGACGAGGTCCCAGTTGTTGATGCGATCGTGACGACGCAGGTAGAGATCGTAGAGTTCTTTGCGTCGCTCCGGCGTCGTTCTTTTGCGACGGGCCTGTTTGTCCATGATGCTGCAACCGCCGGCGCGCACCTCGTGAATCTTGTTGTCGAGTAGTTTTTCGATCTCGGCCGGCGGCATATCGATGAACTCTTTTGCATTCGCGAACACCTGGCCCATGCGGACGCCGATGAACTGATCTCCGTCGGTATTTTTGAAATAGCGCAGGGTTTTCTCGCGCTCCTCCGGCGAGCTGAGTGCCTTGAGCACTTCGATAAACCGCTTCGCGGTGATTGGGGGCGTGTTTGGCATCGTAGTCGCTCCTGAACGGGCTTGCCTAAAGTCCCTTGCTGGACTGTTTCTCTGTGCAACCTCTGTGCTCTCTGCGACTCTGTGGTTATTTTCCTGAGCAAATTATTAACCACAAAGGCTCAGAGAGCACAGAGAAAACCTGTTTACGACTTTTGGCAAAGTATCGTGAACGGACACTAGCTCTTCAAGCTCGCAGCCATCTTGGACCAAAGCGATGGCAAGACTCTTAAAAGTAGTCATCACCATCCCTCGCAAAGTTTCGTTTCTACTTTTAGATCGAGTGACAACCGGCGAAATCGACAGCGTTGGAAGAAATTTTTTGCGGGAAAATTAACGGGAGTTCCGGCTGATGTAAACCCAGGCGGTTGCACCCGATCCCAGTTGAACTTGAATACGTTCATAATTGGAGGGTTCGTAGGAGTCGGCAAGATCGAGTTCCGACTTGGTCAACGGGAGGCGCGTGCCTTCGACGATGTCTGACTGGACGCCGGTGAAGCGAAGATTGCGGTGGTGCGGCGTGCCACTCGTCACGACGAAATCTTGATCTTCGATCTCGATCATTACGATTCTGTACCGGACCAGGGCATCGGGTTGTCCGTCGAGTCGTCGACCGAAGATCGCAAGTTGGACTGTTTCAGACTGAAGCGTACCGTAAGAGAAGAGAGACTCAGTTTGCTGTTCGGCCACAGCTTTCATCATATGCTATCGTGCGGAACGATGTCGTTAGATCTATTCGTAAAGACATTTCTTGCGAGGGCCGTGATTTGTCTGGCGGCGTTTTTAATTCTCTTGTCGTTTCCGGATGGTGCGCGCGGTCAACGTACCGACAAGCCTGCTCCTAAACCAGTCCAAAAAACTAAAAAGCCAGCGGAAGATCGAACTCACTGGAAGTTTTTACTCGACTCTCTGATCATCGAGACACGTTTGGTTGAGCCCGAGCAGGAGCGCCCTGTTGTCATGGCTGACCTGGGCGACGCGTATTGGCTAATCGATCAGCCGCAGGCAAGAAGAATTTTCACTGAAGCATTCGATACGGCGGTGGCTTTGAAGACAGATCCGCCCGTTGCACCTGTCATCTCGAGAATCGCAAAGCGGGATCGTGCGCTCGCGACCGAACTCATGAAGCGACTGATGGCTGCAAGGTCCGAAGAGAAGGACTCGGGCGAAGGGTCGGCCGACATCGGCCGCGAATTACTCAAAACGGACCCCAAGTTTGCCATCGAGCTCGCAAAACTAAACGCTTCGCTTGGTCCAACTTTCAGTGGTCTATCGTTCCTGTTCGAGGTCGCGCGAACTGATCCAGCGGGCGCGGCGCAGATTTACGATGCTTACATGAAGAGCCGGCAGGTGCGCTCTCTCGAACTGAGTTCGATTCTGTGGTTAGCAGGTTATCCACTCGGTTACGGAGAAGCCTACGGAGGATCGCATGATCCGGCTGCGTTTTCCGGTTTTAGTGGCCTGCGCATACCCGGTCTAAAACCGCAACCCAATCTGGCCGCGGCGTATCTTCAACTCGCTTTTGTCGCGATCACCAACACCCTGAAGAGAGCAGCCGAGTCCGGGAATCCCGACACAGAGCTGCTCAACGCGCTGGCACTTTACTCTACGTCTTATCTGTTCCCGGAAGTGCAGCGATATTTACCGGATGCTGAAGCCGCGTGGTCAGGACTTTATCGCCAGGCATTGGCTGGTACGTCTGAACCCCGCCGAGCCGACATTGAAAAGCGTCTGAGTTTTATTCGTGAGGTGCGAAGTCGGACCAGTGATCAGTCGGCCGAGGAGTATGCTCTCGATAACGCGAAGGAGAAGCTCGCGGAGATCGAGAAACTGCCTGACACGTGTAATCGAGACCGTGCCTACGCGCAAGCCGCGCTCGCATACAGCTTTGCGAAAGATTTTACTCAAGCGAGACAAGTTGCTGATCGGATCGACAATCTTGAACAGCGCGACGCCGTAATTCAGTTTACTTATTACGACGAGGTGGCCGCGCTAACCGAGAGTGGAGATCTGATCAGGGCGTTGGAGCGCGTTGAGAAAGTCAGCGCTAAAGAAGAGCGGGCAGTGCTTCTCGTGCGAATCGCAACTGCGGCGCTGAAGAAGCCAGATAAGCCGATGGTGCTCGATGCGCTGAACCGCGCGCGGTCGCTTGTGCGCGATTCGGACGATGCTCAATTGCAGGCTGGTGTGCTGCTGTCTGTCGGCGCGTTGTATGCGCGGTTTGACGCCTCTGAAGCAACGTACGCCACTCGCGAGAGTATAAAAGCAATTAATCGCATGAAAGACCGCGTGGATGAGACGTTCTCTGTTATGCGACGAGTTAGTCTGAGTTGTGTTGGCGAGATCAGTTGGCATGGAAGCAGGGAACAGGTTGATACGTTCAACTTTTATGAAACCCTTGGAGCTATCGCTAAGACCGATGCACAAGCTGAAGGCGCACTCGCGCTCGCGACTGAGGTTCAGGACAAGGCGACGCGCATTCGCGCGCAGCTGGCGATTGTCAAGGCTGTTATTAAGTGATGCTGTTTATTTTATAGGCGTGGTCAGATCGCCTTCGAGAAGCCTCTGCGGAACTTGTTTGAACGAGTACTTCAATCGCGAGGGAAGCAGATCAAACACCCAGATCATGTCGTAACAGTCGTCCGGCCATTCCGGCGGCGCAATCCTGTCGTTGCCGAGGATGTGAGAAGCAATGTCAGGAATGTATTCGCGTTGCCAACATATCAACACCACTCCCTTAGATAGGACCACTTCCTCCACCATGCTTTCGTATTCAGCTCGCTGAAAATTCGAGTGGATTCGAACTGCGAGTTTCTGCGCGAGCGGCGTGAGCGTTTCCATCGGTCGTCTGCTGCCTTTTCGTCGCAGCGCTCTTGAGGCGTACAGGTGCTGCGGTTTGGCGAGAGCTGGGTGTTGAAAACGGCCGTTTGTCGGGGCGAACAGATTTGCCAAAGCGCCTGCTCTCTGCCACCCGCGAACCTCGAGTGACTCTTTACTACGTTCGCCTTTGGCTGTGATTCCGAAAGGGGCGCCATCTTTGGCCGGCTTCTCCGCGTGACGGATTAACATGATCTTTGTGGCGCGTTTTGGTTTCGTTCGGGACTTTTTCTTTGTGCTCACGGTGAGAATTAATAACCGGGCGAAGCGATCAGCGTCAATCTGAATTTCAGGTGAACTGCTTGGGCCAATAGCCAGGACGAGCCCCGCTGGACTCACGGCCAAAAAGCAAAACGGGCGAACGATTGTTCGCCCCGTTTCTGAACTGATGGTGCCCGCTAGTAGATTCGAACTACTGACCCCTCGCGTGTGAAGCGAGTGCTCTACCACTGAGCCAAGCGGGCAATAAGTTCTCTACATCAGCAACCTACCGCACAAACAGACTATCAGTTCCGAGAGGTTAATGATGTAAAAACGCCGTCATCTTAAATGATCTCCGCCGGCTTGCGCCAGTGCTAGGAGCAAACGTCTCGAGCGCTCGCCTTTGTATCCGCGCGCTTAGCGGCAGACCGGTGCTTACATTCGAATTCATTAGATTGGAGTCCTTGTCT
>Ga0209486_10000541_pt1 | contig 16803 bp, 15 predicted proteins | sample NCCompost_FD_187518 | JGI IMG/M metagenome (GOLD analysis project Ga0209486, IMG submission 187518) | Agricultural soil microbial communities from Utah to study Nitrogen management - NC Compost (SPAdes) (version 2) | ecosystem: Environmental > Terrestrial > Soil > Agricultural land | place...
AAATTGATGTAAATGATAAAAATGCCCTGACGAACATTGCGAGAACAAGCATGTATTCCAAACTGGTTTCTGATGATGGTCCAACGCTATCTAAGATGGTAGTCGATGCTGCAAAGCTGGTTGCCGAAAGTGTCGATGACGGCAAGAAATTAAGAGTAGATTTGGATAATATTAAAGTAGAAAAGAAACCAGGAACATCCATTAGAGATAGTAAACTGATCAAAGGAATAGTTCTTGATAAAGAAGTAGTCCACGCAGCTATGCCAAAGAAGGTAGAAAAGGCAAAGATAGCGCTGATAAATTCTGCCTTAGAAATAGAGAAAACAGAAATGAGTGCTGAAATAAGAATTAATGATCCTCAACAAATGCAAATGTTCCTTGAGGAGGAAAATAGAATGTTGAAGGCAATGGTTGATAAAGTAAAGGGAGTGGGTGCTAACGTTGTTTTATGTCAAAAGGGAATCGACGATCTGGCACAGCATTATTTAGCAAAAGAAAACATACTTGCTGTAAGGCGAGTTAAAGAAAGCGACATGTCAAAGCTGTCCAAGGCAACTGGTTCAAGAATTGTTAACAATTTAGACGATTTCACATCAAAGGATTTGGGCTCAGCCGATCTTGTAGAGGAAAGAAAAGTTGAGACAGACAAATGGGTTTTCATTGAAGGATGCAAGAATCCAAAGGCCGTTACAATCTTGGTTAGAGGAGGATCTCAAAGAGTTGTTGACGAAGCTGATAGATCAATTCACGATGCATTAATGGTAGTTAAAGACGTTTTAGAGAACCCTATTGCAGTGGCAGGCGGTGGTGCACCAGAAGCCTATGTGGCCAATGAATTGCGCCAATGGTCTGGTAACATGGAAGGAAGAGCACAGTTGGCTGTTCGTAAGTTTGCTGATGCTTTAGATACAATTCCTCTAGCACTTGCAGTAAATGCCGGTATGGATCCAATTGATACTATGACTACACTTAGAGCCAAACAAAGTAAAGGCTCAAAATGGACAGGAATAGATGTTATTAATACTGTTGTTACCGATATGCAAAAACAGAACGTAATAGAACCTATAGCAGTTAAACAGCAAATAATAAAATCTGCTACAGAAGCTGCGAATATGATATTAAGAATTGATGATGTAATCGCCTCAAGTAAATCCAAGATGCCTGCTGGTCCACCTGGCGGCATGGGCGGCATGGGCGGCATGGGCGGCATGGGCGGCATGGGCGGCATGGGCGGCATGGGCGGCATGGATATGGAGTAATAATTTCATTATCAGCTTCCTATCGAATTCTTTCAAATCAATTTTTGACTATCTTTTCATCTCCGATATTTGGAACGTTTTAATAAAAATATATACATAAGGCATACTAGTAATGTTTGAAAAATTAAGTAAGTTTGATTTTTGCGGTAATATTGTTGTGCTACCTGATTTCTTTTTAGACAGAATCATAAAGATAAATTCCAAAGATGAGCTGTTTAGAACTATAACCAACAAAACAACAATTGGAGGCGGAAGCATCAGGGGAGTAAATACATTTGACATTAAGGGTGGCAATGCCGTAAATGTCGCATACTGTCTAGCAACAATGGGATTATCTGTTACACTGTTTACAGTTGCAGACAATATTGGAACATCCATACTTCGCACTATCTTCTCAAAGTTTGGAGAAGGTGTCAATTTGCAAATAAAAAATGGTAAACACGGGTCTACGACATCATTCGAGTTTCATGAAGACGAGGGAACAAATGCTAATGTAATGATTAGCGATGTAGGAGACAATAAGAATTTTGGTCCTGAAATGATTAGTGCTCAAACCGATTTAGAAACAATAAATTCTGCGAAAGGTGTTGTCCTAACAAATTGGGCTAGTAACCTTAGTGGGACTGATTTAGCTAAATATCTATTTACTAATTCTCCCAACGCATTCCATTTCTTGGATCCTGCTGATATAGAAACAAGAAAAGAAGAATTTAGAGACACGTTGAATAGTTTGAATAACACAATTGACGTTCTAAGTATTAATGAAAACGAATGCACTTCCCTCTTAAGGGCGTGTAACCTTGATTCTGAACTGTCTCTTAATTTACATGATATTAGCAATGTCAAGCAAGCAGTAAAATTGTTGTCGTCCGAATTTGGACTTGAGATTGATCTTCACACAAGGATCGGTGGAGCATGGTCTGATGGAAAGGATACACAATTTGCTAAATCATTCAATGTAGTTCCTAAGAAGCTAACGGGATCTGGGGATTGTTGGGATGCCGCCGATCTAGTGGGATATTTAGCACATCTAGATGCAAATGAAAGATTATTGTTTTCAAACGCATATGCATCATTATATATTGGAAGAAGTGAATTTGAACCTCCAACAATAGATGAGGCAGTAAATCTTGCTCAAAAAAGCTTTTAATAATTTATTGTGGTTCTATAGTAGCGGGAGGCTTGCTTGATACTGAATAAGTAACCCAAGTAACTCCATTAACTTCATTGGTTATCCTGTTGCTAATTTTAGAGATCAAATCATAAGGTATTCTAGACCAATCTGCTGTCATGGCATCTAATGATTCAACTATCCTAATGGTTACTATATGACCATATACTCTTTCATCTCCAAGTACACCAACCGCAAGATCATCCCCAACAGCGGCATATGCTTGCCATACCTTATCATACCAGCCTGAAATCACCAATTCATTCTCAACAATACTGCTGGCATGTCTTACAATTCTAATTTTATCATTGGTGACTTCCCCAATAATTCTCACTGCCAATCCCGGACCAGGAAATGGATGTCTCTTAATGAATTCATTTGGTATATCCAACAAGACAGCTATTTTTCTTACTTCGTCCTTGTACAAACTTCTGAAGGGTTCTAGGACTTTCAACTTTAGCCAAGCTGGTAAACCTCCGACATTATGGTGCGTCTTAATCACAGCAGCCGGTCCCTTGGAAAAGCCACTTTCAATGACGTCTGGATACAAAGTTCCTTGGGCAAGCCATTGAAATGGTCCGGAATCTTTTGTTACTTCCAAAAATACTTTAGCAAATTCCTCTCCAATGATCTTTCGCTTTTGTTCAGGGTCACCAACGCCTTTTAATCTTGATAAGAATCGTTCTTCCGCGTCAATTGTAATAGTGTTAATACCAAGATGTTTGTGTATTAATTCAGGTACCAACGATTCTTCATTTAACCGCAATAATCCATTATTGACAAAGACACAAGTTAGATTTTTGGTTATTGCCTTGTTTAGTAGAACAGCTAGAGTCGTTGAGTCAATTCCGCCACTTATAGCGCACAGTACCCTGTCATCTTGGACTTTACCTCTGATATCTTTTATGGAAAAGTCAACAAAACCTTCCATCGTCCAATCTGGTTTTGCATTGCTAATAGAGTGGGAGAAATTTCTTAAGATTCTATTTCCCTCTTCAGTGTGTGATACTTCTGGATGGAACTGGATACCATAAAATTTTCTATTTCGATTTGCTATTGCAGCAGAATGAGAATTATTCGTATGTGCTAATATGTTAAAATCATTTGGAATTGCCTCAGCTGCATCAGCATGACTCATCCAACATCTTATTTTCTTGTTTATTCCTTTAAACAAATCCGAATTATCATCAATTTCCAAATCGGCAAAACCATACTCTCGATTATCAAATCTTTTTATTTTTCCATCAAATTCATTGACAATCAACTGGTGGCCATAGCAAATTCCCAGTATAGGTATTCCCATCTCAAAAATTTTATTGTCCGGTTTTGGTGAACCTTCCAAATATACACTTGAAGGACCACCAGAAAGCACTATTCCCTTTGGCTGTAAATTTCTAATCAAGCCTATTGGTGAATTATAGGGCAAGAGTTCACAATAAACATTAGATTCACGAATTCGTCTACAGATAAGATGGCTGTATTGCGATCCAAAATCTAGTACTACAATTTTATCCATAAGCGCGTTAATTTCCTTTTTCTAACATTCTTGTAAATACCCACGTTGCTGTATTAAAAATCTCATTTAGCCGTTCGCTTTCTCCATAATTTGAAATCATAACACTATTGATCTTCCCATTTTCATCATTATCTACTTTATAGTCAATGATTTCAGATTCAATTAGTTTGCCTTTTTGAACCTTTTCTCTGTCTTTCATCTTCATTCCGTCTAGGATACGGTTCAAGAAAAAAGTCTTGAAGGGGGGAGTATTAATATTCAAATTGATATCATCTACCAAAGCTATTCTTACATAGGTAGGAGTATATTCTGCATTTGAAATTAGGAGATTATCTTTTGCACGCTTCAAGGGTCTAATCTCTACACCTTGGGTATCGTCTTTTCTGTACTCATCACTTGGGGATCTCGTAACTGAATTTATTTTGGGTTTTTGCTGAGTAGTATCTTCTTCTTCTTCTTCGTGAACGGGTTGGTATTGTTGTGTACTTTTATTCTTCAAATTAGAAGCGGGGGATTCCAGATTCAATGCGCTTATGAAGCTAGTTTTTTTTAGCAAAGAATCAACTATTAATAGGGTATTACGGAGTTTATCGAGTTCCTCTTTTTTATTGGTAACTTCTTTGACTAACCATTCACGCACTTCTGCTGCGCGACGAATATCATCTTCTGAAAAGCTGGACATGACAGGTTTCAATAAATCAAAAACATATAATAGTTTTTCACATTATTTTCAAGCGAGCAGAGCTCTCATTTACATAACTTGAGAAGTCAAAACATCATAGAGATTTGATACCTTTTATTGTCGTAGCCGATTTGTTAACCAATTTGGATCTGGATTGTTTGGCTAGCATTTCAAGTAATCTTTTTGCAAACTTTAACTTTCTTCGCTTAAGGTCCATGTCTATATCCACGTCTTTATCGCTTGAGAATTTTCTTGGGGTGTTGTCAAAGTCCATACCCACCAAAGTAATGCTCTTTGCCTTCATTTCTTCGGCCAAAAAGACACTTCTATCCCCATCAGTAAATCCTCCAAAATTATATACATTGTCAGCCGGCATTACTTGAGTCGTTCCTATTACTTTTCCAAATTTAGGAACATGTTTTTCCAAATTTTCCATATTATCGCCATGAGCATGGATTACCATTATTGCTCCCATTTTTTCAGCCATCCTAAGGTATTTTGGATTTCCATCAAGATCGGACACCACTATGTCTGGCTTAATTTTCTTATTCAACAAAATCTCGACCACACCATTGGAAGCTATTTTTGTGTATGTTTTATTCTTCTTGATAAACTCAATATTCTTGTCTAGACTGGGACCTGCCCCAATTACGAGTACTTGCTTTCCTTCTATTTTCTTTTGGAGCTTGGATACCTGCAATGCTTTTCTCTTTATCATTTGACTCAGCATTTCGGCTGCCTTTTGATCTTTTTCTGTGCTATATCCAAATTCATTCCTGATCTGTTGATAGAAAGGAAACCATTCTATGAATCTCACAATTAGAAATAAAAGAAGGTTCTTAATAGATTGTTTGATTCATCAATTCCTTAATTTTATGAAACTATTGTTTCTCACATTTTTTCCATGAATAACTACCAAGTAAATATAATCTAAGATATCAATGCGATTATGTTTGCACTAAAACAGCCATAACAATATCCAGTCAAAAGATCCCATTAAAAATGTCTATATTGCATATATTCATGGTTCTGGGATAATTCGTAAAGATGTTTCTCGATTTGAGCTCCTTAGCTACCTCTATTGGAATAGGTGGGCTAGCAACCTCCGTAGGAATCGGAGGATTCTTGGGTTTCCTTATGGGCTATGCTATAAAGAAAATATTAAAAATAATCATAATTGTCGCTGGATTATTGGTCGGTATCTTGTATTATTTGCAATACAATGGACTTGTTTCACTTGATTGGTCAAAGTTAGAAGCTGCTTTGGGAAATGTTATGACTAATTTTAGTGGGTTTAATCTTAGCACTCCATTGTTGCCCGGAATAAGTGATCAAATCCTGGATGCCATATCAAATTCTGGTATTCCATTAACTGGAGGTTTTGCTGCGGGGTTTGCATTTGGTTTTAGCAAAGGGTAGAAGATAATATCAAAGATGGATTTTTCTATAAAGCCAATAGATCATCGTGTAACAATTATAACTACATCTGCCGCCAAGTACTTGGTATGAATAAAAAGACATCTGGAATGGTCTTTCCGGGTGAATATATAGCAGAAATTGAGGAATTTCAGGCCGGGAATAATACTTTCACCCTTGATGGTACTATCAGATCAACTGTATTAGGAAAAAAAGAATATGATTTTAAGAGAAGAACTATCAAAATTGATCCAATTAACCCTCAGGATTTACCCAAAGTAGGCGATGTCGTAATGGGATTTGTGGAAATGTTGTTCGGATCCATGATATCCGTCAAGTTATTTTCTGTTAATAACAAACCGTACTACTCAGGATTATCTGCCATTGCCTCAGCGAGAATGGGAAATAAGGGTGGATGGAATCGAGATCGATACAATAGGAAACCTAAATCGATTTATAGGTTTGGCGATATTGTCCGGGGTCAGATTAGCAGTCTCATGAACTCTTCGATTCACCTCACGGTAGACGGAACCAATTTTGGCTTGTTGTATTCATTATGTCTGAACTGTGGTGGTGATACGGTTAAGATTGACAATGGTGTAAAATGTATAGAATGCAGCTCATATGAAGAAAAGAGAGTGGCAAATGATTATGGTACTAGTCTCTTAAGGCCACCGATAAACACGGGTAAAGAAAAGAGGATAAATTCTGCAAGACGATAAATTCTACAAGAATACAAACAATCCTTCAGATAAAATTTTTAATACCTTTTCTGCATGCTAATTGATGAGCGACGCACATTCGTTTACTGGCAAAAAAATAGAACCTCCACTCATTTCAAAGAATATGACAATATCGCAGCTGGTTGATTTTTTCGGATCAACAGGTTACAACGCAAGGCGACTTTTCGAAGCAGCAAATATAATGAAGCAAATGATTGATAACGGAAGTACTATCTGCTTAACTCTCGCAGGAGCAATGACCCCAATAGGAATGGGTAATACAATTAAGACACTTATTGAAAATGGATTTATAGATTGGATAGTTACAACTGGGGCCAACGTTTACCATGACTTACATTTTGCCTATGATTTACCTGTAAGGCAGGGTCATTTTCAGGTTGATGATGATGTACTTTTTTCGAAGCAAATCGTACGAATTTATGATGTATATATAAAAGAAATAGGCACTTTACAGGCACAAGACATTATTGTTCAAAGAGAAATAAAGAAAATAGGAAAGAGCCATTCTGAATCTTATTCTACTGCAGATATGTCACATAGTCTCGGTAAAGCAACTTACGAAAATTCAACATACCCAGAAAAATCATTTCTTGCTGCGGCATATAGAAATGATGTACCAGTCTTCATTCCTGCAATAAGTGATTCTTCCATAGGACTTAATATGTTACCCTTACTATTTGAAGACGTTACTAGATTTCCCAATGTTATAATGGATATAGCTGAATCAAGCGCTATACTCTGGAAGAGTAAAGTTTCTGGTGGTATAGAATTAGGAGGAGGAGTTCCAAAAAATTTCTTCCAACAGACAGGACCTGCACTATACCAAATCTTGAAGTTAAAGGATGGGGGACATGATTATGTAATACAAATCACTGATGCGCGACCTGATACAGGTGGTTTATCTGGTGCAACTATACAGGAAGGAAAAAGCTGGGGCAAAATAAAAACCTCCCATAGAAACAATGTAATAGTTTATGGAGATTCTTCAATTTGCTTTCCAATAATAGGTGCTTATGTCTTATCGGAATGCAAAAAACGCCCGACAAAGAGGTTATATTCAAAGAAAAACGCCTGGGTCGAAGAGATGAAAAAAGAATACTTGAAAGATAAATAACTTTCAAGTTATAAACCCAAAATCATTCAACATAGAAAGGTTGGCATTTTTTAATCAGTTTTGGTGTTCAGATAACACCTCAATTACTGAGTATTGTCAGCCTTCACCGTTATGCCTATGTTGAAAACCATTACGGCGTCATATATATCGCATTCGTGATATTTAACTATATTCCAAACTAACTATGTTGACTATATTGCTAAACCACTCATATCACTTTCTGCAGATTGTACATCACGATGTATACATGATCAGTAAAATATTAAAGACGAGTTACAAAATAATGATGAAAAGAAATAATGTTAAATTATTCAAATATTAAATTAGGAAAATGGGATTTATATGATTTAGTAGATGATAGGTCAACACGTACACTTGCAAATTTGGTTAATGACATCAAAAAAGATGTCAGGGAATTTGAAGCTAATCGACAAATTCTAAAAGCAAATCTAGACGCCTCGAGTTTTGAAGGACTGGTTCATAAGCTTGAGAATATTTCGGAAGCTATCAGCACAGTGAATAGTTTTGCCCAGCTAAAATACGCCGCTGATACTTCATCCAACGAGGCAGCGGCTCTAGTTCTTGAAACTGAAAAATTGAGTTCTCAAATTAGTAACCAAGTACTATTTTTTGATTTATGGTTCAAGAAAACACTCGATAATAATAACGCTCAAAGACTAATTGACAGTCTACCGTCAGTATATAGGGAATATTTACAACACAAAAGATTAGTTGCAAAATATTCACTTAATGAGTCAGAAGAAAAAATTATCAACACACTGGAGGTGACGGGTCCAGGCGCCCTAGAAAAAATATATGATAGGATGACAAACAATTTTGAATTTACAGTTGTAAAAAAGTATGGAAAAACCAAGAGAATTAGAATATTCAAGAATAAAGAAAAACTGCTTTCTTTGGTACGGAGCTCAAAAGCATACGAAAGGGAATCTGCATACAAGGCACTATTCAATACCTATGAAAAAAATAGTGGGGTTCTCGGGGAAATTTACCAAAATCTGGTTACTCAATGGAGAGATGAAAATATTTCTATTAGAGGATTTAAATCTCCTATTTCAGTTAGAAATATTTATAATAACATAGATGATACTACTGTAGAGACTCTCTTATCAGTATGTAAAGAAAATGCTCACTTGTTTCATGATTATTTTCTTGAAAAAGCAAGGTTGATAGGTATGAGAAAATTAAGACGCTATGATCTCTATGCTCCTATTTCTAGTAAGAACTTTCCCAGAATTGCATTTAAGAATGCTACAAGATTGGTGTTGGACACTTTTCATAAATTTGAACCAAGATTTGGCCAGTACACTGAGCGCCTGTTTAAAGAAAATCATATCGATTCTGAAATAAGGAATGGAAAAACCGGAGGTGCGTTTTGTTATACTGTTGCTCCGAAAAGGACTCCTTATGTGCTTTTAAATTTTGATGGAATGATGAGAGATGTTTCAACGATGGCTCATGAATTTGGTCATGCAATACATAGCATGTTCGCATCCGATAAACCAATTTTGGTATCTCACGCTCCTCTTCCATTGGCAGAAACTGCATCAGTTTTTGGAGAGATGCTTCTCAATGAAGAAATTTACAGGAAGCTTAATAGGCAAAAGAAAAAGATTTTCTTGGCAGAACAAATTGATGACATTTATGCGACAGTAATGCGACAGGCATTTTTTACCATTTTTGAAATAGAGGCCCATAATCAAATTGTAGAGAATGGTGTTACTATTGATAATATCTCGGATCTGTATATGAAAAACTTGAGGACCCAATTTGGAGATTCAATACGTATCTCTGAAGATTTTAAGTGGGAATGGCTGTATATCCCACATTTTTATCATACCCCTTTCTATTGTTATGCATACTCCTTTGGAAACTTGCTTGTGCTGTCGTTGTATCAGCAGTTTAGAGAAGAAGGTAACTCCTTTATTTCAAAGTACATCAAGATATTGTCTGCAGGAGGATCTGAAAAACCAGAAACATTGCTCAAGGATTCTGGATTTGATATCACTAAAGCCTCGTTTTGGCAACAAGGCTTTGATCTTATTAAAATGAAGATAGACAAGTTAAGGGAAAATGAAAATTGAAATCTGATTTTTTTCATTTCCAGATTTTTTTGATCGACATGAAATTTCGGACTAAATAAGAAAAGGTTATCCCATTGCTATATAATGTAAAACATGTTACTGAAAGGCGCTTACTTTATAGATTAGTTTTTCGAATGTGAATCTATGAAGAGATTTTGCAGTGTGTGTGGAAAAGAATTACCTGCAAGCTCTGAATACTTTCTTTGCGAAAAATGCCATAAAGCAATAATCACTTCTGAGGATAAGTTCAATTACATGGAAAATTCCCGACTATATTATTAGTTTTTGCCGATAGACAAAATAGTAGTTCAGCATAATTCGCTTAATCTAAGAATCTCGATTTAACAAATGTTGATCAATGGTCTGAATACCTTTACCAAATATTGCTACGGATTTCTCCTTTATTATCCATAAAGCTTGGATTGACTTGAAAGAACATGCGGAACTGGTATTTCAATTCAATCCTATGGAGTACTAGACTTATATTCAGTATAATAGTAAACGTATCCTTGGGTTAAGATCAATTGCTAGTCAAGATTCATAATGAATTCATAGATAAGTTAGATTTTGTAAAGAGGGATGGACTCATACCGGTGGTAGTCCAAGATATTAGAACAAAGGATATTTTGATGCTAGCGTACGCCAATAGAATTGCAATAGAAAATACAGTTAAGACAGGCAATGCGTGGTTCTGGAGCGTCTCTCGTAACAAACTCTGGATGAAAGGGGAAGAGTCTGGAAATATTCAAGAGGTCAAAGATATTCTGGTTGATTGCGATCAGGACTCGCTTATTTATTTGGTGGACTCTAAAAATCCTGCATGTCATACAGGAAATAGAACATGCTTCCACAATAGACTCTATCCTGATTAAATTTGACAAGTTATTTTTTCTAACCTGTAATAATTATATTGTATTCTAAATAATTGCGATTTTTGATCTGAATCATGTTTATTATTTATAAAATTTTAAGGTGAAAAAAATTAAGTAATACTAAAATTACTATTAGTGATATTTATTACTACAAAATCGTTGATAGCTGAGTATACATGGGTTCTATTCGATTTCTAAAATGTAGAGAATGCGGTGCTGAATATACCCCCGTATTCAAGTACATATGTGAAGAGTGCTTTGGACCTCTCGACGTTGTTTATGATGTTCCTGCGGATTTAAGCAAAGACACGTTCACATCCAGACAGGATAAGACATATTGGCGTTACTTTGAGCTCCTACCAATTGCCGACAAGAGCTGTATTGTAAATATTCATGCTGGGTTCACGCCCCTGCAACATGCTACGGATCTTGGGGCCCATATGGGAAATCTTAAGAATTTGTTTATAAAAAACGATTCTGTAAATCCAACTTTTTCATTCAAAGATAGACCTGCCGGTGTGGCGATTTCAAAATCCAGAGAAATCAAGCTCAAGGCAGTAGGATGTGCATCAACTGGAAACTTAGCTTCGGCAACAGCTGCGCACGCTGCTAAAGCACATTTGCCATGTTATATTTTTGCACCATCGGATATCGAAAAAGTAAAGATTGCACAGGCATTATCTTATGGTGCAAAATTTGTCGCAGTTGAAGGAACATATGACGATGCCAATAGGGTTGCGTCAATAATAGGCGATTCAAAGGGCATAGGTATTGTTAATATTAATATGAGACCATACTACGTGGAAGGTTCTAAGACTTTAGCATTTGAAGTAGCCGAACAACTTAACTGGCAAGTTCCAGATCATCTAATCATACCAGTAGGTAGTGGTGCTATGCTAAATGCAATTTGTAAAGGATTTGAGGAGTTACATGAAATAGGACTTATTGGTGACATTTCAAATCTAAAAGTTACAGCTGCACAACCACATGGCTGTGCCCCCATAGTTGATGCTTTTAAGAATAAAACTGGTGAAATTGTTCCTGTAGAAAGACCAGATACTATAGCAAAAAGTTTAGCAATTGGGGATCCTGGTGACGGCGTTTATGTGTTGAGAAGATTGAAACAATACGGTGGTATTGCTGAAGAAGCTAGCGATAACGAAATTGTGGAAGGAATCTTGACGCTAGCTAGAACTGAAGGTATTTTTACTGAACCTGCAGGTGGTGTCTCTATTGCCGTATTGAAGAAACTGGTTGATGATGGATTTATAGAACGAAATGAAAAAGTAGTATGTTATGTTACTGGTAATGGATTGAAATCTACAGAAGCAATTATGAGTGCATTGCCCAAGCTTGAAGTAGTCAAGCCAGATATCCAAACTGTGTCAGCAATGATCACATAGGAGATAATGAGTACAAAATGACAAATATTGAATTTATAATTCCATCTGTTCTTACGAAGGGTACTGGAGAAAAGAAGATTCCTTTAGACGCTACAGATTTACAAGATGCATTTACCAAGATAACAGAACAACTGGGAGAAGATTTTAAACGTAAAGTTTTGGATTTGAACGGAAAACCACGATCTTTAATTAACATTTACATTAACGGAAAAAATATGCGGTTTAGTAATGATGGCATGGCAACCAAACTTAACAGTGGTGATTCCATTTATATTCTTCCAGCAGTAGCAGGAGGTTCTGAATTAAAGAACGAGGATTTACAACGATACTCTAGACAGATAATGCTAGAAGAAATAGGATTCATAGGATTGGAAAAACTTAGAAAGGCAAAAGTATGCGTTGTTGGAGTTGGAGGTATCGGCAATCCTGTCGTTACACAACTGACTGCAATGGGTATTGGAAAATTAAAGATAGTAGACAGAGATATCATTGAGATTTCGAACTTGCATAGACAGCATCTTTATACAGAAAATGATCTGGGTAAAGTAAAAGTTGAAGCAGCAAAAGAAAGACTTGAAAAAATCAATTCGAGTGTCGAGATCGAAGCTCTTCCTAATTCTGTTACCAAGTATACTGCCGAAAGCATAATTAGTGGATATGATATCGTCGTAGATGCATTGGATAGCATAGATGCAAGATATGCGCTAAATGATGCATGCATTAAATTGAATATACCTCTCATCTACGCTGGGGCTTTGGGCATGTTGGGTTCAGTCTGTACCATAATTCCAAATAAAACAGCATGTCTTAGATGCATCTTTCCTGCGTTAGCGGAAGATGATATGCCAACATGTAGTACTGAAGGGGTTCATCCATCAATTTTGTATCTGGTCGGTGGTATTCAAGTTTCAGAGGTAGTCAAGATAATTCTAGGTGAAAAACCAACACTAGAAAATAAGCTCATATATGTAGACCTAAACGATCTATCATTAGAAAAGATTACAGTATTTAGACAAGAAGAGTGTCCTTCGTGCGGAACAAAAAGAATTGACAGAGATGAACTGGAAACAAGGCAATTGATAATTGAAGAGTTATGCGGTCGTGACCGTGGAAAAAGAACGTACACTGTTACACCTTCGCATATCTCATCATCACTAAACCTTTTAGGCATTGAAAAGAACGCGGAACGACTGGGATACACAATTAAGACGAAAGGAGAACTAGGATTAACTATCATGAGCAGTAATTCTGACAATCTTTTAATAAGCTTCATGACTAGTGGTGCGGCTACAATCGTTGGAGCAAAGAACGAGGACGAAGCCCTGTCAATTTACAAGAGCTTTGTGGATGACATTAAACCTTAATTTTTAAGTGTTTAGAACAACGAGAACTAGATAGGATTAATCATTTACATCCTCAAAATGAAATTTGTTCCTGTTTTTGGCGATAAATGGAATTATCATCTTATTGATAAGGTCATCATAGTTTTTCTCCTTATCGATTGTTAGCAGGAGAAAATAGTCGTTACTTATGGGAACAGTAATCCTAGTTACATTTTCATATCTTCCTACAGCGTAATTTAGTTTTCCAATTTTTGATTGAAATTTAACCCTTGTCCTGTACCTTGACACGGCAGCAGCCGCATATTCCTCGCTTTCCTCTTCTGACATTAATGGTTTTAACCCTTCTCGCTGTTCTACATTGATCAAGACGCCATACTTGTTTGAAATACCAATCCAACGAAGGGAACTGTCTAGATTTAATAATTCCTCACTAAAATCATAAATGAACTCATAGTCAATCCCCAATTTTATTAATTATCATATTTATTTCTCATATTTAAGCAAAAACTAAAATGAAAATGAATTGGTGGTCTAGAGTATTTTGATGATTAAATCTGTTCAATTACATCATCGCTATATTCAATAATCCTTAGATTCTTAAATTCTAAATTGGTTTGATGAACTATTCCCTGCATGAATTCATCAGCAACTACTATGACATCATCAAAATAACTATGTGAAAGAAATTTTTCAAAGGAGCTAACAAAAGTAGGATAGTCTTTCGCACTATTAACGTTCAATTTTCTCTTTGAAATAAGGTTATGAGCAGCTGGATAGATATCCGAAATTTCAGCCGGGATGATACCAATAAACGGATTATAAGCACAAATCTGATAGTCTGAAAACTTACTGGACAGTTTATGATACTCATGAGAAGAATAAAATGGAGAAACCTGTGTGTCCGGAAATAGAATTATTTTTTTCTTATTTGTCCTAAATGAATCAAAGATCTTTCTTATTCTAGATGCCTCTGGTCGATATTGATCGAATGTTTCCATAAAAAATATCGCTTTTTTCTTGAACACTGGAGTACCATCTTCTAAATACTTGTAATTGAGAAATAGTTTAAAGGCCTCCATTAATTTGGGATGAGCACGTGCCTTTTGCCCGACATATTCCCACAGTCTTCCTTCCATGATAGCTTGTTTTACAGACAAGACTTCTCCCCTCAATACATAGAGATTATGTTTGGCCAATTTGTCAATTCTTTCTTTATATTCTAGTTGAACAAATTCCTTAACTGTCATATTGATGCAAATTGGGCATTGACATGCAAGATATGACAGTTTATCCAATCTTGAAGTACCGTTTGCGTGCATATACCTGTTATCCCTTGCATATAGTATGTAGGAAGCAGAATCAAAAGTATCACATCCTAATGCTACTGCCAATGGTATCGTTAAAGGATGTCCTGCTCCGAAGAGATGAAGAGGCTTCGACATAACCTTTGATTTAAGAGCTGCTATCATATCTGCCAAAATCGCAAATTCATATGATTCTAGCAATTGCACAGGACTTCCAAGAGCCAACATCTCATAACCCATCTCATCAAGTTGTCCCGCGGATCTTTTTACCAAATCGAGATGTTCTGCTCCCTGCACCGGACCTACCCAAACAGAGTTTCTATCATTGTTACTCTTGATAAGATTCAAAGTTTCTTGGGAATTTTTTATAGTCTCGTTAACATACCTTTCTGCTACATCATACCTCAGTCCATACCCAGTCGGCTTGTCAAGAGGTACACAGATATCACTTTTAATATCGTTTTCAAATTGAGCAATATACGAAGGCTCTGGCTCAATAGAACCATATTCCAGCACTTGGTAGCCACCCGAATCTGTCATTATTGGGCCATCAAAATTTATTATTTTATGAATACCCTTTTCTCGTGCAAGATCACCATATTGCTTTAAAGTGATATACGCATTTGTAATAACGGCCTCAAAACCTAATTTCTTCAAAAAATCTATCTCTACAGATTGTGAAACAGGATGGATAACAGGTATGAAGGCAGGAGTTTCAAAAGTCCCACTAGGGGTTTTAATTTTTCCTATCCTTCCTGCTAGGTCAGAATATCTGACCTCAAATAACAAATCTACTTCTTGAACTCCCTCATGAATTCTTCATAGATTGACTTTACCCTATCAGCTGCCAGTCCGGAACCTTCTTCTATCCCATGTTCGGTTACCTTAATTTTATCCATCACAATTATCGCCTTGACGTCATCTCTGATTTTTACTAGTCCTGGAAATACTCTTGCTAGACGATCTGCAAGACCTTTAAGATCAAAAGGCTTTTCCAGAAGCTTTATTTCTTTCACAAAAATTCCATTTATAATAATTCTCAGTATTCCTTGACCTTCTAAATTTTCGAGAACTGTATCTAATCTTTCGTCGATAGCGCTTAAGGTTCCACTATAATTCTTGTCATAAGATGTCTCTATCAAAACTTTTTTTCCTACGAACTGAAGTATTTCTTCATAAAACTTCCTTATGGTTAAAGCAGACATTTTTTCAACTAGGAATGTTTCCCAAAGTTCTATATATGAGTTTCAATAGTGCATCCGACCAAAGTCAGGCTTATCTTTCTGTTTATCGATTTTCTAATGCCACAAGCTACTCAAGGTAAACGTTTTTTTGGGAAGACAACCAATTCGTTACTTTGACATCTCAAACAAGATTTTACTTCTAGATTTCCAAGATAACAGATGTAATAGCATTTACTACATTGTAAGCGAGAAATTCCATCCCTAATACTTACTATATTATCTAGACGTTCTATAAGTTTTGACGATACTAGATTTTCCAATACTATTTCTAAAATAGAAGAAATATGACCAAATTCTTCATTTCTATATCTAAGATAAGTTTCAACCATATTAGTTGGGATACTTTCTATTTCTAATTGTAATATCCCCTTGTTATGATTTCTGAATAAAAGGTCCCTGAAATACCACTCAACTTCATTCGTTTCAGTCTTGCTCATATTCAATATTTTTACAGAATCAGAAGAATAAGAATGGAGTAGTAAATCAAATTTAGCCTACTTCAGAAACTATTTAAAAATAATTGATTGGTTAACTAGTTGAGTCAAATGCAATGGAATTTAAATAATTCTACAAAGATAGCTTTTTCAAGGTTAATCCAACCATTCGGGGATAATCTTAACGATGTTGTGAAGAT
>Ga0209486_10000542_pt1 | contig 16800 bp, 8 predicted proteins | sample NCCompost_FD_187518 | JGI IMG/M metagenome (GOLD analysis project Ga0209486, IMG submission 187518) | Agricultural soil microbial communities from Utah to study Nitrogen management - NC Compost (SPAdes) (version 2) | ecosystem: Environmental > Terrestrial > Soil > Agricultural land | place: USA...
GTAGGTGTAGAACTCCACCAGTACCGAAGTTCGCCAATCCGCCGGCGTGCCGGCGAATAACGGCACCAGAGAGCGCCCCTGGATATGAGGCCCCAGCGGCGCTCCGGCCAGCTCCAGCAGGGTCGGCGCCAGGTCCACCGTAAGCGCGAGCCCGTCGGGGCGGGAGCCGGCCCGCACCCGCGGCGGGTACCGGACCAGCAGCGGATTGCGGATCGATTCCTCGTAGGGCAGCCGGCGCTCGGTGGTGAGGCCGTGCTCCCCGAAGAAGAAGCCGTTGTCGCTGGTAAGCACGATCGCGGTGCGGTCCAGCAGACCCAGCGAATCCAGCCGGGCCATGATCCGGCCCAGCCCCTCATCCACGGCGAGGATCATCTCGGCCCGGCGCCGGATGGTAGGCTCACCGGCCCAGGAAGCTCCCGTATGCCCGTCGTGGCCGCTCTCCGACCAGCCCGGAAGGCGGGCCAGCGCCTGCCGCACGGCGGGCTTTCCCGTAAGATCGGCGCCGAGCTCCGCCTGGCGCCACCGGGGAGGATAGGTGCGATCGCGGTAACGGCCTTCATGACGGGGCGCGGGGATGTAGCCCTGATCGCTCTCCGGATCGACCGACCCGTCGTCCCGCTGTACCACGTCGGGATGCACCGCCTTGTGAGCCAGGTAGACCAGGAAGGGCCGCTCCCGCTCCCGCTCGATGAAAGCGATGGCCCGGTCGGTCAAGAGGTCGGTCGTGTATCCCGGCACGACATGCAGCGCACCGTCTTCGAACAACTGGGGATCGACCGAGCGTCCCTGGCCCGGCAGCGCGACCCAGTAATCGAACCCCGGCCGAGGCGTGGGATCGTTCCCCATGTGCCACTTGCCCAGGAACGCGGTGCGGTACCCGGCCGACTGGAGCGTCCGGGGGAAGGTCTGCAGCGCATGGCTGGCGAGACTCCGCGACACATTGTCGATGATGCCGTGCCGGGAGGGAAACTGCCCGGTGAGCAGGGTGGCGCGGTTGGGCGAGCACAACGGAACCGCGTGGAACGAATTGGTGAACAGCGCCCCCTCGGCGGCGAGCCGGTCGATGTTGGGGGTTTCGAGATACGGGTGGCCGCCGGCGCCGAACTCATCCCAGCGCAGGTCGTCCACCACCACCACGACCAGATTGGGCCGCTCGGGGGTGGGAGCGCGCCCCGCCGGGGGCTCCGCCGGCGGCGGTCCGCAGCCGGCCAGCGACAGCGCGAGCAGCCCAGCGGAAAGGCGACCCATGTCAGTCAGGTCGCCGGCCCGGAGTCCATGGCGCGCCCGCGGCGGCGAGATCAGCCTCCAGTCGAGCGAGCTCTCCGGCGCGGAGCGCCGCCAGCTCTCGCAGCACCGTCTCGAGCCCGGCGCCGGCGAGGTCGAGATCCCGCCGCATGGTGGCCGTCGGCATCTGCCGGGTTTCCCAGTGGCCATAGACCACCATGCCGACCCGTTCGCCGAGGGAAGGCGTCTCCGATTCGCTGAGCCGCTGGCGCGCCGGATGTCCGTTGAGTCGGAGCTCGAGGTCGGCCAGGGCCTTCCCGACGGCATCAATCCGGCCGTACAGCGCGACATCCGCCCTCGGCGTCTGGACCAGCGCGGCGCGCATGTGGCGGAGCTGATCCCGTACTTGCCCGATCTCCTGGCCTGCGACGCCGACTTTGCGCTGAACCTCCGCGGCCTCCTGCTGGAACGCGGCCGCAGCGATGAAGTCGGTTCCCGGCGGCGCATTCGATACCGGTTTCACGTTGAAGCTCTGCGCCGAGCCCAGCCGCCGAACTCCGCTGGCCGATACCACGACCAGCTCCACCGAGTATCTGCCCGGAGCCAGGAGCGGGCCGCGGGGCGGATCGTCCCAGGGCGTCTGAAAGCCCGGCGGCGACAGGTCGATGGGGTTCGGATTCGGGCCGCGAAGATTCCAGCTCACCCGGTGCAATCCGGCCTTGGCGGGTCCCTCGAGCACTCTGACTTTCTTGCCGGCCGCGTCCGAGACCAGCAGCAGAACCTTGGGACCGCTCTCCATCGACTCATCGCGAAGCCGGTCGAATCCCGGGAAGGGCGCATCAGCGCTCTGCTCCCGAAGGGCTTTCTCCCGGGTCTCCCGCGCTTCACGGGCCGAGGTCGGGGCCTCGCGCAAATGATAGGTGATGATCGCGCCCGGCGGGGGGTTCTCCGCCGTGAAGTCATCGCTGCCCAGCTCGGGGCGACTCGGCGCCTGGCCCGGCTGCGACGGCACGTACCACCAGGCATCGCGCACCGGGAAGAGGGTCGCATCGGCGGCCAGCGCGGTCGCGGTCAGCTCACGCAGCGGGGAGTAATCGTCCAGGATGTAGACCCCCCGCCCGAACGTCGCGCCGATGAGGTCGTGGTCACGCCGGTGCAGCTTCAGGTCCCGGAACGGAATCGTGGGCACGCCGCCGCTCAGCTTGATCCACTGGGTGCCGCGATTGGGCGAGAAGTACACCCCGAATTCGGTTCCCGCGAAGAGCAGCTCGGGCTTGAGGTGATCCTGTTGAATGGCCCAGACGATGGTGCCTTTGGGCAAATTGCCGGCAATGGAACGCCAGGTCCGGCCCAGGTCGGTGCTCTCGTAGAGGTAGGGCGCAAAGTCTCCGGTCTTGTGGTTGTCGGCGGCAACGAAGATCGTCCGGCCGTCGTGCATCGACATCTCGACGTCGTTGACGAACGAGAGCGCGGGGAGCCCGGGTATCGCGGCGGCGCGGGACCAGCTCTGTCCCGCGTCGGAGGAGACCTGCACCAGCCCGTCGTCGCTGCCCACCACCAGCACCCCCGCCGTGATTGGCGATTCCGAGATCGAGGTGAGGGTGGCGTACTTCGACATCGCGCCGTTGTCGTGCAGCGCGTCCACGCTCCAGACCCGGCCCATGAAGCGCTGCTCGTAGCGATTTCGCCCCTGGGTCAGATCAGGACTGATGGCGGTCCAGCTGTTGCCGCGGTCGTCGCTCTTCCAGACCCGCTGGGAGCCGTAGTAGATCCGGTCCGGGTTATGCGGACTCACCAGGATCGGCGAGTCCCAGTTCCACCGCTCGGGGGCATCGCCCGCGGCCGGCATCGGGCGGATCATGATGCCCTCGTCGCTCTTCCGGTCCTTCCGATAGAGCATCCCCTCCTGCCACATCAGATAGAGGATGTCGGGCTCGCGGGGATGGAACGCCACCCCGTAGCCGTCGGCGCCGAGCGGGACGTACCAGTCCTGGTTGCGGATCCCGTCCCGGTTCGTGGTCCGGGAGGGGCCGTGCAGGGTGCCCAGGTCCTGGGCGCCCACCATGACGTCGTAAAACGGCTCCCGGTTGTTGACCGCCACCTTGTAGAACTGGGAGACCGGCAGATTGGGGAAATGCCGCCAGGTCCTGCCTTCGTCGAAGCTCTCGTACACCCCGGCGTCGGTGCCCACCAGCATGTGCTTCCCGTCGGCGGGGTCGATGACCAGGGCGTGGTTGTCGCTGTGCTTGTCGAACGCCGTCTCCAGGATGTTGAACGTGGCGCCGCCGTCGCGGGTCACCTGGAGAAAGACATCCATCTGGTACACCAGGTTCGGATTGGTCTGCGATGCCTCGACCTCCTGGTAGTAGTGCGGGCCGGTGCCGCCCGAGATGTATCCGTTGCGCCGCTCCCAACTCTCTCCCTTGTCACGCGAGCGGTAGAAGCCCTTCTCGTCGCCCACCGCCTCGATGGTGGCATAGACCAGGTTGGGATCGGCGGCGGTCACGGCAAGGCCGATTTTCCCCATGTCGCCCTTGGGGAGACCGCTCTCGATTTTTCGCCAGGTCCTGCCGTTGTCGGTCGATTTCCAGATCCCCGATTTGGGTCCACCACCCATGTAGCCCCAGACGTGGCGGCGGCGCTGGTACCCGGCGGCGTATACCACATCGGGATTGGACGGATCGAACTCGAGGTCGGTGACGCCGGTGTGCTCGTCGATCGTGAGCGCAGCAGTCCAGGTGGCACCGCCATCGCTGCTGCGGTACACGCCCCGTTCGCCGCCGGCCGACCAGAGCGGCCCTTCGGCGGCAGCAAGTATCACATTGCCGTCCCGCGGGTCCACCAGGATCCGGCCGATGTGCTGAGAGGCGGCGAGGCCGGTACGCTGCCAGCTCTTCCCGCCGTCCCGGCTCTTGTAGATGCCGTCGCCCCAGCCCACGTGCCGCCCGCTCACGTTCTCTCCGGTGCCGACCCAGATCACCTCGGGATTGGTGGGATCGATAGAGATTTCGCCGATCGAATACGAGGGCTGGTCTTCGAAAACCGCGCTCCAGGTCGTACCGGCGTTCGTGGTCTTCCAGACCCCGCCGGAGCCGGCGGCGACGTACCAGGTGCTCCGATCACGTGGGTGCACCGCGATATCGGCAATCCGGCCGCTCATGATGGCCGGCCCGAGGCTCCGGAGCTTGAGCGCGGCCGCGGCCTTGGCGACCGCCGCGGTATCGGGTGTCTGCGCGGCGAGGGAGGCCGCTGCCAGGGACAGGATCGCGACGGCAAGGATGCGATGAGTGATCATGTCGGTCAGGGAGTGGGAGTGCCTGAGAAAGCTCGCTTCACCAGCCAGATGTTCGCCTCGACCTGGCGGGCACCGTAGTAGAGGGTTCTGCCGTCCGGCGAGGCCACGACGCTGCTGAGGATATCGGGTGGGTACGGGAGCGAGCCGGTGATCTCCCGGCGCTGGAGCGTCACCACATCCTGTAAGACCAGGGTGCCCTTGCCGGTAAAATACACTACCCGGTCCCCGGGCAGCCAGGCGAGGTCATAGGTACGGGAATCGCGATTGAGCAGCCGCGTGGTCCCCGCCGCCAGGTCATGCAGGCCGAATCCGATCGGCTCGCCCGCGGTGCTCACGACGTACCCGGAGAGCCACCGACCATCCCGGGTCCAGAAAGTAGGAAGCATGGCCCCACCCGGAACCTCGAGCGGCAGCACCTTCGCGGTCTTTCCCGTCATGGGCCACGGTCCGGCGCCGATCAGTCCGCCAGTGGGGATTTGCCCCACGGCCAGCTGTTTCCCGTCCGGCCCGAGCATGGCGAAGGCGATGCCGGACCCGACCTCGGAGAGCTGGGTGCGTCCACTCCCGTCGAGCCGGATGGACCAGGCGTCGTACTTGCCGCTGATATTGGAGAAGAACACCAGCGCGGCACCGTCCGCGGTAAATCGCGGGGACCAGTCCCGCGCCTCGTCATCGGTCAGTCGGGTGAGCCCGGTGCCGTCCGGCCGCATCAGAAAAAGGTCCTGCCGCCGATCGGGAACATTGACCAGCGCGAGCCACTTGCCATCGGGGGAGACGTCCGTGGGAGCGAGCACTCCGCTGCGATGCTGCAGCAGCGTCGCCTTGTCGATGCGCCCGGCGACCGGATCGAACACAACGGATGCCGGGTTCACCGATTCGATTTTTGAGCGGAAGATCAGCGCGCTGCCGTCCCTCGACAGATGGGGAAGATCCATATCGACATCCACGCCGGTCGCGATCGGTTCGGCGTTTCCCTTGGTACGCCCCGAGGCCTCGTCGATCGCAACCCGCCAGAGGCCCATGGCTCCGCCCCGGTCGCTCGCGAAGTAGAGAAACCTGCCGTCAGGCGACCAGACCGGGGCCCAGTCGAGGGCCAGGTCGTCGGTGACCTTTACCGGGCTGCCTCCCGACGCGGACACGGTTTCCAGATCCCGCTGACCCTGCACGTTGGCCCAGTAGGCGATCCGGCCGCCACCGGGCGACCAGGCCGGCTGATAGACCCCGAAATCCCGGCTCCCCGAGCGGTTGGTGCTGATCTCTCGTGGTTCCCCTCCGGACAGAGACACCGTCCAGAGCCTTCCGGTGCCCAGCGTGTTGTACGGCGTCTCGACTTCTTCTGATGTGAAGACGATCTGCTTCCCATCGGGGGACCAGGCCGGATACGAGCCGACACTCGTGATCCGTCGCGCCGATTCGCCGGTTGCGCCGACCACGAAGATGCCGCCCCCCTTGAGGTTGTACGCGATCTGCTTCCCGTCCGGTGAATACGCCGGCCAGACTTCGTCGGTCACGGAATCTCCTGCTACGAGCACGGGATTTCGGCCACCGACCCGCTGAACGTAGATATCCGAGCTGCCCCGCGCATTGCTGGCGTAGGCGAAGGACTCGCCGTCGGGCGAGAGACTCGGGCTGGTCTCGACGCCCGCGGCGTCGGTGAGCTGGGTGAACGCCGACCAAGCCGCCTCGGGCGTGCCGGATCGCCGGCCCAGCCACCAGGCCAGGGCGGCGGTGAGCAACAGCGCGCCGAGCGTCGCACCGACTCTGACCGCGCGGACGCGGGCACTGGGCCGAGGCTCGGCGGTTGGCTCCGGACCGCCATCGGTGCGGGTCAGGGCCTCGGCGAATTTCTCCGCGGTCGCAAAACGGTCGGCGGGCAGCTTGGCCAGCGCCTTCAGGACGGCTCGCTCGAGGCCGGCCGGCAGAGTGTCTCGCAGGGCGCGGGGCGCCGTGGGCCGCTCGGTCAGGACCTTGGCCACGATGGTCTGCACGGTGGGGCCGGTAAACGGCGGCTCGCCGACCAGCATCTCGTAGGTCACCGCGCCCAACGCGTAGATGTCGGTCCGGGCGTCGAGGGTCTTCTCCCCCATCGCCTGCTCGGGGCTCATGTATTGCGGCGTGCCCAGCGACAACCCGGTCTGGGTCATCCGCTGTCCTGCGGCATGCTGGACGGCGAGCGCAATGCCGAAATCCGCCACCAGGGCATGCCCGCCCTGGAGCAGTATGTTTTCCGGCTTGATGTCGCGGTGGATGATGCCGAGCCCGTGCGCTGCGCCCAGCGCGTCGGCTACCTCTCGGGCGATCCGAATCGCGTCTTCGATCGGGAGCTGTCGCTCCCGTTCCAGCCGGGTCCGCAGCGTTTCCCCGCGCACGTACGGCATTACGTAGTAGAGGAAGGTATCGGCCGCTCCGCTGTCGAGCAGCGGCAGTATGTGAGGGTGCTGCAGGCGCGCCGTGGTGCGGATCTCGCTCAGGAACCGCTCGCCGCCCAATGCCGCCCCGAGGTCGGGATGGAGGACCTTGATGGCGACGTCGCGATCGTGCCGGAGATCGTGGCCCAGGTAGACCGTGGCCATCCCGCCCTGGCCCAGCTCCCGCTCGATCCGGTAGCGGTCGGACAGCGCCGCCGCCAGCCGGGTGACCGGCTCCATCATTGGGCCACCGCACGACCGAAGGCTTCCCAGCGCGCCCGGGCCTTGTCCATGATCTGCGCGAACCGGGGGTTCCCTCTGAGCGGCGCCATGAAGGGGCAGTAGTCGTTCATGAACGCATGGGCATAGAAGCCCTTGTCCACCGCCTCCTCGAGAACCTCCAGCGCCCGATCGGTCGCGCCGGCCATGGCGTAGGATTCTGCCAGATGGAAGGTCAGGTGAAAATCGAGCGGCGCGGTATTCACCGGGGCCAGCACCTCGCGGCCGCGCGCAAGGTCGCCGCCCATCGAGGCGACCAGCGACTCGAGCTGCCAGGTGTAGGGCACCTGCGGACCGGCCGCCTTGCACCACTGTGCCTGCTCGGCGGCACCGGCCAGGTCGCCCACCAGCGCGCAGGTGTACCCCACTGACCACCGGACCAGGAACCCCTGGGGGTCGAGCTCCAGCGCTCGCCGATGCGGCGCCGGCGCCTCTGCCGGATGTCCGGTGAACCAGGCGGTGACTCCCTGGGCCAGCCAAGAGGGCGCGGCCAACGGATCCACGGTCATCATCCGCCGGACCAGGGGCCGGGCCGCCTCGGCATGCCCGGCATTCCAGTAGGCGACGATCATCCAGAACATCGAATCGGTGTCGTTGGGGTCGCGCTCGATCGCGGCCCGGAAGTAGCGGACCGCCTCGGGGAGATGGCCCCGCTCGAACCAGATGTACCCGTGCAGCCCGTACCCGTAGGGCGCGTCCGGCGCCATGGCGATCAGCGCATCGGCCTGGACGGCGCATTCCTTCAGGATGGCCGGATCCCCGAGCCCCACCTTGACCAGGGACACATCGGCCCAGGCCAGCAGCCAGAGCAGCGGCGCGGTCCTCCCCTCGATCTCCATGGCCTGGCGGGCCAGCTCCTTGCCGCGCGCGACAGTGGTGAACCCGCGGATCTCGTGGCGGGCCTGGAGGAAGAGCTCGAAGGCCCGGACATCCTGAATCGGCCGGGCCGCGAGCCGCTGGTCCTCGGAGGAGCTCAGGGTCACCCCCAGCGCCTTCACGATCTCGCGGGACACCCGCTCCTGCACTTCGAAGACGTCGTCCAGGGTTCCGCCGTACTTCTCCGACCAGAGCTGCGCGTCGGCCTCGGCGTCCACCAGCTGGGCGGTAATCCGCAGGTTGGGCCCCGCCTTGCGCACGCTCCCCTCCAGCACGTACTGGACCCCAAGCTCCCGGCCGATGGTGCGCACGTCCTTGTCGGTGCCCTTGAAGCGCATCGCCGAGGAGCGCGAGATGACGCTGAGCGCCTTGATGCCGGCGAGGTCGGAGATGATTTCCTCGGTGAGCCCGTCGCTGAAGTACTCATCGGCGGCGTCCGGGCTGCGGTTCACGAACGGGAGCACCACCAGTCCCCGGGTCGGCGTGTCGCGGCGCACCGACCGGGTCGACCCGGTGGTGCGGGCGATCACCGGCTGGGTCTCGGTGGAAATGGGCCAGGCGCTCAGTGACGCGGTGAAATCGACGGCGGTGGCCGGACGCTCGGCTGGCTCGGTGGCGAGCACTCGTTCCAGGGCATTGCTCAAGTGGGGGGGAAGCCCGGGATGGCTCTGCGCCAGCACCGGCGGCGGCTCGGTGAGGCGGCGGGCGATGGTGCGCTGAGTCGTCGCCGCGGCAAAGGGCGGCTCTCCGGTCAGCATTTCGAAGAGCACGCAGCCCAGGCTGTACAGGTCGCTCCGGCCGTCGAGGGTCGCCTCGGCCAGGATCTGCTCGGGGCTCATGTAAGCGGGCGTGCCGACGGCGAGACCGGTCTGGGTGAGTGCGCCGCCGCCGGCCGCGCTCACCGCGCGCGCGATCCCGAAGTCGGCCACCACCGCGTGACCGCCCTCGAGGAGAATGTTTTCCGGCTTGATGTCGCGATGGATGATCCCGCGGCCGTGGGCGTACCCCAGTGCGTCGGCGACTTCCCGGGCGATCCGGAGCGCGTCATCGACCGGGAGCGGCCGCTCCCGGTTCAGCCGGTCGCGAAGCGATTCTCCCTCGATGAACGGCATCACGTAGAAGAGGGTACCCTCCGCGTCGCCGGAATCGTAGAGCGGCAGGATATGGGGGTGGCGGAGGTTCGCGGTGGTGCGGATCTCCCGGAGGAAGCGCTCGGGACCCAGCGCCGAAGCCAGCTCGGGTCGCAGCACCTTGATGGCGACCTCTCGCTCGTGCCTGAGATCCCGGGCCAGCCACACCGTGGCCATGCCGCCCTGCCCGACCTCGCGCTCGATGCGGTACCGGCTGGCCAGTGCCGCGGAGAGCCGCCCGGGAGGTGCGGTCATCGACTGAACACGACTCCATGAGGCGCCGCCGGCCCGGTCGCGCCGTGGGGCCAGGACTGCCGGTTGAGCGAGACGCCCAGCCGGGTGGCGCCGGGCTCCCGGAAGGACTCGTCCCAGGTCAAGCGCCCGGTGGTGCTGTCAAATCGCGCCGAAAGAATCCGGGCATCCCCGGGCGCTTCGGTGGGGAAGACCAGGCGGTCGCTCCCCGGATCCCGCGAGCTCCAATGGGGAACGAACGTCGAATCCGTGGCGAGCACCTGAACCTGGCGTGGCCGGCGCGGGTCGGAGAGGTCCAGCACCAGGATTTCGTGCGATTCCACCGGCATGATCCACCAATGGCCGATCAGCAGGGGGACACCGCAGGCCTTGTTGTTCGGGTACTCCAGCACCCGCTCGATCCGCGGGGTGGCGTCGTCGAGACCGGTCAGGTGATAGAAGGCGCAGTTATAGGTGTTCATGAACGCCTCCTTGCCGCCCGCAAGAAAGCGCACCTCGAATGGATAACGTCCCAGGGAGTCCGCGCTGGCTTGCGGCACCGCCATCGTGCGCAGCAACGTCAGGTCGGAGAGCCGCCACAGCTGCATGACGGCAGCGGTGCGTTCGTTGTCCATCGGTGAGCTGGTGGTCAGAACCCGATCGGTCGCCTCAGAGATGTCTGCCGAATAGGTGCGGATCGATGCTCCGGGAAACGCCGTATCCCGGGAGCTGGCGCTCCGGAGCAGCTTCCCCTCGGGGGTGAACAGGGCGATCCCGCCCGGCTTCCCCGGCGTGGCCTCGTCGCCGAATTGGAGCGTGGCCAGCACCCGGCCGTCCAACAGACGATAGTGGCTGTGCGGCATGTGATAGCCGGGGACCGGGTCCGACTCCCCGGCAATCCGCGGCTTGAGCGGGTCCTTGAGGTCGAGCAGAAACGAGCGGCCGGCGTGGAAGGCGTTGGCGAAGAGTGCCCGATCGTTTGGCGGCATCACCTGCTCGGTATGGTGCGGCATGCCGCCCACCATCCCGGTCGGGACGGTGGCCACGATGGTGGCGTAGGTGGGGCTCGAGGGGTCGGCGTCGATCACCGCCAGGAAGTTGGTGTCCTCCTTCCGCTCGTCGACGTCGAAGGCCCAGGCAAAGAGGTAGCGGGCGGGAGCCGGCGCCGGAGCCGGCTCTCCGGCAGGAGCACAGGCGAGCGAGAGCACCAGCAGCGCGATCGACCAGCGTGCCATCAGCGAAACCTCGGGCATGGGGGTAATCGTTTCACAGAGAAGCGCCTTCAGGCTCCCGGGTGGCGATGTGCAGCAGGGTCATGCCGCCGGTGCTGATGCCCATGGCCCGGACCCGGGGTGCCCAAGCTGATCCAGCAGCGCCAGCACGTCGCTCGCGGGACGGAAAACACCTGGCCGAGCCCCAGAGCCAGGCCCGGCGTCAGGGAGCGCAGGATTGAACGGGTCATCGGCCTCCAGAAGGATAGCGTGAAACAGGCCCTGCGCGTCTCCCGTAGATCCGACATACCTGGACCCATAAGGAATGACTGCCATGCTGAGAGCAACCACCGCCGCGCTGCTTTTCTCCCTCGCTGCCCCGCTCGCGGCCCAGTCCACCGATGCCGATACCAAGGCCATTCGGGACATCATCGGGGTGTACTTCCGCGGCCACGCGACGGCCAACCCGGACACGATGCGCGCCGCCTTCATGGCGACCGCCCACATCGAGGGTCTGCGCAGCGGCGCCTTCGTCTCCTGGACGGTGGATCAGTACGTCGCGAATTTTCGCGGCCAGCCCGCGGCGGACGAGGCCTCCCGGACCCGCGTGATCGACGTCGTCGATGTCAGTGGGACCGCGGCCATGGCCAGGGCCACGCTCAGGCACGGCACCACGACCTTTACGGACTATTTCGTCCTGCTCAAGTCCGAGGGAAAGTGGTTGATCGCCAATAAAGTCTATCACGCCCGGCGGTAGCACCCGGGGTTGGTCAGGCTGGCGCTGGCTTGCCGCTCGCCGCCAGCCCCACCACCACCACGGTCACCGCGCCGACCACGTTGTGCCAGAGGAACGATATCTCCGGCAAGCCGAAGCTCACCGCCGCTACCGTGCCCATCCCGGCCAGCAACCCGGCAAACGCACCCCGGGCCCGGGCCCGGGGGATCATGGCGAGCAGGAACACGCCCAGGATCGAGCCATAGAAGAACGAGCCGAACCGATTCACCACCTCGATCAGCGATCCCAGCGACACCGCGTACGTCGCCACCAGGCAGGCAAAGATTCCCCAGAAGAACGTCGCGGCCTTGGACACCCGGAGGAAATGGGCGTCGCTGCCCTCGGGGCGGACCCAGCGGCGGTAGAAATCGATCACGGTGGCGGTGGACAGCGAGTTGAGCTCGGCCGCAATGCTCGACATCGCCGCCGCCATCACCGCGGCAATGAAGATCCCCGCGAAGCCGAGCGGCAGCACATCCAGGACGAAGCGAGGCATGATGTAATTCACGTCCCGAGTCGGCTGGCCGGTCACCTGCCCGGCGAGGGCCAGCGCTTCGGTCCGCACCACGCCGGTCTCCGCCTCCCGGGCCCGAAACGCCTCCCGATCGCCCGCCCTCGCCGCGGACTCCCGCGCGGTGAAGGCGGTCTGGAACCGGGCTTCCAGGGCGGCCAGCGCCGCCGGCTGGGCCGCGCGCACCGCCCGCTCGTGGGCCGGGTTGAAGAGCAGCGGAGGCGCCTGGAAGAGGTAATACACGAAAATCAGCACCCCGATCAGCAGCACCAGCATCTGGAGCGGGATCTTCCAGTAGGCGCTCATCAGAAGCGACGAGCGGGCCTCGTCCACCGAGCGGGCGGTGAGGTAGCGCTGCACCTGGCTCTGGTCGGTGCCGAAATAGGAGAGCATCAGGAAGGTTCCCCCGATGACGCCCGACCAGAAGGTGTAGGTCTCGTTGAGATTGAAGGAAAAATCGAACGCCCGCATCCGCCCGGCGGCACCGGCCAGGCTCAGCGCCTCGTCGGCGCCCACCGGGAGCTTGACCAGGATCGCGATCACGATCGCGATCAGCGCGCCCACGATGAGCACGATCTGCTTCACGTCGGCCCAGGTCACCGCCTGAACGCCGCCCACCATGGTGTAGATCACGGTGGGAATACCGATCAGCCCCACCGACCAGAACATGTTCCAGCCGAACATCGCCGAGAACACCACCGCCGGCGCGGCGATGATGGTGCCGCAGGAGAGGCCCCGCGAGAGCAGAAACAGGAAACTGGTGAGCGAGCGGGTTTTGGGGTCGAAGCGGCGCTCCAGAAACTCGTAGGCGGTGAACACCTTCGCCCCGTGAAGAAACGGCACCAGGGTGACGCCGAGAATCACCATCGCGAGCGGAAGGCCGAGATAAAACTGGATGAAGCGGAGTCCGTCGGTGGCGCCCTGCCCGGTGGTGCCGATCATGGTGATGGCGGAGAGCTGGGTGGCCATGACCGAGAGCCCCACCGCCCACCAGGGCAGGTCGCGGTTGGCCAGGAAGTAGCCCTCGATCTCGTGGGTGCCCTTGGAGCGGCGGACGCCGTCCCAGACCACATACACGAGGTAGACGATCACGATCGCCCAGTTCAGTGGATGCATGGGCGCGCTACCCGTGGTATCGGGACTGAAGGAACCAGAGCGCCAGCAGGCTCAGCGCCTGCACCGCGAGAACGCGGATCAGGTTCCGGCGGAAGGGGTCGCTCATGGCGTTGGGGTGGTGGTCCGGACCGGCCGGCCGGGGAAGATGCCTTTTACCAGCCGCCCGTCCCGTACCACGAAGGTGCCGTTCACCATCACGTGGGGAATGCCTGCGGACGTCAGGGTCGGCTGCTCGAAGGTGGCCCGGTCGATCACCGTGCCCGGATCGAACACCGTGAGGTCGGCGTCGGCGCCGACCGCGATGCGCCCCTTGTGCTTCATCGCCGGCACGTGGCCCTCGAGCCGGCGCGCCGGGAGAATGGTCATCTTGGCCAGCGCGTCCATGAGCGGCAGCACCTTGCGCTCGCGGGAGTAATGCCCCAGGGTCCGGGCGAACGTTCCGGCGCCGCGGGGATGCCCGGTGCCGTTGACGAAGGGAACCCCGTCGCTCGCGATCATCACGCCCGGATGCGCCACCGCGCGGCTCACGTCCTCTTCTTTCATCATGTAGATGATCACCCAGCCTCCCTGCTTCCGGTACCGGTCGAAGCTCTCTTTGGTCAGCCGCTCCCCCGTCAGCGCCCACGCCACGTCGCCGTATCCGATCTTGAAATTCTGCTGCCACCCCGGATTGAAGATGGCGGACTCGATGGCGGTGGACGCCGCGGTGTAGGGATAGACCTCGGTGGTGACGTCGTGGCCCGCGGCCCGCGCCGAGTCGATCAGGGCCAGGGTCTCGGCGGTCGCCCCGATCGAGCTGCTGCCGATGTGCACGATGTGCAGCGCCGCGCCGGTCGTGACGGCGGTGCCGATGATCTCCCGGATCGAGGCGATGCCGAACCCCCGGGTGTGCACAAAGGCCGTCACTTGCCGCTCAGCCGCCGCCCGGAACATCCGCTCGATTTCGGCCGGCGTCGCGGCCGGGGTGTAGTTGATCCCGAAGCCGACCCCGAGCGCGCCTTCCTCCAGCCCGCGGCGGAGCGCGGTCGCGAGAGAATCGAGCTTGACCGAATCGGCGGGCTGATTGGCTCCCGCGGGATTCGAGCCGAGGGCCGCGGCCGCGCCGCGGTTGGTGGCATAGCTCCCTATTGCCGTGCCCGTATGAAATACCGCGAACCGGGCGCCGACATGGCTTACCGTGGCGCCGTAGTTGACCGGTGCCTTCCCCTCCATGGACTGATACCATGAGGCCACCGGGTACACCCCGATCTCGAGCTCCAGGGCGGTGGTGACGCCGTCCTGGACCTGGAGCTCCATGTCGCTCGTGGTCTGGCCGTGGGCGTGCAGGTCGATGAAGCCGGGGGCGACCACGTGGTTGCTCACGTCGACCACCGTGTCTCCCGCGAGGGGCTCTGCCGAGATCGCGGCGATCTTGCCCGCGGCGATCCCGATGTGGCGTATCGAATCCAGTCCCGATGCCGGATCCATGACCCGGCCGTTCGCGAGCACGACGTCGTAGGTCTCTGGAGCGGCGCAGGCCGCCAGGGCCACCAACAGCAGTGCGGATAGTCTCACCGGGAACGCCCTCCTTCGGTTTCGATCAGGTTTTCCCTATCCGGGTGAGAGCCCGCTCTCGCACGGGGTGATGTCGCCCAGAGGGTCAGTTGGCGGACCAGCGGCCCGAGCCGGGGATGGTCGAGCAGCGGCTCGAGCTCCCGCGCCACGGTGGTCACGATGGCCGTCGGCCCCGTCATCGCGGCTGCGTTGGCCTCGAGAAGGGCGGCGGTCGCCGCGTCGTCGTCGATATCGAGCCCGACCATCATCAGCATCGCGGCGGGGCCGACGTACTCGCGCTTCGCGCGTTGCCGCAGCTCCTCCCGCAGCACCAGCGCCTCGGCGCGCCGGCCGGCCAGCGCCAGAGCCCGCGCCTGCAGTCCTACCAGGAGGGGGCCACGCCGGGTCAGCTCCACTGCCCGCGCCAGGCGCGGCACCGCCTCATCGTGGCGTCCGAGATCGGAGAGCCGGATCCCGGACATCCAGAGGTGGATGTGGGAGTTGGGGTCCATGGCCAGGGCCGTCTCGTGTCCGGCCAGGGCGGCGGCGGAGTCAGCCCCGGGAATGCCCCGGACCGGATACCCCATCACCGAGACCAGCCGGATGAATAACGACAGCGGATCCAGCGCAATGGCGCGGGCGGAGGCCGCGCTGGCCTCCTCGAGGTTGCCCAGCATCCCGTTCAGGAGCGCGAGATAGCCGTGAGCGAGCGGCTCTCGGGGGTCGAGGGCGATCGCGCGATCGAGGTGGGGTCCCGCTTCGTGCCAGTCGGGCCGGAGATACAGCTTGAGCTGGGCCCAGTGCACGTGCACCAGGGCCACGTCCGGCTGGAGCCGCTCGGCCGCCTGCAGCGCCTGTTCCGCCTCGCGGGCCGCGTCGGTCGTCGGGATGAACTGGTAGACCCCCAGTCCGATGTAGGCTTCGGCCAGGCCGAGGTGGGCGCGGGCGACCTCGGGATCGCGGGCCAGGGCCTGACGGAAGTATTCGATCGCCCGGCGCAGCGACGCCGGGGTCCGCTGATAGGCGGCCTCGCGGCCGCGCAGGTAGAGCTGATAGGCCTCCAGATCGTCGGTGGGTCGGGCCACGAGCTGGCCGGCGGGCTTGTCGAGTCCCAGCCGCACCCGGAGCTGCTCGACGATGCCCCGGGCGATCTCGTCCTGGATGGCAAAGATGTCGTCGAGCTCGCGGTCGTACCGCTCACTCCATATCTGGGTTCCCTCACTCGCGTTCATCAGCTGGACCGTCACCCGGACCCGGTTGCCGGCCCGCCGCACACTGCCCTGCAGCACGGTCCGGACGCCAAGGGTCCTTCCCACCTTGGCGAGGTCGTCATTCCGGTTCTTGAACGCGAAGCTCGAGGTCCGGGCCGCCACCTTGAGGCCCTTCACCGCCGTCAGGGCCACGATGACGTCGTCGGTGATGCCGTCGGAGAAGAACTCATTGTCGGGGTCGGTGCTCATGTTGGCGAAGGGCAGAACCGCCACCGACGCCTCCGGCTGCCGCGGCGCCCCGGCGAGGGTCTCTCCCGATCGCAGGGCCTCGATCACCCGCGCGCCGGTAGCCAGACGGTCCTCCGGCGCCTTCTCGAGGAGCCGGCTCACCAGGCTGCTCAGCGACCTGGGCACCTCCGCGCGGATGCTGCCGACATCCGGCGGGGTGTGCACAAACCGGCTCGCAATCAGCGCCTGCACCGTCGATCCCGCGAAGGCCGGCTCTCCGGCGAGCATCTCGTAGAGCACGCAGCCCAGCGCAAAGAGATCGCTCCGGCCGTCGACCGGATCGCCGCCGGCCTGCTCCGGGCTCATGTAGGCGGGCGTGCCGATGGAGAGCCCCGTGGCGGTCATGGCCCCGGCCTCGCTGGCGGCCGCCGCGAGCGCCTTCCCGATCCCGAAATCGGCGACCACGGCATGGCCCTCGTGGAGCAGGATGTTCTCCGGCTTGATGTCGCGATGGACCACATCCTGGCGGTGGGCGTAATCCAGGGCATCGGCCACTTCGGTGGCGATCCGCACCGCCGACTCGACGGAGAGCCGACCCTCCTCCTGCAGCCGCTCCCGCAGGGTCTGTCCGAGCATCACCGGCATCACGAAGTAGAGAAATCCGCCGGCTTCGCCCGAGTCATAGAGCGGGAGGATGTGGGGATGATTGAGTCCGGCCGCGAGCCGGATTTCCCGGAGGAATCGCTGCCGCCCGAGCGACTCGGCCAGCTCG
>Ga0209486_10000543_pt1 | contig 16791 bp, 15 predicted proteins | sample NCCompost_FD_187518 | JGI IMG/M metagenome (GOLD analysis project Ga0209486, IMG submission 187518) | Agricultural soil microbial communities from Utah to study Nitrogen management - NC Compost (SPAdes) (version 2) | ecosystem: Environmental > Terrestrial > Soil > Agricultural land | place...
TCGCTCTCGTTGCGGACGACTCCCACGAAGAGGCAGACCGCGCCGTCCGAGGGACGCGTGTCCGCGAGGAGCGCAGGGAGGTCGATGGGATCGTGGGTCAGGTACATCAGCCGCCCGCGACCGGCGGCAGATAGGCGACTTCGTCGCCGTCCTCGAGAGTGTGGAAAGCCACCGTGGAAAGTCGGTTGACCGCCGCCGGGGGCATCCCGGGAAACCGTCCGAAGGCCGGCACCTCGCGCGAAAGGATCTCCCAGAGGTCGGCGACCCGGGTCCCCGGTGGGATCTCCCGGATCTCCTCGGGGTGGCCCGCGGCGTCGCGAAAGGAGGCGAAATAGAGGACTCGAACCTGCATCGGTCGGAGTTTATCTTCCGCCCCGGCCGCCGATTTGACAACTGACCGACTGGTCAGTTAGTGTCTCGCCATGGCGAGCCGAGGCAACCCCCGGGAAGCGGAGCGTCGGATCGCCCTCCTTCGGGCGGCGTTCCGAGAGGTCGGCGAAAAGGGCTTCTCCGAGGTCACCCTGGACGACATCGCCCGGCGGGCGGGGGTCTCGAAGGGAGTAACTCTCTACTACTTCGACTCGAAGGAAGACCTGTTTCTCGAGCTCTTCCGCTGGCTGATCGAGTCGATTCACGCCCGCATGCGGGACGCCGTTCGCTCCGTCGAGGATCCTCGCGAGAAAGTCCGGGCGCTCATCGGCGTGATCTTTCCATCGGCCGCCCGCAACCGCGCCTTCTTCCGCGCGTTCGTCGATTTCTGCGGGCTCGCGGCTCGGCGGGAGTCGTTCCGCGGCGTCAACGAGCGCTTCTATTCCGGGTGCGTCGAGATCGATGGCGGGATCGTTGAGGCCGGCATGAGGCGGGGGATCTTCCCGCTTCGCGACGTGAAGGAGGCGGCTTCGACGATGCGCGCGATCTTCGACGGGCTCATGATGCAGTGGCTCGCGGAAGAGGACCCGGAGGCGTCTTTCCCCTCGTACCGCGACAGATGCGAGCGAGAGCTCTGGAACTACCTGACCGGCGGGGCCGACACCGTGAAGAAGGGATGAACCCATGAAGACCGACGAACGACGAATCCAGAAGTGCGCGAACCCCGGCTGCGGCCGGAGCGCCGGCCCGGAGAACCGCTACTGCGAGACCTGCGAGCTCGAGCAGATGCTCTACCGCCGCGATCTCCGCGCCGGCCCGGAGAAAGAGAGTCCCGCCGTAGAATCGCGGTGATGGCTCTGAGGCGGGTCCTTCTCGCGGCTCCGCGCGGTTTCTGCGCGGGGGTCGTGCGCGCGATCGACGTCGTCGACCTCGCGCTCGAGTGCGTGGAGCCGCCCCTCTACGTCCGGAGGGAGATCGTCCACAACCTCCACGTGGTTCGCGGGTTCGAGAAGCGGGGCGTACGCTTCGTCGACGAGCTCGAAGAAGTCCCCGACGGCGCGACGGTGATCTTCTCCGCGCACGGAATCGCCCCCCGCGTGCGCGAGGCGGCGGCCGCGCGGAAGCTGAACGTCATCGACGCGACGTGTCCTCTCGTCACGAAGGTCCACCTCGAGGCGATCCGTTTCGCGCGCCAGAAATACCGCATCATCTTGATCGGTCACCCCGGGCACGAGGAGGTCGAGGGCACGATGGGCGAGGCGGAGTCGCGGATCGTCCTCGTCTCGTCGGTCGCCGAGGCGGAGGCCGTCGAGGTCGAGAATCCCGACCGCGTCGCGTACATCACGCAGACGACGCTCTCGATGGAAGACACGCGCCCGATCGTCGAGGCGCTGAAGCGCCGGTTCCCGCGCATCGCGGGCCCGGCGAAGGCGGACATCTGCTACGCGACGCAGAACCGCCAGGTCGCCGTGCGCGCGCTCGCGCGGGAAGCGCCCGTCATCCTCGTGATCGGCTCGAAGAATTCCTCCAACTCGAACCGTCTCGTCGAGGAGGCGGAGATCGCAGGATCGCGCGCGTACCTCGTGGACGACGCGTCCGGGGTCGATCCGGCCTGGCTGGAAGGCGTGGACACCGTCGGCCTCACGTCCGGCGCCTCCGCGCCCGAGTTCCTCGTCGACCAGATGCTCGCGCACCTGAAGGCGCTCGGGTTCGAGGATGTCGAGGACCTCGTCACGGTCGAGGAAGACGTCCACTTCCCGCTGCCGGCGGAGCTTCTCGAAGCCCGGGCGCGGCGCGGGGCCGCGGCGCTGCCGACCGTCCCGGCGTAAGCGGTCGAGCGCGTGACGGAGGCCCGCCGCCGTCTCGAGGGAAAGGTCGCTTTCGTGACGGGCGCCTCCCGCGGCATCGGGGAGGCCATCTCCCGCCGGTTCGGTTCGGACGGCGCCCGCGTCGCCCTCGCGGCGCGCGACGAAGCGGCCTGCCGCCGGATCGCGGCGGAGATCGAGCGGGCGGGAGGCGAGGCCTTCGCGCTTCGCTGCGACGTGACGGATCGGGACTCCATCGAGGACGCCGTCGCCGCCGTCGTCGCCCGGTGGGGCCGGATCGACGTCCTCGTGAACAACGCCGGCCTCGGCGGCGCAACGCCGCTCGACGACCCGGACGACTCGCACTGGGACGCGATCCTCGCGACGAACCTGGGAGGAGTCTTCCGCGTGACGCGGGAGGCCGCGCCCCACATCCCCGACGGCGGACGCGTCATCAACCTCTCTTCGGTGGTGGGTCGCTTCGGCGTCGCGGGACACGGGGCGTACGCCGCGACCAAGCACGGAGTGATCGGGTTGACGCGGACTTTCGCCCTCGAGCTCGCTCCCCGCCAGATCACCGTCAACGCGATGTGCCCCGGCTGGGTCGAGACGGACATGGCGCGGGAGGGATATCAGCGCATCGCCGCGCGCGTCGGCTCGACGGAAGAGAAGGGCCGCGAGATCGCGGCGAAGATGGCCCCGCTCCGGCGCATCATCGAGCCCGAGGAAGTCGCGGGCCTGGCGTCCTACCTCGCCTCGGACGACGCGCGGTCGGTGACCGGGCAGGCGATCGTCCTCGACGGCGGCCAGGTCATGCCATAAAGTCGAAAACGGGAATCTGAAGGCGGGAAACGAAAGGAGCCGGGGGATGAAGACCGACGAGTTCCTGGACGCGCTCGATGCGCTCGTGGCCGAGAAGCACCTCTTGAAGCACCCGTTCTACGTTCTCTGGAGCGAAGGGAAGCTGACGCGCGAAAACATCCGCGAGTACGCCGTTTCCTACTACCCGCACGTCGCCGCTTTCCCGACGTACGTCTCGGGCGTGCACTCGGGCTGCGACGACCCGGCGCTCCGGTCGGAGCTCCTCGAGAACCTCGTCGAGGAAGAGGGCGGCCCCGTCAACCATCCGGCGCTCTGGCGGCGATTCGCGGCGGCGCTCGGCGCGGCCGACGCCGACCTCTCCGTGTCGCCGAGGACTTCCGAGGTCGCGGCCGCGATCGCGGAGTTCCGCCGGTCGACGCGCGCCTCCGTTCCCGAAGGGCTCGCCGCGCTCTATACCTACGAGTCTCAGATCCCCGAGATCTCGAAGACGAAGCGCGAGGGGCTCGCGGCGTTCTACGGAATCTCCGATCCCGAGGCGACACGCTTCTTCACCGTCCACGAGGAAGCCGACGTGTGGCACCGCCAGGTCGAGCGGCAGGCTCTCGGCCGCGTCGCGCAGACCGGTGAGGAGCACGAGAACGCCCTCGCCGCGGCGGGCCGCTGCCTCGACGCCCTGAACCGGGCGCTCGACGGCGTCATGCGGGAGAACGGTCTCGTCGCGTAGACGCGGGTGGAGCCCTCGACGGGGTCGGCACCGGTTCCGGATCGAGATGGGGCTCTGAGCCGGGAGTCCTCCGCCGGCACCTCGAACGGCGCGAACGTCGTCGGAGGCGTCGTCCTGATGATCCTCGCCGGGCTGGCCTTCTGGCCGGTCGTGTCCGGGTCGCGCTCGTTTTTCCACGGAGATCTCCGGTACGAGCACGTTCCGATCTGGCACGCCACGCAGCAAGCGCTGCTCGCCGGCGAATCTCCGTTCTGGTTGGACGGGTTCTACTGCGGGCATCCGCTGCTGTTCACGCAGGAAGCTCCTCTCTTCTACCCTCTGACGGTCCCCCTGCTCCGAACCGGAGCCCCTGCCCACCGACTCTCGGACCTCTTCTCCCTCGTTCACTTCTGGTTGGCGGGCTTCGCGACGTTCCTCCTGTTGCGCGACCTGCGATCCGACGTCTTCTCGTCGCTCTTCGGCGGGGTCGCCTGGATGCTCTCGGCCCGCATGGTCCAGAGCGCGCTCTGGCCGAACGCCGTCGCGGTGTCGGCGCTCCTTCCCCTCATCCTCATCGGGGTCCTGCGGACCGGCCGGGGCCAACGGCGATCCGGCGTGCTGGTCTTGGCCGTGTCGGTGGGTCTCACGCTCGCTGCAGCGCGCCCGCAGGTCGTTTTGGGCGCCGCGCCCCTCCTCCTCGTCATCGTCGCGACGACGTGCGTTCTCGCGGCGAGAAAGGGAGAGGTGGTCCGTGACCTGCTCGTCGCGGGGGCGCTCGGCCTTCTCCTCGGATCGCCGTCGCTTCTGCCTGCGGCGCTTCTCTATCCCGAGTCCTCTCGAGCGAGAGGGTTGACGCCCGCCGACCGGGAGTTCTACCCGCTGACGTTCACCGGGGACCTCGACCAGGTCTTCCTGCCCGTCGACGGCCCCCGCCGGTGGCCCGAGCCCGCGGCCTACCCGGGCGGACTGGCCGGACTTCTCTTCCTCGGAGGACTCGGCCTGGCGTGGAAACGCGATCCGGCTTTTCCCCGTGCGCTCTTTCTCGCGCTCCTCGCCGGGGGCGTGATCGGTCTCGTCTTTGCGTTCGGCGAGCGCGGTCCCTACGCTCTCCTCGCCGATCTTCCCCTCTTGCGCGGGTTCCGGTTGCCCGTCCGCTTCCTGGTTTCCTGGTCGCTCGCCGTCGCGCTCGGCTCGGCCCTCGTCCTGCGTGCGCTCCTTCTCCGGGTCCGACGTGCGCGGCTCTTCGCCGCGGCGGCCGTTACGCTCCTGGGGGCGGATCTCGTCGTCCACGCCCGGCGCGCGGCGCAGACCGCTCCGGCCGACCTCTATTCGATCCGGCCGAGACTCGCGGAGGTTCTCCAGCAGAGGCTCACGAAAGACGAGGCGGGATTCCCAAAGCGCTTCTGGTCGCTCGCGAATCCCATTCCGCTGTGGTTATACGACGACAGGAGCAAGCTCGCGTTGGCGCGAACCCTCGAGCCTCTCACCGGAGCCACCGGGATGCGGTGGGGGCTCGAGTCCATCAATGGGCCGGGGCCGGCCCTCGGCCGCACCGAGATGATCTTCGCAAAGCCGGGTCTCCCGGCCTCGCGCCTCGGCGGCGCCGGATTCGTCATCGTGAACGCTCCGCGATCCCTCGACCGCCCTCCCCTCGATCCCGCCCCTCTGCTTCTTCAGCCGATCGAGGCGGCACTTCCGCGCGCGCTGATCGCCCCGGAAGCGATCGTCCTTCCCGGTCCGGCGGCGGTCGCCGCTGCGGTCGACCCCGCCCGGGATCCGCGGCGAACGGCGGTCCTCGAGGAGGGAGAACCGCTCGACGCGCCCCGCTCGACGGGCCCGACTGGAACGGTGCGCCTGTTTGCGAAGAGCCGCTCGAGGGTCGATCTTCTCGCCGAGTTGCGGTCGAACGGTATCCTCGTCCTCTACAACTCTTTCGAGCGGGGCTGGAACGCGACATTGAACGGAAGACCGGCGCCGGTTCTGCGCGTGGACGCCGCATTCCTCGGCGTTCGATTGCCTGCGGGAACGCACCGGGTGCGGTTCGAGTACTCGCCGCGCGGACTTTGGGAGGGATCGGCGCTTGCCGTCGCCGGCCTGCTCGGCCTCGCTCTGGCGGCGATCCGGCTTCCGGCTCGCGCGGCGGGAGCCGAAGCGTGATCCGGGCGGTCCTCTTCGACGCCGGGGCGACGCTCGTCCACCCGGACCCACCCGTCGAGGCGGTGTACGCCCGGGAGTTTGCGGCGGACGGCGCGAAGTTCACCGAGGAAGAGCTCACGCGCGCTCTCACGCGGGCCTGGGAGGAGGTTCACGCGCTTCCCGCCGGGGACCGTTACGGAGGGGCGCGCGGGGAGGCGGCATTCTGGGCCGCGTTCCTGAACCGGGTCCGAGCGCTGCTGGACGGCGGCGTGCTCTCGCCCGCCGGCTTCGAGCGGCTCGCCCGCCACTTCCGCAGCGCTTCGGCGTGGGCGGTCTACGACGACGTCGTCCCGACGCTCGAAGATCTCTCGCGCCGCGACGCGAAGCTCGCCGTGGTCTCGAACTGGGACTCGTATCTCCCGAAGCTCCTCGCCGCGCTCGGACTCGACCGGTTCTTCTCGGTCGTGCTCGTATCGGCGCTCGAAGGGACGTCGAAGCCGGACCCCGAGATCTTCCGGCGCGCCTGCCGGCGCCTCGAAATCGCGCCGGAGGAAGCCCTCCACGTCGGGGACTCGGTCGCCGAAGACCTCGCTGGAGCGCGCGCCGCCGGTCTTTCGGCGCTCCTTCTCGATCGGGGCGACGCGCATCCCGAGATCGACGATCGGATCCGCAGTCTCGCGGAGGTCCCTGCCCGTGTCGGAGTCACGGCGTGACGCGGTCGACGGATCGCGAGCCGGACTCTCCGGAGCCGCCCGTCGAGGAGCCTCCGAACGCGCCCGAAGGGGATCCGCCGCCCGCGTACGACCCGCCGAGGCCCAACGCCCCGTCGCCCTCGCGCGAGCCGGGCACTCCGGCGCCGCAGCGCGACCCGCCCCGGGAATCCGCGTGAGGCGTTTGCTATCCTGCGCCTGGCTTGAAACTTCCGTCGGGGCTCTTCCGAACGAAGTCTCTCGACGCGCTCGTCGCCGAGACGGAGCACCCCAACCAGCAGCTCCGCCGAGCGCTCGGCCCGGGCAACCTGATCGCGCTTGGCATCGGCGCCATCATCGGCGCCGGCATCTTCGCGACGATCGGCACCGCGACCGCGGGCGACGCTTCCCGGCCGGGCGCGGGCCCGGCGCTCATGCTCTCCTTCGTCCTGACCGCCGTCGTCTGCGGCTTCACCGCGCTCTGCTACGCGGAGTTCGCGTCGATGGTGCCGGTCGCGGGCTCGGCCTACACGTACTCCTACGGGACACTGGGTGAGCTGATCGCGTGGATCATCGGCTGGGATCTGATCCTCGAGTACGCGATCGGTAACGTCGCCGTCGCGATCTCCTGGGCAAACTACTTCAACACGCTGCTGGAGGGCCTGGGAATCCACCTGCCCCGGTGGCTCACGGTGGACTTCCAGACCGCGCACGCCAAGATGCCGGACGTCGTCGCGAACGCGCCGCACGTCTTCGGAATCCCGATCGTCGTCAACTTCCTCGCCTTCCTGATCGTCGCCGCGATCACGGTCGTCCTCGTCTGGGGGATCAAGGCGTCCGCGAACTTCAACTTCTGGATGGTGGCGATCAAGCTCCTCGTGCTCGGGTTCTTCGTCTTCGTCAGCTTCACCTTCGTCAAGCCGGAGAACTGGACGCCCTTCGCGCCGAACGGCTTCACCGGCGTCGCGGCGGGCGCCGCCATCGTGTTTTTCGCCTACATCGGCTTCGACGCGGTCTCGACGACGGCCGAGGAGGCGCGCAATCCGAAGCGCGACATGCCGATCGGCATCATCGGGTCTCTCGTGATCTGCACCGTCATCTACATCCTCATTTCCGCGGTGTTCACCGGGATGATCCCGTACCCCGCGTTGAAGGAAACGCTTTCGACCGAGCAGGCCGAGCCGCTGACCCTCGCGATGAAGTACGTCTCGATGCCGAACTGGATGGTCGGCGTCGTCGCGTTCGGCTCCGTCGTCGCCCACACGGCGGTGCTGCTCGTCTTTCAGCTCGGGCAGCCGCGTATCTTCTTCGCGATGGCGCGGGACGGCCTCCTCCCGCCGGCCTTCGCGAAAGTCCACCCGAAGTTCCGCACGCCGCACGTGACGACGATCGTGACGGGGCTCGCGGTGGGCGTGACGTCCATGTTCACGACGCTCGACGAGATGGTCAACCTGACCAACATCGGAACGCTCTTCGCTTTCATCCTGATCTGTATCGGGATCATCATCCTGCGCTTCAAGGAGCCGAACCGGGAGCGCCCGTTCCGCGTGCCCTTCGGGCCGGTCCTCCTGCCGGGGCTCGGGGTCCTCTCGTCGCTCGGGTTGATCTACTACCTCCCGCCTTCCTCGTGGTGGCGCTTCCTCGCCTGGCTCGCGGTCGGCGCGCTCATCTACTTCGCCTACGGATACCGCCACAGCCGCCTGCGTCACCCCCGGACGCCGCCCGCCCCGCCCGACTTCAAACCGGCTTCGGGGCTCCCGCCGACGTTGTAGAGCGGAACCCCGCTGGATGGGCTCGCTTCTTGCCTAGAGGGGAGCCCGTGGCCGACGAACTCGAAAAACCCGAACAACCCGACGAGCCGCCCGCCCGACGGATCGAGCTCGCGATCCCGTTCGGGACGATCCTCAAAGTTCTTTTCGCCGCGCTCGTCGTTCTGGCGGTTCTCAAGCTCTGGCTCCCGTTTCTCATCTTCCTCGTCGCGGTTCTGATCGCCGTCACGCTCGGTCCGGTCGTGGCCCGGCTCGAGCGCCACGGGTTCTCGCACGGCCTCGCCGTGGGAGTCGTCGCGCTCGTCATGCTGGGCGTGATCGTGTTCTTCGCCGCGGTCGTTCTGCCGCCGCTGATCGGCCAGGTCCTTCGCCTCGCGGAGGACTTCCCGGCGTACCGGGCGCAGGTCGATAGCCAGGTTCCGGCGGACCGGCCGTTCCTCAAGGAGATCATCCTGGAAGTGTTCGACCTGCCATCCTCGCCGGCCGTGAAAGCCTGGCTCGAGCAGCCGCTCATCTGGGGAAAGATCGCGGTCGGCGTCGTCGGACTGACGTTCTTTCTCTACGTCCTGGCGGTCTACCTTCTCCTCGACGGAAAACGCGTCTACGTTTGGCTCCTCGCATACGTGCCGCGTCGCTACCGCAGTCGGATGGCGAGGACGGTCCCGGAGGTGTCCGAGGTCGTCTTCGCTTACGTGGGCGGGCAGATCCTGACGTCGGTCCTGGCGGCGGTGGTGTCGTTCGCGATCCTGACGGCGTTCCGCGTCCCGGCCGCTGTGCCGCTCGCGCTGCTCGCGGGGATCTGCGACGCCATCCCGATCGTAGGGGTCGTGATCCTGACGATCCCGGCGGTGCTCATGGCGCTGACGGTCTCACCGATGGCCGCGGCGGGGGTGCTCGCCCTCTACGTGGTGTACCAGATCATCGAGACGTACGTCCTCGTGCCGCGGATCTACGGCCAGCGCCTCCGGCTCTCGACCCTCGCCGTCCTCCTCGCGCTCGTCGTGGGAGGAACCCTCCAGGGAATCCTTGGAGCGATCCTGATCCTTCCGCTCGTCGCCGCGTATCCGATCATCGAGCGGATCTGGCTCCACGATTACCTTTCGAGCGAGGTGATCAAAGACCACGCCGCTCTCGAGCGCGCCGTCGAGTCCGGGAGCGACGCGGCGGTGGAAGCGGTGTTGAAGGGGCAGAAGCACGCGGGGGAGCTCACCGCCGAGAAGGCCGTGCTACCCTCGAATCGGAGGTAAATTTCATGCTCCGTCGGATCTCTCTTGTAATCGCCGCGCTCTTCTTCTCCCACCTGCTCCCGGCCGAAATCGAAACGAAAAGGTACAACTGGTCGCCGGTCAACGGCACCCAGCGACTCCAGTTCGACTGGAACGACATCGACATTTCGCAGATCCAGTTCGACCTCGGCGACACGGTCAAGCCGCTGCGCTTCTCGAGCGCGAAGGCGATCGTCCGCGTGGACAACAACTCGGCGCGCGACCAGGAAGTCGGCGTCGCGATCGCGATCTTCGGCGAAGACGACACGATGCTAGCGGCCGGGAGCGGCGGCATCAAGGTCGGCGACCTCGACAAGGGCGAGCGCGACACGTTCACGATCCGGTTCCCGTACGTCTACCGGAACCTCAAGGGCGCGAAGTACTTCCTGCTGACGGTCGAGACGAAGCCGACCGGGAAGTGGCAGCCGAAGGCGCGGCCGACCGCGAGGCCGGAGGACTAGCGCCCCCTACTCGGCGAGCCCTGGTACGTCGCGCGACTTGTAGCCCGTCAGCTCGACGTAGGCGCGGCCGGCGATCGGGCGGCCGCCGCGCGTGCCGCCGACGGAGCATGCTCCCTCCCAGTAGACGACGCCCGTCGAAGCGGCCGTGTCGAGCTCCTGGTCGGCGAGGAGCGGTGTGATCGCGACGTCCAGACCGATCGAGGGGACCACGACCCGCCAGCCCGCGGGATAGGTCGCGCCCGAGCGCGGCGAGCGCCACGTCTTCGTCTCGGTCAATCGGACGTCGGACCACCGGATCGCCGTTGCCGCGCCCTTCGCGGGAACGAGCGTGCCGGCGGAAAAAGGGGTCGCCTTTCCGTCCCGGCCGCGCATCCGGTAGAGCATCACCTCCGAGCCGTCGTCGAGCTGCAGCGCGAACCAGTCCCAGCCGCGGACGCCCGCGGGCAGGACGCCGGGACTCCACTCGTGGTCGAACCAGGCCGTCCCCGTGAGCGCGTCGGTCCGCCCGCCTCGCTTCACCGTCCCGCGCGCCCTCATCCGCGTGATCGAGACGTATCGCGAGTATTCGCGCGCGCCGGGCCCCTTCCGGGAGAGTCCCGCGTCGCCGTGCGCGACCGGGGGTTTCACAGCCGTCAGGGTGAGCGCGAGCTCGCCGCTCCGTCCCGACGCGGCGACGACGTGAACGCCGCCCGGCCCGGCGCGCGCGGACCAGTCCTCGTTCGAGACGTCGAGCTGCCCGACCGAGGAACCGGCGATCCCCGGAAGGGCGAGGTGCGTCTTCTCCTCGTACGAGAACCTCTTCCGCGCCACGTCGGTCCAGGCGAAGTGCGCGAGGTGAAGCTCCCGAACGCGGAAGAAGGTGAGCTGGAAGCCGTATGCCTTTCCCGCGCGGTCCGAGAGGTGGCCGGTGTAGTACCACCACTCGACGGGAGCATCCGGGTGCGAGCCGTGGTCGCGCGGGAACTCCAGCGCGTACAGCGCCGCGAGCAGAATCCGGAAGACGATTGCGAACGACATCGCCTTACTCGACTATTCCTCAACCAGCGCCGAAGCGGGGTCCGCGGACGCGGCGATCCGGCCGGGGACGATCCCGGCGGCGAGCGAGGCGGCGAGGACGAGGCCGGCCGCCGCGGCGAGGCGGCCCGCGGCGACGCTCGGCACCACGCTCCACCCGAAGGACTGCGGGTTGATCACGCCGATCAGGAGCGCGGCGAAGGCCGCGCCCGCCACGACCGCCGCAGCGGTCGCGACGAGGCCGACCAGGAACCCCTCGAGGAGGACGGCGCCCCGGATCTGACCGCGGGTCGCGCCGACCGTTCGCAGGAGCCCGAAGGACCGCCGCCGCTCGACGGCCGCGGCGGCAAGCGCGTTCGCGATTCCGAGCACGGCGACCGCCACCGCGATCCCTTCGAGCGCGCGCGTGACGGCGAACGTCCGGTCGAAGATCGAGAGCACCTCCCGTCGCAGGTCGGACGTCGTGGTCGCCTCGAGCAGCCAGCGGCCGCGAGCGCGAGCGAGGACGGTGCGGCGGAGCTCCTCGGGAGAGACGCCCGGGCGCGCGAGGAGGCCGAGGTTCGTCACCCGCGAGTCGCCGAAGAGCGACGCGTATAGGGCGCGATCCATGAGAACGGTCCCGCGGTCGTTCGAGAAGTCGCGATAAACGGCGGCGACCCTGAACGGGCGCAAGCCCCGGGGGGTCGAGATCGCGACGCGCGCGCCGCGCCGGACGCCGAACCGCCGCGCGAAGGGCTCCGAGACGAGGACCTCTCCGGCCGCACGCGCCCGACGCGCCACCTCTCCCGGCTCGCGGCCGTCTAAGAGCGGCGAGCCGCCCGCGCGGGCGAGGACGCGGAAGTCGCTCGACGCGAGCGCGAAGGTCCGTCCCTCGCGGTCCGTCGCCTCGCGGACGCGGATGGGGTCGACGGCGTCGACGCCCGGCAGGGACTCGAGAAAGGGAAGGATCTCGGGCGGCAGCTCGCCGACGATTCCGCCGCTCGCTCCGGCCTCCGCCTTCACCCACACGTCCGCCGAGAGCGTCGCTCCGACCCAGGCTCGCACCGTCTCGCGCATCGAGGCGACGGTCGTGATCATCGCGAGCGTGATCCCGAGCGCCATGGCGAGCGCCGTCACCGCGAGGCCGTGGCGCGCGAGCGAACCTTCGAAGAAGCCGGACGCGAGCCGGCCGGCCGGCCCGAAGAGCTTTCTCAGAGGGCGCTTCGTTGCGCGCGCTCCGGCCCGGACGAGGAGCGGTCCCGCGAGCGCGAGCGCCGCGATCACGAAGGCGACCGCCGCGAACCCCGCGAACGGGAAGCCGAAGACGGGCGGCGCGGCGGCGAGGAGGAGCGCGAGCACGAGGGCGACCGACGCCGCCGCGGCGCGCGGAGCGAGGCGCAGCCGCCGGACCGCCTCGGCGGAGCCGGGCCGCATCGCGGGGGACGGAGCGACGCGCGCGGCCTCGCGGGCCGGGAGGAGGGCGGCGACGACGGATGCGCCCGCGCCGGCTCCCGCGGCGAGGAGCGCCGGAATGCCGAAACCGGCGGCGGAGATCCTCGCGTTCGGCACGTAGACGTTCCCGATGGTGCCGGCCACGATCGAGAGCGCGGCGTCGGCGATCGCGTACCCGCCCGCGACGCCGAGGACGACGCCGGCCGTGCCGACCGCGAGGCCTTCGACGAGGAAAGCGGTGAACACCGTCCCGCGCGACGTCCCGAGCGCCGCGAGCGTCGCGATCTCGGGACGCCGGCGAAGAACGGAGATCGACACCGCGTTCGCGACGAGGAACGCTCCGACGATGAGCGTCAGCGACGCGAGGGCGTTCAAATTGAACCGGAACGCGCGGGCCATTCGCTCCGCCGCGAGCGCCTGCCGTCCGGCCGGCTCGACCCGGAGTCCCGCTGGCAGCCGCCGCTCGATCTCGCGGCGGATCGGATCGCGGGATACGTCGGCGTCGAGGACGACGTCGACCCGATCGACGCGGCCGGCCTTCCCGAGGATGCGGCCTGCGGTGAACACGTCGGTCACGAGGACGTCGCCTCCGGCCGCGCGTGCGAGGCCGGAGAGCTCGAGGAGGCCGACGACGGCAACTTCCGACCGCACGCCCCCGGATACGAGGGGGACGCGGGAGCCGATGGCAAGAGCGCGGCGCTTCGAGAGCGGCAGCGGCACGAGAACCGAATCGGGGGCAGTGAGCGCGACTCGCGCCGATCCGGCCGCGGGCGCCGCGAGCCTCATCTCGCGCACTCCGCCCGTTCCGTCGTAGTCGGTCCCGAAGATCGTGACGACCTCTCCCGCTCCGTCTCCGATGACGGCACTCCCGGTGACGAGCGGCGTGAACGCGCCGACGGGCCAGAGGAACCGGAGCCGCTCCATCGCTTCGAGTGGAACCCCCGCCGCGCCGACGATCGTGAAGTCGCTCCGGCCGGCGACGGCGCGCGCGGATTCGCGGAAAGACTCCGTGACGCTCCGGTTCGCGTGCTGGATCGCGGCGATCGCCGCGACTCCGACGGCGACGCCGAGCACCGGCAGGAGGGCGCGCACCGGCCGGCGCAGCGCCGGACCCGTCACGAGCGCGCGGAAGACTAGCCGGAAGGCCTTAATGCCCTCACCCCGACCCTCTCCCGGAGGGAGAGGGAGTGGAGATCCTCCCGTCCACGATCTGCACGATGCGCTCCGCCCGCCGCGCGGCGACTTCGGAGTGGGTCGCGAGGACGAGTGTCACACCGCGCTCCCGCCGCACCTCGTCGAGGAGCGCGAGGACTTCCGCGCCGTGACGGGAGTCGAGGTTTCCGGTCGGTTCGTCGGCGAGGAGAAGCTTCGCGCCCGTGACGAGCGCGCGCGCGATCGCGGCGCGCTGCATTTCGCCGCCGGAGAGCTCGTACGGGTGAGCGGCGCTCCGGTGAGCGAGGTCGACGCGCGCAAGGAGGTCCGCGGCCCGTTCCCGGGCGTCGGCTCGCCCGTCGAGAAGGCGCGGCAGCTCGACGTTCTCCCGCACGGTCAGGTGGGGCAGGAGGTTGAAGAACTGGAAGACGACGCCGACGTCCCGCCTCCGGTAGAGCGTGCGCTCCCGGTCGGTCAAGGCGGCGACGTCGCGGCCGCCGACCCGGATCGATCCGGACGTGGGCGCGTCGATTCCCGCGACGAGGTGGAGGAGCGTCGACTTGCCGCCTCCCGAGGGTCCGACGACCGCGAGGAACTCGCCGGAGGGAATGGTCAGGTCGACGCGGTCGAGGGCGAGGACCGGCTGCGCCCCCGGGTAGGTTTTCGTGACCCGCTCGCAGACGACCGCGGGCGCCGGAGAAGGCGCCGCGCCCGGATCCGCCGAGGACACGCGGGGGAGGATATCGGATACTTGTCGCGCTTGTTGTCCCCCTTCCAGCGCATCTGGCGCCAGCGAGCGCTCGTCGTCGCGCTCGCGCGCCGGGAGCTCCAGGCGCGATATCGCGGGGGGGCGCTCGGTTTCCTCTGGTCCTTCCTGAACCCGCTCCTCCTCCTTCTCGTCTACGCGACCATCTTCCGCGTCGTCTTCACGCCGCGCGCCGACGTCCGCCCGTACGCTCTCTTTCTCTTCGCCGGCGTGCTCTGCTGGGGGTTCGTGTCGGCGGCGCTCGCCGACGCTGCGGAGACGTTCCGCGCGAACGGCCCTCTCCTGCGCAAGACGACCGTGGCGCCGGAAGTCTTTCCCGCCGTCGCCGTCGCCGCCCGCTTCGCGCACCTCGGCCTCGCGCTTCCGGTGCTCGCGGGCGCGGTCGCCGTCGCCGCCGCGCTCGGCGCGGTCCGCGCGGACTCCGCCGTCGCGCAGTTTCCCGTCGTCCTGCTCCTCCTCGCCGCCATGACCGCCGGAGCCGCCCTGGTCGTCTCCGCGCTCTCGGTGCACTTCGGTGACGTGCGGGACCTGCTCGGCAACCTCCTGACGCTCGCGTTTTTTCTCACGCCGGTCCTCTACCCTCTCGACGCCGTGCCCGGCCGGCTGCGTCTGCTGCTGTGGGCGAACCCGTTCACCCCGTTCTTCGCGGCGATCCACGACAGCGTCTTCTACTTCCGCGCCATCGGCGCGGGGACGTGGGCCGGCATGATTTTCTGGACCGTCTTTTCGCTCGCGGCCGGCGGCGCCGTGTTCGAGCGGCTCCGCGACTCGATCGCCGAGGAGGCGTAGTGGAGCCGCTGACGTCGGAGGCGGCCGCGGTCGACGTCCGGTCCGTGACGAAGCTCTATCGCCGGTGGGGGAGGAAGCGCTCCGTCGGGACGCTGAAGTCCGCGCTCCTCTCCGGCCGGCCCGGCCGCGCGGTCGCTCCGGACGGCGCCGTGCCGGCGCTCTCCGACGTGTCGTTCCGGATCGCGCCGGGAGAGGCGGTCGGCATCGTGGGCGCGAACGGCTCGGGCAAGTCCACCCTCCTGAAGCTCCTCGCGGGAATCATCCAGCCGACGTCCGGGTCGGTCGGCGTCCGCGGCCGGCTCGCGGCGCTGCTCGAGCTCGGGGCGGGGTTTCACCCCGAGATCTCGGGCCGCGAGAACATCCAGATCAACGGTCTCCTGCTCGGGCTCACGCGGCGGGAGATCGCAAGCCGCTTCGATCGCATCGTTCGCTTCGCGGAGCTCGAGGAGTTCTTGGACGCGCCCGTCAAGACGTATTCGTCCGGGATGGCGGTGCGGCTCGGGTTCTCGATCGCGGCGCACTGCGACCCCGACGTGCTCCTCGTCGACGAGGTGCTCGCCGTCGGAGACGAGGCGTTCGCGCGGCGCTCTCTCGAGAAGTTCGCTGAGTTCGAGCGGGCGGGCAAGACGCTCCTCTTCGTCTCGCACGACCTCGCGCTCGTCGCCGAGCGCTGCCGGCGGGCGATCTGGCTCGATCACGGACGGATCGCCGCCGACGGCCCCTCCGCGGAAACCGTCGCCCGGTATCGCGAAAGCGTCGCGGAGAGGGAAGCGGTGCGGCGGGGCGCAGCGCCTCCGTCCGACTCGGAGCCTCGCTCCGGCATCGCCCGGCGCGTCGGTTCGGGCGCGGCGACCGTCGACGCCCTCCGGCTCGTGGACGCGGAAGGCCGTCCCGTCGCCCTTCTCGAGTCCGGCGGACCCGCGCGTTTCCTGCTCGACGTGCGCGCTCCGGGCGGGCTCGCGGATTTCGTCTTCGGGATCGCGATCTCGACCGTCTCGGGGGCCCCGGTCTTCGGCTCGAACACGGACATCGACGGCCTCGTGCCGGAGGACTTCCGAGGCGAGGCGACCGTCGTGCTCGAGATCCCCTCCCTCGACCTCGCCGCCGGCGTCTATTCCGTGGACGCCGCGGTGCACGCTCGCGATGGCTCGCCGTACGACTATCGCCGCGACCTCCTTCGCTTCGAGGTCTCCGCGGAGCGGAGCGCGGCCGGCGTGTGGAACCCGCGCCACGCGTGGACGTTCTCCGGCGGCGTCCGGTGGAGACCGATCCCGAAACCGACCTCATGAAGCCGCTCCGGCACCTGTGGACGCGGCTCGAGAGGGTCGGGCTCTCCCTCCTCGCCGGGTTCTTTGTGTGCGCCGTAATCGTCATCGCCTTCGGGTTCCTCGCGCGGGAAGTGTTCTCGACCGCGCGCGCGGGACCGCTGGACCGCGAGATCACGATCTCGATCCGCGCTCTCCACGCGCCTCCGCTCGACCGGGCCGCGCGCGCTCTCACGTTCTTCGGAGGCCATCTCTTTCTCATTCCGGCGACGATCCTCGTCGCCCTGGGCCTCAAGTCGCGAGGCCACTGGATTTCCGCCCTTCTCTTCACCGGTTCGGTCGTCGGAGGGTTCGG
>Ga0209486_10000544_pt1 | contig 16778 bp, 15 predicted proteins | sample NCCompost_FD_187518 | JGI IMG/M metagenome (GOLD analysis project Ga0209486, IMG submission 187518) | Agricultural soil microbial communities from Utah to study Nitrogen management - NC Compost (SPAdes) (version 2) | ecosystem: Environmental > Terrestrial > Soil > Agricultural land | place...
ACGCCGACACGCTCACCGCGCCCTGGGAGACGCCAGCCATCACCTTCAGGCGCCAGCCGGCCGGCAGGATCGAAGAGGCACTGTGCCGCACGGAAGATGGCGCCGAGACCTATCTCGCGCGTCTCGGATCGTGAACAGAGGAGGATGTATGGCGCGGAAAGCAGTCGGCATTCTGACGGTGCTTCTCGGCTTCGCGTTGATGACGGCGGCGCCGTCGGCCCATCATTCCCGGGCGATGTTCGACGTCGACAAGTTGATTTCAGTCGAGGGTGTCGTGACCGATGTCCAGTGGCGATTTCCGCACATGTGGATTGTGGTCGACGTGCCGTCCGCCAGCGGCAAGACCGAGAGCTGGGGCTTTGAAGGCGCGGGCGCCGCGATGATGGTGGCGTCGGGGATTTCGCCGCAGGTCCTCAAGGTCGGCAACCGGGTGAAGATCATCGCCCACCCATCGAGGGACAGCACCAAGCGGACGGCGGAGTTCGTCGGAATGGAAGTGAACGGGAAGTTCTACTCGCGGGGAACCGAATCGAACATTCGCGGCAAAGGAGAAAACTAGCAGCGTGGAGAACCAGGGAGGCGGACCATCCAGCCCGCCTCCCGGTCTTGGAAGGTCTAGGAGCCCTTCGTGTAAATCAGCGCGCGGGTGGCGGAGTCGGCGCCGCCCGGCGTTTGCGCCGAGCGCTGCATTCTCAGCGTATTCCCGTCGAGGATCCACACTTCACGCAGGTTGGTCAGGCCGTGAATCGTGCGGAGCACCAGCCGTGACCCGTCCCACTCGGCAAAGCGCTTGAAGTTGTACTGAGGCCGCGGATCCGCTGGATCCGGCGTCTGCGCCATCTTCCCGTCAGCCGTGAACGTCGCCGTCCGCGCTCTTTCCGCGGCATTCGCGCCGGCGCCGCCCTGGGCGTCTGACTCGTAGCGCATTTCGATCGCGAGCTGGTTGCCGGTCTGCTTGACCGTCATGGCGATCGGCGGTTCACCCACGCCGGAGCCCATGCCGCCGCCGCCGGCCATCTGGCTGCGCATCTTGTCGAAATTCCAGGTGCCGGCGAAGTTGGCGATCGGGGTGTTCGGATTCGGCTTGGCGGCGGCCGCCGGGCTTGCCGACGCCGGCCGCACCGTCGTCAGCCGCGTGACCGGCGTTTTCGGCGCCAGCTCGCGGCCCCAGAACAGGTCGCGCGGGTTGGCTCCCGGCTTCGGCACGAATTTCTGCGTCCGGCCGCCGAAGACCTCGGCGCCGTAGAGATTGCCCTCGGGATCGGCTGAGATCTGGTGCACGCCCCAGGTGGCGCCGGGGTAATCGCCGTAGCGCCCGAAGACGGTCTCGATGTGGCCGCGCAGGTCGTACTTGATGAACTGCTCGTGGTCGCCGTCGTAGCACCACAGGTGCTGGTCACGGCTCATCGACAGCGAGTGGCAGTAGCCGCTCGGCCACTTGTCGAGGAAGATGCCGTTCTCGTCGAACACCTGGATCTGCCGGTTGAAGCGGTCCGACACGTAGACGCGGCGATCGTCGCCGACGGCGATGCCGTGCGGTACGGTGAACTCACCGTCCTTCTTCGACGGCGCCATCGAGCCCCACCACAGCAACGGCTTGCCTTCCTTGCTGTACTTGACGACGCGGCTGTTGGCGTAGCCGTCGCTGACGAAGAAGGTGCCGTCGGGCAGCCAGTCGATCATCGTCGGCCGGTTGAAGTGCTGGAGATCGTCGTTGGGACCGAACACGCCCATTTCACCGAGCGTGAACACCTTGGTCTTGCCGTCGTTGGTGAACTTGTGGATGACGTGGTTCATGTCGTCAACCACCCACACGTGACGCTCCGGGTCGTAAGGCTGGACGTAGATCTGGTGCGGGCCGCGGCCGCCCTCGAACAGCGAGTCCCACTGCGTCCACGATTCGACCAGGTTGCCCTGGCGGTCGATGATCAGGATGTTGTTGCGGAATACCGGTACCTGTCCGGTGGCGCCGCCGCGGTTGAGCGCTCCCCAGTTGCCGGGGAAGTCGGGTCCGATCCGCGCGTCCTTGGGCAGCTCGATTTCGCCGCGGCTGGAGAGGAAGACCTTGTCCGCGGATTCGGGATAGACACCGGACTGCGAACCCCAGATGTAGCCCTTCGCGGGCCACGTCTTCTTCGGCCAGTCGGGATCCACCTGGTATGGACCGCTGATATCGAAGCCGCCGCGCTGCTCGACGTAGCGCGGCGCCTGCGCCTGCTGGACCAGCGCATTCGACGGGAAGACGGCCATCAGTCCGAGCAATGCGGCGAGGGATACGAACAGCCTGCGCATTCAAACCTCCCTTGATCAGAGCGTGCCGGGGCAGAATATCCCGCGTATCTTGGACCAGCGGCTGGGCGGAGTCAATCTGGTATAACCCGATTCCAATGTCCCTGCTTCGCTTCTGCGAGTGGCTGGCAAACACGCCTGGCAGCATTGCGCTGCACGAATCCCGCTACATGTTTCTCATCGTCCTGACGGTGCACGTGCTGACGCTGGCGGTGTTCGTCGGCACGGCGGTCATGATGGACCTGCGCATCCTCGGCGTGATCATGGGGCGGGTGCGGGCGTCGGAGGTCATCGCCCGGCTGGCGCCCTGGACGGCGGGCGGGTTCCTGGTGATGGTGGTGTCAGGGGCGCTGCTGTTTTATTCCGCGCCCCTGGTCAGGTATCACAACCTGTTTTTCCGCTTCAAGATGATGGCGCTGCTGCTCGCGCTCCTGAACGTGTGGGTATTCCACTCCACCGTGTACCGCCGCGTCGCCGAGTGGGACCTCGATCCCGTGCCGCCTCGCCGGGCGAGGGTCGCCGGCGCCGTCTCGCTCGTGCTGTGGGCGCTGATCATCACGGCGGGCCGGATGATGGCCTACCAGGGGTACTGGTTCGAGTAGGTCTACGGAATTTCCTTGTACATCCCTTCGACGTTGGCCTGCAGCCGCGGCGACTGCGGCGCGTAGCCCTTGTACTTGGCCGGCAGCGTCCAGCTCTTCACGAACTCGTCGACCGACCGCCCGCTCTTCTTCGCCTCGCGCACGGCGTTCAGGAAATCGCGGTTGAAGTCGGAGTACTCGCGCAGGTCGGCCGGCGTCATCACCGTGCTGTGGCCGGTGACGATCGAGTCCACGCTCTTGACCGTCGCCGTGTAGGCCTTCATCAGCGTGTCCGGGATCTCGACGCCGCTGCCGCCGTTGTTGTGGTCGAGGAAGGGGATGTTCTTGCCCGAGAAGATATCACCGGCAGCCATCACCCGCAGCGCAGGGAACAGCACCCAGGCGTCGCCGTCAGTGTGGCCGCGCCCGAAGTAGTGCAGGTCGATCCGATCGTTGCCGTTGCCGAGCGTCATGGTGTTGCCAAAGGTGCGCTTGGGCAGTCCGGCGCCGCCGCTCTTGGTGAAGATCGGCATGCTCTTCATTCGTGCCGCCGTCTTCTCCTGCACCACGATGTCGACCGTGGCGGGGAAGTCGACGTTGCCGCTGACATGATCGCCGTGCGTATGCGTGTTGATGATCATCGTCACCGGCTTGTCGGTCAGCTCCCGGATTTTCGTCAGCACCGGCTGTCCCCACCCGGGATTCTTGGTGTCGACGACGGTCACGCCGTTCGCCTGGACGAAGACCGACGTGTTGCCTCCGCCGCCGCTGAGGACGAACAGGTTGTCCCTCAGCTTGTTGACTTCGAGCGCGGCTGCCGACGGCGCAGGTGCCGGCGCCTGTTGCGCGGCGGCGGCGATTGCCAGCGCCCCGGTGACGAACAGTACGCCAAGGATGAGTTCTCGCTTCATGCCATGCCTCCAGGAAGTTTCAAGCCGCTCCGCCCGAGAAGAAGACTCGCTCAAAGAACCAGAAAGTACCGGCCGCGATCACGCCGAGTGACCCGACGAACGCCAGGCGCCGGCCGGCCGTTTCGCTGCGCGTCCGCAAGGCTGCCAGCGCCGTCGCGACGACGATGACGACGAACAGCTGGCCGATTTCGACGCCAAGGTTGAACGAGAGCAGCGACCATACCAGCGCGCGGCTTTCGAGACCCATTTCGCGCAGCACGCCAGCGAACCCGAAGCCATGCACGAAGCCGAAGGCGAAGGCGATCCAGGCACGGACGTCGCGTCCGCCGCGAACAATCAGATTGTCCACCCCGATGAAGACAATACTCAAGGCAATTGCTGGCTCGACGATATGGGCGGGCGGGTCGAAGATGTTGAGCGCCGCCAGTGACAGGGTGATGCTGTGCGCCAGGGTAAAGGCGCTGACGACCACGATCAGGCGCCGGACGGTGCCCCCGAGCAGGAGCAGGCCGACCAGGAACAGCATGTGATCCGGGCCGATCAGGATGTGATGGATACCAGAACCGACGAACTTGCGGATTACCGCGAGCGTGCCCTGCCGTGTCCCGGTGATGTGCTCGAAATCGGTCCTGCCACGATCGAGGATCGCCTGGGTGACCAGCTCGTCGCCTTCGTACACGTTTACGAACGTCTGGTGAACGGGATCGTAGGGAAACATATACGCCGACAGCCCGACCACCCCAGGGGTGCCGTCGAGCGTGTAGCGCGCCCGGAACCTGAGCGACTGGCGATCGGGAATCGGCTCCGGTGAAGACCAGTCCCCGGGGCCGAGGGCTTTGCCGTCCACCGTGACCCGCAGTCTCTCATTCAGCAGCGCCGCGATGGCCGGCAACCGCGGGTTCAGCGTGCCGGGGTCGAGGACCCGTTCGACCGGTTCGATCTTCAGTTCATACGCCAGGTCGAACGCATGGACGACCGCGGACACCTCGAGCGCGTTGCCACGCAGCCGCACATCGAGGTAGCTGAACGGCGCCGGGTGGGCAGCCGCAGGTGCTGCGGCGCCCAGAAGCGCGACAAGGATGCCGGCGGTGAGAAATGACCGCAGCGCTATTTCCCCGACGCCGGATTCTGGATGCCGGCCGGCAGTCCGTACTGATTGTGCTCGATGCAGAAGTACTCCAGGATTTCACGTTTACATACACCTGTGACTAGTCGCAGTCAAGCCGCGAAAGCCGCCTGTTCCGGGTCAGCGATACAGCGCGAACAGCCGCGTGACTCGCTGCACGTAATCCTGCGTTTCGGGGTAGGGAGGTACGGCGCCGAATCTCGCAACCGTGCCCTCGCCGGCGTTATAGCTGGCGAGGGCCAGGGTGACGTCGCCGCCGTGCGCGTCGAGCAGACGACGGAGGTGGCGCGCACCGGCCATGACGTTTTCGCGCGGATCGAACGGGTCGGTCACTCCAAGCTCGAGCGCCAGGTCGGGCATCAGTTGCATCAGCCCCATCGCGCCGGCGCTTGATACGGCAACCGCGTTGAAGGCCGACTCGGTCTGCATCACCGATCGAATCAGTCCCGGCTCGATCCGGTAGCGCCTGGCCGCTTCCTTGATGAGGGCGTCGTACGCGCGTCGCGGCGGGATGGCAACGAAACTATCAATCGACACCGCAACGCTGGCCGATGGCAGCACCGCGATTGCCACTTGTGGAAACTGATTTCGCAGTGCGGCAAGGTTCAGCTGGGTGGGAAACGCCACGGTCAGAAGGCTGAAGACCAGGCTGCTGAACGTCGCGCGTCGGCGGTCACCGCGGCGCCGGCCAGATCCGCCGCGCGGTGTCGCGCGCCGTTCGCCCCGGCGTCGATCGAACCCGCTTCGTACGCCGCAACCGGAGTCGGGGGGCGACGAGAGTCCCAGCTGGACCGCCATGCTGCGACGAGCCAGAACAGCAAGACGTGGACCCGATCTGGAGAGCTACCGGCGGACGGTGGCCGAACGGATGAGACGCTCGGCTGCAATCGTGCCGAGCAGCCGCGGTTCATTGGACGGACCGGCAGGCACGAACACCGCCATCGCACCCTCAGGCAGTACGGTGTCCGGAAAGGAACGTTGGAGCACCATTTCAAGTGGCGTGCGATGCCCGATCAGGATCCGGTTGTCGCCCGACGGCGTGAGCGTGCGCAACAGCCGCCTCGTCGCGTTGATCATCGCGGCTACATTCTGGCCGGCATAATCGTCGGCGACGAGATCCATCGTCACCTGCACGCGCTCGCCAAAGGCCAACTCGCCGGTGTCGCGGGCCCGGAATACAGGACTGGTGAGAATCTCACCCATCGGAATCTGGAGAGATCGGAAAGCATCGCCGAGCGCTTTCGCCTGCGCGATGCCCGCGGTCGAGAGATTGCGCTGCCCCGCGCGGTCTCCGAGCCGTCCGGTGTCGACTTCGTTCTGGTTGGTGGCCGCGTGCCGCATGTAGATGACTTTGCCGCCGTCCTGCATCGCGGCAACCAGAATCTCGGCCTCCGTCTGCGCCCGAGTCACAGGACGCTCGGCGAGCAGCCCTGCGACGAGCATGAGCACGACTTGCCACTGAAGGGATGGCATCCGGTTACCTTAGCGTTAAGCCCCGCCGAAGCGCCAGTCCCGTTCGATCTGTGGTACAACGAGCGCGGAACGTCGACATGCAGACTGTCAACACCAAAGCCCCGAACGTCTCATCCGCGCCCGTCGCTCCGCCCGCCCCTATCAGCGAGGACTGGATCGCCGTCGGCGTCGCCGGCGTGCTGATCGCCGCCATCGTGGTTGGCTTGCGTTTCACCCCGGTCCAGTTCGGCTGGACCACCGGCGCCGATCTCGCCCGCGTCTTCAGCATCGCAAGTGCCTTGGGGTGGTTGCAGCTTGGAGCTTTTCTCCTGGTGCCGACCGTCATCGGCGCCAGGCTTCTCGGGGCACGCCCGGTCAATTTCGCCATCGGGTTCGGCGTTCTCTACTTACTGGCGACGCTGTCGCTGGTGCTTGCTGGTTACACGGGTTCAAGCCGCCTCGGTCTCGAGTACGTGCTCTACGCGCTCATCATCGGACTGGTGCTGAGGCAGGTGACGCCGATCAGCCGGCGGTTCCGCGAAGCCGTACAAGCCGAGTACTACATCAAGATCGGGCTGGTCATCCTTGGGGCGAGCGTGCTGTTTTCCGAACTGGTGCAGGCCGGGCTGCTGGGCATCGGCCAGGCGCTGGCGGTTGTGATCAGCGTGTGGACGTTCTGTTTCTGGCTTGCCAAGCGTTTGAACGTGGACGACGAGCTGGCGACCATGTTGTCGTCGGCGGTGTCGATCTGTGGCGTCTCCGCGGCGATTGCCACTTGCGGCGCGATCCAGGGTGACCGCCAGAAGCTGTCATACGTGACATCTCTCGTCCTGGTCGTCGCGGTGCCGATGATGATCGTGATGCCGTGGATCTCGCGCGCCGCCGGCATGCCCGACGTCGTGGCGGGGGCATGGCTCGGCGGTACGCTCGACACCAGTGCGGCAGTGGTCGCGGCCGGCGAACTCGTCAGCGAGCAGGCCCGCAACGCCGCCGTCGTCGTCAAGCTTTCACAAAACGTCCTGATCGGGGTCGCGGCATTCCTGCTGACCGTGTGGTGGGCGATGCGCCGTGGGCAGACATCCGGCGCCTCGAGCGCGTCGGTCATCTGGGAGCGGTTCCCCAAGTTCGTCCTCGGATTTCTCGCCGTCTCGCTGATTTTCTCGTTTGTCCTGACGGCACAGACCGTGACCGAGACCCGTGGCCTGTTGAATGCCATGCGGACCGCCTGGTTCGCGCTCGCGTTCCTGTCGATCGGTCTCGAGACGTCGCTGTCAGATCTGGTGAAGACAGGCGGCGGCCGGCCGGTCGCCGCCTTCCTTGGCGGTCAGCTGTTCAACATCATCATCACGCTGGTGCTCGCCTACCTGCTGTTCGGCGGCGTGCTGTTCCCAGCGCCCGTCTTCAACTAGCGGATCGTCAGCTCGTCGACGACCGAGGTGACGCCCTCGGTCTCGCGCGCGAGTTGGAGCGCGCGCGTCCGCTGGGCCTCGGAATCGACGGTGCCGTGCAGGCGAACCACGCCTTCCGCCGAATCGACGTCGATGCGCGACGCTTCGATCGTGTCGTCGAGCGCCATCTTCGATTTGATCTTCGCGGTGAGGGCGGCACTCGACGCCAAGCGCTGCGCCGCATTCGCGCCGACGGCGACCTTTCCGGCAATCGCCGCACCGGCTTCTTTCGCGGTGTCGACGTCCACGGCTTTTCCGACAGTGCCGACCGCGTACGGCGACTCAGGGTCATCGCGGTCCGCTATCCGGTAGCCGAAGTAGAACGCGGCAACCGCGGCCAGGATGATGAGTACGAGCACCACGCGCAGCAGAGTTCGAAACATGTGCTCCTCCATCCGCGTTCCAAGCATCAGGCGTGCCGTATAATTGAGCCATCGTGGACCTGGATTATCGCCTTCGCGCCGCGCTCGACCGCGCGCTGGCGGACGTGCGCGTTGCGGCCCAGGCGGAAGTGGATGAGGTTCGGCGCTCATCCGAAGCGACGACCTCGACGCTTCGCGCAACCGCGGCTCGGCTGTCAGATTGCGTCCAGGCGGTAGACGAGGCGCCGTCACTTGGTGCCGTGCTGACCGTGCTGGCCGGATGCGCCAGGCTCGAGGCGGGTCGCGCAAGCGTCGTGCTCGTAACCAAAGATTCGCTCTCGTCTTATCCATCCCGCGCCGCTGTAGGCGGCGACCAAGCTCGCGTGGCGATGCGCGCCGCCCAGCATGGCACGGCGATCATCGAGTCGGAGGCCGCCGCCTTTCCGGTTGCCGTCGGCGGACAGGTCGTTGCCGTGTTGTTTGTCGCCGCTCACTCGTCACCGGACGTGCAGCAAGCCCTCGATCTGCTCACCAGGCATGCCGGCCGCGTGCTGGAGGCGATGATCGTTTCCCGGATTTCGGGCCTGATAACGCCCCAGGCAGCCGCGGACCCGGCGGGCAGCGGGAGTTGATGCGAGCCCCGATCCTTGCCGTCGTGATGGCGGCAGCTGTCTGTTGGGAGCCGGCCGGCGCACAGGATCGCGCCACCACCACCTCGCACCCGCCCCTGCCGTCGAACCGTTCCGATTACTGGCTCGTGCCCGAGCCTCCGCTATCACCCGCTGCCGCCACCGCACGTAGCGCCGCAGGCCCGGCCCAACTCGCGAAGGCTATCGCGCTCATCGACGAGGAACAGTTCGCCGCTGCGCTGCCGCTTGTAACCAACGCGCAGGTCTCAGGGACGCCGCTGGCATCCTACGGGCGGTATTACAGGGCCATCGCCCTCCTCAGGTTGGGAAGGGTCAACGACGCCCATGCCATTCTGGTGACCCTCGACGAGCAGGTTGAGGGGTATCTCAAAGAGGGAGTTGCGCTCCGTCTGTCGGAGGTCGCGATCGCGAGCGGTGATCCGAAAGGCGCGACCGACATTCTCAACGAACTCAGCGACGAGACGCTCATCAGCCCGGAGGACGTCTGGCTGCGGCTCGGGGCCGCGCTCGAAAGCGCGGGTGAGCCTGAGAAGGCGCTCGACGCCTACCGCCGTGTCTACTATGAGCACCCACTGGCGTCGCAGGCCGCAGACGCACAAGCGGGAATTGAGCGGATTGAAACGGCCGATCGCATTGCGCCCGATCGATTCAAGCGCGAACTCGACCGCGCCGAGAAGCTGTTCCAGGCGCGGCGGTGGGCGCAGGCGCGCGCAGGCTTCGAGCCGCTCGCCCGGGCCGCCGGTCGGACTGACGCCGAGCTGATCGCGTTGCGGCTTGCCGAATGCGACTACTACCTGGGCCGGCACCGCGCCTCGCGCGATGCCCTCCGTCCGTACCTTCGCGACACGTCACGGGAAGCCGAGGCGCGTTTCTTCCATCTGACCGCCACCCGGGCACTCGGTGACACGACGACCTATGTATCGCTGGCGCACCAGCTGGTCGCGGACTTTCCGGACAGCAGCTGGGCAGAGGAGACGCTCAATAACCTCGCGTCCCATTACATTACCGCCGAGGAGGACGACCAGGCTGACGTCGTTTTTCGTGAACTGGCCCGCCGATTTCCCCGAGGCCGGTACGCCGATCGCGCGGCATGGAAAATCGGCTGGACTGCCTACAAGCAGGGCAACTTTGCCGAGACGGCGCGCATCTTCGAGGCTGCCTCCGTCACGTTCCCGCGAGCCGACTACCGGCCGTCCTGGTTGTACTGGGCCGCCCGTTCGCGCGATCAGCTCGGGGAACGGCCAGCCGGATCGAACCTGTACCGGATTGTCGCTGCCGACTACCAGAACTCGTACTACGGGCGCCTGTCCACGCGCCTGCTCGCCGAGCGGCGCGAAGCGCCGGCCGGCGCAATCGTGACGGTTGAACGCGATGATCGGGAAGGTCAGGACCCGCTCATCCCAACCGAGTCCACTATCCGTGCACTTGGCGCGGCGGCCCTGTATGACGACGCGCTCCGCGAGGTCGAGTATGCGAAGCGGGCATGGGGTGATTCGCCGGCGCTCCAGGCGACGGTGGCATGGCTGCGTCATCATCGCGGGTTGGAGGAGAACGCCGACGACCGGTTCGCCGACCTCCGCGGTGCGATCACGATTATGCGCCGCGCGTATCCGCAGTTTCTCGCCGCCGGGGGCGAACAGTTGCCACCCGACGTACTGCGCATCATTTTTCCGCTCGAATACTTCCAGATCATCAAGAAGTACTCGGACGCCCACGGTCTCGATCCGTGGCTGATGACCGCGCTGGTCGCCCAGGAATCAACCTTTACCCCCGACGTTCGGTCGGCGGCCAATGCCGTCGGCCTCATGCAGCTCATTCCGTCGACCGCCCGGCGCTACGCGTCGAAGCTGGGTATCCGGTATTCCAGCCGGATCCTCACGCAGCCGGAGACAAACGTCCGGCTGGGGATGCGCTATTTCAAGGATCTCGTCGATCGCTTTGGCGGAGCGCATTACGCGCTGGCGAGCTATAACGCCGGCGAGCAGCGCATCGCGCGATGGATTGCCGAGCGGCCTGGCTTCGACCAGGACGAGTTCATCGACGACATCCCGTTTCCCGAGACCCAGAATTACGTCAAGCGGATTCTCGGGACCGCGGACGACTACCGGCGGCTGTACGGCGGCGGCGTGCTCAGCACCGCGTCGCGGCGCTGACGGATGAGCGATCTCCTCGAGCTGACGGCACAGGCCGAGGCGACGCATTTCTGGTTTCACGGCTTCCGCGGTTACGTCGGACCCGCGATCCGGCGCATCGCCGCCGGCCGCCGCGACCTTCAGATCATCGACTGCGGCTGCGGCACCGGCTACAACCTGCGGCACGTGCTCGAACCCTACGGCCGCGCCTTTGGCTTCGATTTCAACCCTGACGCGATCCAGCGCGCGCGTTCCGCGCGCCGGCCGCTCGTGCGCGCCGATATCCAGCGGATTCCTTTCAAGTCCAACACGTTCGACCTGGCAACCTCGTTCGATGTCGTGCAGAGCGTACCGGACGATCGGGCGGCGCTCAGCGAGATGGCGCGGGTGCTGAAGCCTGGAGGGTCGGTGGTGCTCAACGTGACCGCCCTGGATCTGCTGCGCGGGGATCACAGCGACGTGTGGGGCGAACTTCGCCGCTACACGAAGGAAAGGGCCGCCGACCTCGTTCAGAACGCCGGTCTCGAGCCTTCTCGTATCAGCTATCTGTTCGGGTCGCTGGTGCCGCTGATGCTGGCGGTGCGCAAGGCGCAGACTATGCGTCGGCGTTACCGGGCACCAACCGGCGATGAGGATCTGACGGTGCCATCGGCGCCGGTCAACAGCGCGTTGACGGCGCTCGTGCGCGCCGAGGTCGCGCTTGCGAACCGCGTCACGATCCCCTTCGGCAGCTCGCTGCTGATTGTCGCCCGGAAGCCTGGCTAGAAGCGGACCACCGCGCCGAGATAGAGACCCTTCATCTTCAAAACGCCGGAGTCGGAGTCGACGACGTAGTCGACGGTGACGGAGCGGTAGCCGGCCTGGACGCCGAAATTGCGGCCGGCGGTGACCGTGCCGTACAGATCGAAGTCGTACAGCTTGCCCTCGTCCTCATCGCGCGCGATATTGAGGCCGCTGAACTCACCGGTAATCGAAACGTTCGGCGAGATGTATCCGCGGCCGATCACGCCAATGGTCGGAATCGGCGCGGTGACGTCGGTCGTCGCCGCCGACGTCAGCAAGGGACTATCGATCGAGGCCTCGACCCGGTTGTATTTGAGATCGGCGACGAGACCGACGAAACCGCCGTTTCCCGAGACGACGTCCCACTCGTAGCCGAACCTGTACAACTTCCACTTGATGTCGGCGGTGGCCGGCGCGCCAATGTTGAAGGTCTGCCCGCGAAAAGTGATCCGGCGCGTGATGATGGCTTCAGGGTTGTAGTTGAAGGTGACAAAGCTGGTGCGGAACTTGTGCTTCCGCCCGAGCGTCAGGCGGAACTCGGGGAAGTACTTGTCCTCGATGCCGAACTCCTGGACGAAGTCCACCTCGCTCAGATCGGCCGCGGCCAGGGCGTCGGTCGACAGCCTCAGCTCGGGCGTTGGCTTCCAGAACATCACGCCGAGTTCGGCGACGGGACTCTGCTGAGCCTCTGCGTTTACTGAGCCGCCAACAACGAGCAGCGCGGACGACAACACAACCGACAGATGGTTTCGCATGTTGTTCCTATCGGCGCGGGCCTGGGGCGGCTTCAGCCGCGCCATCGCTATACTGCAGTGATGTCCCCTTCACGCCGGCTGCTGCGGTACATGCTCAAGTACCGGCGGGCGTTCGCGATCGGCTTCGCCTGCGTGATCGTCACGGCCGCGGTCGGCCTTTCGGGTCCGTGGGTGCTGAAGTACGCGATCGACGACCTGGGGCAAGGCGTCGACAGCGTCAGGGTGGCGTTTTATGCGGCCGCGATTTGTGGCCTGGCCGCGATCGGTGGTGTCTTCCGTTTCGTCATGCGCCGCATCATCATCGGTGCATCCCGCGACATCGAGTACGACCTGCGCAACGATTTCTTTGCCCACCTGCAGCGGCTCGACCTCGGCTACTACCAGAGCCACCGGACCGGCGATCTGATGTCGCGCGCCACCAGCGACCTGAGCGCGGTGCGGATGATGATCGGGCCGGCGGTGATGTATTCCGCGACCACCGGACTGTTCTTCATCGTCGGCATCATGCTGATGGTGTCGATCGATCCGCGGCTGACGCTGTTCGCGCTCGTGCCGCTGCCATTCGTCTCGATCTCGGTCGGATATTTCGGCGCGGTGATTCACCGGCGGTTCGAGCGCATCCAGGCGCAGTTGTCGGAGATCAGCGCGATTACGCAGGAGACGCTGTCCGGCGTCCGCGTCGTTCGCGCCTACCGCCAGGAGCCGTTCGAGATCGAACGCTTCAGACTGGCGAACGAGGAATACGTCCGCCGCAACAAGGGCCTGATCCGGGTGCTCGGAATCTACCAGCCCAGCATGGGACTTCTGATGGGCGTCGGCGCGCTGCTCGTCTTGTGGCTCGGAAGCCGCGAAGTGGTGGCGGGGCGGATGACCGTCGGCGAGCTGGTCGCCTTCAATTCCTATCTGATGATGCTGTCGTGGCCGATGATTGCGTTCGGCTGGGTCACCAACCTGCTGCAGCGTGGAATGGCGTCGTGGAAGCGGATGCTCGAAGTGTTTGACGCCGAGCCCGCGATCACCGACGCCGAGGTGACCGACGAAATGACCAGCGAGTCGCAGGTGCGCGGCCGGATTGAGCTTCGTCGTCTGACCGTGCGCTACGGCGACACCCTTGTGCTCGACGACATTTCCGCCGTCCTGCCAGCGGGCACGACCACTGCCATCGTCGGTGCCACCGGGTCGGGGAAGTCGACGCTCCTGCACCTGCTCGCGCGACTGCACAACCCGCCGCCCGGCACCGTGTTCCTGGACGGCGTCGACGTTCGCCACATCCCGTTGTCGTTGCTGCGCGGGGTCATCGGCATGGTGCCGCAGGAGCCGTTCCTGTTCGGCGCCAGCATCGCGGAGAACGTCGCATTCGGCGCGCGGGCGCCCCGGGACACTCGCGCCGATGTCGAGGCCGCCTCGGCGATCGCGCGGCTCGATAAAGACGTTCCCAGCTTTCCCAACGGCTACGACACGGTGATCGGGGAGCGGGGCATCACGCTCTCGGGCGGGCAGAAACAGCGCGTCGCCATCGCCCGGGCGCTCATGATCGATCCCAAGGTCCTGGTGCTGGATGACGCGATGTCTGCGGTGGACACCTACACAGAGGAGGAAATCCTTGCCCGGTTGTCGACGGTGATGCGGCAACGGACGTCCATCATCGTGTCGCACCGCATCTCGACTGTTCGATCCGCCGACCAGATTCTCGTCCTGGCCGATGGCCGCATCGTCGAGAGAGGCACGCACGATCAGCTGGTCGCCGCCGGCGGCCCCTACGCGGCGCTGCACCGCAAGCAGCTGCTGGAAGAGGAGCTCGCGGCGTCGTGACGCACGACGAGGAGGTCATCGGCAAGGCCTACGACGCGCGCCTGATGCGTCGCCTGCTCACGTACCTGTATCCCTACCGGGGACGGGTCGCCCTGGCTGCGTCGGCAATTGTCGGCCACTCGATCCTGGAGCTGGCGCCCCCCTATCTGACGAAGGTCGTGATCGACCGCTACATCCCGTCGGGCGACCTGTCAGGGCTCGGCTTCATCGCGGCTATCTTCCTGGTGACGCTGAGCGGCTCGTTCGCGCTCGAGTATCTGCAGACGTGGACGCTGCAGATGTTGGGACAGCGCATCATGTTCGACATGCGGATGCAGGTGATTGGCCACTTGCAGCGGCTGGACCTGAAATTCTACGACCGCAATCCGGTTGGGCGCCTGATGACGCGCGTTACCACCGACGTGGACGTGCTCAACGAGTTGTTCACCTCGGGCGTCGTATCGGTCTTCGGCGATCTGTTCACGCTGGTCGGGATCATGGGCGTCCTGATCTGGATGGACTGGCGGCTGGCGCTGGTGGCGTTCTCGGTGCTGCCGCTGATCGTGCTGATTACCCAGTGGTTCCGCCGGAACGTACGGGAATCGTACCGCACGGTCCGAACCTGGATTGCGCGCATCAATGCCTACCTGCAGGAGCGGATCACCGGCATGACGACGGTCCATCTGTTCCGCCGGGAGGCGCGCGACTTTGCCGCATTCGACGAGATCGACCGGCAGCATCGCGATGCCAACGTGCGTTCGATTTTCTTCTATGCCGTGTTCTATCCGGCGGTCGAACTGGTGAGCGCGCTGGCGGTGGCGCTGATCCTCTGGGTCGGCGGGGGATGGGTCATCAGCAATTCGCTGACGCTGGGTTCGCTGGTCGCGTTCGTGATGTACGCACAGCGGTTCTTCCGGCCGATCATGGACATGTCCGAGAAGTTCAACGTGCTGCAGGGCGCAATGGCATCGTCGGAGCGCATCTTCGGGCTGCTGGATACCCCCGTGGAGGTAGGGGGTCGGGAGTCATTTTTGGAGGACAGTCGCACGCATCCGGCGCCCCACCGCGACTGTCCTCCAAAAATGACTCCCGACCCCGTTACGATTTCGTTCGAGCACGTCACCTTCGGCTATGTCGAGAACGAGCCGGTGCTCAAGGACGTGTCCTTTCGCGTCGAGCCAGGGCAGCGAGTGGGCATTGTCGGCGCCACCGGCGCCGGCAAAACGACGATTGTCAGCCTGCTGCTGCGCTTCTACGACGTCCAGGGCGGGCGCATCACGATCAACGGCGTCGACATCCGCGACATGGATCTGAAGGCCCTGCGCTCGATGTTCGGCCTCGTGCTGCAGGATGTGCACCTGTTTTCGGGCACAATCGCCGGCAACATCCGCCTCGGCCACGAAGAGATCAGCGACGAAGAGGTGCGGCGCGCCGCCGCGGCGGTCCATGCCGACGTGTTCATCGATCGTCTGCCCGGGGGGCTTCACACCCCGGTGGCCGAGCGCGGCGCCACTCTGTCGGTCGGGCAGAAACAACTGTTGTCGTTCGCGCGCGCGCTCGCGTTCAACCCGCGCGTGCTGATCCTCGACGAGGCGACGTCGAGCGTCGACACTGAAACGGAGTTGCTGATTCGGGATGCCCTGAGGGTGGTGATGGAGGGTCGCACCACGATTGCGATTGCTCACCGCCTCTCGACAATCCAGGGAATGGACCGGATCATCGTGCTGCACAAGGGACAGCTGCGGGAGTCGGGGAGCCATCAGGAACTGCTCGCGGCGCGGGGAATCTATCACCGGCTGTATCAGCTGCAGTTCCAGTCGCCCACCGCAGAGAAGGCGACCTCTACCGCGTGACGATGGATGATCGGCGCGCCTTTGAAGACCGCCGGGAAGCCGGCCGCGCGCTTGCCGCGCGCTTGCGCTCCTATGCCAGCCGTTCCGACGTGGTGGTGCTGGCGCTGCCGCGCGGAGGCGTGCCAGTCGCGTACCCCGTCGCCGAGGCGCTCGACGCGCCACTCGATCTCTTCCTCGTGCGCAAGCTGGGAACGCCTGGGCATCGCGAACTCGCCATGGGCGCGATTGCCTCCGGCGGCGTACGCGTCTTGAATGACGAGGTGGTGAAGTGGTACGGCATTCCTGCTGCGGCGATCGACGCGGTTGCGCGTGACGAAGAGCAGGAATTGCGGCGCCGCGAGGCCGCGTACCGTGAGGGGCACGATGCGGTCCCGCTCGCGGGCAGGGTAGTCATCCTGATCGACGACGGGCTGGCGACAGGCTCAACCATGATGGCCGCGGTCAAGGCAGTTCGACTGTTGGCACCCGCCAGGGTCATCGTCGCGGTGCCCGTCGGCGCGCGCGACACGTGCGCGGCGCTGGCGGCGGTAGCTGACGAGGTCGTTTGTGTGAGAACACCTGAACCGTTTTCGGCGGTCGGTGAGTGGTATTTGAATTTCGACCAGACTTCCGATGAAGAGGTGCGCCAGCTGCTCCACGCGCACC
>Ga0209486_10000545_pt1 | contig 16774 bp, 16 predicted proteins | sample NCCompost_FD_187518 | JGI IMG/M metagenome (GOLD analysis project Ga0209486, IMG submission 187518) | Agricultural soil microbial communities from Utah to study Nitrogen management - NC Compost (SPAdes) (version 2) | ecosystem: Environmental > Terrestrial > Soil > Agricultural land | place...
GGTGAAGACCGGGATTGCGTAAGACTTCTTGCTTCTTGCTACTCATAGAACAACCACGCCGCGGCTACAAAACCGATAAGGATCACGAGAATTCTCACCGATTGCTGTGAGACTCGTTGCGCCAATCTCGACCCCGCATAACCGCCTACCGTCGCCCCGATCGCCATCGTGATCGCGACCGGCCAATACACCAGGCCGAGTATCGCAAACGTCGCCGCGGCGGTCACGTTGATGCACAAGCCGCCCCAGTTCTTGAGGCCATTCATGCGGTGGACATTCGAGAAACCCATGAATCCGAGCGCTGCCAGCATCAGGATGCCGATTCCCGCGCCGAAATAGCCGCCATAGACGGCAATGCCGAACTGGAACAGAAGGAGGCCTGCCGATGGAGGCCGCGTCGCAGGATCATTCTCGGCACTCGTGACTCGTGACTCGTGACTCGGCCGTTCCTCCGGCCTGCGGCTTGTGGCCTCTGGCCTGATTCTTCGTCGCATGGCCGCCATCAGAGGGCGCTGAATCACGAACAGAAGTGTCGCGCTGAGCACCAGCCAGGGAACGATCGCGTCGAAGCGCTCCCCCGGCGTCCGCAGTAGAAGCAGTGCACCAACCACCCCGCCGACGAGGCTGGGCACCGCAAAGCGGATCGCCCAGGCCTGTGCACCTGCAAGCTCGTCCCGATAACCGAACATGCTGCCGACCGCGCCGGGCCAGAGCGCGACGGTACTCGTCGCATTGGCGACAATCGCCGGCACACCCAGGCCGACCAGCGCTGGGAAGGTGACAAGCGTACCACCACCAGCAATCGAATTGATGGCGCCACCAATGACTGCCGCGAGCACGACGAGCAGCAGTCGGAGGGCGTCCATGCGGATGGGTTCGGGTTCTGTGTTTCACCTGCGCCGTGTGGGCGATCACACGACAGGATGGTCGGCGAGAATATGACCCCGTTCCTACTGTCCGCTAGCTTTCATTCTGTCGGATGGCATGACGCACACGCACCGCTCAACGCACCGCAACAATGACTGCATCCACAGCTCCCGCAGCGACTGCCTCTGGAACGCTCGACATTCGCGATAGCCGCACTGGAAAGTCATACTCCGTGCCGATTATCGACGGAACCATCCGCGCGATGGACCTGCGCCAGGTTCGCGTCGATGAAGACGACTTCGGGATGATGAGTTACGACCCGGCCTTCATGAACACCGCGTCATGCCGGAGTGCGATTACCTACATCGACGGCGACAAGGGCATCCTGCGCTATCGAGGGTACCCGATCGAGCAACTCGCCGAACAGGCGACCTTTCTCGAAGTCGCGTACCTGCTGCGTTTCGGTGAACTGCCCACGCAGGACCAATACGACAGCTGGGTTCACGACATCACGTTCCACACGTACGTGCACGAGAACATCAAGCGGTTCCTCGAAGGGTTCCGCTATGACGCGCACCCGATGTCGATGCTGGCCAGCTCCGTCGCCGCGCTGTCGGCGTTCTATCCCGAGGCAAAGGAGATCTACGACGAGCAGGGGCGATACGTCTCGATCATCCGGTTGCTCGCGAAGCTGCCTACACTCGCTGCCTTCTGCTACCGGCACTCGAAAGGGTTGCCGTTTGTCTATCCGGACAACGACCTCCCGTACAGCGCCAACTTCCTGTCGATGATCGCGCGAATGAGCGAGCCGAAATACGAAGCGCATCCGGCCTTCATGAGAGCGATCGAGGTGCTGTTCATCCTCCACGCCGATCACGAGCAGAACTGCTCGACGAGTGCGGTGCGCGCGGTTGGCTCGTCGCACGTCGATCCGTTCAGCGCGGTCGCTGCCGGCATCACGGCGCTCTACGGCCCGTTGCACGGCGGCGCCAATGAGCAGGTGCTGCGGATGATCGAAGAGATCGGCCACCCGAAAAACGTCCCGGCGTTCATCGACGAGGTGAAGGGCGGGAAGGGCCAGCGCTTGATGGGCTTCGGTCATCGCGTCTACAAGAGCTACGATCCGCGGGCAAAGATCGTGAAGCAGCTGGCGTACGATGTCTTCAAGGTCACCGGCATGGACAAGGACCTGGAGATCGCACTCGAGCTCGAGCGCATCGCCCTCGCCGACGACTACTTCATCTCACGAAAGCTGTATCCGAACGTGGACTTCTATACCGGGCTGATTTACCGGGCGATGAAGTTCCCGACGGACTACTTCACGGTCCTGTTTGCGGTCGCGCGTACGGCGGGCTGGCTGGCACAGTGGGAGGAGATGTTGCTCGACAAGGAGCAGAAGATTGCGCGGCCGCGGCAGATCTACGTTGGGCCTGACGAGCGGGCTTACGACCACCAGCTCAATCGGGCGCATCGCATCAAGAAATAGGGCATGGGGGCCTGGGGGGCCTGGGGCATGGGGGAACCCGCAGTTCCATGCCCTATGCCCCATGCCCCATGCCCTTGCCCGTTAGGCAGTACCGCATGACCGGACAGACGTCGCAGCGCATAACCCGCGCGGTGCAAACCAAAGCCCCGAGTTCCATCAGTGCCTGGTTGTGCGTCCATGTCGCCTTGCCCGTTCGGGGCAGGATCGCGGCGGCAATCGTCCACAGGACGCGCTGTCCCTTCCCGGTCTTGTGAGGAACGCGAGGCACGAACACCCGCCGGAGCACGCGAGCCACGTTGGTGTCGACCAGGGCCGCTCGCCGCTCGTATGCAAACGAAGCGACCGCGCCGGCCGTGTACGCGCCGATCCCGGGCAACTCACGCAATTGCCCCGGCTCGTCGGGCATGACGCCAGAGCCGTTAGGCGGTGCGACGGTGCGCGCGAGCCGGTGGAGGTTGCGCGCGCGGGCATAATATCCCAGTCCGCGCCACGCTTCGCGCACCTGGCTCGGACGGGCACGAGCGACGTCATCCAGCGTCGGAAAGCGCGTGAGGAAGCGGTCGTAATAGTCGAGGACCCGCGACACCTGCGTCTGCTGCAGCATCAGCTCTGACACCAGGATGCGATACGGATCGCGCGTCTCCCGCCATGGAAGGTCACGTCCTTCACGCGCATACCACGCGCGAAGACGGCGGGAAAACGCTTTCGCCACCGAGGGATCAGGACGCAGCACCTTCCCTCGCGATGCGCTCAGCGCGGAGTCCAGGCTGGTGCGTCGGAAAACAATCCGTCGGCACTGTCGGTGAGCTCATTCGCCAGCAGGAGCCCCAGGACGACGCTGGCAACGCCTGACGCCAGCGTAAGCCAGCGACGGGCGTTACGAACCCGTCGAACCGCGAGGGACGCCGGCACGGCAATGATCGCGGTGACGATGACCATCCCGATGACCGTTCCCAGTCCGAACAACAGCAGGTACGCGAACGCCCACCACGAATCGCGCACTGTGGCGAGGACGAGCAGGACGACTGCTGCAGAACCGGCCATTCCGTGAACCATTCCAACCAGGAAAGGTCGCGCCGCCGATGGTTCACGGTTTTCATTCCGCCGCGCCGTGGCCACGTTCTGCAGGCCAAGCAGGATCAGCATGATCGCGACGGCGAACTCCATCGCGAGTCCCACGCGCGCCGATATCGCAACGCGGAGGACGATGATGCCGCCACCAACCAGCAGAATGGTGAGCGTGTGGCCGATTCCCCAGAGCGCACCAACGCTCGCCGCGCGCCGGAATGACGAAGAGCGCGTGGCGATGGTTCCGACGGCGACGACGTGATCCGGATCGACGGCGTGACGCACGCCGAGGAGGAAGCCGAGGAGCGCGATTGAGAGGCTGGACACGATACCAATATAGGCCAGAAGCTCAGAGGCCAGAGGCAACAGGTCACAGGTGCTGAGTCCTCGAACTCCCTCTGGCCTCACTGGCCTCTGGCCTCTGGCCTGCCATTCAGTACCGCGGCACTTTGGGATCTACGTCATGACTCCACCGCTCAATCCCGCCCGCAAGATTGAGTACGCGCGTGAAACCAGCAGCCCGGAGCCGCTTCACGGCTTGTGCGCTCCGACCGCCGGCCTTGCAATGCACGATGATCTCACGATCCCGTGAGAGTTCGTCCAGGCGATGCTCGAGCGCCGCGAGCGGAATCAGTCGTGCCCCCTCGATGCGCGCGATCGCGAACTCATAGGGTTCGCGAACGTCAACGATGTCGAGTGATTCCCCGGACGCGAGGCGCGCGGAAAGTGCCGCCGGTTCAATCTCCGGCACCGCCGCGAATATCGCGTCGAGTTCAACCTCCGCCGGCGCAGCACACAGCTGCACGGCATCCGTCAGGTCCGTGATCGTGCGCGTGCCGCAGGCCGGACATGACGGATCGCGCTGGACGCGAACCGTGCGGAGTCGCCAGTGCAGGGCATCAACCAGCAGCAGTCGCCCAATCAGTGTTGTTCCCGCGCCGGTGATCAGCTTGATCGCTTCGGTGGCTTGAATCGTCCCCACCAGGCCAGGCAGAACGCCAAGCACTCCACCTTCCGCGCAGGCCGGCACCAGTCCGGCTGGTGGCGGTTCACGGTACAGGCACCGATAACATGGGCCGTCCGCCGTGGCAAAAACCGAGGCCTGGCCGTCGAACCGGAAGATGCTCCCGTAGACGTTAGGCACGTTCCGCAGGACACAGAGATCGTTCACCAGGTAGCGCGTGGCGAAGTTGTCGGTTCCGTCCACGATGACATCGAAGCCCTCGGCGATTTCGCGCGCATTGTCCGCGCTGAGCCGCACCGGAAATCCTTCCACGTGCACATGAGGATTGATGTCGTGGAGCCGGTCACGCGCCGAGTCGAGCTTGCTGCGGCCGATGTCGGCCGTGCCGTGCAGGATTTGCCGCTGCAGGTTCGAGGCATCCACGGCGTCGAAGTCGACCAGCCCGAGCGTGCCCACGCCGGCAGCGGCCAGGTACAACGCGGCGGGCGAGCCGAGCCCGCCGGCGCCAACGAGCAGCACGCGCGCCTGGCGCAGCCTGCGCTGCCCCTCGATGCCGATCTCGGAAAGAATCAGGTGGCGGCTGTACCGCAGGTACTCGTCAGGCGCGAGGTCACCGGTCGCGCGTTCGGGAAGCGTCGCGGCAGTCATCTCAGCCTCCTGCCACGGCCGGCACAACCGACAGTTCGTCAGTGGCCTGAACGGCGGCCCCAAAGCCGCCGATGAACCTGATGTCCTCGTCATTCAGGTAGATGGTCACGAACGGATACGGTTCGCCGTGTTCGTCGCGAAGACGTGGTGAAAGGCCGGGGAAGCGGCGGACGACGTCGTCGAGTGCCTCCGCGACTGTCGTGCCTGTGGCGGGGATGGTGTGTACACCCCCCGTCAACGAAGTGAGTACAGAAGGAAGGCTGAGGACTGGCATGGTTGGTGGACGTGGGACGTGAGACGTGAGAGAAACCTGATCAGGACTGGATGAGCGCTGAAACTTCTGAAAGGCGTGGCGCAATGGGTTCGGGAATCTCGATCGATCCTGAAATTGCGTCGGTGGTCTTCAGGCCGTTTCCCGTTATGCAGAGTACGACTTCGTCATCGGGCGACAGGCGGCCATCACGAGCGAGTTTCTTCGCGACCGCGACGGTCACTCCCGCTGCGGTCTCGCCGAATATGCCCGTGGTTTCCGCGAGCAGGCGGATTCCTTCGACCACGTCAACGTCGCTGACGCTTGCGGCCCAGCCGCCGGAGGATCGAATCAATCGCGCCGCGGACCGACCATCAGCCGGATTTCCAATCGCCAGTGACTTGGCAATCGTGTTCGGTTTCTCGGGCACAAGCGTGTCATCGCCACGCTCCACGAGCCTGACGATTGGTGCGCAGCCGTCGGCCTGCGCCCCGTACAATCGCGGTGCGACGCCACGAACGAGCCGGGCATCGAGGAACTCGCCGAAACCCTTCGCCAGTTTCGTGACCAGCGATCCTCCGGCCATCGGCGCCACGACGGCATCGGGCAGGCGCCAGCCGAGTTGTTCGGCGATCTCAAAGGCGGCGGTCTTGGAGCCTTCGCCGTAATACGCGCGCAGGTTCACGTTGACCATGCCCCACCCGAAACGATCGGCGACCTGGGCACAGAGGCGATTGACGTCGTCGTACGTGCCGCGGACGCGCACGAGCTTCGGACCGAAGACGGCGGATGCCGCAACCTTCGCGGGTTCGAGATCATGCGGGATGAAGATCCACGCCTCGAGTCCTTCGCGCGCCGCGGCGGCGGCGACGGCGTTGGCGAGATTCCCCGTCGACGCGCACCCGACGACCGTCAGCCCGAATGCGTGCGCCGCATTGAGCGCCGTCGCCACCACGCGATCCTTGAACGACAGCGACGGGAACGACCCGGCATCGTGCTTCACCAGGCAACGCGAGATGCCTAACGACTCGGCGAGGCGCGGCGCATCGATGAGGGGCGTCCAGCCGGCATTGAGGCAGCGAACCGGGCGGCCCGTAAACGGCAGCCATTCGCGATAGCGCCAGAGCGATCGCGGGCGAGCGGCAATTTCGTGGCGATCCGGAAGCTGCCGGTGCGAGTCGTACACAGGCTCGAGCGGACCGAGGCACTCCGGGCAGACGGGCGACGGACCTGCATCGTGCGGACGTCCACACGATGCGCATTGCAGGGGAACCGCCGTGAGCGTGTGCGCCGCGCGGTGGAGGGCCGTGACCGTCATGCGGCTACCCTCGCCCGGAGGCGCCGCAGCGCCTGACGAGCCGCGGACAGTGTGTCGCCCACCAATGCGGACGCGGTGGCGGCGCCGCCTGCACCAGCTCCGCTCCAGGTCAGTGCTCCGGCCAGCGACGCCCTGACCTCCACCACGTTCACGACTCCCTGTGCGGACGCGAGCGGATCAGCCGCGAGCAGGCGTTCCGGTCCCACATGCGCGCGAATCCGATCGCCATCGCGGAACGCAGTGGCCACCAGGCGCCATCCGCCTTCCCGCGCCACAGGAATCACAGCTTCGATTCCGGTCACTGAGACCTGGTCGGCGAGGACCGGTGTCCGCCACGCCACGGTGCAGAGAATCGCAATTTTCGCAGCCGCATCGCTGCCATTCAGGTCGGCGGCCGGATCGGCTTCGGCGTACCCGAGTTTGCGCGCATCAGCCAACGCCGCGTCGAGCGTGGCGCCGGCTTCGAGCCGGGTGAGGAGGAACGTACTCGTGCCGTTCAGCACGCCGCGGATCGAATGCACTTCCTCGCCGGCGAGCGACTCGCGCAGCGCCCGTACGACCGGGACGCCGGCGGCGACGGCGCCTTCACACCACAACCGCTGGTCGCGCCTGACGAGTCGTTCGAGCAGGGCCGGCGTGCGCGCGACCGCCTGCTTGCTGGCGGTGACGACGGCTGCGCCACGACCGAGCGCCGTGCGAAGCCATTCCGACGCCTGGGCAGCGCCGCTGGCCTCGATCAGCACGTCGATGTCGGGATCGCCGGCGATGCCGGCGGCGTCGTCGGTGACGGTGAATCGCGGTACCGGACGCGGCCGGTGCGTGTCGCGCACCGCGATGCGGGCGAGATGCAACCGCGCGCCGAGTCTTCGCGCGAGCAGAGGTTCTCTCGCGATGAGTTGCTCGGCGAACGCCGAGCCGACAGTGCCGCAGCCGATGAGGCCCAGGCGGATGACGGGTGGAGCCATGCCTTGTTCTCCCCCACGCATCCACCGGCTTCGCATCCGGGGACAAAAAAATCCCGGATGGCGAAAGCCCCGGGACACGTGGCTTTTTAGCGTTTGTTTAGCGTGGCCGCAATACGCCGCAAATGACCACGTGAATCGATTGTGAGCCTAGTGTATTGCCCTCGGCGGGCGTTGCGCAAGGGCTCCGGTTGAAGAGTTGAAAAGCGCAAAGCGCAAAGAAAAGTTGAAGAGTCTAATGAGTACGGAGTCCGCGGGAGCGCCTTCCAGTCGGCGTTGCGCTTTCACCCGTTCTTTGCGCCTTTGCGCTCTTCAACTCCGTATTGTCTTGCGCCTGAGGAAGTCCATTAAGATGAATTGTCCAAGCGTGACCGTATTTGTGAAATACGCCTTCCCCCGGCTCAGCGCCGCGACGCGCTTGACGAACTGCACCAGCGCCCGGTCACGCGCGAGCATGAACGTATTGATCACGATCCCCGCCCGGCGGCATTCGGCGACTTCGCGGAGCGTGGCGCTGATCACCTCGGCATCGAGCCCCATGGCATTCTTGTAGATCGCCCCGTTAGGCATCGTCAGGGCGCTCGGCTTGCCATCCGTGATCATGACGATCTGGCGCATGTCCTTGCGCTGGCTGAGCAGGATCCGGCGGGCGAGCCGCAACCCTTCTGCCGTGTTCGTGTGATATGGCCCCACCTGCGCGTGGGCGAGCGTGGCGAGGGGGATCTCTTCCGCCGAATCATGGAACAACACGACGCGGATCGTGTCGCCCGGATACTGCGTGCGGATCAGGTGCGTGAGCGCGAGCGCGACCTTCTTCGCCGGTGTGAATCGGTCTTCACCATACAGGATCATCGAGTGCGAGGTGTCGAGCAGCAGCACCGTCGCGCACGACGACCGGAATTCCGCCTGGTGCACCATCAGGTCGGGGTAGTCCAGGTCGAGCGGAAAGCCGATCGACCCGGTCCGGGCCAGCGACCGGCTGAGGGTCGCGTTCACGTCCAGGTTGAGCGTATCCCCGAACTCGTACTGCTTGCTCGAGGCATCCGCCTCCACGCCCGTGGCCAGGTGCGGTGTATCGTGGCTCCCGATACTGCTCCTGCCTAACGATCCGAGGATGTGGCGCAACGCCTTGTAACCCAGGAAGTCGATGCCCTTCTCGTTGAGGCGGAATTGCACGTCGCGTGAGGCGGCCTGCGCGATGCTGCCTTTCCCCTCCATCGGCTGGTAACTGTCGGACACGCGCGGTGGCGCCTGCAGCGACAGGTATCCCTGTTCGACGAGCCGCTGCACGAGCCGGTCGAGTAGCGCCGACAGTTGCGCCTCCGACTCCGGATCTCCGTCGCCGCGCATGGCCGCCAGCATCTCAGGCGTGAACTGCCCGCTTTCGATCAACGCCTCCAGGATGGCGCGCTTGAGCGCTTCGAGCGAGCGATCGGCTTCTTCGCCGACATCACCCCACCACGGGTGCGTCATCGGCCCGCCGGCAAAGCCCGACTGCAGCAGAAAGTCCGCCAGCTGCTCGAGGAGTGCTTCGAGATCAACTGCGTCTCCGTCACCCGGTACAAATCGGGAGTACGTATGGCTCCGCATAGCTGCAAGCTATGCGGGGGAAGCAGGAGGCAGGAAGCAGGAAACAGGGATTGACTGTGGCCTCTCGGCACTGTGTGCCGGAGGCCTCAAGATCTGAACGTTTCGTTCCCTTCCTGTTTCCTGCCTCCTGCCTCCTGCTTCCCTCGTCGTGATAGAATACGTCGCCCCATGGTTGCACTGACCCGATTCAACCCGTTTCGCGTGCTGGTCACGCACCGGAACTTCCGCGCGTTCTGGACCGGGCAGACGCTCTCGCTGGTCGGGTCGTGGATGCAGTCGATGGCGATCGGGTGGCTGGCGCTCGAACTGTCCAACAGCGCTTTTGTCGTCGGGATCGTGGTGGCGTCGGGATCACTGCCCATCCTCGTGTTCTCACTGCACGCCGGCGTGCTCGTCGACCGGTCCGACAAGAAGAAGCTGGTCACGTACGCGCAGTTCCTCCTCGGCGTCGAGGCGGTACTGCTGTGGTACCTGACGGTGACCGGACACATCACGGTCGGCGCGCTCATTGTCCTCTCGCTGTATGGTGGCGCGATTGCCAGCGTCGAGATCCCCGCTCGTCAGGCATTGATGATCGACCTCGTGGGTCGCGAGGATCTGCGTGACGCGATCGCACTGAATTCCAGCGGCTTCAACCTCGCCCGCATCATCGGCCCCGCGATCGGGGCACTGATCATCGCGAAGCTCGGGCTCGCGTGGTGCTTCGGCGCGAATGCCGTGAGTTACGTGACCGTGCTCATCGGGCTGCACCGCGTGCGACTTCCCCCCTGGCAGGCGCCCCGCATGCCGGGTGCGCCGCTGCAGCAGATCCGCGAGGGACTGAATTACGCGCGCGGCGTGAGACCAGTGCGCGCCATCCTCGAACTCGTCACCGCGTTTTCGGTGCTGGGAATTCCCTATGTCGCACTGATGCCCGTCCTCGCGCGCGACCGGCTCGGTGTGGGCGCCGACGGCTATGGCGCGATGTTATCAACCCTCGGGATCGGGGGATTGATCGGTGCGCTGGCACTGGCCGCGGCCGGCCTGCATATCCGCCGCGGACCGCTCGTCGCACGGACGTCGACAGCGTACGCGATCCTGCTCCTGATCCTGTCATTCGTCAGGGAACCTGCGCTGGCGTATCCGATCCTGTTCATGACCGGGTTCCTGATGATCGTCAACAACGCCATGGCCAACGGGATGCTCCAGACCATGGTGCCTGACGAGTACCGCGGACGCCTGATGTCGATCTACTCCATGATCGTCGTCGGCCTGCCGCAGGTCCTCGGCGCTTTTTCGGCGGGCGCGGTGGCCGGACTGATCGGCGTGCAGTGGGCGATCGGCGGCGCCGCGGTCGGCATGCTGGTCTTCTCGTTCTTCCTGCTGCGCAAGTATCCCGAGGTGCGCGAGCTCTAGACCGACGTCGCGGGCCGGGCCGTGACGCCGAATTTTTCGCGCGCCAGCGCCAGCACGAGCTCGACGCACCGATCCTGCCCCAGCCACGCCGTGTTGAGCATGATGTGGTAATGCCAGGGCGCGAGCCACGAGCGGCCGAACATGCGCTTCACGTACGCCTCGCGCTGCTGGTTCTTCGCCTTCACCATCCGGTCCGCTTCGTCCTCCCCGATCCCCTCACGCTTCATCGTGCGCTCGACGAGGGCGTCATGCGGCGCGTAGCAGTGGACGTGGAGCACGTCCGTCCGCTCGGCGAGGTAGGCCTGCGCCCCGCGTCCCACGACGACCACCGGTCCCCGGGTGACGGCTTTTTCGATCACTTCGCGCGTGACTTCGGCGATGCGCTGCTCGGTTGGCGGCATCGGCGAGCCCAGGGACGCCGACACCACTTCGCCGCCGCCTAACGCCAGCGCGTCGGCCAGCCGTTCGGCGAGGGACGGCGCCCGCTCGTCGATCGCCTGGACGTCGGTCGGGGTCGCGCGCAGCCCCTTGGCAATGCCGTCGACAATCGACCCGTCGACCAGTCGCCAACCGAGCGTTTCCGCGACCCGGCGTGCGACCTCGCTACCGCCAGAACCGAACATCCGGGTGACCGTTATTGCGGGCATATCAGGCGTTGGGGACCGAGCGGATGTAGACGATCTCCGCCTCTGAAAAGCCGAGCGACTGCCAGGCTTTTCGTCCGGCGTCGTTCGTCATGGCGCACTGTAAACGCATTCCATGCAGCTGCTGTTGCCGGCACCAGTCGTCGGCCGCGGCCAGCAATGCCCGCAGGACGCCGGTTCGCCGCTGGTCGGGCACGACGTAGACCGTGGTCAGGGCCGCCTGGCGTGAATCCGCGACGAGCGGACTGCGATGCACCACCCGACAGCGCAGCATTCCCACGATCGACTCGCCACGAACCGCGACGAAAAAGACGCTGGCGGGCGTCGCGAAGTCGGCGCGCGTGAGCCCCAACGCGCGTGCATCGGCGTCCGGATGCGGATCGGCAAAAAACGGGTTCCGTTCCTCCTCTCGCAAAAGCGCCACGCGGAGGGCCGCAACCTGCGGCGCGTCATCGATCGTCGCGGGCCGGACCATCACGCGTGGAGTCCGTGGCGCGCGAGGCGCAACGGCCGGTCTCGCGCTCCGGCGCCGCGTCTCGTCAGGCACTCAATCCACCGCCGAAGAGGTCCTGGTCCGGCCGACGCCTGCTTTCGGGGTGCGCGCGGCCGTATTGCCCCGCGTCGGAGCGGGAGATCTTCCGGCGCGCGACGAGTGCCTCGAGCACGAGCTCACATCCGGCGACTGATGTTGCGGCATCGCTATCAGTCCCAAGCCCAACGAGGTGCACGAGTTCGACAAGGCCGGGAACTGTCTGAAATGCCTCGTACATCGACAGGGTGTCGACATCATCAGCGACCTGCAGGGCGCCACCTTCGTCGAACCACAACACGGGTTCGTCGGTGTTTACGCCACCGGCGCGCACTCGGAACGTCGCCTCCGCGGCACGGCGGATCAACTCGCGCGCTATCACAGCCGCGCCGATGAGTTCCCCTTCGTATTCGAGTTCGATCTTCCCCGTGATGGCCGGAAGCGCGGCATAGAGGTCCGACAATCTCGGAACTGCTTCCTTTTCTTCCAGCTGGATGGCACGTCGCTCCGCGTTCGACACCACGTTTTCAAGCAGGGAAATCGGCATGCGCTGCGACACACCGGACCGACGATCGATCCGCTTGTCGGTGCGTGCTTCGAATGCCACCCGTTCGATCACTTCCGACACGAAGTCAGGGATGCGAACCGGCACCAGACCGCGGTTCGCCCACGCTTCCTGCTCGGTGATGCGCATGCCGAGTTCGACGCTGTCGGGGTAGTGCGTCGTGATCTCGCTGCCGATGCGGTCCTTGAGCGGTGTGATGATCTTGCCGCGCGCCGTGTAGTCCTCGGGGTTCGCAGTGAAGCACAGCAGCACGTCGAGCGGAAGGCGCACCGGATACCCTTTGATCTGCACATCGCCTTCCTGCATGATGTTGAACAGGCCGACCTGCACCTTCCCGGCGAGATCAGGCAGCTCGTTCAGCGCGAAGACGCCCCGGTTGGCGCGCGGCAGCATCCCGTAGTGCATGGTCAACTCGTCCGAGAGCACGTGACCACCCCGCGCGGCCCGGATTGGATCGACGTCGCCGATGATGTCGGCGATTGTCACGTCGGGCGTGGCGAGCTTCTCCACATAACGAGCGTCACGCCCGACCCAGGCGATGGGTGTATCATCACCGCCTTCGGCGAGGCGATTCCGCGCGAATCGCGAGATCGGCGCGTACGGATTGTCATTGACCTCACTCCCCTCGACAATCGGGGTCTCGGGATCGAGGAGCGAGGACAACGCGCGCAGGATTCGCGACTTCGCCTGGCCACGCAACCCGAGCAGGATGAAGTGATGGCGCGCCAGGATCGCGTTCACGATCTGCGGAACCACCGATTCCTCATAGCCGACGACACCGGGGAATACGGTGGCGTTCTCACGAAGCCGCGTGATCAGGTTCTCGCGCAGTTCGTCCTTCACGGATCGAAGCACGCGGTCCGGCGCTCCGATTGCGGACCGCCGCAAGGCGCCAAGAGTGCGAGGAAGCTCAGTCACGGGAGGAAGTCGGGTATGCGTCGTTAGGCGGCGGACGACCGACGCCAGGCTAAGTTGGAGCCTACTTTCGGGAACCGGCGAAGACAATGTCGCGATCTTGCTTCATTGCGCGAATGGGAGCGTTTCAACCCGCGCCGCCAGCGGTTCATTCGACCAGGCCGCCGCGACCAGCGCTCCCGGTTCGACTTCGCGGCGGACCAGCCCGAGGGCGATCGCACCGTGACGCGGCGAAATGGCGCCGCTTTTCACGATGCCCACTTCTTTTCCGCCTTCATCCACAATCGTTGTGCCTGCGGGTGGCAACACCGCGGCACTGAAGCGCAATCCGCGCAGGAGCCGGTTGACGTGGCCGCGGTAGTGCACGCGGGCCACCGTTTCCTGTCCCGTGTAGCACCCCTTGGTGAAGGAAATCGCTTCGAGCCGTTCCAGATCTGCTTCCTGCGCCAGCATCGAATCATCCATGTCGATGCCCCACTCGGGTCGTCCAGCTTCGATGCGCGCTATGTGTAGCGCCTGGGATGCGTCATCGATGGCTCCGGCGCTGACCAGCTTCGCATGTAGCGCATCGAGCGTCTCGCGCGAGCCAATGACGTCGTATCCATCAACTCCGAAATCGGGTACCCGCGCCAGCATCAGGCTCGTGTCCGCCATCCTCAGGACGACATGACCGTATGACGCGAGGTCGCCGGGGATTTCGGCATCGGTGAAGGCGGCGCGCAGCATATCCAGGGCTTTCGAACCAAAGATCCCGACATCACCGCTCTGTGGCGAAATGTCCTGATACTTCGCCAGGCGAGGATTTACAAACTTCTTCACCATCGCGGCAAACTGGGATCCGGCGGCTGAGTTTGCGTCGACCAACAAGCCGGCCTGAGTCGCAAAAATCCGGACATCGGCGAGAATCTTTCCCTTGTTCGTCAGCGCCGCCGCGTACTGCCCGCGACCAACCGTCAGCGACACCACATCGTTCGTCACGAGTCCCGTCAACGACTCGGCAGCCTTCTCGCCAGTGAAGAGCATGCGAAGTCGATCGGAGCGGTCGGCGACGACTGCTCCGTGAGCAAGCGCGTCATACGCGCGTTCGGTGCTGGCTGTACTCGTGTCCACGCTCATGCTGCGACGGCCGTCAGGCGATGGGCTCGTTTCGGGGCGCTACGAGCGAGAGGAGCGCATCGGCGGTGAGACCGGCGATCGACGAAACGTAACCATCGGCCTCGAGCGCGACGTGTGCCGGCACGTCACCCACCACGACCGCCGGAACGCCCGCCGCGCGGGCCGATTGCACACCAGGCAGCCCATCTTCGATCGCGACCGCCGTGCCCCGCGCGACACGGGCCCGGGCGCGCTGAAGGCGATTCATCGCCAGGCGGTACGGCTCGGGCGACGGTTTAGCCGGCGCGTCTTCGGCGGCCACCACACACGTGAACAGGTGTTCCACCCGCGCCAGCGAAAGCACGAACATCGCGTCGTTGCGTGGCGAACGCGTCACGAGGGCGAGTCGCGCCGTGTCGTGCAGACGCTCGAGCGTTTCGCGTGCGCCTTCGACCAGCGTCAAACCCTTGCCGATGTACGCTCGATAGGCACGCTCGGCACGGAGCGCCGCGAGAGCAATCGCTGTTTCATCGACGGGGCGGCCGGCATGCCTGATCGCGGCACGAATCGCATCCTCAAATGCGAGTCCCGCGCAATGCTCGCGATACTCGGACAGTGACAACTGGATCCCATCGGCGCGGAGAGAGGCAAAGACGGCGTCGCGTCGCGCCTCGCTGGTGTCGGCGATGACTCCTTCGAGCTCGAGAATGACCGTGTCGAGCATACCGATAGCTAACGGTTCTCTCGACCTAACGCTACGTCGCCGTGTCCTGTCGGTACGAGCGATCGAGCAGTTCCACAGGGTGAACGCACCGGACGGCAGAGCCGGCGCGGATCAACCCGGCTCCGATCTGCATGTGGCATCCGGGGTTGCCGGTCGCAACCAGCACGGCACCGGTCGTCTTGATATTCGCGATCTTCGGATCCAGCACCAGGGCCGACGTTTCGGGTTCGACGAGGTTGTAGATGCCAGCGCCACCGCAGCAGCGGTCAAAGTCCTCCAGCGGAACAAGCTCGAGCCCGGGAATTGCGCGCAGAACTTCGAGCGGCGCGGTGGCCACGCGTTGCGCATGATGCAGGTGGCACGGTGCGTCATAGGTGACGCGCAGGGGGAGTCGACCGCCGGGCTTCGGGCCCGCGGCCGCGAGGAGTTCGCTGACATCCCTGACCCGCGCGCTCAATCGCGCCGCGCGTTCCGCCCACTCCGCGTCATCACGCAGAAGGTGGCCATAATCCTTCATCATCGCGCCGCAACCGGCGGCATTCACGGCGATGAAGTCGGCGCCAGACCGTTCGAACGCGGCGATGTTGCGCCGCGCGAGCTCCCGAGCGCGCGCGTCATCACCAGCGTGGGCGTGAAGTGCGCCGCAACATTGCTGGCCTGAGGCGTCCCGCAGCACGTAATCATTTCGCGCCAGCACACGTCGCGTCGCCTGGTTCGTATGCGAAAACAGGGAATCCATGACGCAGCCATCGAGCGTTGCGACCGAGCCGCGGGGTTGCGAGGGTACCGCCGGTCGCTCGCGCGACGCAAGCGACGGTTGCGTCGACTCGAGCATCGCGAAGGCAAACCCGGCCCGGCCGGGAAGCCGCGAGAGGATACTCGTCAGGCGCAGCGACCGGGTGATCCTGGCGGCGCCAAACAGAAGCGTGCGCAGCAACGGGCTTGCCATCGTCGCCAGCAATGATCTCTCAACGAAGCCGAGGGGTCGCTTGATCGCGATGGTGGCGCGCGTGGCCTCGAGCAGGTGTCCGTACGGCACACCGCTCGGGCAGGCCGTTTCGCAGGCGCGACAGCCGAGGCAGCGGTCGATGTGCGTGGTCAGCGCAGGATCGTCAAAGAGGATTTCTCCCTCCACCGCCCCCCGCATCAGCATCAACCGGCCACGCGGGCTGTCGTTCTCGTCGTCGAGGACGAGGTACGTGGGGCACGCCTGCAGGCAGAAGCCGCAATGCACGCAGAGGTCGAGTCCCGGGGCAGCAGTCTCCAGCGGCGTACCTGCGATCGCCGGCCTCCGCGGCGTTACGCTCGTCGTCACGCCGACTCCCTGCCCAGGATCCCGCGATTGAGGACGCGGGCCGGATCGAATGCGTCCCGCAGCCGCCGGGACAGGACATCGTTAGGCGCGGGGGGTGCCGAGCGGTCGCGCCATTCCTCCGGCATCGTTTCGACGACCTGCCGATCGCCGGCGTCGAAGTTGCGTAGTGGCGCGATCGAGCTGGGGAGCCGGAGACGCACCACGCCACGGTACAACGAGCCATGCGCGTCGATGCCAGGCGTAGCCGTCGCCGCCAACCACAGCCGGGACAGTTCCGATGGACGACGCGACACGCGGACAACTGCTCCACCTTCGGGGTCGGACTGTTGCAGCCGAATCCACGTTCCCGGCGCGACTTCCTCGCAGACCGCGAGCCTCGCCAGCGTCGCAGCCTGGTGATGCACACCGATGGCGTTGCCGGCGAGCCGCACCAGCATAA
>Ga0209486_10000546_pt1 | contig 16749 bp, 11 predicted proteins | sample NCCompost_FD_187518 | JGI IMG/M metagenome (GOLD analysis project Ga0209486, IMG submission 187518) | Agricultural soil microbial communities from Utah to study Nitrogen management - NC Compost (SPAdes) (version 2) | ecosystem: Environmental > Terrestrial > Soil > Agricultural land | place...
CAACCTCTTCACCGCCCTGCAGCGATCTGTCACGCATGGCGACCACCGCTACCGCAGCATTAAGAATGGTTTCGGCTTCATCCAAGCTGAGGTCCAGAAACTCGACCAGATCGTCAACCGAAGTTTTAGATAACGCGTCGATATCGTTAATGCCGTGTTCTGCCAGAGTCTCAGCCTGCTGCGCAGTAACGCCCTCAATGGCAGATAACGGTACCGATTCGCCAGAGGCGATGAGCGCGCCCATCTGTTCGGTAACTTCGCGCTTGATTTCTTCTTCGCTGCGAATGTCGATGTTCCAGCCCACCAACTTGGTCGCCAGACGCACGTTCTGTCCGCGCTTACCGATCGCCAGGGACAGCTGGTCCTCGTTGACGATCACTTCCATCTGCCGATTTTCAATATCTGTAATGCGAACCTGGTTTACCTTGGCCGGAGAAAGTGCGTTGGCGGCGAACACTGACGGTTCATCAGACCACTCGATAATGTCGATCTTTTCGCCACGCAGCTCGCGAATGATGGCTTGTACACGGGAACCCTTCATGCCGACGCACGCGCCGACGGGATCCACATCTCTTTCATTCGAAGTTACGGCAATCTTGGCGCGTTCACCCGGCTCGCGCACTGCCGACTTAATCACTACGGTCCCGTCATAGATCTCCGGGACTTCCATCTCGAACAACCGCAGCAAAAGCTCAGGGGACGTGCGGGAAACTTCTACTTGTGGGCCCTTCGATTCCTTGGAAACATTGTTGATAACCACGCGGATACGTTCGCCCTGATTCCACTGTTCGCCGCGCGACTGTTGCGATCGAGGCAGGATTGCTTCCAGATTGCCGAGGTCAACGATGATGTTGCCGCGTTCAAATCGCTTCACGTAGCCGTTCACCAGGTCACCGATCTTGTCGATGTACTGCTCGTAAACGTTGCTCCGGACAGCGTCGCGGACTTTTTGAAAGAGAATCTGTTTGGCGGTTTGCGCGGCAATGCGGCCGAGCTCTTCCATCGGTAAAGGCAACAAAAGCGCGTCGCCGAGTTCTACTTCTTCACCTGCCAGCTCACGCGCTTCATCAATTGAGAGCTCAGTTGCTTCATTGGCAACTTCATCCACCACAACCTTGGTTGCGGAAAGCTCGATGCCTGTCTCGGGGTTCCAGTCGACCTGAATGTCTTCGCCTGAACGAAACTGTTTCTTGGCAGCGGCCCGCACTGCCTCCTTCATGGCTTCGATAACCAGGTCGCGCTCGATTCCTTGTTCCTGACAAAGCGCTTCGATGTTTTGTGCGATGGATGAACTCATAACCTGTCTCCGGTGGCTCGACGCCTACAGCGTGCGTCGCTGAGCCTATTCAATTGTTATTCAGTTGTAATGCCGCGTTTTATCAACGCGGGAAAATCCTCAGCTTTTCAAAGCTGCTCTGCGAAACTCTTCTTCGACGTCCACTTCGAGATTCGCCTTTGCGATTGCATCGAACGGAATTTGTACGCGGCCGTTGGTGCGATCTTCAAACGAGACTTCTTCGTCCTCTGTGCCCAGGATTGTGCCGCGGAAGTTCCGCTGTCCGTTGATAGCCCGACGGGTTCGCAGTTTCGCTTTACTTCCGGCAAACCGCTCGTAATCAGCGCGTTTATAAAGACCGCGCTCGAGTCCCGGAGAAGAAACTTCCAGCGTATAAGAAGCGTGTATGAAATCCTCGACGTCGAGGATGGTGCCCATATTGAAACTCACTTCGGAACAATCCTCGTGAGTGACACCGGCCGGTTTATCAATAAAGATGCGAACGATCGGTTTGTTCTCGGGTCCCGCCACTTCGGCGTGTACTAGTTCAAGGCCATGGTCGGTCGTGACTCGCTCAGCAATTTGCCTCACACGTTCTTCAATCGAACCGGCCCCCATCTTGACCTCCGAGAAAACCCTTCGCCCAAAAGAAAAAGTGGGCGAACCCACCGGACGAAAACGCCGCGCTTCGAGCAAGCCGTGAATTATACGGAAAGGGCTATACCTAAGCAAGTTGGCATAACTTAAGAAAATTGGCGGGATTTAGACGTTTCTCAAGGTACAGGGCAGCTTGATAATCAGGCTCTCTTCTAAGCAAGCATTAAGGGAGGTTGGTAATCTCGGGGTCAGGAAGGGCAGCTTGCTCCCGCCTCAAGATGGGCCAGCACTCTCCTGCCAAAAACCTAAGACTAATTAGTTACCTTCCATTCTCATTAAGGTTTGTGCTGACCAATCTTGAGGCGGGAGCAAGCTGCCCTTCCTGACCCTGAGACTTTCACACTTGAAGAGACAAGGATAACTGATGGCTTACCCAACCAATTTGGCTTTCACAACTTCACTGACCGTTCTCCCGTCTGCGTTCTTACCCGCCAGCGCCGCCTGCGCTGCCTTCATGACCTTACCCATATCTTTCATCGAGGATGCGCCGGTTTCACTTATTGCGGCAGCGACGGCTGACTCAATCTCCTCGCGTGAGGCTGATTGAGGGAGATATCGCTCCAGGATTTCGATCTCGGCCTTTTCCTTATCGGCAAGCTCTTGCCGTCCTCCCTTTTCATATTGCTCAACGGAATCGTGTCGCTGTTTGACGAGAGAGCGAAGCAGTTTGGCCATCTCTTCCTCGTCTAGTTCGCCGCCCTTTTCAATCTCGCGGTTCTGCAGCGCCGCCTTGGCCATGCGCAGGGTCGACGTACGCAAGGCTTCCTGCGCTTTCATCGCAGCCGTCAGATCCCCCATTAGTTGTTGTTTTAAACTCATCTTCAACCAGCCCTCCGACCGGACAATATACAGAACTTCGGCTTTGCCTCAGAAGTGGAACTCCAGGCTCTTCGTGTTATTTGGTGTGTTTCGTTTCTTATGCCGCCTAAAAAACGATCCACGAATTACACGAAATACACGAATTAGCTCGGATGGCCATTCGACTTTGCGAGATGCTGTTTGAGGAATCGACCGGTGTGTGATGCGCGGTGCTTCATTAATTCCTCCGGCGTGCCTGTAAACACCACTTGACCGCCAGCTTCACCGCCTTCCGGTCCCAGATCGATCACGTAATCGGCAGTCTTAATCACATCGAGATTGTGTTCAATCACCAGCAGCGATCCACCGTTATCGATCAACGCTCGAAAGGCAGCCAGCAGTTTGTTGATATCGTCGAAGTGCAGGCCAGTGGTTGGTTCATCGAAGATATATAAAGTGCGCGCGCCGGTGCGTTTGGAAAGTTGGGCCGCAAGTTTTATTCGTTGCGCCTCGCCTCCCGATAATGTCGTGGCAGACTGGCCCAGCCGCAAATACCCGAGACCGACTTCATCGAGCACGCGCAAACGGTTGGAAATCTTCTGCACCTCGCGGAAAAATGTAATCGCTTCGCGCACGGTCATGCTTAACACTTCATGCACGTTCTTGCCGCGGTAACGAACGTCAAGTATCTGCTGTTTGAAACGCGTGCCTCTGCATTCTTCGCACACCAGCTCGACGTCGGCCAGAAACTGCATCTCCACAGTTACCGTTCCATCACCCTGACAAGCATCGCAGCGTCCACCCGGAAGGTTAAACGAAAAGTGGGATGGATCGAATCCGCGAGCCTGTGCTTCCCGCGTAGAGGAAAACACTTCGCGGATCGCGTCATACACCTTGATGTAAGTAACCGGATTTGAACGCGGCGTTCGTCCGATTGGAGACTGATCAACCAGGATTACGTCATCGATCAGGTTGCCACCTTCAAGGCGGGAAAAGGCGCCGACGGCTCCCTGCCAATCGCCGCGCTGTTTTTTCAATCCCGCGTAGATGCAGTCGTGAATCAGCGTTGACTTGCCGGAACCACTGACGCCGGTGACGCAGACCAGCATGTCCAAAGGTATTTCAACGTCGATCGATTTCAGATTGTGTTCCGCTGCTCCCTCCAAAGTCAGCCGTCGTTTCTGTAACAGGCGACGCTGCCTGGGCTCCTTGATTTCAGCTTCGCCGCGCAGGTACTTGCCGGTTAACGAGCCCTCCTGAGACATCAGACCGTCGAAGTTCCCTTCGTAGATTACGCGGCCGCCCAACTCGCCGGCCGACGGTCCAATGTCGAGAATGTAATCGGCCGCCCGCATCATTTCTTCATCATGTTCGACCACCAGCACGGTGTTGCCGATGTCGCGCAGGTTGTGTAACAGCCGAATGAGCCGGTCGTTGTCACGCGGGTGAAGGCCGATTGAAGGTTCGTCCAAAACGTACAATGCGCCAACAAGCGAAGAGCCGAGATTAGTTGCAAGTTGAATGCGCTGCGCTTCGCCGCCGGAAAGCGTGGATGCCAGTCGATCGAGAGTCAGGTAGTCAAGCCCAACCTCCACCATAAAACGTAACCGCCGGCGTACTTCAAACAGAATGCGCTCTGCGATCGCGCTCTGTTCCGTTGAAAGTTCCAAAGCATCAAAGAAGACCGCGGCGTCTTTAATAGAGAGTGCGCAAACTTCAGGGAGCGTTCGTCCACCTACCCTTACGTCACGCGCTTCCTGTCGCAGTCGACCCCCACCGCAATCCGGACACAACGTGTAACCACGATACTTCGAAAGAAAAACGCGGACATGAAGTTTGTACTTCTTGGTTTCCATCCAATCGAAGAAACCACGCACGCCGCCAAATTCCTTCTTCCCTTCGATAACTGCGCGTTGCTCTGCGCGTGAAAGCTGCGCGAAGGGAACCGTCGTTGAAATCTTTTCGGATTTGCAAAACTGGCGGAGCTCATCGAAAGCCCATTCGTGCTGCGCCTTGGTCCATGGCTCGATCGCGCCGTCTTTCAAACTCAGCCCCGGGTTCGGAATGACCAAATCCATGTCGAGGCCGATGGTGTTACCAAAGCCCTGACAGGTCGGGCACGCGCCAAACGGATTGTTAAAACTGAAAAGCCGGGGCTCGGGCACCGCGTAGACGGTTCCGTCGTTCTTACATTCGAACCGATCCGAAAATCTCAAACGCTGTGGCTGCGGCCCGACTGTTTCGATAGTCGCGTTGCCATGCCCCTCCTGAAAACAGATCTCGAGCGAGTCAACCAGGCGCTGGCGCACTTCACTTGAAGCCGACAACCGGTCGACCATCACGAAGACGCCATCAAACGTGTCTAAGGTGTAATCGTCCGGGGAACTTAGATCGATCACCTGCCCATTCGCATAAAGGCGTGTGAAGCCACGCTGCATCAAGCTCATGATGTGGGCGATGATCGTTTGGCGCGGCGTGGGCGCGGCAGTTCGTTTTGATTTCGACTTCGATTTTGGATGACGGCGACCGTTAGTTTTCTCCGTTTCGCCGTTGCTGCTTCGCGTTTCCGTGAGTCCGGCATCGGCTGGAAAAAGCACGTAGAACCTCGCGCCTTCAGTCAGTTGCGCCAGAATTTGATCGGCTACCGACTCGGGGGAATCCTTCGTGACTGGTTGGCCGCAGACCCGACAGTAGGTGATTCCGACGCGCGCGTAGAGTAACCGTAGGTAATCGAAAACTTCGGTTTGAGTGGCGACGGTGGAACGCGGATTTCGCGTCGAGTTTTTCTGTCTAATAGCAATCGCGGGAGCAATGCCTCGCACTTCGTCGACGTCAGGCTTGTCCATCCGTTCCAGGAACTGGCGGGCGTAAGCCGACAGCGACTCGACATAGCGTCGCTGGCCTTCCGCGTAAATCGTGTCGAAAGCAAGCGAAGACTTGCCAGACCCGCTGACTCCGGTAACCACCGTCAATTGGTTGATGGGAATAGAGAACGAGATGTTCTTCAGGTTATTGACGCGGGCTCCGCGGACAGTGATTGCTTCTTCCGACATAGGTATAAACCGGCCAAGCGTGCACGGATCGGAATATGACCGACTCCGAAAACCTCAAATCATACCGCGAAATTTGTGGGACACGAAATGAAGTGAACAGTGAAAAGTGAAGAGTGAAAAGGGTGCCTTTTCGGGTTTATTTTTTGGTGCTTCGTAGAAGAGTTTGTTCGAACGTAAAAACGATCCACGAACTACACGAAAATATCGGTCTCACTAGCCATTTCTTTTAGGTGCTTTGGACACACTAGACAGGAAAGAAGTCTCTTTTCACGCTTCACTTTTCACTGTTCATTGACGTTATTTCGAGTATTATCGGCCGAAAATTGGGCACAAACGGGTTGACTGCGGCTCAAGTATTTCTGAAGGGCCCTCAGCTGGAATTCCGCACATTGAAGGATTGGTTTGCGACGATGAAACGACGGCAACAGACTCGCTTATACGCAAGAGCAGCTTTTATTCTGGCAGCCCTTTGCGTTTGGAGTCTGCCCGCGCACGCGCAATCGTTCGGCAGAGTTTCGGGCGTGATCAAAGACCAACAAGGCGCCAGCGTCAGCGGCGCTAAGGTTTCGCTGATTCCATCACAACAACCCGCCGTTCAAACTACTGAGACTGATATCAGTGGTCTATTCAGTTTTCAGCATGTGGCGGCCGGTTCGTATGAAATCAGAATCGAACACAGCGGTTTCACATCGCATTCACTCCCGGTAAACGTGAGTTCCGGACAGCTTGCGGAACTCAGCGCTGTTCTCGAGGTTGCCGGGATTAGAGATGTTGTCACAGTCACAGCCGAGACCGGCCAGGCGCAGGACAAACATCTGGTCGCGCAGCAGGTAAACGTGGTGAATGAGCAGGCAATCATCCAGCGCACGACCGGCGTTTTGGCCCAGGTTGCGGACGAAGAAGTTGGCGTATCAATGCAAAGGACCAGCCCGACGATCGGCGCTGTGCTGGTGCGGGGCCTTACCGAAGTTGGCGTTTATGTAGACGGCGTTCGTTATACCAACTCTACACAGCGCGGCGGTATCAACACCTTCTTCAACCTGAACGAGCCAACGAGCCTTCGCTCAGTCGAGATGCTTCGTGGTCCCAACACCGCCCAATACGGATCAGACTCACTTAGCGGCACCGTCCAGTTGGTTTCTCGACAGCCGGAATACGGTTTCGCATCGCCCGCTATCAGCGGCGAGTTCAACACCTACTTCAGCAGCGCTGATCTCTCGTTTGGCAGTAACGCGCTGGTCTCGTATGGCACGAAGCGATTCGGAGTGCTCTTCAACGGAGTTGTTCGGCGCGTCAACACGCTGCGTCCGGGCGGCGGCATCGACAGTCATGCTGCCGTTACCCGCTTTCTCGGAGTCCCTTCGAATCTATACGGGACCAGACTGACTGACACCGCCTTTACTCAGTATGGCGGAACGTTACATGTCAGCTATGCGCCTACCACGGACCAACAAATAGGGTTTCGTTATCAACGCAATCAACAGGACGGTGGGAAACGTTACGATCAGACGATAGGGGGCGACGGGAATTTAATCGCGGATCTGCGAAACCTGATGCTGGACTTTGGCTACATTCGTTACTTCAAACAGGGCTTCGGTATTTTCGACAATCTATCGACCACTGTTTCGTACAACAGCCAACGCGAAGAGCGGGTCAATCAGGGCGGCCAGGGCAATCCGCTGGCTGCGATCACACATGACAAGGAACGCACCAGTAGCTTTGGTGTCAGTTTCTTCGTAGATAAACAAATCGGAGCGCGAAACAGTTTTCTAATTGGCGGAGACATTTATCGCGATCACGTTGATGCTCCGTCGTACCAGTTTCAACCCGACGCAACCAATCCGGCGACTGGAACGGTAACTCTGACGCGCCCCCGTGTGCCGCACGGCGCCCGTTACATCCTTGCGGGCCTTTATGTGCAGGACGCGTTTGTTGCGATTCCAGAGCGGCTGCGCATAACCGGCGCGCTGCGATACAACGTTGGGTCCTATCGTTCTCGTGCGTCCAATAGCCCAGTCGTAAACGGCCAGCCATTGTTTCCGGATGATTCACTGCGCGTCGCCGACTTCTCGGGTCGCATCGGTGCAGTCGCAACGCTCGCCAGGGGCTTCAATCTTGCTTTCAACTATAGCCGCGGCTTTAGGGCGCCAAACATAACCAGTCTCGGTTCGACCGGATTGGTTGGCGTTGGTTATCAGGTGTCTACTACGGACGTGCTTGGTCTCGGCGCAACTATCGGTTCCACGGCGGACGCTAACGCGGTATCAACCGGCATTCAGGTATCGCCGTTAAGGTCCGAAACCAGCAACAATTACGATCTGAGTTTCCGATTCCGCAAAGGACGTTTCGACACCGAACTGACTGCGTTCATCATTGACTACGCCGATACAATTGTTCGTCAGACGTTAATTCTTCCGCAGGGCGCGGTTGGCATGTTCCTCGGTAGCGAACGCATCGAGAGTCAGAATGCCAACGGTGCTGTATTCGTCTCCCTTTCGACGTCGCCGGTCTTTGTGCAATCGAACTTTACCGACACGCGCATGAAGGGCCTGGAATATGAGATCGACTATCGCTTCAATGATTCATGGGCCATCGGCGCGAACTACACTTACGTTCACGCGACCGATCGGGTGACGGGTGAGACTCCTAATCTCGGCGGAGGCGGTTTGCCACCGCAAATGGCATTCGTCCGGTTACTTTATCAACCGGCACGCAAACGTTATTGGATCGAAGGCTATGCGAATTTAGCTGGACGACAGGATCGCTTATCGACTCTGGATCTAGGTGACCGGCGCGCCGGCGGTGCTCGTTCGCGCACCAACATCCAAAACTTTTTCCGTCGCGGCGCATGCGTACTAGGAATAACGACACCGGGTACAAATGGTCAGTGCGGAAGTGCGGGTGGAATTTTGATTGTTACCGGGGAAACACTGGCGGAAGTGCAGAACAGATTGTTGCCGATCGGCGCAACGATAAATGGAGTGCGGATCGTGGATAACAACACAGCAGTTCCGCTTTTCACGGCGATACCAGGCTATGGTTTGGTGAACCTGCGCGGTGGTTTCCGATTCAACGAGACACAGGAGCTCTCAATTGATTTCGAAAACATACTGGACAAGAGCCATCGCAGTCCCGGGTGGGGCATAGATGGACCAGGCCGCAGCCTCACCGCCCGATACAAGTTGCGGTTCTAGGTAGCGCAAAGGAGAACCGGAAGCGAAGCGTATCGCAGCGACCGGGTCCACGTTGAGTGCCACTCAATAGGCTTGGAGCTCCGTTCTGCGCGTTTGTGCAAAATGCGGGCCCAGTCGCTGCGCTTCGCTCCCGGTTCTGCTTTGCGTCATTCCACTGCGCTTCGTCCGAAGCGGTTCCCCGCGCTAGACGCTGAGTCTTGAGTTAGTTGTTATCTCTGGGATTTCTGCCACCGGAGCGTACGGATCAAGAAGCTGGTCGTTGCGTCTCGCGACATACATCCGCATCGCCAGTAAAAGTATTCCCACCGAAATCGCAATCCACGTAACAGACCAGAAAAGTGCCGGGATGCCCGTGGCCGCTGACATATTCAACGCGTCAGTGGGGATCGACGGTGCAAAAGGCGAAGAAAGGAAGAAGACTGTTTTCAAATCCAGCAGCGCGTTCAGAATGCATTGAACGGCGAAGAACCCGACAAAGAACTTGGCCACGCGCGAGCTGGCAAATTTTGCCAGCACCACCAGAGCAGCGCTCAGGCCGACGCCGGCTAGCAACGTGAAGGGAATTCCCGACCAGGCAATTCCCGAATAGATTGGTTTGAACAGGCCAAAGATCAAAGTTAACGTCAAAACAATTACAGCCGACCCAACAAGCACTGCGCCGGCTTTAATTCTTCGACGAATTAAGACCAACAGCAGGGCGCCATACGCCATCGCACCCAGGTAGCCGGCGCTTGCTACAAACACCTGTGAAAACACACCGCCGCGTGACGTGTATGTCTCTCCGCTGGCGTTAGTGGCGATGCTCAAACTTTCTACCGAGTTACCGGTTAGCAACGCTGCAATCGCGTGTCCGCCCTCATGTATGAACGTGACGAATAGCCGGAATGGGTACGTAAGAATTTCAGCAAAAGGGACAAACCAGAGCACCACCGAGACTACGGCTGCGATTAGCAGCAAAGAAGCCTGTGGGCGTGCGTCGTTGTGGATGCGAAAACTCATATCTCAAACTCCGTCAGGAACTGCGTTGCATGACTATAAACGTTTGGCCAATAAGCGATGTTCCGGCTTTGTTGCGGCCCTTCAGCCAACTCGCTTGTAGTCGCCCGATTTTCCGCCCGTCTTGCTTTCCAAACGCACATCCGAGATCACGATTCCCTTATCAAGTGCCTTGCACATGTCGTATATGGTCAGTGCCGCCACTGAAACAGCAACCAACGCCTCCATCTCGACCCCCGTTTGTGCGTTGGTGGAAGCGCTGGATTCGAGGTATACACCGTAATCTTCTATTGTGGCTTTAACGTCGACGTGTGTCAGCGGCAGCGGATGGCACAACGGGATCAAGCCCGCAGTTCGTTTGGCCGCCATAATTCCCGCGAGTCGAGCCGCTTCCAGTGGGTCTCCCTTTGGTGTTCTATGATCACGAAGCGCGGCAATCGTTTCAGGAGTCATCAAAACGCGCGCCGATGCCACGGCATGGCGCGTGGTGGTTGTTTTTGCGCTGGTGTCGACCATCTTGATCCGGCCCTGGTCGTCAACGTGAGAAAGTTGGTCCATGTTATTGTGTCGCCTTCAATGGCCAATTAAAACGCCCAAACTGACTTCTCCTATTGCGTTTTTATCAGCATATCAGAATAATCTGACGGCCTTACCTTTAAAAACGATCCTGGGATTGTCTTAGTCGGGGACAATAACTCGAATCGATTTTAAGCCAAGCAATTCATCAGAAAATGTCAGCCACGCTTCAAGACGAACCCCTGCTTTCCCGGGATGTGGAAGAACTCGCCCCGGTAACCTTCCGGCGCGCGGTGGAAGTAACAAGCAATAGCGAACCCGAATTGAAGTCTTTACTTGCGCGCGGCTATAGCGGCACGCACGAGCAGTCTACGCCGTTTCATTCTTTCCTCGAGCATTCAACCCTCTTTCTATTTCCATTTGTGTTTGGCCCAGCGCTTTATGTGAGTCTGGCGCGGCTTTACCACTTCGATGTTCTGTGGTCCGTATTGCTTGCCATACCCCTTGGAATCATAGCGGGAGATTTCGTGTCCGGCATCGTGCACTGGTTTGCCGACACTTACTTCACTGAAAAAACGCCAATCATCGGACCGAGTCTGGTGAAACCATTCCGGCTGCATCATAGCTACCCGCGCGACATATGCACGCACAATCTGGTTGAGATTGCGGGTAATGTCTGCATCCTCGCGGTCCCGGTGCTCTCGATGTGTTTGTATTTATTGTGGCTGTTACCGGAATCCGGTTGGCTCGCATTCAAGGTGGTGTGCGTGTCAATCGTGGCAATCACGACAGTCGCAACGAACCAGTTTCATAAATGGGCCCACCAGGAAGATCCTTCGTCGTTCGCGCGCTGGCTCCAGCGCACACGGCTGGTGCTGAATCCTTCACATCACCAGAAACATCACACCGCGCCATTTAATGTGCATTACTGCATCACCAACGGTTGGCTGAACCCATTGCTGAACCGGATTAAGTTTTTCCGCCGTATGGAGGCCTTCCTCGGTATCTTCGGTATGAAACCGACGAACGTTCGCGACCACAAACGCAACTGACTATCCGCAGATTCCGTAGATATGAGGTCAGTACCACCTGCGGTAGACAAAGTTCAAAGTTCAACCTTTAAGTTGCTGATACGAAAGACGCAAGCTAAAGCTTGAACTCTGAACATTGTCTACCGCAGGTGGTGCTGAAATCTGCGGATAGCTATTGCGGAAGGTGAAGAATACGAACCACGGTGCCGGCTGCAACTGTCCTGACGTCTTGCGGTACGACGATCAGGGCAGTTGCGCGTACGAAGGAAACGAAGTCTGACGAGCCACCCCATTTCAGCGGCTCCGCAATCAATCGCGCGTTCTCATCAGTCTTCAACGTCGCGGGCAAATAACTCTCCCGGCCCGTCGAACCTTTTACCGCCCGTCCAAGTACAGCCGATGCTGTTTGAAGCTCTGTTTGTGATGACCCTTGCATCGCCAGAATTGCCGCGCGCGCAAACAAATAAAAAGTTACCGTCACCGAAACGGGATTTCCCGGTAGACCAAAGAAGAGTGGTCCGCCAGGCAATCTGGCAAACACCGCCGGCTTGCCCGGACGCAGTCTGACGCGTTCGAAGAAGATCTCCGCGCCCAGTTCACGCAATGCTGTTTTGGTGAAATCGTAAACGCCCACAGAGACGCCTCCGGACGTTATGACGATGTCACTTCGCGACGCAGCTTCGTGGATCTGGCGTTTAAGTATTGCACTGTCGTCACCTGCCAGAGGCAGTAACTCAACTTCTGCGCCCGCCTCCCGAGCATACGCACCAATCGAATAATTGTTGGAATCGCGAATTTGATCGTCACCCGGCGGTTCGTCGACAGGTACGAGTTCGCTGCCGGTAGCGAGTACGGAAACTCTCGGCCATTTGCCTACCTCGACGCGCGCATACCCGAATGAAGCAAGCACCGCCACTGCCGCGCTGGTGATCCGCTCGCCGGCGCGCAGAACTACGTCTCCCCGCTTAATCTCATCTCCACGATGAACGATTGATCTGCCCAACGTGACTGGCTCGAGAACCTCTACCTCGTCGCCGTTCCTAACTTCTCGAGTTAATTCGACTTGTTGGACGCTGTCGGCGCCTTTCGGAACGGGAGCGCCGGTCATGATTCGCACGGCTTCGCCCGCATGCATTTCCTGTCGCCATCCGCGCCCCGCTGCTGACTCACCAACGATTTTCAAGCGTGCTGGAGTTAGTTTGACGTCATCCGCGCGAACGGCGTAACCATCCATCTGCGAACGATCGAAAGGAGGTAGGTCTGAATCAGCGGCCACGTCCCCAGCGAGAAATCGTCCGACTGATTCTTCAAGGGGAACCGATTCCGCCGGGAGCGGTGTGATCCGGGCCTTAACCAGATCAATGGCTTCTGAAACTGGAATCATATCGGGCGATTGTCCTGGAGGTGATGTCGAGGAAACAGCTTAGACGGTCTCTCTTAAGGCGTGCAACTTGTAACAATGACCGCCGGATTTGAGAAGCTGCATATGGCTCTTCCAGTGGTCCGGAAAAGCAGAACGGGGAGCGCAGCGACCTGGTCGCGTCGAATGGCAATCAAGTTGGTTGACGCCAAGTCCTATAGCAATTCTTCACCACTGCTCGACCAGGTCGCTGCGCTCCCCGTTCTGCTTTTCTCGACCCACAACAAAAATAGGTACAGCACTTAAGAAGCACTGTACCTATTCTGTTACCGCCAATAAGTGGCGGAGCCGACGGGACTCGAACCCGCGACCTCCGACGTGACAGGCCGGCGTTCTAACCAACTGAACTACGACTCCGCATAAAACAGATGTCAGATGTCAGAGGTCAGATATGAGTTGTAAAGCCGGATCTGATCTCTGACGTCTGACTTCTGAGTGGTGGGCGCGGAGGGACTCGAACCCCCAACCTCTTCCTTGTAAGGGAAGCCGTCTACCATTGACATACGTGCCCGAAAACTTCTGCAAAGAACGCTATCGCGCGCCGCTTGTGAACGCGAAGCGCCATGCTATGAGATGAAATTCACACTGTCAAGGTGACCCCCAGTGAAGAAATTGGCGAGACGAAAACGCCGCGTTTTATTTTGCAGTCTGGCGATTTCCAGATTATAGTTCTCACCACACTACAACCTTAAGCGCTCCCCGTTGCCCACCGTTAGACGAGAGAAAAAAGCCATGTATACCTTTCTCAAATCCACGCTGCTAATCCTGGCATTGCTAGCGGGTCACTTTCTGACCGTCACCGCGCAAGGAGTTAACCAACAACAACGCCCGCGACGAGTCAATGGCAACGCTTCGAAAGCGCCCTCCCAGAGTGCTTTGCCCGCCAAGACAGAAGAGGTAGCCGATGGCGACGTCGTGCGGGTCGATACTCAACTCGTGTCAGTGCCCGCAGTGGTCACCACGGTCGCCGGCCGGCCGGTGGCAGGCTTAAAGACTGAAAATTTCAAGCTCTTCGAGAACGGCCAGCTACAAAGGATCGCAGACTTTGCGACTACCGAAGCGCCCTTTGAAATCGCCCTGCTGCTGGATACGTCAGGGTCAACCAGAAATGACATCCAGCTAATCAGAGACGCGGCCCGTTCGTTCATCGACGCGTTGCGCCCAGGCGACCGCGTTGCGATTGTCGGTTTTGGAAACCGGCGGCAAGGGCCGAGTGTCGATGTGCATTCCCGGCTAACCGACGACCGCGAGTTACTCCGAATCGCAATCGATAATCTCGGCAGTACAAGTGGTACACCTTTTTATGACGGCCTCGAGCGGATCGCTGATGAGGTGTTCGCAGCGCCGGCGCGTGAAGAAGTTATGGGCCGTCGCGCCCTGGTGGCTTTGACAGATGGAGTTGACTCAACCGGCAGAGCGGAGTTTGAAACGGCGCGCGCCAAGTTGTTGCGGACCGGCGTCGCCACTTACTTCATACAGGTAAACACCGAGGAGTTTGTGGAGAACGCTTTGTTGCGGCCGTGCGGCGATGGGGTGGTGTTATCGACCAAACAACTGCGGCGTCATCGCCGGATGTTCCAACCGCGCATGCGGATGGAAGACATCACAGATTTTTGCGAGATGGGTTCATTTGAACGCATGCAGGTCAGTCGCGATCTCTACAACCTGGCGCGACGCGAAATGAATGAGTTGGCGAAGGCGAGTGGCGGCCGCAATTTTATCGCGGCAACTTTAGGTGATGCGCGCGAAGCGTTTAGAAAGGTGGCTGCCGAAATCGGAACCCAATACAGTCTGGGTTACTACCCGACCAACAAGGCTCGAGATGGGAAGTTCCGCACCATTAAAGTCGAAGTCCAGGGAGTGCAGGACAAAGCTCAGGTGCGTGCGAGAGAAGGCTACTATGCCCCTAAGGGATAATAAGACGTAAAAAATTTATCATTTGTCATTTCACATTTTTCATTGCTTTCCACGCTGCACGTTAGGTCTGGAGTTGTCTAATAACAGCGAAGTAAGAGGATTACCTCCCACAACCTCACGGGTTACAACACCGCTAATTTGAACCGTCACCCTCTCGATTAAGAGAGATGGATCAGAAAATTACTTCGCTCGATTCGACGTCGCGAGCCGACGAGCTTGAGGAACGCCTTATTGACTTTGCGGTTCGCGTGATACGTCTGTGCGCGAGCTTACCTACGACGCCAGCGGGAAAGCACATTTCAGGGCAAATCTTAAGATCTGGAACTTCGCCCGCGCCCAACTATGCCGAAGCTCGGGGCGCTGAGAGTCAGGCCGACTTCATTCATAAACTGCGCATCGTTCTGAAAGAGTTAAATGAAACTTCTGTGAGGCTGAGGTTAATTAACCGCAGTGGTCTGATGAGGAAAGAATTGATAGTTGAGATCGTTGGCGAGAACAGAGAGCTCTGTAGAATCTTTTCCGCTTCTTTGAGAACCGCGACACTCGCTCTAAAATCAGGCCGCGATCGTTAGTAATGAAAAATGACAAATGTGAAATGACAAATGATAAATCTTCCTAATGACTCAACTTTTAATAGAGTCCTCCTAATCGTCCTTGACGGAGCGGGAATAGGCGCCATGCCCGACGCTCCCGAGTGGGGTGATGCAGGATCAGATACTTTTGGGAATATTCTGAAATCGCGCCCAGTGAAGCTACCCAACCTCCGCCGCTATGGTTTGGGTAATATCAGGCCTCTGAATAACGTGCCGCCAATGGACCAGTCCGAAGGTTCGTACGGGCAATGCGCACTGCGTTCGAATGGCAAAGACACGACTACCGGCCATTGGGAAATGGCCGGGATTATTCTGGACCAGGCATTTCCTACTTACCCAAACGGATTCCCAAAATCGATCCTTGATGAGTTTGTTAACAAGACCGGTGTGCCTGGGATTCTCGGCAATGTGCCCGCCTCAGGCACGGAAATAATCAAGGAACTCGGGGAAGCACACGTCACCACCGGCAAGCCGATCGTTTACACATCCGGTGATTCAGTGTTTCAGATTGCGGCCCACGAAGAGGTGATCGAGCTCGAGCGACTCTACGAGATTTGTGAAACTGCGCGGAAGATTCTTGACGGACAACATCGAGTCGGGCGTGTTATCGCGCGTCCTTTTCTGGGCAAACCCGGAAACTTCTATCGAACTGAGAACCGCCACGATTACGCTGTGCCTCCACCACGCGAGAACTTGCTGCCGGCTTTGAAGGACGCTGAGCTTGATGTGGTGTGTATCGGGAAAATTGCTTCAATATACGATTCGATGGGTGTGACTGAGGATCTAAAAGCTAAGAACAATCAGCAGTCGATCGATCAGACAATTCATGCGCTAAAACAAGACACACGCGGACTGATTTTTTCCAACCTGGTCGACTTCGACATGCTCTATGGACACCGCCGCGATACGGAGGGTTTCGCTCGCGCACTCGAGCATTTCGATACGAGTCTGCCGCAGATTGAATCTGCGATGAAGGCGGATGACGTAATGATGATCACAGCCGATCACGGAAACGATCCGACGTTTCCTGGCAGCGATCACACCCGCGAGTATGCTCCGCTGTTGGTCTACGGAAAGGACGCTCGGGCTGGGGTAAACCTGGGAACGCGAAGTTCGCTTTCTGACATCGGACAAACAATCGCGGAAAATTTTGGCTTGAAACTAACGGCAGGGAAGAGCTTCTTGCGAGACATTAGCCGGGGCTGAACGATAGTGGTTGGATTCCGACAAGCCTTTGGAGTGCGGCGGCCCGACGCCGCTTTGTTAGCTTTTCGTAAAAAATATTCCCCTCGCTTGGG
>Ga0209486_10000547_pt1 | contig 16697 bp, 17 predicted proteins | sample NCCompost_FD_187518 | JGI IMG/M metagenome (GOLD analysis project Ga0209486, IMG submission 187518) | Agricultural soil microbial communities from Utah to study Nitrogen management - NC Compost (SPAdes) (version 2) | ecosystem: Environmental > Terrestrial > Soil > Agricultural land | place...
ACGAGCGGCCCGAGGAAGTGACCGAGATGTCGCGCACGGTCAAGGGCGAGGTCGTGGCCTCGACCTTCGACGAGCCGGCGAGCCGGCACGTGCAGGTGGCCGAGATGGTGATCGAGAAGGCGAAGCGGCTCGTCGAGCACAAGCGCGACGTGGTCGTGCTGCTCGACTCGATCACGCGCCTCGCACGCGCCTACAACACCGTCGTGCCGAGCTCCGGCAAGGTGCTGACGGGCGGCGTGGACGCCAATGCCCTGCAGCGGCCGAAGCGCTTCTTCGGCGCGGCCCGCAACGTCGAGGAGGGCGGCTCGCTGACTATCATCGCGACCGCGCTGATCGACACCGGCTCGCGCATGGACGACGTGATCTACGAGGAGTTCAAGGGTACCGGCAACAGCGAGATCCACCTCGACCGGCGCATCTCCGAGAAGCGCGTGTTCCCGGCGTTCAACATCAACCGCTCGGGCACGCGCCGCGAGGAGCTGATCACGTCGCAGGACGAGCTGGCGAAGATCTGGATCCTGAGGAAGCTCCTGCACCCGATGGACGAGCTGGCCGCGGTCGAGTTCCTCATCGACAAGATGAAGGACACGAAGACCAACGGGGAATTCTTCGATTCCATGAAGCGCGGATGAGCGAGGCACTGCGCCACCTGCGCCGGGTCGACCCGGTGATGGCGCAGCTCATTCGCCGCGCCGGCCCGTATATGGTCAGGCCGGAGCGCGGCCCCGGCGCTTACGAGGCCCTCGTCGAGGCCGTCGCCCACCAGCAGCTTACGGGCAAGGCGGCCAGGACGATACTCGGCCGCTTCTACGCGCTGTACGGCATCGACTGCTGCCCGGAACCAGCGCGACTCGTCGCGACGCCCGTTGCGCAGCTGCGCACCTGCGGCTTCTCGCGCGCCAAGGCGGCCGCCCTCAAGGACATCGCAGCGCGCTCGCTCGACGGCAGCATCCCGCCGCGGCGCTCGCTCGCGCGCATGAAGGACGAAGCGATCATCGAGCGGCTCGTCGAAGCGCGCGGCGTCGGCCGCTGGACCGTGGAGATGTTCCTGATGTTCACGCTCGGCCGGCCGGACGTGCTGCCGGTGGACGACTACGGCATCCGGCTTGGATACAAGATCGCCTACGGCAAAAGGATTCTCCCGAAACCGAAGGCGCTCGCGAGACTCGGGGAGATGTGGGCGCCGTACCGCACGACGGCGTCATGGTACCTTTGGCGCGCCGTGGACATGCACAGGGCGAATCGTGGATAGGCTGAGCGAGGCTCTCGACCGCCGCAAGGTCATTCTCGGCGACGGAGCAATGGGCACGATGCTGCACCGTGCCGGGCTCACCGACGGTGCGCCGGAACGCTGGAACGCCGAGCGGCCCGACGTGGTGTCGTCCATCCACCGTGCCTACGTCGAAGCGGGCAGTGACTTCATATCGACCAACACCTTCGGCGGGACGCGCAACCGCCTGCAGCTCGATGGCCTCGCGGACCGCGTCGCCGAACTCAACGAGGCGGGTGCGCGGCTGGCGCGCGAGGCGGCCGGCGACCTGCTCGTGGCGGGCTCGATGGGCCCCACGGGCGAGCTCATGGACCCGCTCGGCCTGCTGACGCCGGAAGGCGCCCGCGAATCCTTCGCCGAGCAGGCTCGTGCGCTCAAGGCGGGCGGAGTCGACTTCGTGCTGATCGAAACCATGAGCGCACTCGAGGAAGTGCAGGCAGCCGTCGATGGCGCGCGCGAGTCAGGACTGCCGGCGGCCGTCACGATGAGCTTCGACACCAATTTCCACACGATGATGGGCGTCAAGCCCGTCAAGGCCGTCGTGACGCTTGCCGGGTGGGGCGTGAATGTCATCGGAGCCAACTGCGGTAACGGTCCCGCGGAAATCGAGCGCGTCATGACGGAGATGTCGCAGGCGATTCTGCCGGGAGTCGTCCTGATGGCGAAGTCCAACGCCGGCATGCCGCGCTGGAAGGATGACCGCATCACCTATGGCGGCACGCCGGAAGTCATGGCGGACTACGCGCGCGCCATGGTCGCTCTCGGGGTTCGCGTGATCGGTGGCTGCTGCGGCAGCACGCCGGAGCACATCGTTGCGATGCGCGCGGCGCTCGATCAGGGAACCAGGTAGACCGCAGTCAGCGTGATGAGAAAGGCGACGACCGCGACCAGCGCGTGCACTACGATTACGCCATTCGGGAGCCGCTTCTGGTCCATGTGCTGGACTGCAAGGTACAGCCCGCCGAGCGCGGCGACGCCGAACAGCCACAATGCCCAGGGTCCTGCGCCCCGCAGGCCGGTTTCCCGCGCAGCGATCAGCAGGATGATGACGCCCGAGACGGCAAGCAGGCCGTGTGTCGCGGCAACGATGCCGCGGGGCGGCGTGCGGCCGCGAAAGTGCTGCACAGCCATGTACAGGCCGACGGCCGCGCCCAGCGCGATGAGTAGTACCGCAAGATTGAACATGTGGTTTCTCCTTATTGTGAACTCGTGACGCGCCAGATGACGTTGCCGACGTCGTCGGCGACGAGCAGCGCGCCGGCCTTGTCGACGGCGACGCCCACGGGCCTGCCCCGGGCATTGCCGTCCCCGTCGACGAAGCCCGTCAGGACGTCGAGGGGCTGGCCGGATGGCTTGCCGTCGCTGAATGGCACGAAGATGACCTTGTAGCCCGAGTGCGGTTTTCGATTCCACGACCCGTGCTGTCCGACGAACATGCCGCTGGAGAATTGCGGCGGCAACGCTGCGCCGTCCGCAAGCGCAAGGCCGAGCGAAGCAGTGTGAGGGCCGAGCGCGTAGTCGGGCTTGATGGCTTTCGCGACGAGATCCGGGCGCGGCGGCTGCACTCGCTCGTCCACGATCTGCCCGAAATAGCTGTAGGGCCAGCCGTAGTAGCCGCCGGGCTTCACTGACGTCAAATAATCCGGGACGAGGTCGCCGCCGATGGCATCGCGCTCGTTGACAACCGTCCACAGGAGTCCCGTCGCAGGTTCCCAGGCGAGCCCGTTCGGGTTGCGCAGCCCGGATGCGTACACCCGGCGCGCGCCGGTCGCCGCTTCGATCTCGAGGATCGCCGCGCGGTCAACTTCCTTGTCCATGCCATGCTCGGCGACGTTGCTGTTCGATCCCACCGTGACGTAAAGCCTCGAGCCGTCGGGACTCGCGATGACGTTCTTCGTCCAGTGATGGTTGAGCGGGCCGCCGGGCAGGTCCGCTACTTTCGTGCCGCGCCCCTCGATCGTGGATGCCCCCGGCCGGTAGGGAAAGCGGACGAGAGCGTCCGTGTTCGCGACGTAGAGCTGGTCTCCGACGAGCGCCATGCCGAACGGCGAATTGAGCTCCGTCAGCAGTGCGAAACGCTGGTCCACGGTGCCGTCGCCGTCGGTATCCCTGAGGAGCGTGATGCGATTCGCGCTCGGCACGGCCGCGCCCGCGCGTTTCATGACCTTGCCCATCACCCAGCCCTTGACGCCGAGCAGCTCTTTCCGCAACGGGCGCTCTGGCGCGTTGGTCTCCGCGACGAGCACGCCTCCGTCCGGGAGGACGTAAATCCATCGCGGGTGATCCAGGCCGTCCGCAAAGACGGAAACGCGCATCCCGGCCGCGACGAGCGGCTTTTCTCCGTCAGCCCAGCCGATGGCCGGCGCGATGTTGACGACCGGCACATAGCCCTCGTCCGCGGGCGGTGGCAGCCGCGGGTCCGGACCAATCCCGTCCGCGACCTGCAACCTGGCTTCGCCGCCGCAGCCGGCGAGCGCGAGCGCAGCAATCCATACCGCCCACGACTCATGATTCGTGCGCATGTCGCCTGCACCGTCGTATGTTGTGTCGCAGCCTGTCTGTCAGCCGGCGCCGCATCCGGCCGTTAGTGCCCGGGAAACTCCTTGTCGAGGATGCGCGTGAGCTCCGAGTCGACGCGATCGCGGAACATCGCGACCAGGAAGCCGAGCTTCGCCTCGACCACGACGTCGTTCCTGCCGACGATCACCTTGCCGTTGACGCTCGGGTGATCGATCGTCAGCACGTCGCCTTTCCAGGTGCAGTCGGCATCGAACTTCTTCGCGAGCGCCTCCGCGATGCGCTCGACCTTCTGCCGGACCGCGTCGGGCGTCAGGTCGTGTTCGCGGCGCAGCCGGATCCTGCTCATAGCGCCCGCCAGCCTATGTCGCGCCTGAATTGCATGCCATCCCAGCGGATCCGGTCGACGAGGGCATAGGCCGCCTGCTGTGCAGCCGCGACACCCTCGCCGAGGCCGACGGCACAGAGTACGCGCCCGCCCGCGGTGACGACGCGGCCCATGTCCGCGCGCGTCGCGGCGTGAAAGACCTTGCCGGGCAGGCGCGCAGCCTCATCGAGACCGCCGATGACGTCGCCGGTGCGCGGCTCGTCCGGGTAACCGCCTGCCGCGAGTACGACGCCGAGCGCAGCCCGCGGGTCCCACTCGGCCTTCGCCGAATCGAGACGTCCGGCAAGTGCGGCCTCGCACAGCGTCACGAGGTCGCTCTTGAGCCGCGAGAGTATGGGCTGCGTCTCCGGGTCGCCGAAGCGGCAGTTGAACTCCAGCACGTTCGGCGTGCCGTCCTTCGCGATCATGATCCCGGCATACAGGAAACCGGTGTAGGGCATGCCCTCCGCGGCGAGGCCGGCCAGCGTCGGGTCGATGACCTCGCGCATGATCCGCGCGAAGAGCCCGGGCGTCACCACCGGCGCGGGCGAGTACGCGCCCATGCCGCCGGTGTTGGGGCCCGCGTCGCCGTCGGCGAGACGCTTGTGGTCCTGCGACGTCGCGAGCGGCAGTGCGTGCCTGCCGTCCGCCATGACGATAAAGCTCGCTTCCTCGCCCTCCAGGAACTCCTCGACGACGATCACGCGGCCGGCGTCGCCGAAGGCGCCCGCGAACATGCCTTCGGCCGCCCGGATGGCTTCGTCGGCGCTTGCGGCGATGATCACGCCCTTGCCCGCGGCAAGCCCGTCCGCCTTCACCACGATCGGCGGGCGCTGGGCGCGGATCGCCGCAGGATCGAAGGTTTCGCGCGTGAATGCGGCGTAACGCGCCGTCGGGATTCCGTGGCGCACCAGGAATTCCTTGGTGAACTGCTTGCTGCCCTCGAGCCGTGCCGCAAGCTTTCGCGGCCCGAAGCAGGGCAGGCCCACGGCTTCGAACGCGTCGACGACGCCCGCAACCAAAGGGCCCTCCGGGCCCACGACCGTGAGCCCAGCACCCTCGGCACGCGCGAGCGCGACGAGTCCGGCGACGGACGTCGCCGCGACCGCGGCATTGCGGCACTTAGGTTCGACCGCGGTACCGGCGTTGCCGGGCGCGACGATTACCTCGGTCACGCGTGGGGACTGTGCAATCTTCCAGGCCAGCGCATGCTCGCGGCCGCCGCCGCCGATGACGAGGACCTTCACCGCGAGCTCAATGGCGGAAATGCCGCATGCCGGTGAATACCATCGCAATGCCGCGCTCGTCGGCCGCGGCGATGACCTCGGCGTCACGCAGCGAGCCGCCCGGCTGGATCACCGCGCGGATGCCGAGTAGGGCGGCGGCGTCGAGACCGTCGCGGAACGGAAAGAAGGCGTCCGAGGCCATGACGCAGCCTTCGACCGCGAGGTTTGCGTCGGCCGCCTTCATAGCCGCGATCCGCGTCGAGACCACGCGGCTCGATTGCCCGGCGCCGATCCCGACGGTGCGCCGGTCTCTTGCGAACACGATGGCATTCGACTTGACGAACTTGCAAACGCGCCAGGCGAAGAGCAGGTCCTCGAGCTCGGCGGCGTCCGGGCTGCGGCGGGTCACGGTCTCGACGTCCGATGCGCCGATTGCCCCATCGTCCCTCGACTGCGCGAGCAGCCCGCCGGCAACGGACTTCAGCTCGACCGCAGCCGGTGCCGCGCCCACGAGCGGCCCGGTTTCCAGGACGCGGATGTTCTGCTTGCCGGCGAGCGCTGCCAGCGCCCGCGGCTCGCAGGACGGCGCCACGATCACCTCGACGAACTGCCGCTCGAGGATCGCGGCAGCGGTCGTGGAATCGAGCGTCCGGTTGAAGGCGATGATCCCGCCGAAAGCCGAGGTCGTGTCCGGCTCCCAGGCACGCAGGTAAGCCTCGCGCAGGCCGGTCGCGACCGCGACGCCGCAGGGATTCGCGTGCTTGACGATCACGCAGGCCGCGCCCTCGAACTGGCGCACGCACTCGATCGCGGTATCCGCATCCGCGATGTTGTTGTACGAGAGTTCCTTGCCCTGCAGCTGCCGCGCGGTCGCGACCGATGCGCCGGCGGAAAGGGGATCGGCGTAGAACGCCGCGGCCTGGTGCGGGTTCTCGCCGTAACGCAGCTCCTGTTTCTTGCGGTACCCGGGTGCCAGCAGGTCCGGAAACGCGCGATCGCCCTGCTGGCGGCGCAGCCAGCCGGACACCATGGCGTCGTACTGCGCCGTGTGACCGAAAGCCTTGGCCGCGAGCCGGCGGCGCGTCGCCTCGCTGACGCCGCCCGCGCGCAACTCCGCGAGCGCGCCCGCATAGTCCGCGGGGTCGACGAGCACGGCAACCCGCGCGTGGTTCTTCGCGGCGGCACGCAACATCGCGGGTCCACCGACGTCGATGTTCTCGATGGCGTCCTCGTAGCGGCAGTCCGGGCGCGCGACGGTCTCGGCGAACGGATAAAGGTTGATGACGAGGACGTCGACCGGCTCGATGCCGTGTTCGCGCATGACGGCATCGTCGGTGCCGGCGCGTCCGAGCAGCGCGCCGTGGACCTTCGGGTGCAGGGTCTTCACGCGCCCGTTCATGATCTCCGGGAAGCCGGTCAGCGACGACACCTCGGTCACCGGCAGGCCCGTCCCGGCGATCGTGCGCGCCGTGCCGCCGGTCGAGACGAGGGAATACCCGAGGGCGGCGAGCTCGCGCGCCAGGTCGACGATACCGGTCTTGTCGGAAACGGAGAGCAACGCCCGCCGGGCGTTCGGCCGCGTCATCTCGTCAGGAAGCGAGTCCGTACTCGCGCAGCTTTTTGCGCAAGGTGCCGCGATTGATGCCGAGGATGGTCGCCGCGCGGCTCTGGTTGCCGTCGGCATAGTCCATCACGGCCTGGAACAGCGGCAATTCCACTTCGCGCATGACAAGTTGATAGAGCCGGCCCGGGCGGTGGCCGTTCAGGCTGTCGAAGTAGCGGCCGAGCGCCTGCTCGGTGTGGTCGCGAAGGGGTATTTCACGGGCGTGTCCGTTGACGGGACGGAGATAGTGCGGGCGGCGCGGCGCCTGCGCCCTCTGCTTCGCGGTCATTGCCAAGTTGTCCCCGTCTTTGTAAGTCAGGCTGCCCGCGCCATGCGGCCGATCAGTCCTGACAGGAAATCGCCCGTGAGCAGCAGCTGCTCCCTTGCGCATTCCGTCGTCAACAACGCGGCTGGCAAGTGACCGACCTCCGGATGGAGACGGCAATACCAACCGAGATGCTTGCGCGCCACGCGGACACCTTTTGCCTCGCCGTAGAACGAGTAAAGGGCCTCGAGGTGCGCAAGCATGATAGCACGGACTTCTTCGAGCGCAGGCGGCGCAACCGCGTTTCCCTCAAGTCCTGCGCGCAGTTCGCGGAAGATCCAGGGCCGTCCCTGGGCCGCGCGCCCGATCATCACGCCGTCGGCGCCGCTTTGTTCCAGCGCGCTCAATGCCTTGGCCGCACAATCGACGTCGCCGTTGACGAACACCGGCACGCGGACGGCGCGCTTGACGGCCGCGACCGTTTCGTATTCGGCCTCGCCCGAGAAAAAGTCCGCGCGCGTACGCCCGTGCACGGCGAGGCCCGCGATGCCTGCATCTTCGGCGATGCGTGCGATCGTGACGGCATTGCGATTGTCTCGGTCCCAGCCCGTGCGCATCTTGAGCGTGACCGGGACGCCTGCTGCGGCGACGACGCCGGCGAGGATGCGCACCACGAGCCCTTCGTCGCGCATGAGCGCGGAGCCCGCTGCGCGGTTGCAGACCTTCTTGGCCGGGCAGCCGAAATTGACGTCGATGACCTGCGCGCCGAGCTCGGCGTTCATGCGCGCAGCGTCGGCCATCATGGCAGGGTCATAGCCCGCGATCTGCACGACGCGCGGCTCCGGCTCTCCGCGATGGTCGAGGCGGTGGCGCGTCTTTGGCGTATTCCACAGGCGCAGGTCCGACGTCACCATCTCGGATGCGGCGATCCCGGCGCCCATGCTGCGGCACAGCCGGCGGAAAGGCAGGTCCGTGACGCCCGCCATCGGCGCGAGCGCAAGCGGCGCCGCGAGCTCGTAGGAGCCGATCCTCACGGGCCTGCGGTCTTGATCTGGTTGGAGCAGCGTACGCCACCCGTCGCAGGAAGGCACACGTCGAGCTCGAAGCCGACGGCCTCGGGCCCCGGATCGACGATGCGGATGAGCGCGTCGGCCCGTTCGCCCGGGCCCAGCAGACCCCCGACGCCGGCGCCCGGCAGGTAATCCGCGGGCCCGATGTCGCGCAGGCCGAGTGTCCCGCCAAAGCGGTCTTGCAGAGTGAGCCGCAGCAACGGAAAAGGCTGCGCGTAGGTGGCGCGGTTCACGATGCTGGCGCGAAGCATCAGGCGATTCGCCTCGTTGGGGTCGCTGGCCGCACCCCATTGGCGAAGCTCGTAAGCCGAGAGATCGGTGGGCGCCAGCATCGAGAGTCCGAGGAACGCATACACGCCTGCAATCACGGGCCCGAGGGACGGGCTCTGCACGAGCGCGTCACGCTGGCTGTGGACGACCTGCAACAGGAGGAGGAACGCGAGCACCGAGACGCCCGCGACCCAGGGCCAGCGCTGGGACAGAAAGCCTGGCGACTCATCGGGTTCAAACTCCTCAGCCGCGGCCGCGCGCGACGCGGCCTCTTCGACGAGGCGTTTTCGCATCTCGTCGGGGATCAGGATGCGCGGGGCCGTGTGCCCGCTCGCCGCAGGCTTCAGCGGCGCCGGCGGTGCTGGCGGAGCAGGAGCAGCCGGCGGCGCACGCTTCGGGAGTGGCGGCGGGCTCGGAGGCGGGGGCTGGACGACGGCCACCGGCTGCACGGTTTCGAGCACAATGGACTCAACCACCGGTTCTTCTTCTACTTCTTCTTCTTCTTCTTCGGGCGAATCATCTTCCTCGGACGCCTCGTCCCGCTCGTCGATCACCAGGATCGGATGTTCATCGGTGCTGTCCAGATCTATGACGACATCCGGCAGGCTGGATGACGCCGGGGCGCCAATGGGGTCAAAGTGGGCGTTCTCGGAGTTTTCGATGACGAAGAGGCGATCGAGGTCCGCGGCATCGCCGTGGAACTCCAAGGCGCGCTCCTCGTCCTCCGTTTCGGATTCAGGCTCGGGTTCAGTCTCGGGCGCGGGCTCGGCCTTCGGGTCTGCCAGCGGCTCGGCGACCACCGAGAGTTCGACCGGCGCCGACAGCTCGATGTTCTCGCCACCCGGAAGCTCCTCGACGGTCATCGAGTCGTCCGGCAATGGTGCGTCGGCCTCGGCGGCCGGCTTGAACGCCTGTTCGCTCAGGTTCTCGAGCGCGTTGAAGGTCGTCGCGCACACGCCGCAGCGCACGTCGCCTTGCGCGATCCTGAGCGCCTCCGCGGTGACGCGAAAGACCGTCGCACAATCAGGGCATTGCGTATACACGCCTACTCCGCGCGCCGGCGGCCCGCGAGCAGCGTCCAGCCCTCGCGATCCGCTTTCGGGTCGATATCAAACCACGGCTCATAGGCCTGCGCCACCTCGGCGGCCTGGCGCGTCAGCAGGCCCGCGAGCACGATCTCGCCGCCCGGGCGCGCAAGCCGCGCGAGACGGGGCGCGAGCTCGACCAGCGGCCTGGCGAGGATGTTGGCGAGGACGATATCGAATGCTCCAGTGACCGCTTCGATGCGTTCGGCAACGTCGATCCGCGGCGCAATGCCGTTCTTGGCCGCGTTTTCGCGTGTCGCGGTGAGAGCCTGCGGATCGATGTCGAAGGCAAGGGCCGCTCGGGCGCCGAGCTTGAGCGCGGCGAGCGCGAGGATCCCCGAGCCGCAGCCATAGTCGAGGACGCGCTCGCCGCCCTGGATCCGCCCGTCGAGCCACTCGAGGCACAGCGCCGTCGTCGCGTGCGTGCCGGTGCCGAACGCGAGACCCGGATCGAGCTCGAGAATGACCGGTGCGGGCGCGTCGGGCCGTTGTCCCGCCGGCGCGACACACAACCGGCGGCCGAAGCGCATGGGCCTGAAGTCCTTGAGCCACTCGCGCTCCCAGGCGCGGTCCTCGACATGCTCGATCGAGATGGCGCCGGGCGGCAGGCCCAGAACGACGGCGAGCGTCGCTGCCGCGACCTGAGGATTCGCCGACAGGTTGAACAGAGCGCGCAGGCGCACGGCCTGCCACACTGGCGTCTCCCCCGGCGCCGGCTCGAGCAGCGGCTCGTCGCCGGCGTCGGCGAGCGAGACGGCAATGGCACCGAGGCGTATGCAGGCATCCTCTGCACGCACGAGTTCGTGGCCTGGAAGCTCGAGGACGAGCTGGTGAAATGGCATCGACCGGCCGGCTGCGCCTATTTCAGGCCGAGGCGGCGCTCGAGATAGTGGATGTCGAGGCCGCCCTGGCGGAACGCCGAGTGCCCGAAGATCTCCTGGTGCAGCGGGGCATTCGTCTTGATGCCTTCGACGACCATCTCCGAGAGGGCGTTGCGCATGCGCGCGATCGCCGTGTCGCGGGTCTCGCCGTAGGAAATCAGCTTCGCGATCAACGAGTCGTAGAAAGGCGGCACGTTGTAGCCCGAGTACAGGTGGCTGTCGACGCGCACGCCCGGCCCGCCCGGCGCGTGCCAAAGGCGGACCGGCCCGGGCGAGGGCGCGAAGGTCTTCGGGTCCTCGGCGTTGATGCGGCATTCCATGGCCCAGCCGCGCAGGACGATGTCCTCCTGCTTGAAGGGCAGGGGCTCGCCGGCCGCGATCCGCAGCTGCATCTTGACGATGTCGATGCCCGTGACGAGCTCGGTGACGGGGTGCTCGACCTGCACGCGCGTGTTCATCTCGATGAAGTAGAAGCTCCCGTCCTCGTACAGGAACTCGAGCGTGCCCGCGCTGCGGTAGCCGACGGCGGCGCAGGCGGCGACCAGGCGCTCGGACATGTCGGCGCGCTGCTTCGCGGTGATGCCCGGCGCAGGCGACTCCTCGATGATCTTCTGGCGCCGGCGCTGCAGCGAACAGTCGCGCTCGCCGAGGCTGACGACGCTGCCGTAGTTGTCGCCCAGCACCTGGAACTCGATGTGCCGCGGCTTCTCGAGGAATTTCTCCATGTAGACCATGTCGTTGCCGAAGGCCGCGAGCGCCTCGGTCTTGGCCACGTTGAGGGCGTTCACGAGCGTCGCGTCGCTGTGGACGACGCGCATCCCGCGTCCGCCGCCGCCGCCGGAGGCCTTGATGATCACCGGGTAGCCGATCGACCGCGCCATCCGGAAGCACTCGTCCTGGTCCTCGGGCAGCGGGCCGTCGGAGCCCGGGACACAGGGGACGCCGTGCTCCTTCATGGTGCGGATGGCCGAGACCTTGTCGCCCATCTGGCGGATGGTCTCGCTCTTCGGGCCGACGAAGACGAAGCCGCTGTTCTCGACGCGCTCGGCGAAATCCGCGTTCTCGGAGAGGAAGCCGTAGCCCGGGTGGATGCCGACGGCATCCGTGACCTCGGCCGCGCTGATGATCGCGGGCATGTTCAGGTAGCTTTCGCGCGAATTGGGCGGCCCGATGCAGACCGTCTCGTCGGCCAGCAGGACGTGCTTGAGGTTCTGGTCGGCTGTCGAATGGACGGCGACCGTCTTGATGCCGAGCTCGCGGCAGGCGCGCAGGATGCGCAGCGCGATCTCGCCGCGGTTGGCGATGACGATCTTGTCCAGCATCTAGGAACCCCTGATCTGTCCCGGCATGAGGCGCGCTACGCGCGCGCCTTGGCGGGACAAGGCGCGAGCCGAAGCCCCATAGCAAGGACTATGGGCGAGGCGAGCAACGCAGACCCGCCAAGGCCCGCGCGTAACCCTTCGGGACCGGGCTCTATTCGTCCCTGGCGGCGTTGCTCGTCGCTCATGTATCACTTGATACACATCGCTCCTCGCGCCTTGCCAGGGACGAATAGCGCCACGGTCGCGCCCATGCCGGGACAAATCAGGGGTTCCTGCTACTCGATCGCGAACAGGGGCTGGCCGAATTCGACTGGTTCGCCGTTCTTGGCGAGCACCGCGACGACCTTGCCGGCGCGCTCACTCTCGATCTGGTTCATCATCTTCATGGCCTCGATGATGCAGAGCACCTGGCCGACACGGACCTCCTGGCCCACCTCGACGAACGACTTCGCACCCGGGGCGGGCGAGGCATAGAACGTGCCGACCATGGGCGCGGTCACGAGGTTTTCGTCGCGGGCGGCCGGGGCCGGCGCGGCGGCAGTTGCAGGCGGGGCCGCCGCCGGCGCTGGCGCGGCGGCCACTGGCGCTCCCGGGGCCGGCGCGGCGGCGTACTGGGTCACGACCGGCGCGCTCTGGGTGTTCCGCGCGATGCGGACCGATTCCTCGCCCTCGGTGATTTCGATCTCGGCCAGCCCCGATTCCTCGAGCAGCTCGATGAGTTTCTTGATCTTGCGGATATCCATCACGTTCCCCCGGAAGGACGTTCGAGGCGGTCGAGCGCTGCCTGGAGTGCGAGCTCATAGCCCTGCGCTCCGAGGCCGACGATGCTGCCCGCCGCGATGTCCGAAAAATACGAGTGCTGGCGGAAGGGTTCCCGCGCGTACACGTTGGACAGGTGCACCTCGATGAAAGGCACCCCGACCGCCAGCAAGGCGTCGCGAAGCGCAATGCTGGTGTGGGTGAAGGCGCCCGGATTGAGGATCACGAAGTCGACGGGCGTGGCCGCAATCGCCTGGACCCGGTCGACCAGTTCGTGCTCGGCATTGCTCTGGAAGCTCTCGAGCGTGGCGCTGCGCCGCGTGGCGGCGGCCCGCAGCCGCTCCTCGATGGCGTGGAGCGTCACGTCGCCGTACCAGCCGGGTTCACGGCGGCCGAGCAGGTTCAGGTTGGGCCCATTGATGAGCAGGATCCGAGGCACGCCGCATTCAACCGGACATTCGGCGACTTGTCCAGAAAAAGTGCCGATAAGGGGTCGAACGGCGCCGATCTGGCGCCAATCTAGCTGATTCTGGGGACTTCGGCCTTGATCCGGGCCTGTGCGGTCTTGAGGTCGACCTGACCGGCATCGACGGCGCGAACAATAGATAGGATTGCGTCAGCCTGCGGGCGGTGCAACTCGCCCACGTGGATCGTGACGATGCGGCCGGATGCGTCCACGAACGCGGTGAAGGGCAGGCCGAGCGACTCGACGCCGAAGGCGCGTGCCGCATCGAGCCCATCCTGTTCGCCGATCAGGACCGTGTAGTTGATCGGCGTCGACTCGAGGTAGCTCAACACGTCTTCCCGAAAGTCGATGGCGATGCCGATCAGTGCGATCTCCGGCCATGCGCCGTCCTTCGCGAGCGCATTCAGCATGGGGATCTCGCGCCGGCAGGGTGCGCACCAGGTGGCCCAGAAATTGATCACCTGCGGCTTGCCGTTCCACTCCGAGAGGGCACGCGGCTTGCCATGGCGGTCGGCCAGCGTGATCTCGGGCCGCCGCTCGGGAATGACGGCGGCCGGCGTGGCTGGTGCCGCAGCCATTTGCGGCGGCGCGGCCGTTTCTGTGGCCGGGTCGCCACGGCTCGCAACCCAGTACGCGCCGAAGCCGGCGCCCAGCGCAAGCAGGAAGGCGAGGATCCAGCGGCCGGCTTGTCCCATCGTCAGCATTCTCGCGCGAAGCGCGCGAGATGCGAACGGAAATCATCCGCCTTGACGAAGCCGACGAGCCGGAACGGCCGGCATTCGCGGCCGTGGGTGCCAAAGAAAGCCGTGGTGGGCGGGCCGTAGACGCCGAAGCGGCGGAACAGGGCCTGGTCGGCTTCGCTGTTTGCGGTCACGTCAGCCTTGAGGAGGACAAAGCCGGTGAGGTCCTGCTGCACCTCGGGTACGGAGAATGTGTACTTCTCCATCTCCTTGCAGGAGACACACCAGTCGGCATAGAAGTCGAGCATCACGGGCTGGCCCGCCGCCTGAGCGGCGGTGAGCTCACGGTCGAGCTCGTCGATAGACGCAATCATGCGAAATGGCAGCGCCTCGGCAGAACCGTCCACCGGACCACCGACACCCGGGACGGATGCGCCGCGCAGCGGCTGCAGCGGATCGTGCCCGCCCGCAGCCGCGCCGACCATCATGATGACGCCCCAGACGATGGCTCCGAGCCCGAGGCCGCGGGCGACCAGCCGGCCGGTGCCGCCCCCGGCGCTCGTCCGTCCGAACCCGCCGAAGTAATAACCGCCGACGATCACGAGCAGGGCCCACAGGGCGAGCGTCAGGGACCCGGGCAGGATGCGTTCGAGCATCCAGACCGCCACTCCGAGGAACAGCACGCCGAACAATGCCTTGACGGTGGTCATCCAGGGGCCGGCATGGGGCAGGAAACGGCCCCCGGCGACGCCGACCAGGAGCAGCGGCGTGCCCATCCCCAGGGCCATGCTGAAGAGCGCGAATGCGCCGCGGAACACGTCGCCGGTCTGGCCGATGAATGCAAGCGCACCGACCAAGGCCGGGGCGACGCAGGCAGTCACGACGAGCGCCGACAGCGCGCCCATGACGCCCGTGCCGAGGAAGCTGCCGGCCTTCTGGCGGCCGGATATCCCCGCAAGGCGCGATTCCAGCTTCGCCGGCAACTTCAGGTCGAAGAGCCCGAACATTGCGAGCGCAAGGACGACGAACAGCGCGGCAAACACGATGATGATCCAGGGTTGCTGGAAGAATGCCTGGGCCTGCTGTCCGGCAGCTGCGAACGCCGCGCCCGCGATGGCGTAGGTGAACGCCATGCCAAGGACATATGTGAAGGAAAGCAGGAATGAGCGCGCCGGCGTCGCGCTCGCACCCTGGCCAGCGATGATTCCGGACAGGATCGGTACCATCGGCAATACGCAAGGCGTATAGGAAAGTAGCAGCCCCGCGACCCAGAACGCGGCAAAAACTGCGAACAGGCTCCCGGTCACGAGCAGTCCCGCCAGTCCGTCCTGCTCCGAAACCATCGGCGCTGCCTCGCTAGCCGCGGGCGTGCCAGGCGGGGGCAGTTCAATGGCGACGGTCTTCGTCACCGGCGGGTAGCAGAGGCCGGCGTCCGCGCAGCCCTGGTAGCTCACCTGGATCTCGAACGACGAGGCGCCCTCGGGACGCGTCACGGGCACGGTCGCGCTGAGGACGCCGTAATAAACCTCGACGTCGCCGAAGAACTCGTCCGTCTTCTTCTTGCCGTCCGGCATCGCGATGTCGCCGAGCGCGAACCCGGGCGTCTCGGTCTTCGCCGACGTGCGGTGGCGGTACAGGTAGTAACCCGGTGCGACCTGCCAGTCGAGCAGGACGCGGTCGCCGCCGTCGGCGATTGCCGTGAATACGAAGGCCTGGTCGACCGGGAGGAACTGGTCTTCGTTTGACACGGGACCGAGCAGTCCCTGCGCTGCAACCGCGCCCGAAACGAGGAGCGCGAGAACGGCGAGTGCATTCCTTAATTTCACCATCGCGGGCGAGAGGTTAGCGGCCTCACGACGGCTTGTCTCGACGGCCTGCCCGATTTTGCCATCGCCGGCGACACGGCCCTCTACTTTCAATGAGTTACGGACGTTTATCACTCGCGGCCCGAGAGTGCTTGAATTTGGACGCTCAGCCCCTATGATTAGCACCCGTCGAGCCCGAGTGCTAACGAATTTCCAAGGAGTGTTGAACCATGAAGATCCGTCCGCTTCATGATCGTGTGATCGTCAAGCGCGAAGACGAAGAGCGCAAATCCCCCGGCGGGATCGTCATTCCCGACACCGCTGCCGAGAAGCCCATCCGCGGCAAGATCATCGCGGTCGGCAAGGGCAAGATCCTGGAAGACGGCAAGGTCCGTCCGCTCGACGTCAAGGTCGGCGACAAGATCCTGTTCGGCAAGTACGGCGGAACCGAAGTCAAGGTCGACGGCGAAGACCTCCTCGTGATGCGCGAGGAAGACGTCATGGCCGTCATCGAAAAGTAATCCAGAGGAACACGCAATCATGGCAGCCAAGGAAGTCCGTTTTTCCGACGACGCGCGTACCCGCATGGTCCGCGGAGTCAACCTGCTCGCGAACGCCGTCAAGGCGACGCTCGGCCCGAAGGGCCGCAATGCCGTGCTCGAAAAGAGCTTCGGCGCCCCGACCGTCACCAAGGACGGCGTTTCCGTCGCCAAGGAAATCGAGCTGAAGGACAAGTTCGAGAACATGGGCGCGCAGATGGTGAAGGAAGTCGCGTCCTCGACCTCCGACGAAGCCGGTGACGGCACGACCACCGCGACCCTGCTCGCGCAGGCGATCATCCGCGAGGGCATGAAGGCCGTCGCCTCTGGCATCAACCCGATGGACGTCAAGCGCGGCGTCGACCTGGCCGTGAAGGCCACCGTCGAGGAGCTCAAGAAGCTCTCGAAGCCCTGCAAGGACTCGAAGGCCATCGCCCAGGTTGGCACGATCTCGGCGAACAGCGACGAGGCGATCGGCAAGAAGATCGCCGACGCGATGGAAAAGGTCGGCAAGGAAGGCGTGATCACGGTCGAGGAGGGCTCCGGCCTCGAGAACGAGCTCGAGGTGGTCG
>Ga0209486_10000548_pt1 | contig 16684 bp, 19 predicted proteins | sample NCCompost_FD_187518 | JGI IMG/M metagenome (GOLD analysis project Ga0209486, IMG submission 187518) | Agricultural soil microbial communities from Utah to study Nitrogen management - NC Compost (SPAdes) (version 2) | ecosystem: Environmental > Terrestrial > Soil > Agricultural land | place...
CAATTGAATGTAAAAAGGGGGAGTCTGACAATGTTATTTTACTACAGCCTGTTGCTGTTACAGCATAGACGCCCGTTTTTTCGATGCTCAATTCACTTCAGTTACCTTTGTTTCTTATGAATATTGCCCTTTGTTCGCCGGTTTTGGATAGTTTTATTGTTGAAACATCCTTTTTACTGGCAGGACATCATTCTGGTCATAGGTTTATTCTAATAACTGATCAAAAGCCAGCAGAACAATTTTCTTTTTACTCAAATATTGAAATCATTTTGGTAAAACCTCTTTCTAAAAATCCACTATTTAGAAAGATATGGTGGGATATAAAGCTACCGGCGATATTAAAAAAAGTAAAAGCAGATCTGTTTATTTCATTTCATAATGCTTGCTCTTTGACTGCCGTTATTCCTCAATTTATGATGATTAAAAATTTAGAAAAAACAAGGAAAACCCATATTAAAAAAGCCCAATTATTGGTAGCACCAAATAAATTGATGAAAAAGAAGCTGATTGAAAAGTTTGAAATAAGGGAGGAAAAAATAACCGTTATATATCCGGCAGCAAATAAAATATGTGAGCCAGTAAATGAACAAGAAAAAGAAGTCATAAAAAATAATTACAGTGAAGGCAAAGAATTTTTTTTATTCAACAGTATTTTTTCAAGGCAAGAAGACTTTATAAATCTCCTAAAATCCTTTTCTCATTTTAAAAAAAGACAGCAAAGCAGCTTCAAATTATTAATAATTGTTTCATCAAATTCATTTTTTGAAAGGAGCCTTGAGCGTTATAAATACAGGAATGATGTAAGGGTTATTGATATAAAAGATAAACCAGAAGTAGCATTGATCATTGGTTCAGCGTATGCTGCAGTTCTTCCCTTTAATGCAAATGAAGACATGCTAGCAGCATTAAATGCTACCCGATCGGGTGTCCCTGTGATCGCCCTAAAGAATTCTATAATAAATGAAGCGTTTGGAGATGCAGCCTTATATTCCGAAACCGAAACAACAAAGGATATTGGAGAAAAAATGATGCAGGTCTACACAGATGAAAATTATCGTGTCAGGTTAATTGAAAAAGGAAAACAGGTTGCCGGAGTATATACAAGTGAAAAATCCGCTGAACTTCTATGGCAATCTATTATAAAGGCTTTAGAATGAATTGAGTTATTTTTGCCGCCAATTTATAATTGTATAAAATGAAGACTTCAACAATCACAGTAGATGTTCAATTGAACGATGATAAGGTGCCTGAGGCAATTTTATGGAAAGCTTCAGACTCAACAATAGAAAATGCACAAAAGGCAAAAGCGATGATGCTGTCTTTTTGGGATGGCGCAGAAAAGACCGCATTACGTATTGATCTTTGGACAAAAGAGATGATGATAGATGAAATGACGGATTTCTTTTATCAGACATTAATGACCATGGCTGATACTTATAATCGTGCAACTCAACACCAGGAGTTAGTTGAGGAAATGAAAAAATTCGCACATGACTTTTATCATAAGTCAAGAGAGAAACAAATGCAGGAAAATAAAGCATAAAATTGTTTTATGTTCGAGGTTTGATGTTGAGTGAACATCAAAAATTAATAACCTCGAACCTTAAACTTCAAACCTCAAACTAAAAAGCATGAGTCTCGAACAAAAAATAATGGGTGATCTTAAAACTGCGATGCTTGCAAAAGATGAAAAAGCATTGCGTAGTCTCAGGGCTATCAAAGCTGCCATTTTATTAGCAAAAACTTCTGAAGGTGCAGGTGGTGAATTAAAGGAAGATGACGAAATAAAACTGTTGCAAAAATTAGTGAAGCAACGCAAAGATTCACTCGACATTTACCAGCAACAAAATCGCACTGATCTTGCACAAAAAGAACAGGAAGAAATTGAAATCATAGAAAAGTTTTTACCCAAACAGCTTTCTGCTGATGAATTAAAATCAGAAGTGGCCGCGATCATTAGTGAAGTTGGCGCCTCTTCTCCAGCAGATATGGGAAAAGTAATGGGTGCTGCAACAAAAAAACTGGCAGGAAAGGCAGATGGTAAAACGATATCTGCATTGGTAAAAGAACTATTGTCTGGCAAATAACTATAATGATCCTTGATATAATAGTTGCTGTGATTTTAATTCTGGCCCTTATCAAAGGATATCGGCAAGGATTGATCGTTGCTCTTTTTTCTTTGGTGGCATTAGTTATTGGTCTCGCTGCTGCCATAAAACTTTCAGTTGTTGCTGCAGGTTATATAGGCAAAGCCGTCAACGTTTCAGATAAATGGTTGCCAATAATTTCATTTGCCGTTGTTTTTCTGATCGTTGTTTTGCTGGTAAGATTGGGTGCAAAATTTATTCAAAAAACAGTTGAGCTTGCAATGCTTGGGTGGGTAAACAAGGTAGGCGGGATTTTACTATATACCGGCTTGTACATTATAATTTTCAGTGTCCTGCTTTTTTATGCGGATCAAATGAATTTTATAAAGCTAGAAGCAAAAAGGGAATCTGTTACTTATGCCTATATTCAGCCCTGGGGGCCGAAATTGATGGACGGATTGGGAAAAATTATTCCAGTTTTTAAAGGGATGTTCCAGGACCTTGAAGATTTTTTTGATAAGGTTTCCAAAGAAGTACCACCGGCTAACTAATTTTTGAATCGCAGCATTCAATTAACCCTGAACTTTGCAGTAAATCATCTATTTTAGCAAAAATTAATTGCTGGGAATATTATGCCCTACGAGGTAAAAAATAAGGATAAATTTAAGTTTGTGGAAGAAGGTGAGGGAGAACCCCTTGTGCTTTTGCATGGCCTTTTTGGAGCACTTAGTAACTTCGAAACTCTTATTGAGTATTTCCGTCAACATTATAAAGTTATTGTTCCCATTCTTCCATTATTTGAATTAGATATTCTTCATTCAACAGTTGGTGGTATTGCTAAGTTTGTGCATCGTTTTTTAGAATCAAGAGATTTAAAAAATGTACATCTTCTTGGTAACTCTCTTGGAGGTCATGTTGCCCTGATTCATGTGCTAAAACATCCCGAAAGGATCAAATCATTGATATTAACCGGTAGTTCCGGATTATTTGAAAATGGAATGGGTGATAGTTATCCCAAGAGAGGCGATTATGAATACATAAAAAACAAAACTGAGCTTACTTTTTATGATCCTAAAACTGCCACAAAAGAATTAGTGGATGAAGTGTACGGTATCATAAATAACAGGATAAAAGCGATCAAAATAATTTCCCTTGCAAAAAGCGCTATTAGAAATAATCTTGGGGAAGAACTCAATCAAATCAAGCAACCTACGTTATTAATATGGGGGAATAATGACAACATTACCCCGCCTTTTGTAGCCCGTGAGTTCAATAAGTTGATACCCAATAGTGAATTGCATTTTGTAGATAAATGCGGGCATGCTCCAATGATGGAGGTGCCAGATGAATTCAATATCATCTTGCATAAATTTTTAAAAAAACTCAACGAGCCTGCAACAGTAGCATAGGAGTTGCTGTCTCTAAATGAAAAGCCGCTATTCATGTTAACCCGTGAACTCATATCTCCATCTTTACCTGTTCTTCATTTGCATGATAAAGTTTTTAATTCACTGCAGATGATGAATGATTGTCATGTTTCTCACCTGGCAGTAGATGACGATGGAAAATATGTTGGGCTAGTGAATGAAGAAAGCTTAATGCAGGCGCCTGATGACACCGTTGAGATCAAGGAAATGAAGGAAGGCTTTCATGGTTTTTTTGTCAATGAAAATGACCATTTCCTAAAAGCATTACAACTTGCTGTAGAAAACAGGCTCAGTGTTATACCTGTGATCGATGAGAACAAAAATTTGCTTGGTGTAGTAAGTTATCGTGAATTGTTGAAACAGGCGTCTGAATTCATGAATGTAAAAGATCCTGGCGGGCTAATTGTATTGGAACTGGAGACAAATAGTTATTCTTTTAGTGAAATTAGCCGGCTTGTGGAAACAAATGATGCACAGATCACACAATTGAATACTTATACTAATCCGCAAACCGGATTAATGCAGGTTACGATAAAGATCAATAAAACTGAAATATCAGATATTGTCGCTACATTTCAACGCTATGAGTATAATGTAAAGTATTATTTTGGCGAAGAATTGTATGAGAATGAGTTGCGGAGTAATTATGATAATCTGATGAATTATCTCAAACTCTGATGATTTCTTCTCTTCTCTTTAAGCCTCAAAATCTCTTATCTTAGAAAATTGGTTTTATACAACAGAGTTATGCAGCGGATGGCGAAATTTTCAGTAATCATTTTTATCACAGTTATGTCTGCGGGTTTTGTCAATGCACAACCTGGTGTACCAAAATTATCCATTGCGGATTCCATCAAACATTATTCTCAGCAACCAGGCTCATCGAATGTTTTTACTATCAGGGAAATTGCTGTCTCCGGAAATAGGAAAACAAAAGAATCAGTTATTCTTCGGGAGCTTCCTTTTCAATCGGGCGAAATTTATGCCCTTTCTGATCTTGTAAAAGAATTTGAAACAGGAAGAAAGCGATTATTAAGTACAGCGTTGTTTCATGAAGTGGTGGTTGCCTTAAAAGGTTTTGAAGGTAATAATATAGATATACTTGTTGCAGTTAAAGAAAGATGGTATTTATTTCCTGTTCCTTATATAAAGTTTGTTGACAGAAATATTAACCAATGGATCGTAGAACAAAATGCAAAGCTTGACCGGGTTAATTATGGATTGAAAGTATTATACAATAATGTCACTGGCCGGGGTGATAAATTAAATCTATACCTGATCAATGGATATACCAAACAAATTTCACTTAGCTATGACAGACCATATATAGATAAGAAAATGAAATGGGGAATAAATGCGGGATTTGCAATTGGCAAAAACAGGGAAGTAAATTATAATACGATCTACGATAAGCAGGTATTTTTTAAAGACACTAATAACTTTGTTCGTTCTTTTACAAGGGCATTTGGTGAAGCAACCTATCGCCCGGCAATAAAAACAAGACATCGCTTTGGGATTTCTTACACCTTAGAAAAAATAACTGATACTATCGTATCACTTAATCCCTCTTATTTTACAGACGGGAGAGATAAGTTTTCTTTTCCTGAATTTTATTACCTCATGAATTATATGGATGTTGATTATAACCCTTACCCATTAAAAGGATATATAGTTGAATTATATTTTGCAAAAAGGGGGCTTAATAAAGAAACAAATATGTGGTTGTTGAGTGCAAAAGCAAGCGGCAGTTGGGAAATAGCAAAGAAATTATACTTCGGAGCGAAATTGGCCGGCGCTATAAAAGCTCCTTTTAACCAGCCTTATTTTAATCAGCGGTTGTTTGGATACGGTGATTTTTTTATGCAGGGATATGAGTATTATGTGGTAGATGGAGTAGCAGGTGGGTATGCAAAAGCAAGTTTAACCAGGGAGATTCTGAATTTAGGGTTTCATGTAAAAAGAAAGAAAGACGTAATACCATACCGGATCCCATTCAAGGCCTATGCAAAAACATTTGTAAATGCCGGCTACGCACATCATCCCACTCCGGAAACAAACACACTTAATAATCGCATGCTGTATTCATGGGGTGTTGGTATCGATATTCTCACACACTATGATTTTACTTTAAAGTTTGAATGGAGTTTTAATGTGTTAGGTGAAAACGGTTTATATTTACACAGAAAGACCCTTTTCTGATTCTCCACATTTATGAAGATTGCTATTTACAGCAGGTTACTCGAAGAAGATAAACGAAGTGATGTTCAGTTTTTTTTTGATGAATTAGCCCGTCAAAAAATTGCAGCAGCAGTTTTTTTACCTTTTTATGAAGAAATAAAAGATCGGATCAATCTTCCTCTTGACACATCAACTTTTTATTTATCCGATGATCTTACGAATGATATAGAATTTGTGATCAGTCTTGGTGGCGATGGCACTTTACTGGATACTGTTGGATTAGTGAGAGATAAAGGAATACCGATCATGGGTATCAATTTCGGAAGACTTGGTTTCCTGGCAAGTATCGGCCGTGAGCAATTAGCAGATGCAGTGAAAGCATTAAAAAAGCAAACTTATGTGATCGATAAAAGAACAATGATCCACCTGGATGCAAGTATCTCTATGTTCGGCAATGTACCTTTTGCATTAAATGAATTTTCAATTCATAAAAGAGATACAGCACCTATGATAAAGATCCATACTTATCTTAATGGAGAATTTCTAAATACCTATTGGGCTGATGGATTGATTGTTGCCACCCCAACTGGTTCTACCGGTTATTCATTAAGCTGCAATGGACCTATTATGTTTCCGGAAGCCGGAAGTTTTTTAATAACGCCTGTGGCGCCGCATAACTTAAATGTAAGATCGATCGTTGTACCTGATGATAATATCATTTCTTTTGAAGTGGAAAGCCGGTCAGACCAGATCATTTGTGCACTCGATAGTCGCCGGGAAATAGTAAGCAAAAATGTACAACTGGCAGTTAAGAAAGAAGCGTTTTTACTAAACCTGCTTCGACTTACAGAAAATAATTTCCTTCAAACGCTGCATAATAAACTGACCTGGGGTCTTGATAAACGCAATTAAAACCCCTTCTGCTAACATTCCGTGAAATCATTTTATTTCAAGACAATCCGGGATAGTTTTTTTCGTTTTAAGAGACTGAATTCTTATTTTGCAAGATGTTTCGGACACTATTACTTCTGACGGTTACAAGTTTGTCTTCACTTTTTGTTTCTGCCCAGCCTGAAGCGGTGGTACAGGAAGGTGAGTTTGGTATAGGCTTAGGGGCAGGTCATTACTTCGGAGACTTAAATACAAGGGCTCATTTAAACAGACCCAAGATCGCAGCAACCGCTTTCTTCCGTAAAAATTTTGGAAATTATATTGCTTTACGAGTAGGTGCAAGCTTTGCGCAACTAGGCTATTCCGATATTTATAATACACATAATGAATACATGAAGGCCCGCAACCTCAGTTTTAATTCCAATGTTTGGGAATTAGCGCTTCAGGGTGATTTTAATTTTTTCCGTTTTATGCCCGGCGAACCTGGATATAACTTCACACCTTATATAACTTTTGGCATTGGCGTTTTTAATTATGATCCGTTTGCAATGTTAGGCGGTGAAAAATATTTTCTTCGTCCTCTGAATACAGAAGGACAGGGCAATTCTTTATATCCCGATCGCAAGCCTTATGGCTCTATGGCATTCAGTGTTCCTTTTGGCGCAGGTGTTAAGTATTGCATCAACGATCGCATAAATGTTGGTTTTGAACTTGTACATCGTGTAACAGGCACTGATTATCTCGATGATGTAAGCACCACTTATGTCGATCCGTCGGTATTTCCTCCACTGCCAGATGGCAGTCCTTCGCCGGCTTTTTTGCTGCATGATCGTTCTTATGAAATCGGCGAACCAATTGGAATAGTTGGAAGGCAACGCGGTATCAGCACTCAGAAAGATCAATTTATTACCGGAATTTTTTATATCTCATTCAACCTGCAGAGTTATAAATGCCCATCCGCTAATTAAAACATTAAAAATATTTTTTTGGAAGAACTACCTGCGGTAGTTTTTTTATTTTCTTACCTTAATAGTGTTTAACGATTGGAATGGCATAATAAATGCCGCTATTTTTTACTTACAATTAAACTAATAACCATGACACTAATTGGATTTTTAGTTCTGCTTGCAATAGCTGCCATTTGCGGTGCAATCGGACAATCACTAGCAGGGTATGACCTTGGCGGATGCCTTGTATCAATAATAGTTGGTTTTATTGGGGCATACCTCGGTATGTGGATCGCTGGCAAAATGGGGCTGCCTGAATTCTTTACGGTCAACATTCAGGGCAAGCCTTTTCCAATTATATGGGCGATAATCGGCTCAGCAATATTTACATTAATTATGGCATTATTGCGAAAGGCATTTATTGGTGGGAGGAGATTATGAATTTATTTTATAATTCAGGATCCAACTTATTGTCATTCTAAGTTGACACTGGGTAGTTCCAAAATCAATTTCTTATTTTTTGAAATCCTGACTTCAAGATTTGTTTTAGTAACTTTGGTCGCTAAATTTTTATCGTAAGATGTCTGATCTATTAAGCCAGGTTGATAAAACTCGTCTTCCACGTCATATCGCCATCATCATGGATGGGAATGGACGTTGGGCAAAAGAACAAGGACAGGATAGGCTTTTCGGTCACTTTCATGGAGTTGAAAGCGTAAGAAATATTGTTGAAGGATGCGCCGAGCTTGGTGTTGAATATTTAACCCTTTATGCTTTCTCAACCGAAAATTGGGATAGACCCGAATACGAAGTAGTGGGGTTGATGGAGTTACTCGTTTCCACAATTCATAACGAAGTAGAGAGTCTTCATAAAAATAATATTCGACTACATGTGATAGGTGATATGAATATGCTCCCTGAGTATGCAAAAAAGGAATTGGAGGAGGCGCTGGTTCATACAAAGAACAATACTGGGTTGAACCTTGTTATGGCTTTAAGCTATAGCGGCAGATGGGAATTGCTTAATGCGGTTAAGAGCATAGCTCACAAAGTAAAAAAGGGAGAATTAGCTGTTGAAGATATTGACCAGGATACATTGCAACAGCACCTCGTTACAAGCGACTTTCCTGATCCCGAACTGATGATAAGAACCAGCGGCGAATACCGGATCAGTAATTTTCTTTTATATCAACTGGCCTATGCTGAATTATATTTTACCCATGTTCGCTGGCCGGATTTTAGAAAACAACACTTGTACGAAGCCATCATCGACTACCAGGGGAGAGAACGGAGATTTGGGAAAACAGGCGAACAAGTAAAAACTGAAGAGATCAGCCATTAAATCAAGACAAATCAGTCATAATACCCAGCCAAATCAAATGTAGAGGCTTGGTCAATGATGGAACTTTTTAATTTGGCCAATTTGTTTACTTTCTTTAACAAACACTTCAATTTTTTACCGTTAATTTGCCGCCTTTAAAGGCTGTCCCTGTGGATTTTTCAATGAACTCCTTTGGGATTTCAATATTGACTGAACTGATCAACTAACAATGCAAAGAACTCTACAAAGATTTTGTTTACTGTTTACGGTAGTTTTTACTTCCATTATCAGTGCAAATGCTCAAAACCCGACGGATACAGTACCGAAGCCCACTTCAGTTGATCCCAATCTTCTTGCATGGCAAAATGCTACACGGCCAAAAGAATATACGATCACAAGCATAAAAGTCACAGGTGTTTTTTACCTCGATTCAGCTATCGTTGCAAGCATATCCGGTTTACAGGTTGGTGATAAAATTTTGCATCCCGGCGGCGATGAATTTCCAAAAGCAATAGCAAATCTTTGGAAGCAACGTTTATTTTCAAACGTCGAGATCTATGTGACAAAAATTGATGGCGATAATATCGATATAGAGATCCATGTAATGGAAAGACCACGACTTGGTAACTATGATTTTAGAGGGATAAAAAAGACAGAAGAAGAAGAATTGATCGGGAAAATTGGTTTGGCGAAACAAACCATTGTAACAGAAAATACCCGCCGTACTGCTGGTGAGGTTATAAAAAAATATTACGGAGAAAAAGGATACCACAATCTAAAACTTGAGATACAGGAAAGACTCGACACAAATTTTGTCAATTCCATATTCATGACCTTTATTATTGATAAAGGCGAGAAAGTAAAAGTGAATAACATTAATTTCTTTGGCAATGAAACTATTTCAGATCTTAAGCTAAAGAAAAAAATGAAAGGTACACATGAAGTGAGCCGTATAACTCTTTTCCCAGACAAAGATTCAACGATCTTTGGAGAAAACCCACGGACCACTTTTAAGGAATATATGCGTGACAAGGGTTTTTTGTCGATCACCAAAACAAAGAATTTTCTTGATCCCTGGTTCCGGTTTAAATTATTGTCATCTGCTAAATACAATGAAAAAAAATTTGGCGAGGACCAGGAAAAAATCATTGAATATTATAACTCCATCGGCTATCGCGATGCAATAATTGAAGATGTAAAACCTTATACGATCTCCAGCGGGAATATCAATATTGATTTTAAAATAAGTGAAGGCCATAAATATTATTTTGGAAACATTACATGGAAGGGAAATTCTAAATACACTGACTCGATACTCAATGTTATTTTAGGAATTCATAAAGGGGATGTGTATAATATCGAAACCCTGAACCAGCGGTTGGGTAAACAACTTACACCGGAAGGTGGTGATATCAGTGGATTATACATGGATGATGGTTATCTCTTTTTCCGTGCAGAAGCTGTGGAAACAGCCGTTTATAATGACACGATCGATCATGAAATAAGGCTTATTGAAGGTCCACAGGCAAGAATTAAGAATATAAAGATCTCTGGTAACGACAGAACAAAAGAACATGTGATCCGTCGCGAACTAAGAACAATACCAGGTGAGCTTTTCAGTCGTGCTGATCTTATTCGTTCGCAAAGAGAATTGGGCCAGCTAAATTATTTTAACCAGGAAACCATTGGTATCAACCCCCTCCCAAATCCTGATGACGGAACTGTTGATATTCATTATAAAGTAGAAGAAAAATCTTCTGATCAGTTAGAGCTTTCAGCAGGGTGGGGTGGTGGAATTGGTCTTACGGGAACATTGGGTGTTTCATTCAACAATTTTTCTATTAAAAACATATTCAATAAAAAATCGTGGGATCCTTTGCCAACGGGTGATGGACAAAAGCTGAGCCTTCGATTGCAGTCAAACGGTAAACAATACAGCTCTTACAATTTTTCATTTACCGAGCCTTGGCTTGGCGGTAAAAAAAGAAACTCGTTAACCCTCTCTTTTTATAAAAGCAAATACGCTAACGGATATGATTATGGAACCGGTCGATTTAGTGACGAAATAGCTAAGAACAGTTTCATGAAAACAACAGGCTTCAGCGTATCACTTGGTAAGCAATTGAAATGGCCAGATGATTATTTCAGCCTTATTCATACAGTTAGCCTCACGCAGTATAACATGAAGAACTACCCGATATTTCCGGGACTTGATAGCGGTCTTTCAACTAATATAAGTTATAAACTTACATTGCAAAGAAATTCTGCAGGGCCTAATCCGATATTTCCTACCAGCGGTTCTAACTTCCTGGCAAGTGTACAGTTTACCCCACCTTATTCTGCCTTTAATAAGAACATTGAATTAGAAAACTCGTATAAGCATCCTGAATATCACAAATGGAGATTTAATGCAGAGTGGTTTGTGCCGCTTGGTAAGCCAATGGGTGCAGAAAAAAACAGGCAGTTTGTTCTAAAGGTTGCAGCGAAGTATGGTTTTATGGGAAAGTATAATCGCAATCTGGAAATATCACCATTCGAAAGATTCCAGGTTGGTGATGCCGGAATGTCAAATAGTATGGGAGTATTGGGATACGATATCATCGCACACCGCGGCTACCCAATTTATCAAAACTCAAATCCCAGCATCAATCCAATTGATGATGTATCACAAGCAACAAGATTCTTTACCATTTTTAATAAATACGTGCTGGAGATGCGGTATCCTTTCGTTACTAATCCACAAAGTACTATTTATGGCCTGGCATTTTTCGAGGCTGCAAATGGCTGGTATACTTTCAAAGATTATAACCCATTCCGTCTTCGACGCAGTGCCGGTGTTGGTATGCGCTTCTTCCTGCCGATGTTTGGTTTGCTTGGATTTGATTATGGTGTTGGGTTTGACCGGATACAACCCGGGCAGGGATTAAAATCGGCTACCAAGTTTACGTTTATGCTCGGGTATGAACCGGAATAAAAATATTTTTAATCAAACTTCATTACTACTATTTAACGTTCGTTGCGACGCTCCGTTCAACATATTGATCAATGTTCAGCAAATGCGTCGCAGTTTAACCAGAGCGAAGCGAAGGGTTCTGTAATTCTATTCATCATTAAAACATTTCAATATGAAAAAAGTATTGTTTGTAGTTTGTAGCTTTTGGCTCACATCAATTGCGGTAAATGCACAGAAATACGCCATTATTGATACCAAGTATATTCTGGACAAGTTGCCGGATTATAAAGATGCGCAAACGAAACTTGATGCCATTGCTGCTGGCTGGCAAAAAGAAATTGATGACCAACAAGCTGATCTTGATAAAATGTATAGAGATTTTGAGGCTGAACAAGTTATGCTGAGTGAGGAGCTCAAGAAAAAAAGAGAAGATCAACTATTCAATAAGGAGAAAGCTGTACGTGATCTGCAGCGTAAACACTTTGGTTTTGAGGGCGATCTATATAAGAAAAGACAAGAACTTGTAAAGCCAATACAGGATAAGGTATATAATGCAATTCAGAAGCTGGCAGTACAGCGTAGTTATGATTTTATTTTAGACAAAAGTGAAGGAATTACCGTTATCTTTGCCGACCCAAAATTGGACAAGAGCGAAGATGTATTGAAGGAATTAGGGATAAAATAGCAGTAAAATTCGGTAGCCATAAAATGTTAAAGATTTCTGAAGAGGCAACTTTACTCCTCAGAAAATACTCATAAAAAACAATAACGTAAATCAAAATGAAAAAGATCATTGCATTTTTTGTGTTGGCTGCCGGCCTGGTTAGTGGCACTGTAGAGGCTCAAAACAAATTTGGATTTATTCGGGTGGATGAAGTAGTATCCCTGATGCCTGAATTGAAAAAGATTGATACCTTACTCCAAAGTTATCAAAACGATACTTTACCGAGAACGTATAATTATCTTTTGTCACAATACCAGTATTATGATAGCATCTCAAATGATTCTGCTCGTCAAACAGTAGTAGTTCGTCAGCAAGCTGCAAGACAAAGAGCAGATTATCTTGGTGAATTACAGAATTGGCAAGCTTCAGCTCAACAACTGATCGAACAAAAACAAAATTCCCTTTTACAGCCAGTATATGATAAAGTGCTTAAAGCAATTGATGAAGTAGCTAAAGAAAAAGGCTACAATTATGTATTCAACAGGGAGTCATTATTAGTGGGACCGCCGGCGGATAATTTATTGCAAATGGTCGCGGAAAAACTAAAAGTGAAAGTACCACCTGCTGGCGCTCAAACACAGAAACCAGCTCCAAAAACAAGTAACTAGGCTTTAAAACAAATATTTAAAAGAGGCTGTTGCTTACAACAGCCTCTTTTACTTTTGCACTATGTCTTCACTCACACCTATCGGCATTTTTGATTCTGGTTATGGCGGCTTAACAGTAATGCGGGAAATCGTCACCAAGCTTCCCCGTTACGATTATATTTATTTAGGAGATAATGCAAGGGCTCCTTATGGTCCACGATCTTTTGAAACTGTTTATCGTTATACATTGCAGTGTGTGAAATGGTTTTTTAACCAGGGTTGTCCGCTTGTTGTGCTGGCTTGTAATACAGCATCTGCAAAAGCACTGAGAACGATCCAACAAAATGACCTCGCTAAAATTGATCCGCAGAAAAGAGTATTGGGTGTAATAAGACCAACAACAGAGGTCATTGGTAATTATTCAGATACAAAGAACATTGGAATATTGGCTACAAGCGGAACAGTAAGTTCTAATAGTTATGTAATAGAGATCGAAAAGTTTTTTCCCCAGGTAAAAGTATTCCAGCAGGCATGCCCTATGTGGGTGCCGTTGGTTGAGAATGAAGAATATGATACACATGGTGCAGATTTCTTTGTTAAGAAATATATTAACCAACTGCTTGATCAGTCACCAGTAATCGATACTATTTTATTAGCCTGCACACATTACCCGTTACTTCATGATAAGATCAGGGAATTTACTCCGGCTGATATTAAAATTTTATCACAAGGTGAAATTGTTGCGAATAGCCTGGTCGATTACCTGCAGCGACATTCTGAAATTGAAAGAAAGTTAAGCCTGGGCGCAAGTCATCATTTTTATACGACTGATTCGACAGAAGATTTCGACAGGCATGCGGCGAATTTTTATGGTGCAGAAATAAGATCTTCTCATGTTGATCTGGATGCTCAAAAACTTTGATGCTCAAGGAACTGGACGCACAAGAGTGTCCTTCGACAAGCTCTGGATAAACTTGCAATTAGGCCAAATCAAGGTATGACAGTTGGGCTAATAAAAAACTTAGATTGAGATTAAAAAATCTAAAATCCGAAACCTAAAATCTGCAATTGAACCCCTACCTTTGCCGTCCTTTCACAAACAGTGGAAAGTGGTGTTTCCGCTGGTGAATTAAATAACCCGTTTCTCCACGGGCATTTTTAAAAAGGAAAAATTAAGATTATGCCAGGTAAAAAAAGAACATATCAACCACATAAACGCCGCCGTAAATCAGTACATGGTTTTCGTAAGCGTATGAAAACTGCTGATGGACGTAAAGTATTATCAGCACGTCGCAGAAAAGGCCGTAAGAAACTGACCGTTTCTGACGAAAGAAAAGCGAAATAAAAACACTGGTCCTTGTAAGGATCTGAGAAGTTTAATATAATTTATAGCTCCGAACTTTCGGGGCTATTTTATTTTAAAAATATTTTGTGTTATCTGTGAAAAAACAATTGACTCTTGGAAAGGATGAAAGACTGAAAAGTAGAAAGCAAATTGAACACCTGTTTGATAAAGGAAAGAGTTTTGTTGTTGCCCCGTTCAGGGTTTATTTTATCGTGAATGTTGAATTACCAAAACAAAAAGGGGAAAGCGGGTTGAAGTTTGGAACAGGAGTTTCTTCAAAGAATTTTAGAAAGGCAGTGGATCGTAATCGAATTAAAAGGTTGACAAGAGAGGCATGGCGTTTGCAAAAAACTGCAATAAAAGAAAAGGCCAAAGAAACACAAAGGCAATTGAATGTATTTTTTATTTATACAGGAAAGGAACTTCCTGATTTTACAACTGTGAAAGATAAAGTAGCTATAGCTTTGAAAAAGTTAGCGGATAAAATTGATGAAAACATTTCTTCGCATCCTTAGTCTTCCTTTTATTGCATTGATAAAGATCTATCAGTGGGTCATTTCGCCAATACTTGGTCCGAAATGCAGATTTACTCCAACCTGTTCTCACTATGCAGCAGAGGCATTGAAAAAGCATGGTGTGTTTAAAGGAATGTGGCTGGCGATCAAAAGGATTTCACGATGTCATCCATGGGGCGGCAGTGGTTATGACCCGGTACCATAAATAAACGCAGTTTACATACTAACAGGGGTTCATTCATAAATAAGTATCTTGTATACAATTAAAGTTAGACTGTGACTACTGTTTCTATTATAGAAGATGATCCGCATTTCAGGGCAGGACTTGAAGTTTTAATACGCAACTCAAAAGAATTTGCAGTTATCTCAAGTTTTTCTTCTGCGGAAGATGCATTACCTCAAATAATAAAACAACCTCCCGATATTGCTATTGTTGATATAAAACTTCCGGGTAAAAGCGGTGTCGAGTTGATCAAAGAATTAAAACATGCGTTACCCGATCTACTTTGCATGGTTTGTTCCTATTATGATAGTGATGATTATGTTTTCAGTGCAATAAAGAACGGCGCTTGTGGATATTTGCTTAAAGATGCGATGCCGTCAGAGATCCTTGAGTCACTTGAAGAATTGAAACGGGGAGGTGCGCCAATGAACCGATATATTGCAAAGAAGATAATATCTACATTCCATGAAAAAGTTATAGCCCATCATTTGGCAGAATTAACCTCGAGAGAAAACGAGGTGTTAAGTCTTGTGGCGGAAGGATTATTGATCAAAGAAATATCTGACCAACTTTCATTAAGCAACTATACAGTGAAAAGTCATTTAAAAAACATTTATACAAAGTTGCACGTAAGAAATAAAGTAGAAGCAATAAACAAACTGAATGATAACCGAAGATAGTTGGTTATGTTAAGCAGGTTTGTTATTTTTTATATAACCACTGCGAATACGGCTGAGTGATTCAGGAGTGATGCCCAGGTAACTGGCGATCTGTTTTAATGGTAATCTCTTTTCCATTAAAGGATATTTGTTGATAAAATTGCAATAACGTTCATCAGCGGTTTGACTCAGGTTAGCGGTTATCCTTTCCTGTAATGCAACAAATGCATTTTGTAAGAGATGACGAAAGAATCTTTCAAACTTTGGAATTTTAATATAGAGTTCTTCCAATGCATTTTTTTCCAGGCAAAGCAACTCTGTATCTTCTAATGCATCGATCGTAAATCGTGCTGGTGTTTGTGTTAAAAAACTATACATGTCTCCGACCCACCAATCTTCAATTGAAAATTGTACAATATGTTCCAGTCCTTTTTCATCAATGGTGTAAGTTCGAAGACAACCCTTGTTTACAAAATAATCATACCTGTTTACCTCACCTTCCTGCAACAGGTATTGTTTCTTTTTCAACTTTTTTATTTTTAACAAAGAAGTGAAATACTGTACTTCTTCAGGAGTAAGAGTTATGAAGCGGGAAATATTTTTTAGGATGAGGTCGTACATCTTTCAAATTTAAAATAAAAAACCGCAGAGATGAGAATGTATTATTCTGTATCTCCGCGGCTAAATAAACTCGGTACATATCTTAACTCGCTTTTGCCTTTGGCATCGCTACCTCATACCTTTCAGCTACTTTTTTCCAATCAACCACGTTCCAGAAAGCAGCAAGATATTCAGCCCTGCGATTTTGATATTTTAAATAATAGGCA
>Ga0209486_10000549_pt1 | contig 16678 bp, 12 predicted proteins | sample NCCompost_FD_187518 | JGI IMG/M metagenome (GOLD analysis project Ga0209486, IMG submission 187518) | Agricultural soil microbial communities from Utah to study Nitrogen management - NC Compost (SPAdes) (version 2) | ecosystem: Environmental > Terrestrial > Soil > Agricultural land | place...
TCGGGGGACATCGGATCTTTATGGGTGCTTGGGTATGTTTATGCCGCGGCCGGCCGGCGAACCGAAGCGGAACAACAAATCAATCAACTATTAAAGCTATCAAAGCAACGATACGTTCCGCCTTATGACATCGCTGCGATCTATGCGGCACTCGGCGACAAAGATCAGGCATTCGCCTGGCTCGAAAAGGCGGATGAAGATCAGTCGCGAGGAATGGATTTTCTTAACGTTAATCCGGTTTTCGAAACTCTGCATGCGGATCCGCGGTTCGTCGCGTTAACAAAACGTCTGGGTCGTCAAGCGTTAACAGTGAGGCGTGCACCGGGATTAAGTGAAGCGTGAAGAGTGAAAAGTGAAGAGCAAGAATGTTTGTGATTCGTGGTTCGCGGATCGTAAGGCGACGGAAGCGGAAAAATAGGATTTCTAATAGAAAAATCATTGACAGCAGGTGCGTTGGAAGGTTAGAAAGTGCCGCCCTCACTGGCCGTTCAAAGTTTCGAGAAAAAAAGGAGCGTTCAATGAAGAAAGCTATTAGCGTGTTGTCCTTGATGGGAATCACCCTGGTTCTGCTTTTTGTGACGGTCTTTGGTATGCCAACGATGGCGTCAACCACTCCAACACCCGACTCGAAATATAGAGTGTTTTGTGCCAATAACAAGATTGAGGTTGAACAGCGTACGCTGGAGCAACAAAAGAATGCGCGTGGTTCCAACGTTTGCATGTTGGGTGAGTTTGATTACCTTTCCGATGCCGAGAAACACGCCGAATCACTCGGTGGTAAAGGCGCTGATTGTAAGTGCCCTTGAAGACGAATAAACATTTACCATATATCATTTCACATTTTTCATTTGTCATTGGTGTTCAAGATTGAGTGTTTAGGTCAAGATTGAATGTCTCTGGGTCAGGAAGGGTAGCTTGCTCCCGCCTCAAGATTAGATGGCTTTCAAGGTTGTGTTAATTCAGAGTTGAGGCGGGAGCAAGCTGCCCTTCCTGACCTGGAGGTTACTAAGCTTGCCAGACTGACTCAGGGTTGGATGGTTCTATAGGTGAGTGGGAGCAAGCTACCCTTCCTTAAGGGGAGCTCTACGAAGTGCCAACCAAGCGCCTTAACGAACAGGTTCGCCGCAATCGCAGACGCTTTCCTGAAGATTTCATGTTTCGGCTCACGAAGACTGAGGCAGAAGGTTTGAGGTCGCAATTTGCGACCTCAAAGCCAGCTAGGCTCGGTTTGACATCACAATCTGCGATCTCAAAAAAGGGTTTAGGTAAAGCGTTTAGTACTCTGAAAGCCTTGCGAGATAGACGGTCTGATTACTTGTTCCTCGCCTTGCGTGCTGCTTCAGCGGCAGCGCGATACTCAGGTGTCCAGCGCAATACCTGGTAATGAGGATCCAGAGTCACTGATTGCACCCGAAACTTCACGGGCAAGGTAAAAGGAGTTCGCGCGCCGTTGACTTTGAGCTTAAAAACTACACGCTGCTTCTCGGCCCCTACGACCTCAACTTCCGTCGTGGCGCGATAGTAAGGCGACACTTGAGTGATTGCGCCCACTACTTTGCGGCCACTTTGTTTCCACTCCAGGTGAAACTCAGGAGCGCCTAGCCGCTCAAACCACTGCTTGAAGAACCAACCGAGGTTACGGCCGGCACCTATTTCAATCTGGCGCCAGAATTCTGCCAGCGTCAGTTGTTGAAATGCATACCGGCTCGTCAGGTCACGCAAAATTCGTTGAAACTTCTCCCTGCCAATTTCCAGTGAGAGCATGTTCCACACGAGAAAGCCTTTGTTGTAAGCGATGTTGTGGCCTTCAATACTTCTGGGCAAATCTCCCAGTTGATAATCGATTCCTGCGCCCACCAGTTTGAAATATTCAAGAGCGCTGTAAATTGGATCCGGCGGGTATCCTTTGCGCCGGTACTCTTCGGCGAGCTCCGGGCCCACAATCGTTTCCACAGCACGCAACCCGCCATACTCTGCTAACGATTCCTCAATGGCCCAACCGCGGGGTCTTTTCATCGACAGGATGTGAGGCCACCAACTGTGACTAAACTCGTGTCCGTACCATCCTACTAACACGTTAAACGTGGACGGCGGCACATTGAACGCATTGCTATTCACGTACGCGAAACCTTGTAGTGTGGCTGCGTTCATCCCGGCCTTCTTGGCCAAATCGCGGGGTATCTCAACGAGTGCGAAATCCTTGAAGCGGTATGGACCAAATTCTTTCTCGAGCACGTTCAGTAACTGCACAACGCGTTCCAGGTACTGCTGCATGTCCGGACGTTCGCTTAACAAGTGGACTGAAACAGGAATGCTGCCGGCACGTCGCACCGTCGTAAACTTGCCTGAGGCGAAGGAGAAGTAAGTGGAGCGATTGATGTCGAAAAGGAATGTACCCTGCGCTTCTTGTTCTGCGGAGCTGCGCCTATCTCCGGCGGCGACGGCTGTCTCGCCGGCTGGCACGGTGATTTTTAAAGAACCGACTCCCTTGTCGAAACCATCAACCACGATCGGATACCAATTCGTGCCGTAGGCGGAGGCAAAGGAAACTTCGGGCCCGACGTAAAAGAGGAATGCCAATTTTTTGCCGCCCGAATAAGTGAAACGCAGTTCAATCTCTTCACCGGATGGAAACGGGTTTCGTGGATAAACATTCCAGGTTGCTTCGCCACTATCTACCTCTTTCTTCTCTAGTCTTGCATCACCCGCACTGCCGACCGGCCGCACGACTTGCAGCGTGAAGTCGGTCATCAACTCACTGAACGACAATTGAACAGAAGCCCGTGAAGCGGCAGAGGAGGGAAGCACCATCGTTCCGCTGACCTCCAGTAGATGCGCGTCCGGGATGACTTTTACGTGGAGGTCGTATCGAACCGGTGTCGATTGAGCGTGACAAGGCGCACCACTCGAGGCGAATGCAAGAAAGAACATAACTGTCAAAAGGGTTCGCATACGACTCCAGTAGTGAGTGATTGATCTGTGGCCAGCGCCGTCTTCATCAGCACCAAAGGTGCGCAATGCCCCAGGTAAGCTGCCGGCAAAACCCGAAGCGCTGAAGGCGCGACATAAAAGCGCTCCTTGCTGCACTCCCGTGCTTATTCCGCGCCTTCAGCGCTTTGACCGCAATTTTCACCGTTACTTGGGCCGTTGGCCCAGGCTGTTACATCACGCGCCTTTGGCGCTGAATGCAACGAACAATACATCGCGCGCCGTTGGCGCTAATCATTTATTACCAGATTGGTATGTGAGGGTATTGCCTGATTGAAGCGTGTTTGATTGGGTTTAGCGCAGGCGGAAAGTGGGTTGATCAGGAGCAGGAGGCAGCAGCGGTCGGCAGGAAAACGAGCGAGAGTCAGACTTAGCGCGACAGTCCTGCCTCCTGCCCCTGCCTCCTATATCCTGATTCTTGTGCGGAACTCGGCGGGGGTCATGCCTGTTTGCGCTTTGAAGACTCTGTTGAAGTGGGCCTGGTGAGCAAAACCTGATGCCAGGGCAATCTCCACAAGCGGCGTGTCGGTCTTCGAAAGCTGACGACAAGCGAAGCTGATTCTCAGTTGGCGAACGTACTCGCCGGGCGTGCATGCGAACTGTTTGCGAAACACGCGCGCCAGATGGACCGGATGAACGTCAACGGTTTCAGCCACACGAGTGAGACTGACGTTGTTTTGAAAGTCGGCTTCCAGGATTTCTCTCGCTCGGTCCAACCAACGGGGCCGTTGTCGCTCTGTCGGGATACTTCGTTGACGCGATAGGCCCGCCACCAGCTCGAGCATTAATCCTTCGATAGCGAGTGGCGTCGCAGCGTCCATCAGACGAAACTCTTTGTAGATTCGCATTCCCAGCAGCGACAGCTTGCCGCCGCGAATATGACTTACCTGGTTGAAAGCTTGCAACCAGCAGTGAAGCGACTCCAACCGGCGCTGTTGAAATTCAATCACCAGACAACGCATGCCGGCTGTTCCGTAGCGGTTCGCGTGAGCTTCGCCGGCAGGCTTTATCAACAAACTCTGCGGCTGACAGTCAAAGGATCGTCGATCAAGGATCTCGTCGAAGGAGCCCTGAAGGACGAATGCGATGTTGGTTAGTTCATGATTGTGGCGAGGCAGGCGATGGTTCGGTTGATGTGTGGTCTCGGTCAGGACAAACCCAGCCACCTCGGCTGTCCTAAGTCGTGCACCAAGAGTGATTGGGCTAAAGGTCATCGTTTAGATATAGACGCGCTAGACGTAGGCTTTGTTAACAGAGGCTTACGGCAGTTGGAAATCCGAAAATCAAATATCCGCCGCCGCCGTCAACAGTCTTCAGTTTGAGCACGTCCCGCAGGAATGCGCGATCGCGATCGGATCTTTGCTGTAGATGACTGCATGGGCTCCGAAGATCATGGTGCGCTCCTTCGTTTTACTTGCTGAAAGTTTTTCCCAATTTCAGACCAATGTTGCGCGGTGGGACCAAATGAGGGTCGCAGTGGAGGTTGACGCTTCCTCCAAAAACAAAAGTAAGTGTTTACGTCGTAGGCCCTCCCCTAACCCCTCCCAAAGGGAGGGGAACACAAAACCAAGAACGACAAGAGCGATCACGAAATACACGAAACGACACGAACAGGGGACAAATGAAAAATAGGGTCCACTCAAGATTGAGTGGACCCTCCAAGAGTTCTCTCTTTTTGTTCGCGTAGGCCCTCGCTAACACTCCCAAGGGGAGGGAACAAATCATAAATTCAAAGTTCACATCTCCATGCCGCCGCCGCGTTTGATATTGATCGAGCCGTTGACGTTGTTGAGGCGAACACTTGGTCCGCCAGAACCGATTTGACCTCTCAGGTTACGGCCCACGTACTGTCCCTTTTCCTCCGTCAATCCGAAATCGTTGGTTATCGGCCCGTGTATCGTACTGGCTTCGACGTTCGCGCCGGCGCCGGATGGAACTACCAACTCGATTGCTCCATTCACTGAATTCAGGGAAACTCCCTTCGCGTTTTCCAAACCGGCCGCATTGACTGCGATGCGTCCGTTGACAGTTGAGAGTTTTACTGAGCCCCCCAATCCCTGCGCTTTCACCGCACCATTAACCAGCGACGCATTCACGTCCCCCTGAAGTCCTTCCAAATCCAACGAGCCGTTAACCAGTTCCGCGCCTTGCAAACGCGCACCGCGCGGGACAGTTAGCGTGTATTCAACGCTCGCGGCGCTGTTGTCGCGGTTGCCATCGAAATTCTGGTTTTGAGGATAAGTGGTCTTGATCTTTACGCTGTCCTCAGTATTCGCAACCTCTATCGTCACTTCACTGAGACGCTGCTGACTATAAGCACGTTTCACCGCATCGACCTTCACCGAATTCTGGTCCCAGACATTGATATGCACGTCGCCGTTGATGTTCGAAATGCGTACCTGACCGTTTGGCGACAACGGATAAGTCTGATTAAACATTTCCGTCAGCTCGTCACCCTTTGGTCTTTGAACTGTAACCGCAGAATTGTTGGCGGCGGCGGTCGAGCCAGCGCTCATTTGATTCGTTATTGGTGTAACTAATGCCAGCGTCAGCAGGGCAATAAATAAGGTGGTTCTTTTCATGGATCTTCCTTTCCGGATTCCTTTTGTTGGTTTCAATCTCTATAACACCGGCGCACATCGTTTTGTGGCATTTAAAACTATCGAAGTTGAAGTCGTGAGGAATAGAGTCAGCACCAAAGGTGCGAAATGTAACAGCCTGGGGCAGCGCCCCAGGTAACCGGCTGGCAAGTCTCGAAGCGCTGAAGGCGCGACATAAAACCTTTCCCAGTACCTATTCCGCGCCTTCAGCGCTTTCGCCCAATCCCACCCTTAACCTGGGCCGGTGGCCCAGGCTGTTACATCACGCGCCTTTGGCGCTGAATGCATCGCTATTCGTCGCGCAGGCGCGCATTTGCAACCTGATTCATGAGATCGACTTTGCTTTGGTAAGCATCCAGCAAAAATTGCGTGGCGTGCGGATCCCTGGGGTTGCGGCGCGCGACTTCGCGGCCGGTGGCGATCGCATTGTCGATGACTGCCATGTTGTAGGCGTATTCAACCTGAACGGACGGGCGCATCGCCGGCTGAACTTTGATTGCTTCGTTTAGCCTGTCAATGGCGTAATCATACTGACGTTGTTGCCACGCTAATGAGAACGCGTCCGGTTCGTAATTTCGACTTCGCTTGATAGCCATCGATCTGCGCGCCTTCCGTTTTGCCGGCAAAATAGATGTGTCGAGTTTTGGCGGTTTTTCACCAGACGCGCCGGCAATTGCCAAAGGCACATTCCAAAAATCATTTCGAACCGCTTCAGGCGGAGCAGTCAGGGTTCCTTCATTTTTTAACGAGAGAAAAACGATGAACCCGCCAACTAAAACCGCAGCCACAATCGACGCGTAAGCAAGCGGTCGAAATGAGGAAAACAATTCACGCGCTCGTTGCGAAAGTGGTGGTCGCGCCGGTGACATACTCGCGCGCTCAAACGCTGCCACGGCGGTCACGACACGTTCGCGCAATCGTTCAGTTGGGATCGTTGGATCAAACTCAATCGCCAATGCGTTGGACACGATCAGATTTTCGCCCTCGACCGTGCGCGCGGCGTCCGCACAATTAAGACATTCGATTACGTGCGCGGCTACGGTGGCTGCTTCATTGTCAGCCAACTCGCCATCAAACCATGCCTGGAGGGTTTCTTCGGTGATGCAGTTTCTCATCGATCTACTCCGATCGCCGTGCGACTGAACTGTTTAGGGCGAACTCTTTACGCGCCCGCGCAATTAGTGAACCTATGTAATTCTCTTTCAGCGAAAGCGTTTGGGCGATCTCGCGATATGAAAGACCCTGGTGTCGCAGCAGCAAACAACTTCGCATTGGCTCTTTGATTTTATCCAGTGCCTGCCTCGTCTCTTCGAGTTGCAGGTCGCGTTCAGTTGCCAGGTCTGTCGCGACGCGCTGACTATTGGATCTTTGGTAATTCGCGTCGCGTGCCAATGCACGATTACGGCCTCGAATTGTGTTGCGCGCTTCATTCAGCGTCACCCTTAATAACCACGGCCTGAGTAACTCGTCTCGAGGTGCTGAATCCAGATGGCGAAAGAGCTTGAGAAATACCTCCTGGGTGACCTCTTCGGCCAGCGCCGCATCACGGACTACCGCGCGCGCGGTCGAAAACACCGCCCGATGATGAAGTGTGAATGCTTCATCAAAACCTACGGCAGCGTCATGCCGTTCAGCCTGGGCTGATGTTGAATCGATTACGGTTCCGACTCCAGTGCGCATAATTCCAAGTGGGTAACACCGGCAAGACCTGATTTGTGGCAACAACCCAGACAAGATTTACCATATATCATTTCACATTTTTCATTTGTCATTGAAAGAGCGGGAGCAAGCTAGCCTTCCTGACCCAGAGAATATGCATGTTTGTTGAGCCCGCGGCTTAGCCGCCGCACAGTGCGGTATCCCGACTCGCCGGGACTGCCTTACCGATAAGCTTTTTATAATTTTATGAGGCTATTCCTCTGCTCGAAAAGAGGCACAGCCTCAAAAATAATAGGGAGTGCTACGGAAAGGCATAGCCTTTCCGCACCGAACGCGGCAGAGCCGCAGGACCGAGAAGTGCACTGGAATTAAGCTGAAAGTCTTGGCAAATGTCAGCGAGGTTTGGTTTTGTGAAACTTGATGACTGGTCGAATTAATCAGCCGTGGCGGGCCGGGCGTGACGAGGTTGATACACGTGTAGCGAGCCTCCGCCTGGCAAAGTGATCCCTGTCATCAAGCCCCAGCCTACATCCTGCACATCGGTACACGAAACATTGCGCTGTTTCATGTCCTCAATAAACGCTTCAACATCGTCGCACAATAAATAGAGTGATTGTGCAGGCGCCTCGCTAGTGGCCTCGTGGACTGAGGCTTCAGCAGACGGAAATCCAAAAATCAAATATCCGCCGCCGCCATCAACAGTCTTTAGTTTGAGTACGTCCCGCAGGAATGCCCGATCGCGATCGGGATCTTTGCTGTAAATGACTGCATGAGCTCCGATGATCATGGTTAAGACTCCTTGGTTTTGATCAACAGTTTAGCTGAAAGCGTACCGCGAATTTTAGCCCAGTTGAAATTCACGAAGTACACGAACAGCAAATGTTCGATAAGCTTCAGCTTATCGGTAAGCGACAATAGAAGCTTGTAGCACATTGTAGTTGAGTGATTGAGTGGTGATGCGAAGGTTGACGCTTCCTCTAAGATCAAATCATCGGTAAATCGACAAGCCTCCCCGAACCACTACCAAAGGGAGGGGGATGCAAAACAAAAGCGCTCTGATTGTTATCCGCGGGCAGGGAGACGCACGCGCGCAACTTACGTCGTGTCAGCTACGATGGGAAGTTCATCTTTCGCAATAGATCCTGGAATCGCGGGTCGCTGCGTAAGGGATCGAATCGTGGATCCATTTTCAGGTAACTCAAGAGCGTAGCGTGTTCCCGATACGCCTGCTGCAACGCTTCCATTGCTGCTTCGTTGTCGCCCAATCCTATATGAACCAGGGCAAGTTGATATCCGGAAACGCTTTGTTGCCCGGCACGCTTCGTAAGTTCGCTGAGGACGTCCCTGGCTTCTTTTTTCCGACCCATCACTCCGTATAAGTGGCCCAGCGAGGCCAGGGAGTTAGTGCCTTTGCGTTCGGCGGCTTTCTGCAACCCAACCAACGCTTCGTCGTAGAGTTTCTTCTGTTCGTAGGCGAGGCCCAGTCCCCAGTGCGCCGTACCAAAATCCGGATGGTCGCTCAAAACTTTTTTCAGTTCGTCGATCGCCCGATCGTACTGCCGCGCGAAATAATAGATGACTCCTACGTTGGCCTTGATCACCAGGTCATTCGGGTCGAGCAAACGTGCACGTTCGAGCTCGGCTACAGCTTCGTCAACCCGTCCCAGACTGGAAAGATAGCGACTGTACCGATGACGCAGCGTCGCGTCATTGGGATTAAGTGCCAGGGCCTGTTCGAATTCCAGTTCGGCACCCGCCCAATCCCAGTCGTAGTAGGTAAGGATGTAGGCCCGCGTTCCGTGGGCTTCGGCAAGCGAATTGTCGATTTGAAGCGCCCTGGCTACCGACTCTTTCGCCTTGGGAAAAACATCATCAGGGCGAGCGTTCGTGTAGAAAGGCAAGACACTATAGTAATCGGCGAGCCCGGCATGGGCAGGCGCATATAGCGGATCCTTGCTCAGCGCTTCCTCGAAATAATTCCTCGCCCTCTCCAGATCTTCACGCGCATCCTTGTTCCAGTAAAAGCGCCCGCGCAAGTAGGCGTCGTGTGCCTCCGGGTTAACCTTGGCTGAACTCGATAGCCTGACTGTTTCCTGTGCGGTCAGTTGAATTTGCACCTGTTTGGCAATAGCCCTCGCGACATCACTTTGCAAGGCCAGAACGTCCGTCAGCTCGCGGACATGTTCCCCCGACCACATATGTTGATCCGTACCGCCTCGAATTAACTGCGCTGTGATCTTCACTCGCCCGCCAGAACGAAGGACTGAACCCTGAACGATCCCATCCACGTTCAATTCCCGCGCTATTTCCGGCAAAGACTTGCGCACGCCTTTGTACTGCATCGCCGAAGTTCGCGAGATCACTCGCAACGCACCAATCTTGGCCAACTCGGAAGTGACCGCTTCGGTCATGCCGTCGGCAAAGTATTCCTGGGCAGGATCGCCGGAGAGATTTTCGAGTGGTAAGACGGCGAGTGATCGGATGGGCAAGGTTGTGGATACCGGCTGCCGGCGGGAGAAATATAAATAGATCCCAGCACCGACCAAAGCGAGCACGGCTATCGCCAGAAGTGTTCGACTTTGAGGCCAACCTTTCGACCGGCTGACAGAAGGCGATCTCTCCGTCGCCGTCGATTTCGAAGGTAATCGACTTTGTGATAACGACTCGACCGGCGCCGATTCCACCTGACGGCGAATGTTCTGAAGATCGATAGTCAGGTCGCGGGCAGATTGATACCGCTGCTCACGATCCTTCTCCAGACACTTGCGTACGATGCGCTGCAACTCGTCTGGTATTTCGGCGGCAAAGCGAGACAGGGAAGGTGGTTCGTGCGTAAGAATCGCCGAAGCAGTTGCGGCTGCGCTATCCCCTGCGAAGGGCTGCCTGCCGCTTACTAGTTCATACAGCAGTGCACCAAAGCTAAAGATGTCACTTCGGGCATCAATCTGATCTCCGGTCACCTGTTCGGGTGACATGTACGGCAATGTTCCGAGGATGGTTCCAGGGGCAGTCAAGAAAGATTCCGTCTTCGCTTCGCTGTCGACTGTTCCGCCAATCGACTTAGCCAGGCCAAAGTCCATGACCTTCGCTTGTCCGCGGCGTGTCAGGATAATGTTGGCCGGCTTGATGTCCCGATGAATGATTGTGTGCGCGTGGGCTTCCGCGAGTGCATCTGCAACCTGGGTAGCAATAGAAAGGATTTCTGATACGTCGAGAGGTTTTCGCGCCGCTCGAACGTTCAGGGTCTCCCCTTCCACGTACTGCATCGCGATGAATTGGCGGCCGTCTGCCTCGCCAACTTCATAGACTGAGCAGATGTTTGGATGGTCCAACTTTGCTGCGGCGCGCGCTTCGATTACCAGTCGCTTCTTAGCTGGCTCATCTGCGTGGGATTCGGCCGGGAGGATTTTGATTGCGACTTTGCGGTCGAGCAAGGTGTCCTGCGCCAAATACACCTCACCCATCCCGCCCGCGCCGAGTTTCGAGATGATGCGGTAATGCGACAGTGTGGTGTTGGGAGAAAGCGTTTCGCGCACGATTCTTTCGGATGATTCAGTAGCAGGAATAGATGGGTAAAGCGCCTCATTCTACGCGTATCAGCCTGCACAGGCTAGATTTCCTGGTGCGACTCCGCTTATGCATTGAAGTCCCGATTAGACGCAACGTTCGATGAGGTTCCTGCTCGCGTGGCGACTCTTTGCGAACCGGTCACAATTTGTGAGCGGTTTGAATCCAGCGTGCCGACGTCTTTAGGAACTTTCGTGAGGGCAATGACATACTTGACGCCAATACACCCCGCGGGCGTATTTATTCAGCACCAAAGGTGCGGGATGCAACAGCCTGGGGTAACGCCCCATGTAACCTGCCTGCACACCGAAGCGCTTAAGGCGCGCATAAAACCTCGCTGCACTCCCAGTTATCCCGCGCCTTCAGCGCTTCGACCACAATTCCACCGTTAACCTGGGCCGTTGGCCCAGGCTTTTACATCACGCGCCTTTGGCGCTAGATGCATCGACGATCTATTGGCCCTGAATGGACGATTTATTGACCCTGGAATGCCTCGAACAATTTAGTTGATGAGTGAATTAAGTCGTTGCCTCCAAGAGGAGGGGAATGCAACAACCCCTGGGCTGGAATTAGCGAACGCCTTCAACGTTAGGACCGCACGCTAATAGAGGATGCATTGACCAATTCCCCTCGCCTCCGCAGCCTATCTGCGCATAAAATGTCCACGCACTACCGAGTCCGGCACAACTTCAAAACAATCCACCCGGGGAACTGGCGCTCCCTGGGATCAACAATCCAACGACAAGTAATTGCTGTCGTAATGGATATCGGAAGCAGGTCATTTCCCCATCTGTTCAGGCCTGCGTCCTTCTCGCTTCTCTGGATCAGAAGTTAAGCATTGTCCAAAGCCAAGAAAACTACTCTATCGCCTGATTCTCAGTTTGGCCGTTATGAAATCCGATCTCTGCTCGGTGTCGGCGGCATGGGTGAAGTCTACCTTGCATACGACTCGAAGCTACGCCGGCAGGTAGCCCTCAAACTGCTACCCGCTGAACTCACGCAGAACAAAGTTCGGCTCGCGCGCTTCGAGCGTGAAGCGTATGCCGCCTCCAGCCTCAACCATCCCAACATAATGACCATCCATGAGATCGGCGAAGAGAGTGATAGTCACTTCATTGCGAGCGAACACATCGAGGGCGAGTCGTTACGCCAGCACACGAGGCACGGACGTCTGGAGTTGCGAGAAACGCTCGGCCTCACCAGTCAGATCGCGGACGCGCTTTCGGTGGCCCATGAGGCAGGGATTGTCCATCGCGACATCAAGCCGGAAAACGTAATGGTCAGGCGCGATGGTTATGTGAAGGTCCTGGACTTTGGGTTGGCGAAACTGGCCCATGAGACGGCGACGGCGGCCAAAGAGATAGACTCCGACGCTCCGACGAGAGTGGCCCCGGTCAACACCGAGCCTGGTATGGTTTTGGGCACCGCGAGCTATATGTCTCCTGAACAGGCCAGAGGTCTCGAAGTGGATGCACGCTCAGACATCTGGAGCCTCGGAGTCGTGCTCTATGAGATGGTGGCCGGCAAGATGCCATTCGAAGGCGGCACAACGACTGACATACTCTCGATGATCCTCCATCGCGAGCCACCGTCCCTCCTGTTATACCAATCATCATTGCCCACGGAGTTGGAACGAATTGTTGAAAAGGCGCTGGCGAAGGAGCGTGACGCGCGCTATCAAACGGCGAAAGATCTGAGTGTCGACTTAAAGCGTTTAAAGCAGCGTCTGGAACTCGACGCCGAAATGGAACGGAGCATCACTCCGGAAGAGGAGGCGAGACGGACAAGTAGCCAATCCGCGCCGCGTCTCAGCGGAACGATGCCGAACGTCATGGCTACCCCGACAAACGAAGCCAGCGCGGCCCACACAATCTCGAGTGCCGAGTATGTAGTGGGAGAAATAAAACGACACAAGCGTGCCGCCGTAATTGTGTTAGCGACACTTATATTGGCCATCGCTGCCGCGGTGTTCTACTACACTTACACCAGCCGTCGGTCTGCAGCAATCACGTCCGTTGCCGTGCTTCCGTTTACAAACCTGAGCGGTGATCCAAACATGGAGTACCTCTCTGACGGCGTCACGGAAAGCCTCATTAACAGTCTTTCCGAATTGCCCTCATTGAAAGTTATCTCACGAGGTTCGGTCTTCAAGTACAAGGGCAGGGAGGTTGACCCTCAGGAGGTAGCCCGCGCTTTGGGCGTGCAGGCGATTGTTACGGGACGGGTGTTGCAGCGCGGTGATCAGTTGCAGATCAGCGCTGAATTGGTGAACGCGTCCGACAAGACACAGATGTGGGGCGAACAGTTTAACCGCAGGGCGACGGATGCGCTGGCAGTGCAGACGGAGATTTCACAGCACATTGCGGAGAAACTGCGGTTACGTTTAACGAATGCGGAGCAGCAGCAATTGGCCAAAGACGCCAAAGTGAATCCTGAGGCGTATGAGCTATTGTTGAAAGGACGCTTCTACCGGGCGAAGTCTGGGCCTGAGAACCTTAGGAAAGCAGTAGAGTATTACAACCAGGCAATCGCAATCGATGATAAATACGCGCTGGCGTACGCCCTGCTCTCCGACGCCTATCGCCAGATGGGCGCTAATAGTTTTATCGATCCGAAAGAAGCAATGCCAAAAGCAGAGGCGGCAGCCCGAAAGGCACTGGAATTGGATGACGGACTAGCCGAAGCGCATTTTTCAATAGCAGGGATCAGAATAAACGACTGGGACTGGGCGGGTGCCGAAAAGGAATACAAGCGGGCAATTGACTTAAATCCGAATCTCTCCAGTGCGCACAGAGGCTACGCCACCTTTCTCAGCAAGAAGGGGCAGCATGATCAAGCAATCGTCGAAATCAAACGGGCCCGGGAGCTCGATCCCTTATCAACCAGCGCCAACGCGAACATAGGTTACATACTCTACTTTGCTCGACAGTATGGTCAGGCGGTCGAGCAATTGAAGAAGACCCTGGAAATGGATAAGAACCATGGATTTACCCACGTCGTGCTTGCCTATTCATACGAAGGGATGGGGCAGTACAACGAAGCCATCTCTGAATATGAAGAGTCTCTCCGTCTACACGGGGAGAACACGAGTGTCCAATGCTATCTCGGCTACGCCTTGGCGAAAGCAGGACGACGCAACGAGGCGGAATCGCTTCTCAAACGGTTGGAGACGACGAAAGAGTATGTTTCGCCGGCAGAGTTGGCGGGACTTTATATAGCACTCGGAGAGAGAGAGAAGGCGTTATCAGCGCTTGAGCGTGCTTATGCTCAACACGACTTACAAATGCAGTACCTCGGTATTGATCCACACCTCGACCCGCTACGTTCAGAACCCCGCTTTCAGGAACTCATCCGCAAAGTCGGCCTGCCGCAATGATTTTCTGTTGGAGATCCCTCTACGCAGGCTACCGTTCCTAACCCAGAGACTATGTAGGTGTGCGGCGCCTGCCCGCGGCTTGGCCGCCGCACAGTGCGGTAAGGCTTTGCCTTACCGTTATGCTTTTTTTATTTTATGAGGCTATGCCTCTGCTGCGGGAGGCACAGCCTCAAGAATAATAAGTGCTTGCGGAAAGGCATAGCCTTTCCGCACCGAACGCGGCAGAGCCGTAGTGTGGTCTGTATCCGAAATAACACAGAGAAGCGGCCTTCGATTTTTCATACAAGCTGATCCGTTTACCATTTACGATTTACCATTTACCATTCACCAAACAAAAACCGCCGGCTATTCCTGAGTCCCTGGAGGAAGTCAATGAAAACCAAAATCTTTGTGCTGCTGATACAACTCCTGTTTCTCCTTCCGCTGTCCGCTTCGGCGCAGAAGAAAGCTCAAACTAATGATGCCGTCGCTCCACTGATTCCAATGAAGGATTTCTTCCGAAATCCTGAAAAGGTTGCATACCAACTTTCGCCGAATGGCGAGTATCTGGCATTTCTACAGCCCTGGGAGAAGCGGCTTAATGTGTTTGTGGAAAAGATTGGCTCCGGCCAACCAGCAGTTCGCGTTACCAGCGCGAAAGCCCGCGACATCTCTGGTTATACATGGAAGGGCGACAACCGGATCGTCTACATACAAGACACCGGCGGCGACGAGAACTACCGACTCTACGCTGTCGGCATCGATGGCTCGAACCCGAAGGACCTGACTCCATTTGAGAAAGTTCGTGCGCAGATTATTGACAGGCTCGAACGCAACCCAAACGAAATCCTGGTGGGCCTCAACAAGCGCAACCCGCAGGTCCACGATGTGTATCGCATCAACGTCAACACCGGCGAGATGCAGCTGATTGCTGAGAATCCGGGTAACTACACCGGCTGGGGTACCGACTGGGATGGAAATCTACGCATCGCTATAACCACGGATGGCGTGAACAACACGCTGCTGATGCGAAAGACTGAAGCCGACAAGTTCGCGCCGGTTGTTACCACTACCTTCAGAGAAACGATCTCGCCTTTAGTTTGGACCGCTGATAACCAGCAGGTCTATGTTGCTACCAACATCGGCCGCGATAAGTCAGCCATAATCAAATACGACGCCGAAAACAAGAAGGAACTTGAGAAGATATTCGAACATCCCGAAGTGGATGTGACGAATCTGCTTAGCTCTCGCAAGCGCCGGGCGATTACCGGAGTCTCTTATACTACCGACAAAACGCAGTACCATTTCATCGACAAGCAGCGTGCCGACTTGCAGAAGGATCTGGAGCGTCGTTTGCCAGGTTATGAAGTGCGTTTGGCCGGCTGCAACGATGACGAGGACAAGTGCCTCGTGCGCACTTTCACTGATCGCTCACGTGGCGCTTACTACTTCTACGATCTAAAGTCGAAAGACTTTCGCAAGCTCGCTGACGTAAGCCCCTGGCTTAATGAGCAGGATATGGCTCCCATGAAACCTATCAAGTACCAGAGCCGCGACGGGCTGACGATTCACGGTTATCTAACTCTTCCCAAGGGAGTGCCGGCTCGCAATCTACCGGTGGTCGTGAATCCACACGGTGGTCCATGGTTTCGCGACTCATGGGGCTACAACTCCGAGGTGCAGTTCCTGGCTAATAGAGGCTACGCCGTGTTGCAGGTTAACTTCCGCGGCTCGACCGGATACGGTCGCAAGTTTTGGGAAGCCAGCTTTAAGCAATGGGGCAAGGCCATGCAAGACGACATCACTGATGGTGTCAAATGGCTGATCAAGGAAGGGATTGCCGATCCTAAACGAGTTGGTATTTACGGCGGCAGTTACGGCGGCTATGCCACGCTGGCGGGGCTCACTTTCACGCCCGATCTTTACGCCGCCGGGGTCGACTACGTAGGCGTGTCAAACATATTTACATTCATCAAAGCGTTTCCGCCTTACTGGAAGCCGTTTCTGGAAATGGTTTACGAGATGGTTGGGCATCCGGAGAAAGACAAGGATCTACTGACAGCAGCTTCTCCGGTTTTCCATACTAAGAACATTAAAGTCCCGTTGTTGATTGCCCAGGGGGCCAACGATCCGCGCGTAAACAAAGCGGAATCGGATCAAATGGTAGAGGCGCTGAAGGCCCGCGGGATCGAAGTACCTTACATTGTGAAAGATAATGAAGGACACGGCTTCTCGAATGAGGAGAACCGGTTCGAGTTTTATCGTGCGATGGAAGAGTTTCTGGGCAAGCATCTTGGTGGGAGGGTTGAGAAAGCAGTTGATTGAGGCGGGTTAACAAGAAAGACAGGATTTACCATATATCATTTCACATTTTTCATTCGTTATTGATGTTCAAGATCGAAGGCTTAGGGCAAGCTTGAATGTCTCCAGGTCGGGAAGGGAAGCTTGCTCCCGCCTCAAGATTGGTGAACTCCCAAGACTGAGCTTAACCCTTCAACCTTAAACATCA
>Ga0209486_10000550_pt1 | contig 16665 bp, 14 predicted proteins | sample NCCompost_FD_187518 | JGI IMG/M metagenome (GOLD analysis project Ga0209486, IMG submission 187518) | Agricultural soil microbial communities from Utah to study Nitrogen management - NC Compost (SPAdes) (version 2) | ecosystem: Environmental > Terrestrial > Soil > Agricultural land | place...
CAAAGAAGCGCTTCTCGACATACGGGACGACGTCGGCGCCGGAAACTTTCCCTATAAAGGTCACATACAGTTCTAGATTTGAGACTGGATCGTCGTGCAATAGATCCGCTGCTCGACCGGGGATTCCACGAAGCGTGGCTCATCTCCCATGTCATTCCGGTTGGGGATCCCGGCGAGCATCGCGGACCCAGGCTAACGCAGGATGCGCTCGACCTTGCCGGTCGGCACATTCCACAGAACCACGGAGGCATTGCCGCTTGCGCTCGCAAGCAACAGTCCATCAGGCGAAAAGGCAAGTGAGGTAACTGTCAAATCGTGATCCTTCAGCGTGCGCTTTACCCTCGCAGTAGCGACGTCCCAAAGGATCGCAGTTCGATCGTCGCCGCCGCTAGCGATGGTCTTACCGTCCGGTGAAAAGGCGAGTGCATTGACAACGTCCTGATGTTTTCTCAGATCCGCCTGTACTCGGCCCGCAGTAACGTTCCACAATCCGATCGAATGATCGGCGCGCGCAGCCGCCAACAACTGCCCGGATGGATCAATCGCCAGAGCCGTGATCTCGTGGCTCGTTTCAAAGGTCTTTTTGAGCTGACCTGAACTTACATCCCAAATTCGGATGTCACCGACGTCGTCCGCAGTGACGAGGCTGCGGCCATCGCGCGAGAGACCAATGGCTGAAACGCGATTAGGCATCGCCAGCGGCACCGCCGAGTGAACACCGGTAGCCAGATTTACCAATCGCACCTCTTTTGCAGTCGCCTCAGCAATAAAGTCTCCATTCGACGCTGTCGCTGTTACTTCGTCTGAGGTTTCTCGTTGAATCCGATTGCGCACACCACCGGTACGCCGGTCCCACGATCTAATTCCCTCATCTGGCAGGACTGCCGACACAGTCATTCCATCGCTTGAAAATCCCACCGCCTCCGCGCGAGTCGGCGACACGACAAAACGACTGTGGCGCGTCTTTTCACGGTCATCGTCATCGGTGGGCTCGAAGCTGTGTAGGACTTTCCACGTCTTCACATCTCTAAGTTCAACATCAGCTCCAGACTGCAAGATGACTGCACGCTGATCCGCGAGATGAACTAACGTCGAAACCGCCTTGCCCTCCTGAACGTCGTATTTACCTAAACGGTTCTGGCGCAGATCCCAAACCTTTAAGGTGCCCATCGCAACTGAAACACCATATTGGAGAGTGCCGATCAGCAATCCCTGTCCATCACTAATGAACCGCAGGCACGCTACAGAATCGTTCTTGCCCAACAATTTGTTCACTACCTTGCCGGTCGATATCTCCCGCAGAGTAATGTCACTCGCGATGGGCCATCCTGACGAAACCGCGGCAATCGCGATCAACCGCCCGTCGGGAGAGAATGCAATTGTCTTCGGGTCTCCGTTAAGCTTTTTTATGGTCTGAAGTTTCTTGCCAGTCTCGGCGCTCCACACCTGCACATCATCACCGGACACGGCAGCCAGCAGCTTGCCGTCCGCCGAGAATACGGGGCGGACCATTCGACCGAGATAGGTGACCTTACTGGAGTAAATCTGCTCACCACGCTCCACTTTCGCTCTTGGTTCGCCGGATTTCGCATCGAGCAATCTTAGATTGAGTTCTTGAATACTGACCCAACGCTGAATAAGAGGTCCAAAGCCAGGGATTGGCTCATAATGACCTCGCCCATAATGCTCGACCAGTGCAAGTAGATCGCCAGCCGGCGACCAGCCCGCCTCGACGAACCAGAGGTCCTGGTCGCCCAGTGGCAATTTTTTCACGAACTCACCGGACTGCGCGTCCCACCATTTCAGTTCTGCGCTGACTGTTTCAGTCGCCTTCTTGACGGAGGACTGAATTTTTGAGTCGCGATACACGGTACTGATAGTGATCACTGACTTTCCGTCTTTCGAAAAACTCACTGACCAGATTGGTCCATCGAAGCCGGTGATGGTCCTTTGCAACTCACCCTTTCTCGTATTCCAAAGCTCAACGCGGGCATAACGTTTTTCGCCGCCGCCACTGCTGCGAGCAATGGCTATGGTTTGTCCGTCCGCTGAAACGGCGATCGTTACATCCGGCGCTTTCGTCCTCGCCTTCGTTTGTTCGACCGGCCGCGAATAGGCAGTTACTGCGACAAGAAATAGACAGAGAATTAAACGAGAAAACATAGCTAATACGTTGGCATAGCTCGCGTTACTGCGGCAAGCCAGTTCGCTTCAACAAGTCCGCAAAACGTGGATCGCTGCGCAGAGGATCCATGAACGGATCAGTCTTTAGTCGCGGGAAGAACCATTCTCGCTGTTGATACGACTTCTCCAGTTCCGCAAACGCCGCTTCCGTGTCACCTAGTGCGGCGTAGACTACAGCGATCCAATAGGACATCACGTATCTGGTTTTTGCCAATTCCTTCCAACTCTTTAAGACTTCCTCCGCCTCCTTGCGCCGACCGGTCTTAGCAAGCGCATAGCCTCTCTGACCAAAAAAGACATAATCGGAGCGCAAGATTTGGTCCGACATCGCGAGCGACTCGGCGTACATTCCTTTTGCGTTGTAGCTGAATTGCAGCCAGCTTTGAGCGCCTATCTGTCCCGGATCAAGTTCGTACATTTTCCTGGCCTGCTCAACCGCGAGATCAAACTGCCGGGCATATATGTAGACGGCCGCAAAGTTTGCTCCCTGCTGCAACGATAGCGGCTCGAGGTCCATCGCTCGTTTCATTTCCGCTATCGCCTCATCATGACGGCCCATCGGACTTAGGTAGACCCATGCATAACGGTAATGAGTGTTAGCAATGTTCGCATCAAGTTCCAAAGATTTCTTGAACTCGCGTTCAGCCTTGGCCCAGTCCCAATCGTAGCTCGCGGCGATCATGCCGGCTATGGCGTGAGCTTCCGGAAGATCCGGATCAAGCTCCAGGGCTTTCGCCGCTGCAGCCTTAGCGTGAGGCATCATTTCGTTCGCCGAAGCATATGGAAACGAAGGGATTACTCCGTATGATTCCGCCAGTCCAACGTAGGCGAGGGCGAAGTTTGGGTCGAGTTTTGTCGCCTGCTGAAATATCTCGATGCTGCGTTCAAGGTCATTTTTTGATCGTTTGTAAAAATGAAATCTGCCTTTCAAGTACAACTGATAGGCCTCGTTATTGTCAGTGTATTTCTTCGTGATCCCGCGGCTCTCATTTCCTGCTAACTTCAGTTGCAGCTTTTGGGCGATTGCCGTGGCCATCTCGCGCTGTGTTGTCAACAGGTCCGATATCTTGCGCTCATAGTGTTCACCCCAAAGTGACTTGTTGTTTTTGACGTCGACTAATTCAACTGTGATGTTCAAACTGTCACCGCGCTTAACAAACCGGCCGGTCATCACCGCCTCGACTCCAAGTTCTCTGGCGATCTTTTCTACCTCGGGCTCCTTGCCTTTGTAGCGCATGACCGAGCTGGTTGGACTAACTTTCAGACCAGGCAATTGTGAAAGGCGAAAGATCAACGACTCCGCTAGCCCGTCAGAAAGATATTCCGAGTCTGTATCCGAGTTCTTATTTTGAAAAGGGAGCACGGCGATTGATTCGATCGGCGCGTCGGAACTTTTCGCGCGCGACCAATAAAACCAATAGAAAACGCCGAGACCGAGAACGACGAGCACGAGTCCGACAGCGACAAGGGGAAACGCTCGACGCTTCGGTTTATTCAGATCGCGCGTCGATGGAATTTGACTCGCTGGTAATACTGTTGTTGGTCCTGTGCTTCGATTAATTTCAGGAGTCGTTGATGTGTGGGGAAGAAGGCTGGTTTCGATTTCGCTGGGCACTTGGGGATCGTCAATGAGCGCGACGCCATCCGTCCGGCAGAACACGAGCGAGTCGTCGGCTTCAACGCGATTACATTGGGGACAGCGCTTCACAGTAATTGGGGGAATGCCGCTCGCAGCTTCAGGAGCAGTCTACAGAATCACTCATAAATTATGAAACACAATTTCGTCACTCCTCATGCCCTTTGAAGAGCGGTTTCTTAGGAGTCCGTCCAATACTCCTCGGGCTAACTTCAGTTGCGCCAGCATGCGTATCGAGCACCAGGTTTGAAAACTCCCGCAGTGTACTTGGTTCGCGTGCTGTTGATTGTGCTACCGGCGATATTTACATAGGGCGACAGATCCGATTGAGTGGAAGGAATGCAATCACGCCGAAGTAGCGTTTGTATTGAGGAGAGGAGAGTAGCTACTCGAGGGAACACAGTACAGATTGGCCCGCCCACGCTTGCCTATCACGTCGATCATCCTCGCTTCGCGTAAACAGTATGCCATCTTCTGGGCCAAGTCTCTGCGCGTATTCATGCGACTTGCAAGATCGCTCGTAGTGAACGACTCCAGACCGTCCGGAAGAAAGCGTAGCCAGTCTGCGGCCTGCTGAAATGAACGCTGGTCGAGGACGTCGAGCAATCGACGTCCTTCGATAAGCCATCCTCTCCGCACTCTTCTTTTTCCTGCGTTATAACGTCTCACTTCTTCCCCTCTTATCATTAACACCTCCAATGAAAAGTTAGGGTTCAACAGCAGTTGCGGAATACTCACGAGTTCCCAAAAAAGATCCTCCATCCGACCTTTCTTGGGCGACTTACGGCGAATAGCTCCTGTGCCATTTGGAGTGGCCGATCGGACGATCCATTTTTCCTGCACGATGGGATAAACCAATCTCACCTTGTGGTAGCGCACTAACTTAGTAAGTTTTGACTTGATGGATGCGAAGTTGCGAGTCTGGATCTCGATCAACAAATCGTCTCGAACAATATCAATGACAAATCCATCAACCGGAACCTCAATTCGATCTCCCGGTCGCGCATACCACTGTTTCAGTGATGCGTGCAGCTGCTTCTCGTTTAATAAACCGATTCCTGGCACTTAGCTGATTTACTTACCTCTTTATGACGGCTGTTAGGTTGATCACGCTCTCGCCGTGTTTGACTGTGATCGTTGTAGCCTTTTCACGTTCGGTCACGCCGGGGTAGTAGTGTTTCGGGAAAGGCATGCCGGTGGTTGTTTTATTTTCGTAGGTTAAGAGTATTACGTAATCACCAGCCTCGACGGAATCAATTCGAAATCGGCCCAACTCATCGGTGAGGTCATTGCAAATAGGAGAGCCCTCCTCGTTGGCTGGGACAAGCGTCACACAAACCCAGTGCATCGATTTGGAATTCGAATCGTAGACAGTACCGCTCACGTGATTGCTCAACCTAAGACGGATATCGATTCCAAAATGACTTCTCGGTCGGAGACTAAATGCGACTCTGTTGCTGGGACGGCGTCCCTGCATCATCTCTAAACGCGTTGGCGGTCGCGTCAAATGAAACTCATCGACCTTCCATCCAAACTTCAATCCCGGCACGAGAACATATCTTCCAGGCGGCACATCGTACAGTTCATACACACCATTCTTATCAGTCATGGCGACGTTCTATTCTTGCCAACGATGCGAATTCTTTGCCCTTCTAAGCTAAGTCCGGCAAGGCCGTCATCATCGAAAACCCCGGAGACGCGAGTGCGGCCACGTACTTTGTTCAACTTGTTGAGATAAAGAAGATCCTCGTTCGCATTTTCCGGCGAATTGGACCGTCGATATCCGAACTCATACCAAAGCTTCTCATCCTCGGGTAGCTTGTCCAGATAAAACAGGTACTCGCTACCAAGGGCGTCCTCGTGGAACACCCAGGTGCAACGTATGCTATTGCCTTGCCCAAACACCATTTTCTCACCAACTCGCAGGTTTCCTTTGAATACTTTGACCAGCTCCATCGTAGTCGACGTAACACGAGTATTGATCAGCGGCATCTCCGTCTGGTCTGACAACTTTTCCATTGAAATCGCCCGCGCGATTACCACGATATCAGACGCGTTGTATGCCTCGAGGACCGTCGGTTTCGGTGGGAGCGCACAACCGGCAACGACGTTCGGAAGCAGCAAAAACGCTAAGCAGAATAACGCCAGAACGAGTAGAGATCTGTACTGAGAACCTTGGTACATCGAGTTACTCAAAGCTTAGCGTAAATCGAGGCTTTCCTACAGTTTTTCGTGGCGTGATGCAATTGATTGGAGACCACTCCCAGTAAATTTATTTGGAAGAGAATCAGATCGGAAATCGTCTGATACACTAAGGTCCAATCGGAGGAAAACCTGCTCATGCCGCGAAGAATCCATGACGTAGAAGAGCGTAGAGGCTTTATCAAGGGTCTTGGTGTTTTTGCAATTAGTTGTGCGGCGGTGCCTGCAAGTTTGGCGTGTTCGGGCCATCAAGCCGAAGCCCAGGCGCAGCAACCATCCGCAATCGAAATCGCGACTCCGCAAGAACCCGGCACGCGCATTCACATAAGCGGGACCATCGTCGACGCGAATGGTAAACCTGCCTCCGGCGTCAAGATGTTTCTTTATCACACCGACAACACAGGATACTACAGCCGGCCAGTCAACGATCCGCGACAAGCACGGTTGCGTGGAACGCTGTGGTCCAACGCTTCGGGCCAGTATTCGTTCCAAACAATCAAGCCAGCCCACTACGGCGACGTAAGTTCCCCGCCGGCGATACACATTCACGTGCATCTACAACCATCCGACGCTCCCGAACATTGGGTCGAATCGTTTTACTTTCAAGACGATCCTCGACTCGCTGGCGAAGGTCGCAATCAAAACCGCGAATCGGGGCGTTTCTCTAATATCATCACCCTGTCATCGAGCGACACTGGTTTGCTGAAAGGTGTTCGAGACTTTCGCATTGACCCCGTAGTGGCTCAGCGCAATAAAATTTAGCTGGAATTGAGGGTCAATGGGGTTATTTCAATGAAGAATAAATTTCCTGCCGCAGTGCCCGAGATTCCTGTGAGCGATATGAACGCGGCGCTGGATTACTATCGGGATAAACTCGGCTTCCACATAGATTGGGGTGGGGCCGACGGTGGGATTGCCGGCATCTCAAAGGGCCATTGCAGGATGTTCCTTACGGACCATGACTTCCGCGCCCATCATGGCAACGCGTCGCCGGTGATGATCTGGATAAACCTCGAAAGCAACAATGAGGTGGATGAGTTGTACGCGATCTGGAACGGCAGCGGCGCAAAAATCATTTCCCCTCCCGAATCGAAGCCGTGGAAGTTGCACGAGTTCACAGCATCCGACCTGGACGGCAATCTATTCCGCGTTTTTTATGACTTCTCGGAGAAATAAATTTATTGGTATTCGGTTTTGCAACACGAATGAAACCGAGTTTGATATCCAAAATGGTATAAACATTATTCCCCCGTTCTTAGGTTTGTTGGCGCAAGGGGGCGGCGATGTACAAGGCGTTCATTCTTCTCTTCTTTCTGGTCCTGTTTAGCTGTTCTTCAGCCCAGACGATTGGCCAGGTTACACCCAACAAAGCTGAGCAGTTGTTACTCGAGGGAATCCAACTCACAGGTTCCGGAGAATTCGCGCAGGCAGTACGCGCTTTCGAAGAAGCGATCAAATTGAATCCCGATTACGCTGATGCGTACGCAGCACTGGGTCGAGCGTACTTCAAGATGCGTGAGTGGCGCCGGGCAGTTGATAACCTTCACCGCGCGAGGGCGTTGAACGCTAAACCTCGGCAAGTAGAGACACAAGTTAAACCCGCGGCACCCGAACCAACTGGACCAACAACAGAACGCTTGCTTGCAACTCAAAATGAAGTGACGACGGCTGAAGTTGTGCCTTTGAAGACCGCGGCTGTCAGCGCCCCTGAAGAAAAGCAAGAACCAGTTGGCACGAAAGTCTCATTGAGCGCATCACCACCACCATCAGCGGTTGCTACTGAAAGTGTCATCGCAGTTCCACTTGACCCACCGAGCGAGGACGAGTCGCTGACAAAGGTTTATCGCGTTGGTCCAGGTGATGTTCTGGACGTTCGTATCAACGAAGGTCAGCCACAACAATCCACACTCTTTACCGTTACCCCGGCGGGCCTTCTGGAACACCCGCTCCTTGCTGAGCCGCTAAACGTTTCGACACTTACTACCGAACAAATCCAGACAGAGATTCAAGACGATCTGAAGAAGCGTGCAGTAATCGAACAACCGACCGTAACCGTGGGAGTGCGCGATTACGCGAGTCATTCGATTCTGGTAAGCGGGCTGGTAAAAGACTCCGGTACCAAGTTCTTAAGACGTGAAGCCATTCCGCTTTATGTTGTCGTTGCGGACGCTCAGCCTCTGCCTGACGCAGCGAAGGTAACCGTGATGCGGAATGAACTAAACCAGATCTTCGAAATCGAACTCGCAAACGTCTCACAGATGAATTTACTCGTGCGTCCCGGCGACGTCGTCAATCTCAGGCCGAATGATACGCAGTTCATCTACATTGGCGGCGAAGTCAAAGATCCGGGTGAAAAGATCTTTCGTCGCGGGTTAACGCTTACACAGGCAATCATCTCTGCCGGAGGCGCAACGAAAAAGTCGAAAGTAGCAGAGATTGGACGGGACGACGGCCGAGGGTTCCTGACCAAGACGAGCTACAAGTTGAAGGACATTCAATCGGGTAAGACGATGGACCCCCAGGTAAGTGCTGGCGATCGAATCACGATTCTGCGCTGATTCGCAAATTCAATTTTTAATCCAAATAAAACGCGGCTAAAAAAGGGTGATCCGGGGATAACTCGATAGAGTGATCTTCTGCTCGCACGATTTGGGGTTTCGGGAAAAGACGAGGAAGCGCAAGATCTTTCTTCAATTGGATTTTGAAGGAGGATTCTCATGAAACGTAGTGCTTTCTTACTACTTGCAGTTGCAACACTGGCCGGCCTTGTAGCCTTTACCGCGAGCGCATCTCGACACACCCCTGACGAAACCACCCCCGTCTTCGTAACCGAGATTCCCAAAGGTTATCGCGACTGGAGGCTTGTCTCGGTGGCCCACGAAGAAGGTAACCTGAACGACATCCGCGCCATTCTGGGAAACGATGTGGCAATCAAAGCCTATCGCGAAGGCAAATTTCCCTTCCCGGAAGGCACGATCATAGGCCGAATAGCTTGGAAACACGTCCCTTCGGAGGAGAACAATAAAGCGTTTGGGCGTGAGCAGTCTTTTGTTCCAGGCGAAGCTCCGCCCTGGTACCTGCAATTCATGGTCAAGGACTCGAAGAAGTACGCGGCAACCGGCGGCTGGGGTTACGCACAATTTGATAAGGAAGGTAAACCTGGTCCAGAAGCAGATATGAAAAAGTGCCATCCCTGTCACGAGAACATCAAACAACGGGACTTCGTCTTCACGCGTTACGAGCCATAACTGCGTCGCGAAAAACAGCCCAATAAGTTTCACAAGGAGAACGCACAAATGAATGAACTGGATAAACCACAACCTGACATGAAACTCGAGGTCGTGCTGATGGGCACTTCCGACGTCGATCGTATGAAAACCTTCTTTGAAAAGCTTGGTTGGCGGGTCGACATCGACGTTGCGGTCGGAGACTTCCGTGGCGCGCAGCTGACGCCGCACAACTCGGAAGCCTCGATCATCGTCGGCAATAGCATCACTTCGGCAAAACACTGCTCGTCTCAACTTGTGCTTGCAGTGAAAGACATCGACGCTGCGCGCAACGATCTCATCGCTCGCGGCGTCGATGTGAGCGAAGTCTTCCACTTCGCGGCTGGTCCATTCAACACGACCGTGCCAAACCCGCGCGTCGCCGGACGCGACCCGGAGAATCGGCCTTACTTCACGTTTGTCTCGTTTGAGGATCCGGATGGAAACAACTGGCTCGTGCAGGAGATCAAGATGAGGGCTCCAGGACGCGAATGGAAGTCGACAGCACAAGGCGGTGACGTCGCAGCCCTCGCCGATCTCCTGCGCGAAACGGCGGAACATCACGACCACTTTGAGAAGACGCACGGTGAACACCAGTGGTCGGACTGGTACGCTCCGTACCTGAACGCTCGTCAGAACGGCAGCAATCCGGATGAAGCAGCGGCCGCCGCCGACCGGCACATGGAAGAACTCCTTGCTCCTGTGCGATGATCTTGTCATCCGCAGAATGCTTTGCCGTAAATTTGTAAACAGGTTTTCTCTGTGCTCTCTAAGCCTCTGTGGTTAATTGTTAGCTCAGGAAAATAACTACGGAGTCACAGAGAGCACAGAGGTTGCACAGAGAAGCAGTCCCGCAAGAGACTTTTAAGGCAAAGCTTCCGCAGAACATAGGAGAGCAACTCAATGAAAGAGTTCGACGCGATCATCATCGGCGCCGGCCAGGCTGGTCCTCCGTTGGCCCTCCGATTGACTGGCGCCGGAATGACGGTGGCCTTCGTTGAGCGAAAGCTCTTCGGAGGCACATGCGTCAACACTGGTTGCACCCCGACGAAGACGATGATCGCCAGTGCCTACGCCGCCCACCTTGTGCGCCGCGCCGCCGACTACGGCATCGTCCTCGAAGGCTCAGTTCGCGTAGACATGAAGAAGGTCAAGGCGCGCGCTGACGCTGTGGTCGCGGCGTCGCGCGACGGTATCGATCGGCGTCTGCACAACATGAAGGGCTGTACTGTGATCGGAGGCCAAGCGCGTTTCGAGGGGCCGCATGTTGTTCGCGTCGGCGACGAGTTGTTAACGGCGTCACGCGTCTTCATCAACGTCGGAGCCCGCGCCTCGGTGCCCGACATGCCGGGCGTGCATGACGCTCCTTTTCTCAATAACCGATCGATGCTCGAACTTGATCGTGTACCTGAGCACTTGATCATCGTCGGCGGCAGCTACGTTGGCCTTGAGTTCGCACAGATGTATCGGCGGTTTGGCGCGGAGGTGACGGTCATCGAAAAGTCCACGCGCCTCATCGCGCGTGAAGATGAAGAGATATCGGAAGCAATCCGCGACATTCTGACGAACGAAGGTATCACCATTCGCACCAACGCAGAGTGCATCAGTCTCGCGCCGCACGAGCAGGGCGTCGAGGTTGGCATCAACTGCGAAGAAGGCGAGCCCACGTCGATAGGTTCGCACGTACTGCTCGCCGTTGGGCGCACACCCAACACCGGCGATCTCGGTCTCGACACGGCGGGCGTCGAGACCGACGCGCGCGGATACATCAAGGTTGACGACGCGCTCGCCACGAACGTCCCGGGCATCTGGGCGCTCGGCGACTGCAACGGTCGCGGTGCTTTCACTCACACCGCCTATAACGATTTCGAAATCGTTGCTGCCAACTTACTCGACGGTGAGAACCGGCGTCTTAGTGATCGCGTTCTCGGTTACGCGCTCTATATCGACCCGCCACTCGGCCGCGCAGGGATGACGGAGCGTGACGCTCGTGCCACGGGCCGCCGGCTCCTCATCGGCCGCCGTATGATGACCAGCGTGAGTCGCGCGATTGAGAAAGGTGAAACTCAAGGGTTGATGAAGGTCGTCGTCGATGCTGAGACCCGTAAGATTCTTGGGGCTGCAATCCTCGGCGTCGGTGGTGACGAAGCGATTCACGGCTTTCTCGACGTCATGCATGCCGGCGTGACTCATGAGGTACTCGAGTGGGCCGTTCCAATCCACCCGACGGTCTCCGAACTCATTCCCACGATGCTGGGTGAAATGGTCCCATGAATCGTCAGAACGCCATTTTCCTAACGCTACTCTTGATAGTGGCTGTTTCGATCGTCGCGTTTGGTTACGCAACAGGACGCGGACCTCTTGCCGTCGTGAGCGATGGTATTAAACGCGTGACATCCGGAGGTCAAATGATTCCTTCTCGAAGTATGACTGAGGAAGCCAAGGCGCCGCTCGCACCCGAAATCTCGAGCGGCATGTGGATCAATTCCGAACCACTTTCGCTCAAAAGCCTGCAAGGACGCGTTGTGTTGATCGATTTCTGGACATTCGCTTGCTACAACTGCCGCAACACACTCCCTGCGCTCAAAAAGTGGGACGCGCAGTATCGTGACAAAGGCCTAACGATAATCGGCGTTCACACTCCGGAGTTAGACTTCGAAAGAGATATAGACCAATTGCGACGGGAAGTTTCCGGGTTGGGAATCAATTACCCGGTAGTTACTGATCAGGACTACTCGACGTGGAAGGCGTACGGCGTCGAAGCCTGGCCCACCGTGTTCCTCCTCGACAAACAAGGACGCGTTCGTTGGTCTCACGTCGGCGAAGGCTATTACCACGAAACCGAAGAAGTGATAAAGAAACTATTAGCTGAATAACCCGGATCCGCTTTGCACAAAAAGTTGCTGGGACGACGGCCCCAACCTCTCTGTGAACTCAGCGTATCTCTGCGGCTCTGCGGTAAACTCTTGCCACGTATACTTAACGCCGAGGCGCAAAGATTTCGCCGAGTTCGCAGAGGGAACCAGAATTAGTAATTAAAGACTTTTTGTGCAACGCACGAAGATCCGCAAAACTGCGGATAACCTTTTCGAGAGATCCGTAGTAGACTCCTCACACGGTTTCAAATGAACCCTAGTGGTCCAATTCGAATTCTCTCGGTGGACGACCATCCAATGTTGCGCGAAGGTATCGCCGCAGTGCTGGCGAGCGAACAGGGCATGCTCCTCGTCGCGGAAGCCAGTAACGGCCGTGAAGCGGTTGAACAATTCCGCACTCACCAGCCGGACGTCACCCTGATGGACGTGCAGATGCCGGAAGTTAACGGCATCGACGCGATTGCCAAAATACGCGAAGAGTTTCCCGATGCTCGGATCATCGTGTTGACGACTTACACGGGTGATGCTCAGGCTACTCGCGCTTTCAAAGCGGGAGCATCAGGATATCTTTTAAAAAGCATGGTGCGAAAAGAGTTGATCGACACCATCCGGACGATCCATTCCGGTAAGAAGAAAATCCCTCCCGAAATCGCAGTCGAGATGGCCCAGCATCACAGTGACGATGCGTTGACTGAGCGTGAGATTCAGGTGCTGCGCGAAGTAGCGGCGGGTAACGCAAACAAGATGGTGGCCCAGCTACTCCGCATTTCAGAAGAAACAGTCAAGGCGCACATGAGAAGCATTCTTTCCAAGCTCGACGCAAACGATCGTACGCATGCCGTAACGATCGCCGTGAAACGCGGCATCATTGAAATCTAGCTTGATAAGCAGTCGTTCCCGGAACTGTTAACTCAACTTCCGTACCCGTTTCTGGGCGACTCCAAAAGCTTAACTGACCGCCAATCTTTTCAGCTCGCTCGCGCATTCCCTGAAGTCCCCAATGACCGGAACGTCCACCTGCTTCGAGAATCTTAGGTTCTATCCCTCGCCCATCGTCACGAACACGCAGACGAAACTGGCGTGAGTCGTAAGCGATCTCCGCTTCGACGTTTTGACCCTCGGAATGGGTTAACGCATTGATGATGGCCTCGCGTCCAATGCGGTAACACTCCTCCAGGACCAGCGGGTGTAAGTCACGCACACGACCTTCAACCACTGTCTTGAAAGTTGCTTCGCGACCCTGCGACGTTTGCTCGGCGACCGAGCGAAATGCCGCCGGTAAATCGCTGAGTGATGAAGAATCCCCGCGGAGATTTCGAATACTATCTCTCCCTTCTGCGAGGACCTGATCGGCGTGGTCCAATGTTTTCTCCAGCGCTTCGTGAGCCGGCAGATCGGCAGGTATCTGTTTTGAGACTGCGTGAAACTTCCAAATAAGACCCTGCACGCTTTGCAGAAGAGTGTCGTGCAAGTTTCTCGCGATGCGCTCTCTTTCCTCGAGTCGTTCTTCCATACGACCGCGCATAACGTGCGCCACTTGTCGTAGTCGCAGTTGATAAAGAGCAGTGAGCAGAATCACAAGCAGGATCACTAGCGAAATGCGAAACCATGCGCTTTGATAGTAAGCCGGGGCAATCGTGAAATCGACATAAGCGCCGGCTTCGTTCCAAACACCGCTGTTGTTACAAGCCATTACGCGAAAGCGATAGCTGCCCGGACTCAGATCGTTATAAAACGCCTGACGACGATTACCCGCTTCCTGCCAATCGCTATCGCGGCCTTCCAGTCTGTATCGAAAACGATTTTTTTCTGGGGCGACGAGGCTCAGGGCCGTGTAGTCGATTTGCAGATCTCTTATCAGCGGCGGCAGGCGCAAAGGCCCGCTTCCAGTCGTCGCCTCGTACGCCTGGCGATCTGCAACCAACTGTTCGACCTGCACCGGCGGCTGGATGTTATTCAATGGAAGGCGATTGGGATCGACGAGGCTGACGCCGTCGCCTGTCCAAAACCAGACTTTGCCATCCGTGGACTTGGCGACTTGCGGACTGAAGTGATTCCCTGTTGCCAGAATCCTTACTCCGTCCGCATTGTCGAAAACCATTGCCTTGATCTTTCGCTTCGCGTTCATGTCCTGGTCCACTGCGTTGGCCCATGCATCCAGTTCACTTCGTGCGATACGCACGAGACCGCAGGAGGTGTACAGCCAAAACGAACCGGCGTCGTCTTCCTTGAACCAGTGAACCGCATCACATGGCAGTCCATTCTCACTGGTCAACCTCGCGAAACGTCCGTTCTTTAGCCGGCTTAGTCCATGCTCGGTTGCGATCAACAGCGCTCCGTTCGGCTCGAATTGAAGGTCGCCTACACGGCCGGCGGTCAGTCCATTTGCAGTTGAGTACGACTCGCGGATCTGGCCCTCGTTGTAGTAAGCAATGCCGCCGAGGAAAAAACCAAGCCATATCCCGCCCTTTGGATCTGCGACCAGGCTGCTGACATGGTCGTCATGTCCCAGCCTGGCCCAGGGGATGTGTTGGACCACCTTCTCGCCGGAAATTTGAAAGAGACCGCCATGCTCGTTGGCAACCCATAAAGTCTTTGTACTGTCCTGTGCGATGGCACTGACGACCCCGGGTACCGTGCTGACAGAAACAAATCGATTGTTGTCGAGATACCCAAAAGCAGATGGTGTGGAAACCCAGATGCGACCTGTCTCATCCTGGAAGAGCGAATTTGGTATGAAGGCGGCGGGCTTGCCCTCACGTTTGCCGGGGTCGACGTTGATAATCTCAATCTGCCCGTTATTCCACCGGTTCAAATTGGTTGGAGTGCTGAACCAAACGCCTCCAGTTCGGTCCGCGAGCACAGATCGTATCCGCGGGCTCGACAAGCCCTGCTCCACGGAGAGGGTCGCAACCGTCGACTCGCGAAAACGATCGAGACCGCTCACCGTGCCAGCCCAAATGTTGCCTTCACGATCTTCGAACAGTGTGTTGATTAATCCGCCTGAGAGCCCCTGCGGTAGCGCAAACGCATCTGTTCTGCGCTTGTGAACGTGCAGAATTCCGTGATCCACAGTTCCAATCCAGAGACTGCCGTCGCGATCGCGAATTATTCTCTTCGCATTGAACGGCGTACTGACTGCGAGTTGATAAGCCTCGGTTCTACCTTCAATGAATCTGTGGATTCCGCCCTTCCAGCCGACCAGCAGTGTGCCGTCGGTGTCTTCATTAAAAGCCCGGATTCCATCAAGCTCGCCTGGAAGAGGAAAAAATTTTGGTGGTCCAGGTTTCCATCGCCACAACCCATCCACGACTCCTGCCCAGAGATTGCCCTTGCGGTCCTCGTACAGGTTAAAAACTGCGCGACCAAAAGTGCCATCATCTCCGAAACACTGAACGCTGCCGTTTCGAATCGCACACAGCTTTCCCGACGGCATTGCCGCGGCGCTAACCCACACCGCTCCTTCACGGTCCTCGAGGAGCGAGAAGATATAGCGTCCAGCAAATTCCGTGTGCTGCGTAAACTTGCCATCTTTCCAGCTCGCAAGGCCTTTCTCTGTACCGATCCAGAGAGTTCCGTCACGGCTGACCAGCAAGGTGAAGATCCAGCTTGAGGGTAGCTCTTGATTTGCCGGTGGGCGCCATTGGGCATGCTTGACGCCGTCGAAACGAAACAGGCCCGATTCTGTCCCCAGCCACAGATAACCGTCGGGGGTTTGAGCAATCGAGGAGACTTCGCTTTTCGGAAAACCATCGCGAATCTTCCACGACGTGTGAGCGTACTGGCTGACGTCGAGGTCCGGGTTCAGCGCGAACGCACAAGGGCAACACGCCAGCAGCAGAAAAGCGCATGCGAGGGTGAGCGGGATGACAAGTCGTCGTCCGCGCGGTTTCTCCATGGTCTGCATATCTTATCTCAGTATGTCTCTGGCATTGGAAGTTTGCGCATCACTCGGTAGTGTTTCAATTTCAGCTCTGCGTAATTCTGCGTCCTCTGCGTCTCTGCGGTGATCGCCGTTTTTGCACCTAAGTTCACCGCAGAGACGCAGAGGACGCAAAGGTTACACAGAGAAAACTCGCAAATCAGACACTACGCATCACTCTATCGGGTTATTGGACCTTACCTCCTTTTCGGCATTGACATAATCGCAAGTCGAGCATTAGGCTCGCGCATCCCCTTTATGTGAGGTTTGGACTTTTTTGCGCCGGGTAGCAGCATTAGTATTCATCCTCCTCACTTCTTACACGTTGGGCCAGGCGCAGTCCACGAACGCCTCGCTTGCGGGTCGGATCACGGACCCTGCAAACGCTCTGATCGTCGATGCTAAAGTCGCCGCGATCAACACCGCCACGAATATCCGGTACGAAGACTTAACGAATGATTCAGGCGAGTATCACCTGACGAATCTTCCACCCGCCTCTTATCGTCTCGAAATAGAAAAGTCAGGGTTCAAGAAATTAGTCAAACCCGACGTGGTCCTTCACGTGCAGGATGCACTCCG